>Ga0315274_10010267_pt1 | contig 13479 bp, 13 predicted proteins | sample YL17G02_20_MG_FD_203700 | JGI IMG/M metagenome (GOLD analysis project Ga0315274, IMG submission 203700) | Sediment microbial communities from Yellowstone Lake, YNP, Wyoming, USA - YL17G02_20 | ecosystem: Environmental > Aquatic > Freshwater > Lake > Sediment | place: USA: Wyoming | collected...
GCCGAGAGAACATCGTAGCCGTTGGGGCGAAGCACATAATCCGAGAGAAAATCGATCACCCCCTGGGCATCGTCGACCACCAGAACTCTTTCAGTTGCCATGATCAACCCTCACGCAGACACTATCTCGCTCGACCGAACCGCTTGCCAACGATGACCTGTCCGGCGGGACCGAGGATGAAATCCACGAATGCCGCCACTTCCTGGTCGGGGTCCTTCTGAGTGGCCAGAATGAATGGACGGATCAGAGGATAGCGGGCCTGGGCCACCGCCTCAAGCCCGGGCTCCATGCCGTCAAGTGGGAGCACACGCGCGCCAAGCGGCACACCCACCGACGACGAGTAGCCGATGGCCAGCGGATTCTCGGCCACAAACTGTCCGACCGCCCCAGAGCCAGGTACCACGATGGCCATGGAGGTGACGGGTTCTCCTCCCATCACCGCCGCCTCGAAGGCCTCTCGCGTCCCAGAGCCATCTTCGCGACTGAGGACTTGGATGTCTGCTTCCTCTCCCCCCACCTCCGACCAGAGCAAGATTCTCCCACTCAAGATGTCTCTTACTTGGTCCGAGGTCAATGACTTCACCCCATTCTGATCGCTCACCAGAATGGCGATGGCATCGTACGCGATGACCACGACCTCCAGCCCTTCTTGCTCATCAGGTGCGAGATCTCGCGACACCAGGGCGATGTCCACTTCACCGTCCCGCAACGCATCCAAACCCAGTCGAGTGCCCCTGGCCTTGATGTCGACGCTCACGTAATCGAAGCGGTCGGTGTAGGCGCCAGCCAGCTCCTGCAACAGAGACTCCATGGAGGTGGAACCCGCCATTTCCAGGTGCACAGGGGGATGCGGTTCCGCAGCGGCCGTGCACCCCGCCAGGGAAGAGATGGCCAGCATGAGCAGGCCCGATTGCGCCGTCCGCCACACTCGACACACCACTTGGACCAGGACGCTCATCCCCCGCTGCCACCTCAGACAGACATGCCCGCCGTCGATCCCTAGCGGATCCCGAGGAGGTAGAACAGAACGCTTAGCAGGCCCGCCGCCCAACAGTAGATGGCGAAGGGATATAGACTTCGTGTTTGCAGATACCGGAGCAAGAATCTGATGCTCAGGAACCCGCTGATTGTGGCTGCGGCAAAGCCGACCACGAGGGTCAGGGGCGAGTGGCTCACCAATGGTGCGTCAAAAACGTCCTTCAATTCGAACACCCCTGCGCCGAGGATGACAGGCACACTCAGTAGAAAAGAGAAGCGCGCCGCCGCCTCCCTGCGGAGTCCGCGCCACAGACCGGCACTGATCGTGGCGCCAGATCGGGATATGCCCGGCGCGATGGCGATGGCCTGACCCAGGCCCACCACCAAGGCGTCCACCCAACCTAGCTCCGTCACCTCCAACCTTCTTCGACTCCACCTCTCGCTGGCGGCCAGCAACGCCCCTGTCACCACGAGCAGGATCCCGACCCATACGGGCTGGCCAAACAGGGTCTCGAAGAAGTCCTCCAAGGTGAACCCCAGGAGTGCGGCCGGCAGGGTTCCGAGCACGATCAGCCAGGCCATCTTTCCGATGGGGTCGCCGGCTAGGGATCGCTCTTTCACGCTCAGCAGCCCGCCCACCACCAATCGCCAGAGGTCTCGCCAGAAGAAGGCCACCACGGCCACGAGGGTCCCCAGATGCAGCAACGCACCGAAAGCCAGACCCGTATTCTCCCAATGCAGAAGCCAAGGCACCAGCACAAGGTGCCCTGAACTGCTCACGGGCAGGAACTCCGTGACACCTTGCACAATGCCCAGGATGAGTGCTTGCACGATGCTAGCCAGCAGACTCTCCCTCCGAATGGACCAACTTGCTCCGCCAGACCCGGCGATCGTGCGTGCCGGCTTCGTAGTCTGCCACCTGGTACCTGGCCAGAAACTCTTCTTTCAGATCCACAAAATGTCCATCAACGATGGCATCCCGTATCTCACGCATAGTATCGAACATGAAATGCAGGTTGTGCAGAGTCGCCAGATGCAGTCCCAGTATCTCTCTTCCGATAATGAGGTGGCGCAGATAGCCTCTCGAGAAGGTCCGGCAGGTGTAGCAGGAGCATCGCTCCTCCACCGGTGACGGATCCTCCCTGTATTGGGCATTGCGCATGTTCAGTCGTCCTTCTCGGGTGAAGAAGGTCCCGTTGCGAGCCACTCGAGTCGGCAAAGCGCAGTCGAAGATGTCGATCCCCCTGGCAACGCCTTGGAAGAGGTCTTCCGGGCTCCCCACGCCAAGGAGATGCCGGGGCTTTCCCTCAGGCAGGAGGGGGATGGTCACCTCCAGCATGTCGTGCATCATCGCCTTGGGCTCACCCACGCTCAGCCCGCCAATGGCGTAGCCTGGGAAATCCAGCGAAACGAGATGCCGGGCGCTTTCCGCCCGCAGATCGGAATACGTACCTCCTTGCACCACTCCCAACATCATCTGATCATGGCGCGTATGGGCCTTGAGACATCGCTCAGCCCAGCGATGTGTGCGGTCCAGAGCGACACGGATGTGGTCATAGTCGCTGGGATACGGTGGGCACACGTCCAGAGGTACAACGATGTCGGCCCCCAGTTGCTCTTGTACAGCGATGCTCTTCTCCGGTGTCAGACGGTGCCCTGAGCCATCGATGTGTGATCGGAAGGTCACGCCGTCGTCGTCTATCTCCCGCAAGTCACCCATGCTGAAGACCTGGAACCCCCCACTGTCGGTCAGGATCGGTCGCTCCCAACCCATGAAGCTGTGAAGCCCGCCAAGCCTGGCCACGATGTCTGCTCCCGGGCGGAGGTATAGGTGATATGTGTTGGCTACGAGCAGGGTAGCGCCAACCTCTTGCAGTTCGCGAGGTGACATCGTCTTCACCGTGGCCTGGGTACCTACAGGGGCGAACACCGGGGTAGGTACATCGCCATGAGGCGTGTGTAGCACACCGACGCGAGCCCAACTGTGCTCACACCTCTTTTCCACGTCGAAACGAAATCCGTCTGTCCCCATCTCCGACAGCTGATTATAGTGTAACGGCGTGATAGTTTCCAAGCGACCCGTCGCTGAGTTGCCCTTGCCGGTGTAGAGAGGATGAGAGACGCTCTCCAGCTCACTGTTCCCGGCTTCAGAGCTTCACGAGCCCTCGCCCCGGCCACAGGCCATCGCCAGAGTGCATCCTTGCTTGACAGCAGAACGAAATGGTAGTACAATATAACCGGCAGGTCCCGCGCGTTGGTCGACTCGCTCCCCATGAGGACCCCGTAGGGAGCGGATGACCACGGAAGACCGCGCTTCACCCTGCGCCTCCGACTTGTTTCAGGCGCCGGACGATACCGACAAAGGAGGTCCGCCGGGCCGCTCTACCGGGCAAGCCAGCTAACGAAGCACTGCCGCGCAGGTGAGACCGCACCAAATACGAGGTTTCTCAGATGATCATCGACTCTCACACCCACGTTGACAAGTTCGGCTGGTACGACCCACCCGAGACTATCATCCGCCTCATGGATGAGGCGGGCATAGACAAGAGCGTAATCATGACCTACGGCGATGCCCCCGATGTGGAGGGGTCCCTCGAGTACACCGCTGAGGCCGTGGAGAAGTACCCGGATCGGCTAATCGGGTATGCAAGGATAAACCCACGACGCGGGGACGAGGCGCATCGGCTCTTTGAGAAGGCGATCGAGGAGTACGGGTTCAAGGGATTGAAACTCCATCCGGTCGGCACTCTCTGCCACCCGGCGGGGCCGGAGACCATTGAAATCATTCGACTGGCAAGTCGCTACAATGCGCCGGTGCTATTCCATTGCGGAGACGAAGAACTGAGCCTCCCGCTCCAGGTGGCCCAGGCGGCTGAGGAGTGCCCTGAAGCGACCATCATACTGGGACATATGGGTGGCTACTTCCACTGGAAGGACGCCATAAGAGTTGCCGAGGCCTATCCCAACACCGTTCTGGACACCTCCGCGCTCCCCTATCCACAAGCGATCGCACAGGCCGTGGAACGCGTCGGCTCCGCGCGGGTGTTGTATGCCAGCGACGGTCCGGGTTGTGACCCAAGATTGGAGGTCCACAAGGTGAGGCTGGCGAACCTGGCCCCTGAGGACGAAGAGGCTGTCTTTCACCGCAGCATAGAGGCGATCTTGGACCGAGTCACCACGCACGGAGACAGACCATGATCATCGATGCACATGTGTATCTGGGCTCTTCTCTGTTTGGGTACGCGCAGTCTCTGGAGGAGATCCTCACAAGCATGGACAGGCTCGGCATTGACAAGGCGATACTGGCGCCGGTCAAGCCAAGGGACTACCACTTCGCGCCCATGAACGAACTCGTGGCTGCTGCCGTCAAGAGCAACGCGGACCGCCTCATGGGTCTGTGCAGAGTAGATCCATGGCAGGCGGAAGGGGCCGTCGCCGAAATGCGGAAGGGGTTTGATGAACTCGGCGCGTGTGGGCTGTACCTGGATCCGTGGGAGGAGGGCTTCCAGGCCAACGACGACATCGTGCTACCGCTGGTAGAGCAAGCGGGCCAGTACGGCAAGCCTGTCGCGATCAACGCCGGACATGCGCGTGTGTCCCATCCCACGCAGATCTGGGACCTGGCGCGTCGTTTTCCCGATGTGCAGTTCGTGGCCTGCAATGGCGGCCAGATCAATATCTGCGGTTTGTTGCTCTTCGAGGCGCGGCGCATGATCGAGGACTGCCCCAACATCGCCATTCAGACGGCGGGCACGTATCGCGAGGACTTCCTGGAGGAAATAGCATCCGAGGTCGGCGAGGAGCGGGTCCTCTTCGCCAGCAGGAGTCCCGTGTACGATCAGGAGTTCGAAATGACCCGCGTGCGACTCGCCCACCTCAGCGACTCACAGAAAGACAAACTGTGGGGTTCCAACGCCCTGGCCATATTCGAGGCCTAAGCTGGCATCGCTCATTATGGCATTCCCCCGTGAAAGGCACAGCGCTTGCCAGGCGATCTCTCCTGGTGGAGTGAGCCACCGGGTGTTGCTACGAAGACGATCAGTAGTGTTGTGGGAGGAGGTGAAGGCAATGTGACTGGCAGGCGTCGGACAAGTGACGGCAAGTGACGACAAGTAATACACACAGACCAGGAGGAGGCAACCATGCATTACAACTGGGGAAGAAAAGCTACCACCGTGATCGCGCTCCTTTCCGCGATTGTGCTCATTGTGTCAGCCTGTGCTCCAACAACCGGGCCCACGGCAGCGCCAGAGGTACCGACGGCAGCGCCATAGGCACCGACGGCAGCGCCAGAGGAAGAGGAACCCAAATACGGAGGCGTCTTGAAGGTCGCCATCCAGGCTGATGTCGTGGGCCTGGACCCGCACCTTGAGGGCTCGTATTCCTCAATGCTGGTCATCGAGCAAGTGTACGAGACGCTTCTCCTGTACACACCGGAAATGGAGATCGTTCCCTTGCTTGCTGAGTCCTATGACATCAAGGACCCACTCACTTATGAGTTCAAGCTGCAGCAGGGCGTCACGTTCCACAACGGCCGCGAGATGACTTCGGCCGACGTCAAGTACTCGCTTGACCGAATCCGAGACCCGGACGGGGGCTCGCCGCGATCGCAGTACCTCACAGCGATCGACAGTATCGACACGCCAGACGACTACACGGTGGTCATCCATCTGTCGGAGCCCTTCGCGCCATTGCTCAGCTATCTGGCCAGCCCGGGCTTCAACATCGTGCCGCAAGAAGTAGTCGAGGAGCACGGTGACCTGGTGAGAACCATGGTAGGCACAGGCCCCTTCATGTTCGTGGAACAGATCCCCAATACCCGAATCGTGGTAGAGAGGAATCCTGACTACTGGCAAGAAGGAAAGCCCTATCTGGACGGCATCGAGTTCATTCCTATGCCCGAGGACCGTGCCCGCACGGACAACATCGTCACCGGCAACGTAGACTACGCCGATCAGATCCCCCAGAAGGATATCGACATTCTCAAGGACAATCCCGATATCCGGCTGGAAGGCGGTTTGTCGTCCCTGCACGACTTCCTGTTCTTCAATCTGAGACAGCCTCCCTTCGACAACGTGAAGGTAAGGCAAGCCATCGCGTGGGCCCTGGATCGTGAAGCGATGACACAAACGATTCTCTATGGCCATGGCCAGGCCATCACTTGTGGGAAAATCTGGCCGTACAGTTGGGCCTACGATGACTGCAACTACTACGACAAGCAGGACCTTGACAAGGCGACGCAGTTGCTAGAAGAAGCCGGCTACGGAGACGGGTTCTCCGTTGTCCTCAAGTGCGGTGCACCCTACAAGGCACAGATAGATGCCGCACAGATGATCAAGGAATGGCTCGCACCCCTGGGCATCGAAGTCGAAGTGGTTCCTGTGGAATGGAGCACCTACCTTGAGGATCTCACAGTGACCTACAACTTCGAGATGGCCATAGTGGGGTGGATGGGAATGACCGACCCCGACGAATGGGTCTACAACCACTATCACTCAGACGGCCAATGGAACATGTGGGCGTACAGCAACCCCAGGGTGGACGAGCTTCTTGAAGAGGCGCGGACACTGGTGACTGAGGACGAACGCGCCCCCCTCTATGCCGAGATTCAGGAGATCATAGCCGAGGAGGCTCCCGTCGCCTACTTCTTCTGGTACGAGCAGTATGAGGCGGTGGCCGACTACGTCAAGGGCTATGCTCACATGCCCAACCAGACCAAGATCACCTTCATGGATACCTGGCTGGACAAGTAAGCCAGACCATGATCCGATACGTCGCCTATCGTCTGCTGTTGGCCGTGCCTGTCCTGTTTGGTATCTCGCTGGTCGTCTTCTTGCTGATCCAGATGATTCCAGGTGACGTGGTGAGCGCGCTTCTGGGGATGAGGACATCCCCAGAAGCCGCTGCCGCTTTGCGGCGCATGTTTGGACTGGACCAGCCACTGCCTGTCCAGTACGCAAGGTGGGCTGGTGCAATCCTACGCGGCGACCTGGGGCACTCCCTGCGAACGGGATTGCCGGTCTCGTACCTGCTGGCGAGCCGCCTTGTAGTCACCGCTGAGCTGGCAGGTCTGGGCGTGCTGCTGGCGGTGCTATTCGGTATGCCTCTGGGTGTGATAGCCGCTCTCCGACAGAACACCACCACCGACTACCTCGCGACCTCTGGGGCTCTGGTTGGCCTCTCCATGCCCGACTTCTGGCTAGGGACGCTCCTCGTACTCGTGTTCAGTATCCGCCTGAGATGGCTACCTCCCACGGGATACGTTCCCTTCAGCGTCGACCCCCTGCAGAATCTCAAGCTGATGCTCATGCCCGCAGTAACCCTTGCTGGCGGCAGCGCCAGCTACATCATGCGCATGACACGGTCGCTTCTCCTGGAGGTGTTGTCCAAGGACTATGTGCGCACGGCGAGGGGGAAGGGCCTGCCTGAGCGCACCGTGGTGTATGCCCATGCCTTTCGCAACGCGCTGGTCCCAATTCTGTCTGTGGTCGGCCAGCAGCTAGGGTACCTCATGGGAGGGGTTGTGATCGTGGAGGCCATCTTCGCCGTTCCCGGCATCGGCCGCACCGCGCTCGAGTCAATCTACAACCGCGACTACCCGGTGGTCATGGGCGTCGTGCTCCTGATTGCCCTCATATACGTCGTCATCAACCTGGTGGTAGACCTGCTCGCTGCCATCGTGGACGTCCGCATCCGCGAGCAAATAGCGAGTCCCGGAAGGTGAATCCAGAGACCGCTACCCACTCAACAACTGAGCGAACCTTGCACACTGCAAACGAGGTAATCCTCAGGCCTGAGCGATCGCTGACAGCCCTGGCCGTCTCAAGGCTCGTCAAGAACCGACTGGCCGTCCTGGGCCTGGTGATTCTCTGCGCACTGATCGTGGCAGCGACCATGGCGCCGTTGCTCACCCGCTATAGCCCCACTGCTATGGATACATCGAACCGATTTCAGCCGCCCAGCCTGGAGCACTTGATGGGAACCGACCAGTTCGGACGTGACCTCTTGTCCCGCATCGTCTACGCGGGCCGAGTATCGCTGACTGTAGGCATCATCTCGGTGGGCGTAGCGGGCCTCCTAGGCACGATCATCGGCCTGACGTCCGCATACTACGGCGGATGGTGGGACCTTCTCGTCAGCCGACTGATGGATGTCCTGTTTGCCTTTCCGCCGGTTCTTCTGGCTATTGCCATCATGGCAGCCCTCGGGCAGAACATCACCAATGTCATGATCGCCATAGGCATCGTGAACACGCCCATCTTCGCCCGAGTGGTCAGAGCCACAGCGATGGGCGTCAGCGGCAGGTTGTTCGTGGAAGCAGCGCAGGCATTGGGAGCATCCAACAGACGCATCATCCTCAAACATGTCTTTCCCAACTGTCTTCCACCGCTGATTGTGCAGACCACTGTAGCCTTTGCCTGGGCGGTTATCGCCGAGGCGGCGCTCAGCTTCCTGGGTCTGGGCACCCGGCCCCCTACCCCCTCCTGGGGCCGGATCTTGGACGAGGGCCGCAACGTCATGGAATACGCCCCGTGGCAACCCGTCTTCGCTGGGCTCGCCATCATGATCACCGTCTTCAGCCTCAACGTCCTGGGTGATGGCTTGAGGGACGCCCTCGATCCGGAGTCTACCAGGTAGTCGGGTGCCCGCCACCGGCTATCCATCGCGCCCCGGCACGACGGATGGCCCCGGCCTGCGGCGAGCTGCTCATCCCCAGGTCCAGAGCTGGTGTTGGCTGGTCAGCGCACGCGGTGGTTTTCCACGGCGTGCTCACGGTGCTGCTAGAGGCCCCGAATGGTCTCGGCATAGGCAGGCTAGCGACCGGCAGCACTGTGGTCTTGACACCTAGGAAACTACCGACCAGACCCTGCGCGAGTTCACCGCCGCGCCCTCGGGCACTCAAGGCGCTGTACGCCTTAGATTTGCCTGGCCGGACCAGGACACACGGAGCCGACACCGGAGCAGGGCGAAGGCGCGCTGGTTGCTGGGTGCCTCAGGATGCCGCACAACCCTGAGATTGTCACTTGGGCGGGTTGGGTATCCCGCTCAGGAGACCAAGCCCGCTCCTGCGCGTGGCCGAAACCAGATACCGCTTGCCATTTCTTCCCTCTCCCGGACTGAGGATCACAGTAGTGCGGGCACATAGCTCACCAGCGCCCTGAGCGTTGCCGGATGCCACAATAGGTTATGGCCCAATCCAGCCAGTTGGGCAACGGGCCACGAACAACCTGCCCTCTGCAAACCTGCCCGCAAACCCTTGCGAGCGATCCAATCGTGCTCCCCCACGAGCACTAAACCCTTGATTCCGGCCAGATTCGCCCGAAACGGCCCCTGTCGTGCAAGCCCCTTGAGAACCGAAGCCATACCTACCAGGTCCCAGAGTCTCCCGCTCGAGAAACGCCACAGGCGGAGAAGCGGACGCACCAACAGATCAAGACCCTGTCCAGCGACGTGGCAGCCCAGCCTCAATCCCGTGCTCTGGGTCATGGTCCTCACGGGAGAGATGGACACCACAGACAGTTCCGGCCTCTCTTCTGCGCGACCAGTTGGCTCCGAGTTGCCTGCTGAGTTGCGTCCGGCAAACTCCCACAGCGCGGCAGCGCCAAAGGAATGACCGATGCCCACAATCCGGCCACAGTCATATAGGTCCAGGCAACGCAGGACGTATTCCAACTGCCGCGAATAGTGTTCGGGTGTGAGGCCCAGGTTGCACGCAGTCGCATCCACATTCCCGCCGTCCTGACCCAGACCGGCCAGTACGACGCCGATGGCCTCTTTTCCCAGCTTCTCTACCGAGCGCAGGACATTGGAGACGAGCCCTCCCTCGCGGCCCAGCGACGGCTGCCGTATGCCCCAAGAACTTCTGCTACCCCCAAAGCCGTGCAAGAAGGCCACGACCACCCGGTCCTGTCTTTCTCTCTGGGGGGAAGTGTCCAGGAGTAAGTTGGGCAACACCAGGGTCACAGGCGACTTGCTGAGACCAGTCTGTCTCCGGAACTCCTCCAACTCCAGGCCGTCCAACAGATCCGTCACATCAAAATCGAGGAGGGTCCTGTTTCCGGCGACCCTCCTCGACCTCGAGAACTCCGCTACCAGATTGACTAGTGATTCGTTTGTCAAGCGCCTATCAGGCACCTCCCTTTGTTGTCCGACACACCGCGATGCCAAGCGATGTATCAGCGAGACAAGAAAGCGCGACGACCGAGTCAGGTCATCGCGCTAGTCATGGCGCGAACGCGCCGTCACTCAGTACGTAGACCCTCGGATGGACCAACGTTCCGAAACGGCCTACTATGCCCTACGTCCCGCAAGTAGCGCAGCCGGTCGCGGCACAGCCAGAACAGCCGCCACCGGTCAGGGAGCGGCTACTCTCGCCTCCGTCGCCGCCTTTGCTCACCGCCGAGAACAGGGAGATGGCTCGACTGGTGTGAGAGCCGTGGCAGTCAATGCACGGAACAGGCTCGTCGGCCCGGCTGAAACTGCGCAGAACCTCGAACTTGCACTCACAGTCGTCACAACGGTACTCATAAAGCGGCATCAGATTCTCCTTGCGCGACAGAACAAGAAGCTACTGCTACAAGTCTACCACACGATTGCAGCGCCGTCAAATCGTCGCGCCACCCCTCGTCGATCGAAAGGAGGGCACCCTGCAGGAACTGGCCAACAGGGACCTCGACCTGGCCCAGACGCGGGGCGCCAGCTACGTTGACATCCGCGTACTGCGCACGCAGACCCAGATTACTCTGGTCAAGAACGATATCGTGGAAGCCATCGGAGGGATCTTGGCACCGGCGTTGAAGTTAGGGGGGGTTCAGTTCGCCAGCGCGACCGGGGTTTGGTCAATACACCCCGAGTTCGCGCAGACGTTCGTCAGAAATGCCGAAATGATGGCCCAGTTCGTGCATCACCACCTGTCGCACTTTGCGACGAACCTCCTCCGCGCTGCGGCAGTAGGCCTCCATAGGTCCTTGATAGATCGTGATCTTGTCCGGCAATACCAGCCCGTAGCGAGTGGTGCGCTCAGTCAAAGGCACCCCCTCGTATAAGCCGAAAAGAGTCTCATCAGCCGAAAGGCCCGCCCTCTCCATCTCTTCACGGCTGGCCCAAGCCTCGATCACCACGTCTACGTTGTCCATCTTCTCCTGAAACTCGGGTGGCAGACTGTCCAGAGCTTCCGCAACCAGCCTCTCAAACCGTGACCTGTTCACACCTCACCCCCTGATCATCCTGCCCGGTTGGCAGGTCCGGCAGAAGTTGGTGAGCCTCCCTCTGGCCGTTATCTCCGAGATAGGGGTTCCACACCGGGGACACGGGGATCCACCCTTGCCATGCACGCTCAGGAAGTCCCTGATCTTGACCTCTAGGTCCTCGCCGACGCGCTCCCTCAGGACGACGATGGCCCTGGGCAGCACTGATCGCATCGAGTGGTACAGCCGCTCGACCTCCTCACGAGACAGGCTGGGCCGCTTACGAAAAGGGTACAGTGCAGCGTCAAAGAGGATCTCGTCGGCGTAGGCGTTACCAATACCTGCCACCACGCCTTCGTAGGTCAGTAGGCCCTTGATCTCCCCCCGCCGCGGCAACAGTCTCTCACGGAAAACCTCCGCGGTTAGTGCGGGATCGAGGGCATCAGGGCCTTGCGCGGCGAAGCCAGGTACGAGTCCTTCATCCAGCGTCAGGTAGACCTTGCCCATGGCCTTGGCGTCCACATAGCGTAGATCCATCCCGCCGGAGAGGTGGAGGATCACAAACGTCTTGGTTGGACGTCGCTCGTCCGGAGGACAGTAATGCAACCGTCCCGCCAGCATCGGGTTGACCACGATCACGTGTCCACTCTCCAGGTCAAGAAGCAGGAACTTCCCCCTCCGCCTGACGTGGGAGAGCCGGTTGCCCTGTAGAGTCACGGCGAAATCAGCTGGGACGAGTGTGCGCACCACGAGTGGCCGTAGCACCTCCACCGCTTCGATCCGCTGACCAGGCAGCACCCCCTCCAGGTACTCCTTGATCACCTCCAGATCGGGGATCTCAGGCACTGTTCTGCGCCCCGGTGGAGAACGCGTCGACGAGATCTGGCGGGAATCGCCGCACGCGCCCGTCCCGATCCGTACACAGGTGCTTCGTATGGCCCGTGACCAGAAGCTGCCCTGTGTCCTGCATCAGCACCTCGTAGTACATGGTGACACTTCGGCTGCGAGCCTCCGATACCGAGGTCCGAACCACCACCACGTCGTCATAACGCGCCGGAGCGAGGAATCTGGCGTCCACTGCCGTCAGCGGAAGGTACAGGCCCTGCTCCTCGAACTCGCGGTAGTTGCCGCCCCTCTGCCTCATGAACTCGCCGCGGCCTACCTCGAACCACACGATGTAGTTGGTGTGATACACGATGCCCATCGCATCAGTCTCCGCGTAGCGGACCCGCAGACTAGTCTCGACCACATCATTCCCGCCCATACGCTCTCCCCTTGGCCATGAAAGTGACTCCTGTCGCAATCATATCACACTTGGCACATGTTGTCAACGCACAGAGCCATCGACCGAGAGAGGTCCGGAGAGGAGCAGGGCCCTTCAACGTGCGAATGTGGTTCTCCCATGTCCACTTCCAACTCGGTCAGCTTCTAGCGCGCCAGCCGACCCTCATGGATTCTCAGGAATACAACTCCGCCAAGGATCATCAGGCTGCCGCCTAGCTGCATGCCACCTAGGCGCTCGCCCAGCAGCACATAGGCGAGCGCTGCGGTGAAGACTGGCTCCACGGTAAGGATCAGATTGGCGACACTGGAGGGTAGGTAGCCCAGGCTCACGTTGTACAGGCCGAAGCCAGCCACGGTGGGTCCAGCCGCCAGCAGGAATAGAATCGCCCAACCGCCCAGGGAGGCGCCCAACCACAAGAGGTTGGACGGCCCCGTATCGACACCAGGCAAGAGGCCCGCTGGCAGCATGTTGGAGAGCAGCAAGAAGAGTGCGGCAAAGCCGAAAGTGTACAGTACGGTCGTCCAGGGGTTCAGGCCACGCTGTGATGCAGAGCGGCCCATCAGGCTGTAGATGGAATAGCATAGGCCGGAGAGCGTCCCGGCCACCACACCTACCAGGTCAGCACGCCAGGCCGCCTGGTCCAAGGCCCCGGATACCAGGAAGCAGCCTCCCAGGCAAAAGGCGACCGCCAGAAGCTTGATCCAGTCCAGACGTTCTTGAAGGAGCCACCAGCCCAACAGCGCGGTGAACCCTGCTGAGCAGTACACGAGAACGGTGGAGAGGGCTGCGCCGACCAAGGAGACCGAGAGGGTCCACAGCGCGTTGAAGATGGCCAGGGTGAGGCCGTACAAGATCAGATACAACAGGTGCTGGCGCTTCACCCGTATCAGGACGGGCTGAACCAGTCCCAGCACACACAATAGAGTGAGAGTCACAAAGCCGTCTCGCCAGAAGGCCAACACCAGGGGAGGCATGCGGTAGGACTGAGTGAGGTGGCGGATGAAGATAGCGGTGGTCGACAGGATGGCC
>Ga0315274_10010269_pt1 | contig 13478 bp, 8 predicted proteins | sample YL17G02_20_MG_FD_203700 | JGI IMG/M metagenome (GOLD analysis project Ga0315274, IMG submission 203700) | Sediment microbial communities from Yellowstone Lake, YNP, Wyoming, USA - YL17G02_20 | ecosystem: Environmental > Aquatic > Freshwater > Lake > Sediment | place: USA: Wyoming | collected...
CCCAGCTAGGGCTACCTGGGCATCAATCCTGGCAGCACTGTTGGGTTTGTTCTCGTTCAGGACGAGAGAGCCGTCCCGTAGATGAATGCCTCGGCCATACCGGAAGTGCCCAATCACCTCAAAGCCCCGTTGATCCGACACGGGCCGGATCATTGCCGACCCGTTGCCCAAGAATGCGGGGTCCGTCTTATCATTGACGATAGTGGTGATCTTTGCCTTGTCCGGAAATATGACCTCCTCGATCTGCTTCGAGCTATCGTAGCAGTAAGTGTAGACGCCAGCGGAGTTCATACCATACGAGTACCTGTGGTTGAGGTGCTCGTCCCTTAGCCTGTCCGCAGCTTGGTAGGTATGCATGGCCTGGTCGATGTCTGCCAACTGAGCCTTGGCTCCATCCTCGAACTCCTTCTTCGCCTGAGCAACTCGCGATGTGACTTGAGCATTTTGCCCTGTATTGGCCCTCAGTTCCTCTGGCGTAGGAGTGAATGGCCTCGTATATGCCATCACCACGTTAGGATAGCCGACGATGCGCCCTGTCTTAGGATGCCTCAGGATGAGGGGCTCGTAAGGGTTGTCTCCAGAGGCAGCCTGCTGTTGTCCAGGAATCGATGGTGGGAGCTGAGCAGCCTCACCCACTCTCAGTTCGAAGGAAGCCAAGTTCGTGAGGTCACGGCTGGATATCTTCCCCCCTTGAGAGAGCGGGGTTTCAGGCACACTCTGGTTGTCCGGGGGTGGAGTGTTGGCTACTCCCGTGACGCTCATAGTCCCTATGCCCTTTGGGGCAATGAACTTCTGCCTCTTGGCCGTGAGGGTCAGGGACGTTGTGGCTCTACCCCCAAACGAGATGTTGTGGGAGATGCCTGACACGTACCAAATCTGGTCCTTGGACGCCACGTACACTGGGAACCCCATCCTCAACTCAGGTCGGCAAGGGATCGTGACTGTCCCCCTGTGTCTCTTGGAGTTCAGGCGGTCAAGCATGTCCATGCCGACGTAGAACATCAACTGGGTGTCCCCCAGGAACTCAGAGCTGAACGGGTGCTGCCTCCACCCGTACTTCCTGAGAAGGTGGTAGTCCGTGACAGACGTGAAGGGGGTGAGGTCTTCTCCTAGACTATAGTCCACGTTCCCAGCAAACCCTCCTTGGATGGTGATCTGCGTCACTACCTCGGCTTCGGATTCGGAGAAGTCCCAGTCTATGACGTCGATGTCCTGTATCCAGGACACAGGCTTGTTGGGTAGAACGTCAAGGTTGTAGAACGGGGGCTTGAAGACGATGGACCCATCCACGTCCATAAAGAACTCGAATCCGATAGCGTTTTTGGCCGTGTTGGCTGCCTCGATTTTGGTCTGGTATTCTGACTGCCAGAGATTGATCTGACCCGCGTTCATGAACTGCGTTCGCATCGAGGTCACCTGAGGGTCCGTTGGGTCGAAAGCCATCTGGCCAGCGGTCTGACCCCCATTAGCTGCCCTCACCACTTGAGAAGCGAATGGCTTACCATTCTCTTGCTTCGTCGAGTTGTAGATGTCGTACAGGGTGTCCCCACGAACAGCCGTGCCCTGAGTCCCATATAGAAGGAGGTTGGATCTGATCCGAGAAAACCGCTTTTGCCAATAGAGCATGATGTCAGACAAGGCGGCATTGAAAGTCTCCTTCTGACCCTCCTCCTTGTTCATGCTCACCAGAGAACCAGAGCCTACGACCACGTCTCCGAAGGACTGCTGTGCCAAAGTCCAGATCACGTCATAGGGATTGGAACCGGAGAACACACTGCCGAACAGGTTACGACCCTGCTGCCCAGCGGGTTGGGTGAACGCGGGGTTGACATTCATCTGGCAAATTTCCCACCACTTGAGAATATCGGCACAGTTGATAGCGATGGTGTGCTCCCCGCCGGAGTAGCTGTCACTGACGTCAGTGATCATCCCCCAGAAGATTGGGTAATACTGAGGGATGCCCTCAATGAGGTAGTACCCCTTGCAGTAGATTTCCACCTCCATCATGGGGGTGAGGAGAAGATTTCCGTCGAAGTAGAGGTCGTCTATGGTGTGACGAGGGACAGCCAGGGAGATGTTCGCTGACCCCGGAGGGCTATCTACATTGAGGTCTACGGTAACACTCGTGACGAACTTGTTGAGATCGAACTTCCTGTTGCACTGAGGGCATCCAATGAGGTCTGACTCCCCGTTGATGTAGACCATGGCATCGGGAGCCGTCACGACCGTTGGACGGACGCCAGGACGATAATTGCCTTGGAAAGGACTTCGGGCCATTAGAGTGCCAACGCCAACTCACCTTGCAGTCGGCTGAGTTCCTGGTGATAGGTAGCGGTGTCTATCTCACCACTCTTGTACTTCTGAGTCGTGAGGTTGATGTTTGCTTGGATCCGAGCCTGTGCCAATTTGGCTCCAGCCTCACCCCCTGGCTTCTGTGGTGAGGTGGCTACCAAAGCATCGATGTCTCCCAGGTCGATGATATTGGAGGTAGGTTGGTCATCGATGTCTCCCAGGTCGATGATATTGGAGGTAGGTTGGTCATCGATGTCTCCCAGGTCGATGATATTGGAGGTGACCTCATCAGAGAACGTGGTCTTACCTCCGAAGATGTCCCCATCCCCTGAGGGGAGTACGTCCGCCTGAACCTGCTGGTTTCTGCGAATCTGCTCGGGAGGATTGTCGAGGAGAAAGGTAGCTCGCACGGTGAAGTCGAAACTGTACTCCAAGGTGAACGGCTTCGTGTCATCCTCCGTGACGTTGAAACTGTCGAACGACCCCAGGTAGAGGATGTTATCGTAGTAGATATAGACGGTCCCCACCACAGAGAGGTTGAGCCTCTTCTCCACACCAAAGTCCGCAAGGTACAGCCCAGCGTTGTTCCGGTACAGGAGGTACAGAGACAAGAAGTTTTGGTACCCCTTGGAGAAATTCCGGGCCATCCGGGTCAGTCCAGGACTTCCTGCGGGAGCGTTGGTTACCTTGCTGGAGATCATGGAGTAGAACCCAGCAACCTGGCCTGAGCCAGAAATCTTGTCCTGCTGATTCCCCCAGTGTTCGATGATGGGACCATTGCGCCCCCAGTTACCGTCTGAGGTGATCTTCTCCCCAGAAACAGTGAACGATCTGGGATTCACCAGCATGCGTAACGGAGGGGTGTTCCGCATGTTCTCCAAAGCCCTCTGGGTGGCAATGATCTGAGCCCTCTGGGCATCTTGAAACCGTTTGCCGAGGTCTGTCGTTACGGTGATTTGAGTCGTGGCTATCTTATCGAGCTGTTTTCTGCTCTCCATAGCGGCCGGAGCACCGTTGGTCTGCCATGTTGTGGAGGGCTGGTTGTCGGGTACTATGGCTGTGCCTACTGGAGGTGGAGGCTGTGGTCTTTGGTTGTTCGGAGGCAGAATTTGGTACTGCCTAAGGCCACCTGTCCACTGAAAGTGTGGCTTGTCCTTCTTTTTCCAGTCCCCACCCCATTCTAATCCGAGACTCTTACCTAGGGCACCTATCTTCTGGAGAATGTCCTCGGGAGGGTCAGGTTGAGCGAAAGCAACCTTCGGCTTACCCTTCTTCGGAGTGGTCTCTGAAACCACCAGAACGTCGAATGCCCAGCCTGCCTGATGCAAGCTCGTAGGGGGTGTTCCACGGGCATCGGTGACAATCTGGTTTCCTGGTTGCCCCAGGGGAGGGGGACCAGGAAAGTTTCTCCCTTTGGAATAGTTGAGGTCCTGTTCCGCTGGACTTCTAGGGCCTGAAGACACAGCAATGGTGATCCCCTCCGCAGCACAAAGTTCGATCAGCTTCTTTGCGTGGGGTTGAATCTCGGGTTGGAGGCCGTTGATGAAGTTGTTGGAAGCACTCACCATCCATGGTGGAGGCACAGCGTTGAATTTGCCGTTCGCAGTCTTGGCTATTAGCGGCAAGTCCTGCCCACCAACTGTCTGGAGAGGTACTAGGTCTGGTTGACTCTCTTCTACCGGTACTTCACCTGAACCTGGAATTTGTGTAGTTGTGGTAGTGGTCACCACTCCAGTAGTCCCACTGGTAGCCGACCTGTCCAGCAAGATTCCGGTGACACCTACTGACGGGGGTAAGACGCCAACCACAAACAGCTTGGGGTTCCTTGCCCTCTTGTCCACTGCCGACAGTGGAATGAACTCGGAATCAAGCGAGTCCCTTTCAAGAGACAGGTTCGAGAAGAACGTCAACAGACCAGCGTAGACGTTCGGAGCATAGTAGTCCGCCTGTGTCTCGATTTGCCCGAGGATGGAACCGTTGGTGTCCGCCATTGGTCTACCCCCGAGTGATAGGAGCCGTGAGGTTGACGTTCTGGCTCTGGAACTGTGGTGCCCCTCGGCTAACTTGCCCGAAAGCGTACTGTGTGATGGTCTCCTCTACCTTGAATGTCCAGTTCAAGTTGAATGCGAAGGGAGATGCGTCTGTCTCCTCCACCTCGAACGTCCTGAACGTGCCGATGTACGTCCCCCTGTCGTACATGAGCATCAGATTCCCGTGAAGTACGATGGCACCGCTGGGGTCAAAGAGAGCCCCGTTGTTCAGGAACAGATCGTGCAAATCCCTGTAACGGTCCCAGGCAATGGTCCTCTGCCGCATGATAGCAGAGAGGCCGTTGAAGATGTTCATGAAGGAACCAGTTGACCCCGAAGCCGTGATAGTTGTCAGCTCGTGTCCCCAGTGCTGCTCTACGAATCCTCCACGAGTCTGGATGCGCTCAACCTTCTGATTGAATCCCTCCTGGAAGTTACTGGGGTTGACGTGGAGCACCAGGGCATGGGGCATCAGTACCCTGTGGTTGTCAAAAGGGCTCGTGACCTGGAACGCCATAGCAATCCCGCTAGGCTTCCGTGTCGCAGCGGGATGGGTATACCCAGTGTCCTTTGACGGCGCTTCGGTCCTGAAGACCTGCTCGTTTGGTGAGGGAATTCTAGGCATCAGTTCAAGTGCTCACGACGCTTGTACTCATAGATGGCGTTTGTGGCAGCTACCTTGACCATGTTTGCCAGGTCGTTCCCGCCGATACCGTTGACTGTCACGCTGATATTGGTGCCACCTCCACCAGCCCCACTGGGAGCGATTGTCTCCCCTGGGCCAATCGATGTGGGCATCTCTCCTGCGGGAGCCTTCAGGACCTTGGCTGAGCCATCGGGGTTCTGGCCTACGACGAAGCCACCCTCGGCATGAGCAGTCATCGGAGTAGCGACCTTATTCAGGAGGTCCGAGCCGAACGTTTTGGCATTGAATCCAGGGCCAGCCGCCTGCGTTTGAATCTGTGCCGCAGACATGTCCTTGTATAGGGAATACTCAACCAGAGCAACTCGGACGGCTTCCAGAACGGACTTCTCCACCATCGGCCCAAGTTCGTTGTTCACGAAGCTCTTGTCGAGCTTCACATCCCTCCTGAGAATGCCCGCGAGAACCCCGAAACCATCAGTGAGGGTTATCTCATTCTGATCCCGGATGGTCTTGGTTACCTCAGCGATCCCTGTGTCCTTGGTTCCCTGGATGACGTTGTCCATCCCCGTCTTGATCGCATCGAGAGCTTGTCCTTTGACCTCAATGGGGGCTGGATTTACCGGTGCTGTTGGAGCTGCACCTGGAGTTGTTGGAGCTGCACCTGGAGTTGTTGGAGCTGCACCTGGAGTTGTTGAAGCTGCACCTGGTGGTTTTTGAGCGGCAGCAAGCTCTGCTGTTTTCTTTGCTCGTGCTGCTGCCATCTCGGCATCAGTAGTGCGATGGTCCCCACCGGTAGTCTCAACGTGAGTTTCCTGCCACAACTTATAGAGATTGTATCCAACAGCACCTACTGCCGCCCCTGCTGCCACACCTGCTGCTGCTACTGCGGCTCCTGCCGCTACGCCAGCACCCGTCAGGGCAGTAGCAGCAGTAGCAGCAGCGGGAACAACAGCAGCCTCTACAGCGGGAACAACAGCAGCCTCTATAGCGGGTCCAGCAAGTGCCTTGGCCCCGGCCGCCAATGCTTTGGTTGCGACGACCTGGGCCAAGGCCATCTTGGCTACCCCGCCACCAACCTCGACTGCACCCCCAAGAGCCCCCGCTGCGGCGGGGCCTATCTTGTCTGCAATCCAATTCTTCACACTACCTGCGATGATGTCCAGATTCTTCGCCATACTCACAGTGTCTTTGGCTATCGCAGCCTGAACATTGTAGACGTCCTTGATGCCCTGAACTGTGTCCTGCTGAAGTGTAGACATCGCCCCCCAAACTGAATCTGTGTCCTTAGCATCAAGTTGGGCAGCAGCATTACCGTCCTTGGCATCGATTCCCAATTTCTTCAGAAGAGCCTGATCCTCGGCCGTCAAGTCAGCATTAGCCTTGAGCTTGTTGACTAGTTCTTGCTTCATCTGGTCCGTACCAGACATCATCTTTTTGTACCCGTCGATTACTTCCTCTGTAAGTCCGAATACACTTGTGGCGATGTAGTCTGTGCCTGTCAAGGTATCTATACTCTTACCTTTTAAGCCAGGCATTTTGGATAGACCCTTGTTAATCAGGTCTGCACCCGCCTTAGGACCAAGGTTCTTCGCCGCACTGGCAATGTTAACCAGATCCCCACTGAGGTACTTACTGGTATCTAAGGCAGCCTGAGTGACGTTACCCTTCTGGGCTGCGGTGAGTTTGGTGTTCTTTGCCAACCATGTGTTGGTCTCCGACATACCCTTATGAATAGCCTGGGTCATCTCAGCGGTCTCGGCTGCACTCAATTGGAAATCCTTGGCCATATCCGCAATTCTGCGATCTGTGTCCTTCATACCAATCTGCTGAGCTTCATCCTTGCCAGCAAAAAGAGTCAACTTGAGCCGACTCTGTAAGTCCTGACCCCCTACCAAGCTGGTCAGGGACTTCATGAACTTAGCGGCATCCTTCGGAGCCATCGCCTTCCCTAGCATCTTCAGCAACCTCGCGGAATCCTCCATGCGGTTGTTGAAGAGGTTCATGTCGTCGCTGGACGACCTGATGATGTTGAAGAACTTGTTGGTTGCCATTCCAGACTCAGCAGCAGTCATACTGAGCATCGCTAACTGCTTGTCTGTCTGGTCAAGGCTAACCCCAATGTCCGTAGCCATCTGGGATTGCAACTGAGTGATTTCAGCGACACTCACTCCCATGTGCCGACCGAAGGCAACAGAGGCTTTCACCAGTGAGTTGGATAACTCCTCGACAGGAATATTAGCCTTCTTGGCCGCCTCACTAATTTCAAACATGCCCTGACCCTCCTGGCCAAGGGCATTCAACGTCTGTGCATGTTGTTCCGGCGTGATCCCTAATTCCAGATTTTCCAGGGAGTGGGCCTTGTTCCGCACTTTCTCCAACTGGTTTGAGACATCCTTGTAGGCTGCACTGGCATCGCCCCCTCGTGCTGCTAAGAACTTAGCGGAATCACTACCCTCTGTTATGGAGGCATTGAAATCCTTCACCATGGAGTCCAGCTTGAGGAAGATTTGCAGTGCTTCCTTGAGACCATCGACGATGACGCTAAACATGGGTGCTAACCTGCCAAACGATGCCGCAGCACCCTCCAGCTTACCCGCAGCAGCTTTCATCAGCTTCCCACCACCCTTACCATCATCGGCCTTCTCTCCACGACCGCGAAGAAACTTGGCCCCAAGCTTCATCCCCCCAATCATCCCCTGCCCTATCAGCTTAGCAGTGGCCTCCGCAGCCTCCGGGAGGTCATTGTTGAGCAGAGCCTTCAGTGGAGCACGGAGTCGCTCTCCACCCTCTTTGAGCCCCTCGGCCATCTCCTTCATATCCAGACCCTCTTCGAGCTTCTCCCTCATCTCAGAGGTGTACTTATCAGCGTCCTTTAGCGCAGTCTTGTACTCCTCCGCTTCCTTGCTCAGCTTCGAGAAGATGTCCTCTTGCTTGCTCATACCATCATTCACCCGCCCCAGCATCTTCTGTTCAGCTTGACGACCCGCCACAAGCTCCTTTAACTCAGCACGCCCGCTCGCCAGAGCATCTTTATCCTTGGTGTCCGTTTTAAGGATAGCCTTCCCGAGCTTGTCCTCCTGCTTGCGGAAATTCCGGATGCTTTTCTCAAGGTCTTGTCTCTTCTGGAGTCCCTTGACGTACTTGGTTTGTGCCTTGCGCTGATTCTCAGCAATACGAGTAAGGTCAACCCCAAAAGTCTTCTGTGCTTCCGTCGATTCTTTAATTGCAACCTGGTAAGTCTTGTTAACGTCGGAAGCCATCCCCTTCCAAATCTTGCCCGAGACCTTCCCTAAACGCTGAGACTCCTTGTCAATACGCTGTAGGTGATTAGTGATCCCCTTCTGAATTTTGGCAAATGCAGCAATAGCATCCCGGGGATTGACCTCAACACCAAATTGAAGGATCTCCTCGTTTGTCTTAGCCACGGTTACCGACCTCTCCAGGTGGAGCTACCTGGCTTTGCTGCGGGGAGAGGAACCGCCGTGGACGGGTCACGATCCGTCTTCGTCACGGTTTCAACTCGGGGGAGATTCCACTTGTCCATGAACTCAGCGTGCCTCTCATCATAGAGTTCAGGATAAACGATCTGCGAGGCCGCTCTCTGGGCATTGAGTTGCCGCTGTCGCAGCAGTCTCTCCTGGACTTCCTGGGCAGAGAGGCCCTTCGTAAGGTCCGTGCCTCCCAACAGGGGCTTGCCACCAAACTCCTCACGGCGTGCCTCAGCCACCTCACGAAGATGCGCTGCCTTGGTCTCATAACCCTGGCGGACTCTCTGCTCGTGAGCCTCAATGACCTGATCGTGCCAGTCCTTCTCACCCCGAAGGTCGGCTTGGAGCTGCTCGGCTAGCTCAGGTACGGAGTTGGCAACCTGCACCCGAGTCCCAGATTCCTTGGAGGACCCGTCCATCGCCTCCCCAAGAAGCACATGCCTCAGGAGCTTGTCTTTCCGAGCAATCTTATCTGTGCGTTCCTTTTCTTTCCGGGAGCGGTCACTGGAGTGGACTTTGCTCATCCCCTTGCCAACCATGGCCCCCGCAACGAACTTGGCGTTCTCCCAATCAGCCTCGTATTGCCCCCTCAGGTCCTCGAAGTAGTTCAATGCACGCCACATGAGCTGTGACCAGTTCAGTCCCAAGATAGCCGACCCTGGGATCCCACTGACGGCCGTGGATGTTAGGTCTACCCCCTGAAGCTGCGCCCACCTAAGCCGGGAGGTGGACTCCATGGCATACGCCTCCGTCAAGATCACTGACTGGTATGCCCGTCGATTGATCTCTGAGAGATGGCGAATGACCTTCTGCTTGGCTACGTGGGGGAAGGCCCTGAAGAACTCACATAGCTCTGGTTGCAGCTTGTCCCTGTCACGTAAAACGTTCTGACCGTCCACCATGAGAACCCCGAACGTCAAGAACAAATCGTTGTAGTTCTTGGAATTGGACCCTCCAGACATCAACCGTATCAGCTCGAATTCGTGCTGGTTGATGGACTTGAAGACGAACGAGACATCGTTGATCTCCGCAACTTGCGAGAGAAATCCGCGAAATAGCAGAGGCTCGACGTCTCTGTAGACCTCCGGATTGACCTCCGGAAAGGGTTGTGGAGCGGAGATGTTTACCTCCCCGTCCACCTCTTTCTGAAGGGCCTCCTGCTCGTCCCCGTAGGTCAGGCCCGTGTCAACCATGGATCAAGCCCGCTGAGGTGGTCGATACCTGGGGTTCACCCCAGCCATGGGAGGACGGTCCACCGGTACTTGGCCCGGTGCTACGGGTGTCTTCAGCTCCACAGCCTCTACAGCGGGCCTTTGAGGCACCATTGGCACCGGGGGAGGTTCCCCCTCCAACGCGGCTATCTGAGCGGCTCTGGAGAGATTCTGGACTGGTATAGCCGCCTCCCGGATGGCCGCAGGGACCGGAACCTTCTGAGAGGCCGACACCTGAACAGGAGACCCTCCCGAGGGTGGGGTTGGAAGGTCCACAGCCCCCTGGTTCATGGGCGTTCGGTTTCGCATCAGGTCATCGACCGCCTGACCTGAAGTCTGGGTCGGAGGTTCAACCGGCTGAGCCACCAACTCAATGGCCGCCAGCTTGACCGCAGCCTCGTCTACCTCAGCCTGGGAAACCTTGGGGGCCAGTCCGGACTCACTGAGAATCTTGACTACCAGTTCGTTGGATAAAGAAGCCCCCGTCTCCTGAATCTCCCCTAGCAGTCGTCGGAGTTTCTCCTCATCCGTTTCCTCAGCGACGTCGAAGTGGATGCCCTCCTTCGCTTTCTCCTCAGCCTTGATGAGCAGCTCGGCAAACTTCCGCCACCCTACAGTGATAGCCTCACGTCCCCACGTCTGGAGGTACGTATCCCTGAGCCAAGCATGCTTCTCTAGCTTGACTACCTGGCCCTCTTCTTCCTCTACCTCGATGTAGTCTACCCCACGGAGGTCTACCCCATCAATCTCCACGATGGCCCTTGAAAGATGTCCCATCTGGAATCCGTGAAGGTACTCAACGTCCTCCAGTTCCCGAGTCTCGTTGCCGATTGCCTCGTAATCCTCAGGTCTGAGACTCTGAAGCACGAGCGAGCAACCCGCGATTGTCACGGGTTGCTCAATCAGCCCTACCCTCTTTGCCTTCTCAAGGGCAGCCTTGAGCTTCTTAGCTTGTAAAATAGCCATCTTCATCTCCTATTCATTTGGAGACGACGATGAGCCGGAAGGCAGTATGTTATCTAAATCTGCTCTCCGGCTCAAAGCCGTCGAGTCACGAGCTACCCAGATCACGCTGTGACGAGGGTAGCCTGAGCATTCGCAGTGTTGCCACTGGCGAACCTGAGCGAGAAACCAGTACCGGAGGAACCGTTGGCCGCAATCGGGGCCAGACCGGTATCCACGAACTCCCCGTACTGGTCCGTACCAGAGATGATGTCCGTCACCATCGCTTGAGAGTTCTCAGAAACGATGGCCGCATCTGACGTGTACGAGGTTCCGTAGCTCGATAGCCAACAACCCTCGAAGAAGGTCAGAAGGGCCTTGACCGTCGTGATCTTGGCTCCCTCACCACCACCATTCGAAACCTGTTGCTGTGAGGCGTTCTTCACCGACGCACCTTCAAGGTCAAACTTGGAGGCAATCTCGGAGAAGACCAGCTCTTGCTTGATGTCGAATGGCCACCTGTGATGCCGTAAGGATCTCACGAGACCCTCGACACCACCCTTGTACCCAAGAGCCTGGAAGACGTTCACAGCGTAGAGCAGAGTCTTGTTGATTGAGAGCGTCATCGGCTCGGTCACACCGGGGACCAACTCGGCCACCATGTCTCCGAAGCCTACGCCACGGACAGGGTCAATCGTCCGAGACTCATCCGTGGTGAACTCAGAGAGTACGCCGATCTGCTGGAACTGCTGCTTCCCCACCATGTAGCCGAACACTTTGTTCTTTTGGCTGACGGCTGCCCGTGTGTTCGGGGCCGTACCCATTCGGTAGATATAATTCGAGGTATCTGAGGGCTTAGACATGGTTTGCTCCTATTTGGATACGATCTGATCTCAGCTCAACCGCCCTGCTGGCCCTTGGAGAAAAAGATCCCGTGGATCTCCATCGCCCTGGAGGCAAGTTTGGTCAGGTCCGTCTTTACCCACGACTGGGTGAGGTCTGCATCCCGAAGGATGCCAGCAACCTTGGTCGAAACCGCGTGAAGGTCTTGCTTGGCACGGGAGGCGTTGAACCTCTTGCCAGCCGTAACCAACGCATCAACCCGGTCATTTGTCTCTTCGAGGCAAGCCAGGATTTCTCCGGCTACCGTCGAGTTATCCTGGAGGACATCGTATGCCAGCTTCGCACCAGCCGACTTTGCCGTAGGTGCCACCTCAACCTGGGGCTCGCCCAAGTTGTAGTAGGTCTGGTTCTTGGACTGGTTCGGAGACTTGATCTTGTTGGCGGCCTTGATGAAGTCCTGCCGAACAGTGTCGATTCCCCTTGTCTGACCTGAGGCGGCCTGACGAGCAAGAACGCCAAGAATCTTCTCGGCCTGGGAAAGGGATGCTTCGATGATCTGGAGTTCGTTCATAGGATTTCCTTGCCTTTGCGGAGCTATAAAAGAACCATCGGCCAGCCGAACCCGGCGGGGTTTCAGCAGCTCAAACATCTGGTCGGTGTCCACGGAAGCCACCGTTTCTCCGTAGAGGAGGAACGAGTCCAGCGACTTCCTGAGGGGCTGACTGCTCAGGGCTCCTAGGAACCGCGCGACAGAAACCGCCCCCAGGGTGAATTTCTGCCCATCCGGGGTCTGCACCCAGTCCGTATTCCCGTCCGTACCGACGGTCACCATCACCGTAGCCATTCACTAGGGACGGCTGACAAGGGCTCTATCAGACCCGGACCAGAACTTCTGTCACATGGGACGGCAAGAGGGGAGTCCCGTCCTCCGGCCCCCAGAGCCACAAGGACTCTCCCACCCATCCAGGAAGCTCCCCCATGGCCCGTTCCGCATCGTTCAGGATGCTGGCCGCCTTGGGTAGGTCCAGAGCCACCAAATGGCTCTTACGGGCTCCTAGGACGGCCCTACGCCCCTGTGGCGAGACTGGCCCAAACAGAAGCCCTCGGAGATGCCCCAGTCGGTAAAGCTCCGTCCAGCCAGCTACCAGATCCCCTTCGCCCTCGGCCAAGATGAATCCATTGGTACCTACGTCCAGTACCCGAGGTGGGTTGACCTCCCCTGGCATCGAAGGCAGTGCCCCCTCCAGGACGTACTGACGGAGCCATTCCACGACCAGCTTGATGCGGTCCCCTCGCCCATCCTTGCCCCCAAGGAACCCACGGGCAAACGAGATCAGCCGAGACAAGTCCCGGTCAGCATGAGCCAGCCCAGCCGGACCAAACCTCCCCAGATCGCACCCAAACACCACGGCAGACATATTCGGGTGGATAGCCAGCGCCCGGTCCAAGAACAGGGCCAGGATGAGCACCTCATCGATGTCCTCAATCTCCCGGGCAATCAGCTTCAGGGGTAAAGGACGCCCGAAGATCAGGTCACGGTAGAACTGCTGGAGAGCCGACTCCCCAAACTTTTCGGGGTCCGATCTGTAAACGAACGTCGTCTCGGAGGGCTCGAAGTCCCCCAGGGCAATGACTGGCTCGGTCTGCCCCCTCGGCAAAGAGGCGTCAATGACGACCTGGAGCTGCAATTCTTGCACGGGAAAAGCCTACACCAGGTTGATCCTAAAGGCCCCTGAAACGTACCTTCTTCGCTATGTCCCCCAAATACCCTCGAACCCCTCATCTCCCTTGGAGTCCGGGTGGCACGTCGGATGACCGCCGGATCTCTTCGGTCGAGTCATTCCTCTGTACCCCGGTCGTCCTGACCGAGAAAATGGACGGAAGCAATGTCTGTCTGGAGAGGGACGCCTGCTTTGCCCGGAGCCATGCAACGGCCCCGAATCACCCGAGCTTCGATGCCTTCAAGGCGTTTCATGCCTCGGTGAAGGGCCAGATCGGTGATGGTATTCAGGTCTTCGGTGAGTGG
>Ga0315274_10010270_pt1 | contig 13478 bp, 14 predicted proteins | sample YL17G02_20_MG_FD_203700 | JGI IMG/M metagenome (GOLD analysis project Ga0315274, IMG submission 203700) | Sediment microbial communities from Yellowstone Lake, YNP, Wyoming, USA - YL17G02_20 | ecosystem: Environmental > Aquatic > Freshwater > Lake > Sediment | place: USA: Wyoming | collected...
AACCCCAGGGGTTCTGAATGTCCACTTTGAAGATGATCTCACTATTGATTTCCACATCATAGCGGATCGTATTCCCGATATAAGAGGCAAAACTAACGGTTCCGGCAATACAATTAAATTCTTTTTGAGTATCTTCTGACTGGCTAATCGATGCGGTCTCTGGTCGAACACTGATCATGCATCGGTCTCCAGGTTTATACTGCTCATCGCTGGTGCAGAGTAAAAGCCCTACCTTGGTTTGCACTCTCACCCACTTTTCAGTGGTATTGATTTCCTGGACATCTCCTGGGATCAAGTTATTAATCCCAATAAAGTCAGCAACAAAGGGATTATGGGGCCTTTCATAGAGATCCCTGGGTGAACCAATCTGCAGTAATTTACCCAGATTGATCACTGCGATCCGGTCCGAAAGGGTGAGGGCCTCCTCCTGGTCATGAGTGACGTAAATAGTCGTTATCCCAAGCTCCTTCTGAAGCTTTCGTATCTCAGCACGCACTTGGACACGAATCTTGGCATCCAGGTTACTTAGAGGTTCATCCAACAGAAGCACATCTGGGTTCAAGACAAGCGCCCGGGCCAGAGCCACGCGCTGCTGTTGTCCTCCAGATAATTGTCCGGGATACCGTTTTTCAAGACCCACCAGGTTGACCAGTTTCAGAACGTGGGAGGCTTTATCGGCAATCTCAGCTTTGGGAAGTTTTTTGAGCTTGAGGCCGTATGTGATATTGTTAGAAATGGTCATGTGGGGCCAGAGGGCATAATTCTGGAAAACCATCCCTATGTTTCGCTCATAGGGCGGTATAGGGGTTACAGGTTTTCCATCAAAATAAATCTCCCCATTATCAGGCTTGTGAAACCCTCCTATCAATCGAAGGATGGTCGTCTTCCCGCAACCCGAAGGACCAAGGAGTGTGAAAAGCTCTCCGTCATGGATCTCCAGTGAAATGTGGCTCACTGCTTCCAGTGTACCAAACCTCTTGACAATGTCCTGGAGCCTAATATTCATAGCCTACCCGATTGATTCAACGTCCCAGGAACTCTCTGAGATGTTGAAACCATAATTTGGCTGGTCATGGAATGATGGAATGTTGGAATAATGGATAAAGAAGATTAAAGAGTGGTCTTCCATTAGCCCATCATTCCATTATTCCAATGTTCCAATGTTCCAATCAGGATGAAACCCTCAGGATCAAATTGAAAAATATCTATATTTCAACGACGGGGAAAGCTGTCAAGTCTCACTTTTATTTGATAAGCTCCTTATGTTTTTCTGCAATCTCCTTCCGGAAATAGGCATTCACTTCCTCGATCCTCTTCTTTGGCCCGGCGATCTTGTCGTCGTAGATATTTCCTACTGGGATGTCGAAGAAAGACCTCATTCCTCCCGTGAATTGGACAGCCTTCTCCTGGTTCGACCCTGGTGGGCCCTGAACTTTATATTTTGGGGTAATGGGGTAAAGACCCAGTCCTGCGAAAAGCTTCTGCCCCTCTTCAGTTAAGAGAAACTCAATGAAGGCATGAGCTGCTTTCGGATGGGGAGCACCTTTGAGAACAGCCATTGGCTCAGGCGTAACATAGGCGTTCTTGGGGTAGACAAACATGACATCATACCCCCCTAAAACCTCAGCAAATGCCATGTAGCTCGGTACAGCATACCCGACGGCAAACTCCCCTTTTGACACCACGTTGGGGACGTCACGGGAGCGGGCTGTGAAAATGCCGGTATTGACTGCCAATTTTTTCAACCACTCCCATCCTTTCTCCCATCCGTACATTGCAAGGATCACCTCATAGCTTGCATGGCTACTACTCGAACGGTCTGGGGTACACTGAGCAATCTGTCCCTTCAGCTTTGGGTTGAGCAGGTCATCCCAGTCTTTGATAGTGACACCTAAACGCTGTAATAACTTCGGCTGGTAGATTAGTCCATAAGGCTCCAAGGTCGTTCCAACCCAGAATTTCTTTGGGTCTTTCAATGGTAAGCCAATAGGTTTCCCTATGGTTGCTGGAATCTCGTCCCACATCTTTTGAGGAACCGTTACTTGCTCCAGAAGACCTTCTGCTGCCAAGTTATCGAAGAGTGTTCCTTCGCCACCCCAGAAGACATCTGCCCTGGGTTTGCCTCGCCACTCTAAGATCTGCCCGTAAGCCACCGGAGTTCCTTGAGGCATGGCACTGGTCTTAAGGTCGATGTTCCATTTTTTCTTCACATAGTCGGCAAATGCCTTCAATGCCGGGTCGTGGACATCTTTGGAGACAGGGGTAATGAGGTAAAACTCATTTTCGATCGCCTGTCCAAATGACATCCCTCCAAAACAGAAAAATCCCATTAATAAAATAGTGAGCACAATGATCATTCGTTTCATTCTAATTCCTCCTTTCTCAAAATCCCTCCTAACCTCTCTTTGTCAAAGAGAGGGATAAAAATTCCCCCTTTTCTAAAGAGGGATGGAGGGGGATTACAAAATTCTTACCTCCATAAATAACTACCTAAGGGGAAATTACTTAAATGTCACTTTCCCCTTTAATGTTGTCGGACTTTCATAGAACTCTAAATAATTCTGGTTCCCTTCGGGCGTATCTGTATGATCTGGTCCCCTCCACCATTTGTCAGCCAGGAAGTTCTTTTTGGCCAGTTCCCATACCTCTGCTGAAGCAGGAACATCCTTCACCTCCCAGTTTAACTCCTTGGGGGTCATTTCATAAACCGTATATCTCATTGGGTAGGTGGAAAGGGCAGGATGGACAAAATGATAGAGGCCATCCACTTCCTGATAACGGGTTGAAATGTGCCGGTGTCCGGAAAAGACCACCTTTACCCCGTATTTCTTGAGTAAAGCCCTCACCTCCTCGGCATTGTCCAACCAGAACCATCGCCAAGCATTATGGTTTATTTTATCCCCCTCACACCAGGGAACAGCACTGTGATGGGTCAAGATGATGGGGGTCTTTTTTTGATTTGCTTTAAGCGTAGCCTCTAACCATCTCAATTGACCCGGGTCAATTTTTCCGCCGAAATCATTGAGACCGGCTTCGGGCACAAATACTTGAGCTCGCGATGCATCGAGGGTGATCAAAACAAGATCTTTGGCCACTTCATGAGAATAGTAGGTCATTCCTGGAAGCATTCCCCCGGATTTCCCAATAAAGGCACCTGCAACCGTGTACTTGGATAAGGTGATGGGTTGATCCTTCTTTTCATGGGGAACGCGGCTGAGATCATGGTTTCCCAACGTAACAAAATATGGAACTTTCAACCCATCCAGAATCTTTCTCAGGTCATCGATATTCCATGGCTCCGCATCCTGGGTCAAATCCCCAGCAACGAGCACAAATTTTAAACCAGGAATCTTATTGATTTCTGCAACAGTATTCTCCGTGAGCATCTGTGTCTTTAAGCCAAGTTTATACCCGTCGACCACCCCTTTCTGTTGTGGTATGGAAATGTGTGGGTCAGAAATAACCACAAATTTAATTTTATCAAACGCAAAACCCTGGCTGAAGAATGAAAGGACCAACAAAATAATACCAACGATGCTTAAAAACCTTAAACTTTTCATCAGACTCCCTCCTCTCTTTTCATCCTCTATAAATTCTTTTCGCCCTATCACCCATTCCTTCTATCTCAAACTCTCTCTTCACCACCTCCTCTTCAATTAGAATTTGATAAATCTTTTTCAAATATATATTACTGTAGCAAAAGATGTCAAGGCAAATCGAATCCAGTCCTTTCAGTTCATCACAGTTCATCACTTGACTTTTCCCAAAAAATCAATTAGAAATAAATTAAATTGAATCTCCGAGCCTTCTCCCTAAGTCCCGTTTCCCAGGATATGGAAGATGGCCGTTAGGGCGTGGCTGGAAATGGCCATACCTCCCGTGTTTGGAAAGGAGACGGAAGTGGTCAAAAGGCCGATATCTCAAACACGGGTATCGGCTATTTTATTGATATTTATAAAAAACTGGGAAAAGGAACTCTGAGCGCGAATGAAGATTTTTTCGGGAACCATTCTTAGCGAAGTAGATTTCTGTAACTCAACCCTTTAGGGTTGATGACTCAAGGCTGAAGCCTTGAGTTACAGATTTGCAGTGAAGCGAGCTTTAGAATGGTCGAAAAAAAATTTTGAGCAGCGAAGAGTGACCTTTTCATAGTTCTTTTTTAACGATAGAGGAAAATAATGAAGGGATTTTTCAAGGTTCAGACGCCTGATGAACTTTATAAAAAACTGGATCGTTTCAAACCCCTCTCTTTTGAGAAAGTTCACATCGAGGATTCTCTCCACAGAGTTCTTGATGAGGATGTTATTTCTCCTATTAATCTTCCTGAGTTCCGACGTTCTACAGTCGACGGCTTTGCCTTAAAAGCAAAAGACACTTACGGAGTCTCCGAAAAGAATCCCGCTATTCTTCGGCTGGTTGGGGAGATCCCGATGGGACAGATTTCTAATATCGAGGTGAACGAAGGAGAGGCTGTGAAAGTGGCAACCGGAGGAATGGTCCCAACGGGCGCGGATTCCGTCCAAATGATCGAGTTTACTGAAAGTATCGACTCCCATACGCTTCATGTCTTTAAAACCCTCTCCCCATTGGAGAATGTGATTCAGATAGGTGAAGACGTCAAAGCAGGAGAGACAGTTCTTCATAAAGGTCATTTGATCCGACCTCAAGATATAGGTTTGATGGCCGGAATTGGGAAGACTGACGTTTTTGTATTTCTCCGGCCTCGGGTTGCCATCATCTCCTCGGGGGATGAAATCGTCCCCATTGAAAACGTTCCTTCCCCTGGAGAGATCAGAGATATTAATCGCTACACCATCGTTTCAATGGTTAAAGAGATTGGTGGCATTCCCATTTTTCTTGGCATTGCCAAAGACCGTTTCAACGACCTCAAAGAGAAGATTGAATTGGGATTGAGAGAATCGGATATGGTGGTGATCACAGGAGGGAGTTCTGTCGGATCGTTGGACCTGACAGGAGAAGTCCTGCAAGTCTTTCCAGGGACGGAAATCCTTGCCCACGGCGTTTCAATCAGACCCGGGAAACCAACCCTCCTTGCGGACATCGATGGAAAACCCTTCCTTGGATTACCCGGACACCCTGTTTCTGCTATGGTCATCTTCCATTTCTTTGGGAAACCCATCCTTAAAATCTTATCGGGTCTATCCAGAGAAGTCATCTGGCACCAGATAAAGGTAAAGGCCAGAGCCAGCCGCAATATTCCTTCTGTGCCAGGAAGGGAGGACTATGTGAGGGTAAAGTTAGAAGAAAAGGATGGGACGCTCTGGGCTCATCCCATCTTTGGAAAGTCTGGAGCGATCTCGAACTTGGTCCATGCAAATGGATTAATCCGGATTGGTATTAACGAAGAAGGTTTAGAAGGGGGAGAAGAAGCAGAGGTCATTCTTTTATAATTCCAAATGTTAAAATCCAAATGTCAAGGTTCGTAACTCAAGGCTTTAGCCTTGATTTACATCAACCCTAAAGGGTTGAGTTACATTTTGGATTTAGTTTAACATTTGAACTTTGGATTTCATTTAAAATTTGAGCTTTGGCATTTGACATTGAAGCCTTGCTAACATGAAGCGAACCATTTACCTGAAGAAGAAGACGTTGGCTGAAGCGAAAACTATCGTCTCAACCGAACTGTTGAAACTCATCCATCTCGGAACCGAGATGATCCCGGCGATTCATGCTTTAAATCGGGTGACGGCAGAACCTTTATACGCAAAGATCTCCTCCCCTCCCTTTCACTGCGCAGCCATGGACGGAATTGCTGTCAAAGCAGATGGTACCTATGGAGCGACAGAGGAATCCCCAAAGTCTCTCCTAATCAATAAAGAAGCTCTCTTTATCAATACTGGGAATCCTATTCCACCGGAAATGGATGCGGTCATTATGATCGAGGATGTTCATCTCATCGATTCTGAAAGGCTGGAAATCAGGGAAGCAGCCTATCCCTGGCAACATGTCAGGGCAATCGGCGAGGATGTGATTGCTACAGAGATGGTTTTCCCTGAAAATCATAAAATCACGTCTTATGATCTGGGTGCCCTGCTGGCATGCGGTCATCAAGAGATTAAAGTGAAGAAAAAGCCAAGAGTACTGATCATCCCAACCGGCTCTGAATTATTGGAAACGGAGCAAACCGATTTGAATCAAAACGTCCCTGCTGGCATCATCGAATCCAATTCCTATGTTCTCAGTGGATTGATCATCGAAGATGGAGGAGACCCTGTCCGCCATCCCATTGTCAAGGACGACCCTCTCAAAATCAAGGAGGCCCTCCTTTCCAACTACGAAGGGATTGACCTCATTCTTATAATTGCAGGCTCATCCGCAGGTTCAGAAGATTATACCCGCTCGATTATTGAGGAGTCCGGTGAAGTTTTTGTTCATGGTATCTCCATGATGCCTGGAAAACCGACCCTAATGGGTCGATTTAAAGATCGACCCATTATTGGAATACCCGGTTACCCTGTCTCTGCCATCATCGCTTATGAAGAATTGGTCAGGTCCCTTCTCTATCAGTCACTTCATTTAATGAAACCGGATAGACCTAAGATAAAGGTCTTTCCAACAAGAAAGATCCCCTCTAAATTGGGAACGGAAGAGTTTTTAAGGGTGAAGGTAGGAAAATTGGGAGAAAAATTTTTTGCAACACCATTACCAAGAGGTTCTGGGGTGATCACCTCATTGACCAAGGCTGATGGAATTATCCGGATTCCTATGCTTTCAGAAGGTCTGGATGAGAATGAAGCAACTGAGGTTGAACTCTTAAGGCCTGTTGAGGAAATCCTAAATACGGTGGTAATGGTGGGGAGCCATGACCTCACTCTCGATATCTTGGCAAACCTATTGGGAAAATTCTACCCCCCTATCTTTTTCTCCTCTCATCCTGTGGGGAGTTTGGGAGGAATCATTGCAATAAAGAATGGGATCTGCCATATGGCCGGTCTTCACCTCCTCGATCCCGAGACAGGAGAGTATAATTTCCCATATCTCCGCCACTATTTAAAAGGAATCGCGGTCAGAGTTATTCACCTCGTCTATAGAGAACAGGGTTTGATTGTTCAACGGGGAAATCCAAAAGGGATTAAAGGATTGGAGGATCTCCTCCGAAAAGATATCACCTTCATCAACCGCCAAAAAGGGTCAGGGACCCGAATCCTCCTCGATCACACATTGAAGACTCTTTTGCTTGAGCCAAGTCAGATTCAGGGATATGAAAAGGAAGAATACACCCACATGGCAGTGGCCTCTACAGTTGCAAGTGGCATAGCCGATGCCGGGTTGGGAATTCTCCCCGCAGCCAGAGCGATGGATTTGGATTTTATTCCCATCGCAAAGGAACGCTATGATCTCGTCATCCCCTCCATTCACTTTGAAGACGAAAAGATTCAAAGGGTGATCGAGACCATTCGTTCGAATGAGTTTAAGAAGATGGTTTCCCAGATGGGTGGATACGATGTTTCAAGAACAGGAGAAGAATTGTTCGAATGCTGAATGCGTCCCCCTCACCCTTCCCCTCTCCCCACGGGGGAGAGGGTGGGGGTGAGGGGGAGTAAGGAAAGTATGCTACTCGATCCATACAGAAGAAAAATTAATTACCTTCGAATATCGGTGACAGACCGGTGCAACCTCCGATGTTGCTATTGCATGCCGGAGGAGGGAATTCCATTCATCCCCCATGAAGAAATTTTAACCTACGAAGAGATATCGAGAATTGTCCGTGTCTTCGCAGAGGAAGGAATCTCCAAGGTCAGATTGACCGGAGGAGAACCTTTGGTTAGAAAAAGAATCGCCGATTTCATCTTTCGGCTATCCCAAATTGAAGGGATTGAAGATTTAAGTCTCACCACCAATGGAATCCTTTTAAAGGAGTTTGCTCAAGACCTCAAACGGGCTGGTTTAAAAAGGATCAATATCAGCCTCGATTCCCTCCGACGAGAAAGGTTTTATCAGATCACTCGAAAAGATGAGTATGAACGGGTTTGGGGAGGGATAGAGGAGGCATTAAGAGTGGGGCTTTCTCCCGTCAAAATTAATATGGTCGCCATCAAGGGACTAAATGATGATGAGATCGAATCTTTTGCTCAACTGACCCTCCAACTCCCTTTGACGATTCGATATATCGAATATATGCCTTCTGGCAATGGAGAGGAATGGAAAGAAAGCAGTATTTTAACCATTCCTCAAATCAAAAGCCGTCTGGAAAACATTGGTAAACTGATCCCCATTCCCTCGGATCGATGGGATGGGCCAGCTAAGAGATTTCGAATCGAAAGGGCCGTTGGAGAAATTGGATTGATTGGTCCGGTCAGCAGTCACTTCTGTGACGATTGCAATCGACTTCGACTGACCCCTGATGGTAAGATTAGGACTTGCCTTTTTTCGGATGAGGAGATTGACGTGAAGGAACTCCTCAGAAAGGGCGGCAGTGATCGTGATTTGAAGGAACGGCTTCTCGTGGCTCTCAGAACAAAGCCGGAAAGACATCATATCAATACATACCAATTTAAAAAATGCCAGAGGAATATGTCAGCCATCGGGGGATAAAGAAGGAACGTTTCACTTGAGGAGCACTTCGTTTGAGGATCGCTGCGCTTGAGGCAACATAAGAACAGTTTAGATCTTTGCCTCAATCCTCAAGGCCAAAGGCCGCTCCTCGAGCGAAGCACTCCTACCGCATTATTGGAGGGTAATCCATGCCAAAACTTACGCACTTTGATAAGAAGGGTCGGGCGAAGATGGTCGATGTTAGCAAAAAGGCAGAAACCTTGCGTGAGGCTGTGGTTCGAGGCTCTGTCTTCATGAATACAAAAACTTTAAAAAAGATTATGTCAGGTGATGTCGCAAAAGGAGATGTTTTTGCTGTGGCCAGGGTGGCAGGGATCATGGCAGCAAAAAAGACTTCAGAGATCATTCCCATGTGCCATCCCCTTAATCTCTCCCATGTGGAGATCAATTTCTTTCCTTTTGAAAAAGAAAGCCGAATCGATATCGAGGCCAAAGTTAAGATTAAAGCCCAAACGGGAGTAGAGATGGAGGGATTCGTCGCAGTAACTACTGCAGGTCTCACAATTTACGATATGTGTAAGGCCATCGATCGGGGAATGGTACTTTCCGATATCCATCTTGTCATGAAAAAAGGAGGAAAAAGCGGAATCTACACCGCAAAGCCCAAAGAACACAGCGCCTAGAGTATGGTTGTAACTCAGCCCTTTAGGGCTGATGAGTCAGGGCTAAAGCCCTGAGATACAAAACGCTACGTGCTCAGCGCCTGAGAGGGAGTTAAATGAAAGAGACCCAGAGAGGAAAAGTCCTTGCTGTAAACATCAGTGAGGAAAAGGGTACAAAGAAGACCAACATCCAATCGTGTACTCTGTTGAAAGATTTTGGATTGAAAGGCGATGCCCATGCGGGTCCTTGGCACCGGCAGGTCAGTCTGTTGGCAAACGAGTCGATTGAGAAAATGAGGGGTTTGGGTTTGAATGTAGGTTATGGTGATTTTGCAGAAAATATCACGACAGAAGGTGTCGATCTCGTTCACCTTCCTGTTGGAACGACCATTCAAATCGGAAATTCTGTCATCCTTTGCGTTACTCAAATTGGGAAAGAGTGCCATGAGCGCTGTGCCATCTACTACCAAGCAGGGGACTGTGTGATGCCCAAAGAAGGAATCTTTGCAGAAGTAATGAATGAAGGAGAAGTGAAGGTGGGAGATGAGATTATCATTTACCAATGATCAATGGTCAATAACCAATGTTCAATTTTTATACACAGCGACATTAATTACAGCAAAGGGTGTCATTCCTGCGAAAGCAGGAATCCAGAAAAACACTGGATTCCGGGTCAAGCCCGGAATGACAACCTTAATGAGAATTATGTCTCATGTATAACAGGGAACTGTAGCCGCAACCTTAACGTTGCGTTATTTCCGGGGTTTGCAAGAAACGGAGATTAACGATTAACAAACAACGAATCACGAGGAATGAAAGATGTTCAAAGTCGCCATCTTAACCATCAGTGATCGTGGCTCAAAAGGCGAGAGAGAAGATTCCAGTGGTCCTCTCATCAAAGAGATGATAAAGGATTTGCCTGCTGAGGTCATTCATTATGAGATCATTCCAGATGAGAAAGAGAAAATTATTAAAGCCTTGAAGAAAAGCACTGACCAATTGAAGGCCGATTTAATCCTCACTACAGGAGGAACAGGCTTGAGCCCCCGGGATGTGACGCCAGATGCAACATTGAAGGTGATTGAGAAAGAAGTCCCTGGTTTCTCTGAAGCCATGAGAGCCGAAAGCCTCAAAAAGACCCCTCATGCCATGATCTCGAGAGCCATCGTGGGAATCCGAGGTTCGAGTTTGATTGTGAATCTACCTGGGAGTCCTAAGGGGGTCAAAGAAAATTTAGAAGTCATCCTGCCAGCCCTACCCCATGCCCTCTCCAAATTAAAGGGCGATCCATCAGAATGTGCCCAAGAATAAAAGCCTCCCTCAACCTGCACTCAGCATTCATTTTTTCAGTCCTGCGCTTGCCTGCAATGGGCAGATAACATGTGCGGCACAGATGAAACCCAAAGGTTTTGGAGAATGCGTTTGTGCTGGTGTTATCTGAAGGGTTAGCCAACTCTTCATTTACTGTACTGCAATGGATGACTCAAATTTAATGATGTCTTTGGGTTCGTCCTGCATCGCTTGCCACAGATCCAATTTGGTTTGCATCGCAAGCCAGCTTTCTGGCGATGTATTTGTCGCCTTTGCAATTCTTACGGCCATTTCAGGACTTAAACCGCATCTGCCATGAATCAATTCAGATAAGGCTTTTCGAGAAATACCTAAGTCTTGAGCCGCTTCGGTTATACTAATTCCCAAAGGCTTTATTACGTCTTCCAATAGGACTTCACCAGGATGAGTAGGTTTCCTACGCTGCATGTTTTACCTCCTCAATGATAATCTCGATAATCTACTAAAATCGTATCTTCCTCTTCGAATCGAAAAGTTATACGCCAGTTACCACTTACCCATACAGACCATGTTCCCTCTTCCCTCCCAGTCAACTTGTGTAATTTATACCCGGGTAAATTCATATCATTTGGCCGGATAGATGCATCAAGTCTGTCAAGGATACGAGCAAGCTTGTCGGCATGTTCAGGGATAATTCCCTTTTTGCTTCCTGTTTCAAAGAACACCTGCAAACCTTTATGCTTAAATGACTTAATCATTTAAAAGAATGTAACTCATAAGGTTACATTTGTCAATCAGTATTTTTCCGGCAATAGTTTTTGTCAGACGGGAGGGACGTCCATAAAATCATAAGTTCCTAAGATCCGGAATTGAGGAGAAAGGCTCATCGTCGTTTCCCCTTTTTTGATCGTTTTAAGGATCTGTAAGCCACACGCGGTTCCTCCACCAGAAAACCTATTCGTTTCTTCGGCGGTTCGGGCTCTGGTGGCGCACTCAGCAATTGCATGATCTGCTGCAACACCTCAGTAATCGCAGTCTCGTGAACATCGAGCCTCGCGGTCAGTTCTTTTTCCAACTCTGCAAGTTTGCGTGCAAGACCCCGTTGCTCAATGAGCATCTGCCGCATACGAATGAACGCACGCACTACAAACACGCTCATCTGAATGGCTCTTTCACTGCGCAGAATGTTGGCTGCCATAACAGTGCCGTGCTCTGTAAATGCATAGGGGAGAGTACGTCGGCCACCACGTCTGGATTTTGACATCGCAAATTGCGATGTCAAAGAAACCACTTCATCACGTGTAAGTTGGAACATGAAATCTTCCGGAAACCGACTACGGTTACGTTTGACTGCCTCATTGAACCGGAAGGTAGGAACACCATAGAGCGCGGCCAGATCCCGATCCAAGATAACTCTTTTACCCCGCACTGTTACTATCAAGGTCGTTATGTCAACGCTACTATATGTTACCATTTCTCTCTTCATCTCCAGCATCCTTATAAAACAATATAAAACAATCTCATCTGAATGGCCCGCTTGCTGCGGAGGACGTTAGCCGCCTTAATGGCCCCGTGTTCAGTAAAAACACATGGCCGATAGCGTCTTCCACCGTGGGAACTGGTCGCAAATTGCGACCGGTTTAGGTTACAAACTTGAAGTCGCAAATTGCGACTTCAAGTTTGTAACCTCTTGATCTGTAAGAAGAAACGCAAAGTCAGGCGGAAACCGATCAGGGTTGCGACGGACTTGTTCGTTAAGTCTCTTGGTGGGCACTCCATAAATGTGCGCGAGGTCCGCATCCAAGATCACTTTTTGGCCACGAATGGTCATAATCATGTGTTCAATCGGCTGCACCTCATATCTTTCCGGTTTATCTGTCATAGGACATCCTTAAAGGCGAATTTTTCATCCTGTTGTTCCTGGAATTTAGGCATGTAATATACACAATTTTTCGGGTTTTTGGAAGTGTGGGGGCTTCACGCTGCAATCGGCAATCGAAATGCTTGACAGGAAATAAAAATACCTCCTAAGATAGCTTTACAGGTAATAAAGAGATTGGTTCGTTGGGTCACAATGGCGGAATATGGAGGATAATACAATGAAACCATTTTCTGAAGCATTATTCAAGCAATTTCGAGAGGTGTTGGGATTAAAAGAATCTCCTTTGGGAGTCTATTACACAAACGATAAGCCCGACGGGGTCACACCAAAGACAGGTGTCCACCTCTGCATGATCGGGCTCTTGAAAGAGGCGAGAAAAAAAGGAAAGACCGTCTTTTTTGATAAAAACCATTTCGGATGCCCTGGGGGTGCTTATTACATGGGTTTTTTTGAATCTCCAAGGCCGGATATCGAATATTTCCTCTCCTGTGGAATTCCCGGTGAGATGGAGGGAGAGCGTTATATCAAGACACCCGAACTGGCAAGGGAATTTTTCAAAAAGAGAAAACCGAGACTTGCACCGGCAACTTACTGTGTCTTCAAACCGATCGACCAGTTTCAACAAGGGAATGTAAAACCAGAGGTCGTTGCCTTCTTTGGTTCACCAGATATCCTTTCAGGCCTCTTCACTTTGACCAACTACGCTTTAGAGACCACTGAGGCTGTGTACACCCCATTTGGTTCAGGATGCAGCACCATTCTAACTTATCCTTTGAAGGAAGCTGAAAAAGAAGAACCTCATGCCATCCTTGGAATGTTCGACGTCTCTGCAAGGCCAATGGTGGAAAAAGACGTCCTCACCTTGGCAATGCCTTATCCAATTTTTTTAAAACTTTTAGAGAATGTTCAAGGCAGTTTCCTCGAAACACAGAGCTGGAAGAAGGTTCTCCACAGAATAACAAAGAATTAAGAAATTGAGGGATTAGGGAATTGAGGAATTTATTAATTCGGAATTCCGGAATTCCTCAATCCCTGAATTTAAAAAACCCGGAGGATCTCATGATCTTTTCAGAGATGATTTCCTTAAAGACAAAAGGCTTTAGCGATATCATCGATATGACTCCTCA
>Ga0315274_10010275_pt1 | contig 13476 bp, 11 predicted proteins | sample YL17G02_20_MG_FD_203700 | JGI IMG/M metagenome (GOLD analysis project Ga0315274, IMG submission 203700) | Sediment microbial communities from Yellowstone Lake, YNP, Wyoming, USA - YL17G02_20 | ecosystem: Environmental > Aquatic > Freshwater > Lake > Sediment | place: USA: Wyoming | collected...
GATTCTTCACTTCGTTCAGAATGACAAGCATGGCATTTCCCTCATTACGACACAGTCTCCCAGGGGAGAGGGTAGGCCATTCATCCCCCCAGCAGAGCTGGGGGGTATTCTGGAATATTTTGATAAATTTGAGATTTGAAGCTTAAGGGGGCTAAAATTAAAGAGATAAGACTTCACGGTCGAGGGGGGCAAGGAATTGTTTTAGCTGCGGAGATTATCGTTCATGCAGCCATGATAGAAGGGCTTTATGGTAGTGCTCTTCCATCTTTTGGAGTCGAGCGGAGAGGTTCACCTGTTGCCTCCTTTGTCCGCCTAGATGATCGACCTATTCGCGAAAAAAGTCAGATCTATTCTCCAAATTGCATCGTGGTAAGCGACCCAACCCTCCTCCGCTGTGTAGATGTTTTTGCTGGCGTTAATGACGGGGCAATCATGGTGTTGAACAGCACTAAGGAGGTGGAAACATTCGATCTGCCTTTTCAAATTACCCGACTTGGCATATTAGATGCCACCAAGATTGCTCTCGAAGTCCTCGGTATCCCTGTGACCAATACAGCGATCTTAGGCGCTTTTGCAAAAGCAACAGGATGGGTTCAGGTTTCTTCAATCCTTGAGGGAATTCGGCGCGTGATGCCACCGGAATTGGTTGAAAGGAATGTTGAAGCTGCTCGGCGCGCCGCTCAAGAAGCTCACCTCTATGAGATGACGAAAGGGCGCTGAGATGAAGTTGAAGAAGGATCAGATCGCATCTTGGGGTCGGGAACTCTTGGTGATCCAAACTGGGGATTGGAGGTCCGAGAGACCACTTCTCGATCCAAGAAAGTGCAACCATTGTGGGCAATGCTGGGTTGTTTGTCCCACCTTTTGCATTCATGAACAAGGGGTAAACTTCCAGATCGATTTGACATTTTGCAAGGGTTGCGGCTTGTGTGCGGAGGAATGCAGGTTTGGTGCCATCCGCATGGAGCGAGAGTTAAAAGAGTGACCATGCGTCAAGTGTTGAACGGAAACAAGGCAGCAGCATACGGAGCAAAACTTTGCAGACCTGGGATTTTGGCGGTCTACCCCATCACCCCCCAGACGACCGTTTCGGAATATATTTGTCAATTCAAAGCGAACGGAGAATTGGATTCAACCATCGTTGAGGCTGAAAGCGAGCATTCCGTTATGAGCATCCTGACCGGCGCCTCCATGGCAGGGAGTAGGGTTTTCACAGCGACTTCTGGTCAAGGACTCCTATATATGTGTGAACCTTATGTGCGGGTTTCAACATGTCGACTACCGATTGTGATGTGCATCGTTAATCGTGAAATAATTTCTCCAACAACAGTCTGGTGCGGACATCAGGATGCCATTACTTTGCGAGATGGAGGATGGATTCAAATCTACGTTGAGGACAACCAAGAGATCTTAGATACAATCATCATGGCCTTTAGGGTTGCGGAAGATCCAGAGGTTATGCTTCCTGTCAATGTCTGTTATGACGGGTTTTATCTCTCTCATATGGTCGACATTGTAGACGTGCCGGACCAGGAAACAGTGGATCGGTTTCTGCCTCGCTACAAACCAGGCCAACTTATCCTTGACCCAGATAATCCGATGGCTGTAGATCCCGCTATGCCCGGAGATCTCCTGATGGAGTTCCGCTATAAGCATCTGATGGCAATGGAAATAGCCAAAGAGAAAATCGGGCAAGTAGATCGAGAATTTGCCCAAACCTTTGGCCGGTCTTACGGTGGGTTGATCGAAGCGTACTGTTGCGACGATGCCGATTACTTGCTTGTTACCATGGGGAGCGCCACAGGAACAGCTCGCGTGGCTATCGATCATGCAAGAGAAAAAGGAATTCCTTTTGGGTTGGTTAAGGTCCGAGCCCTTCGTCCATTTCCGGCTAAAGAACTTGCAAGAGTAGCCACAGGAAAGAAGGCCATTGGAATTTTTGACCGAAATGTCTCTTTTGGCTGGAACTCAGGAACGCTCTTCATGGAGACACGTTCAGCCTTTTTTGCAGAAAAGGTGAACCTGCCCATGGTCAACTTTATCGCTGGCCTTGGAGGTTTAGATATTCGAGTGGATCAGATCGAGGATTGTATGGAAAAGGTGGTGCACGCAGCACGAACTAAATTAGACCAAGAAGTTTATTGGGTGGGTATCGAATCATAGGGGAAAGGTAACCTAAACAAAAGCCCGGTACGCACCGGATAAGACGATTCACATGATAGGCAAAAGGCTCAGGATTAATCTTTCGGACAAGACTTGGATACAAGATGAAATCCCCCAGGGTTGGGTTCTAAAGTACGCTGGCGGTACTGGTCTTGCCTTGAAGGCATTCAACAAAAGATTAACATCCTCAGGAGAGGCTGGAGTCGTGGTGGCCCCGGGCCTTATGGCAGGCACGAATGCCCCTGCCAGCCACTGGTCATCAATAGTTTTCTATGACCCAGCCAGAGAACAAGTCGTAGTTTCGTACTTTGGAGGCCACTGGGGATGTAGTTTGAGGCTTTTCGGTGCAGGGATTATGGAGATCGAAGGGCAAGCCCCCTTTCCGATGGTCCTTGTCCTGGAAAGGGGTCGGGTCCTTTTCATGGACGCTACGGACTTGAAGGGGGTCACCCCGCTGGATACATGTCGGCGTTTGGAGGACCTTCTGGGCCATGGGTACCATATTGCGAGTATCGGACTCGCAGGGGAAACGGGTATTCCCATATCATCCGTTCTTTTTGATGGGACATACCAACGTCAATCCGCAGGGGTCGGCGCGGTGTTAGGCCGGATGGGGCTGAAGGCTGTGGCTGTGAAAGGAAATGAAAAGATCATTCCTGCAAAGCCCCAGTCTTTTTACTCAGAGGCAAGAAATCTCCAGAAGTGCTTCGAGCAGGAGAACTTTCCCTACCGGGAGCTTTCTTCCTATGGATCTTCATGGTTTCTTAGGGAGCTCTATCAGCAGGCAATGCTGCCTATAAAGAATTTCACGACGAGCATCTTTCCCGATTGGGAAATGCTTTCTGGAGAACCCATTGCTGATTCCTTTGGACGACGACCTATTGCATGTTCCGGATGCCCTGTTGGTTGCCGCTGGAAAACTCCCATGGGCGATAGCTGGTACAATGGATTAGAGCTTGAAGAAATCATCGCACTTGGCACACTTTGCGGTATTGCTGATCCAAGGAACATCCTTCAGATCAAAGTCCACTGCGACCGCTTAGGCATTGATCCGGTTAGCCTCGGGAGTTTAATAGCCTCTGTCATGGAAACCGGAGAGATGAACGAGGGGCAATCTCTCGCATTCGGAGACGGGGAAAAGGTTCTAAAGATTTTCGACGAAGAGGAAAATGTGGAAGCAATCCTTGTGAGATTGGGAATTCTTTCGGATACTACAAAGAAGATTCTTCGACGCAATCCATCTTGGGTTGGATTTATGAACACAGACCCCCGAGCAGACCAGCATCTGGCACTCAACCGTATGACTTGGCCCCTCGATGAGCCACATGTACTCAGCTCCGGTGTTTTCCTAAGAAGGCTCCCGTTGTTTGCAGACCAACCAGAAGAAATGAGTGTGGCGAGGGCCGTGGAGACCTATCAAGATTTTTATATCGGCCTTCAATCTCTCGGATTTTGTCCATGGACCGCTCTTGTATTTACTCCGCGAGGCCTTGATCCCTTACTAAGATCGGCTTTAGGAGATGGACTTCCTGATGAGGCCCCTTTAAGTTTCGGACGCGGCATCTATCGTGATAAAAGGGTTCCACTCTCAGAATTACCTCCGGTCGGCCAATTTCGGAAGCTCGTCCAAGAGCCTATTCGGGATGGTCCGAGAATGGGACAAAAACTCAACCTCACCCAACAGTGGCAAGATTACGTTGGCCTCAGAGGCCATTCTGAACTTAAGTCTGTACCCTAAAAAAAGTGTACGTGATATGAAAAAAGAAGAACATATCGTTATTATTGGCAATAGCGGAGCAGCAATCAACGCCGTGAAGGGGATCCGACAGGTGAATGCTGGATGTTCGATCACACTTCTTTCGTTAGAGCCCCACAATGCCTACTCTCCCGTGCTAACCACCTACCTCATTGCAGGCAAAATTACTCGAAACCAAATGGCTCTCGTAGATGAAGCCTTTTACCATTATCATCGGGTGGAACGTCGCTACAAGCAGCGAGCGATTTCCTTAAGTGCAACCGATCAGAAGGTTTTCTTAGAAGACGGGACAGCCATCCGTTATGATAAAGTCCTTATCGCTACTGGAGCCTTTCCGAATCTATTGGACTGCGACCTGCCAGTCGGACTACCGGTCTTCACACTCCGCACCATGGAGGATGCCGAAAAGATTCAATCCAGTATATCTAACTGGAGAAACGCGATCTTTGCAGGAGCGGGACTGATTTCCATTCAAATAGCCAATGCCCTAAGGACATATTTAGAAAGAATGATTTTCATAGTTGGATCAGATCAAATCCTATCGCAGAATCTGGATAACCGGGCCTCGAGCTTGATCCAAAGAAGAATAGAAGCCGAGGGCGGGACATTTCTCCTGAACCGGAAGATCATTCGTGTAGAAGAATCTCCAGAAGGAGTCGTGGCACATACAGACCGAGGTGAAGCCATCACAGGAAATGCCCTGGTCGTAGGAAAAGGGGTACGGCCTAACATTCCAAAGTTTGTCCCAGAGGGCATTGTCGAGGTTGGTCGTGGAATCCGTGTGGACAGGCGGATGCGGACATCCGCAGAATCCATCTTTGCTGCAGGAGACGTGTGCGAAGCGAAAGATCTGATCTCCGGGAAATACCGTCTGATCTCTAATTGGCCGAATGCCTGTTTCGAGGGTCTGGTTGCAGGCCAGAACATGGGCGGGGGAGAGGCCTTCTTTGAAGGAAGCTTGGCCATGAATGCCACGTCCGTCTTTGGGCTTTCTTTTGCCTCCATTGGCGAGGTGAGAGATTATTCTGGCGAAGAAAGGGAGACATCTTTTTACCTTGATGAGTCCAGAGGAATCTATAAGAAATGGGTTTTTCAGGACGACCGCATCATAGGAGCGATCCTGCTCGGAGATATTGGAGAAAACGCATTTGTTGCAGAAATCATCCGCAGACAACTGCCGATATCCCGTGAGAAGAAAGCACTCATGGGCTATCCTTCAAATGCCGCCAGCATTCTGTGCGGGCTTTTATGAGTTAAATAACCAATAGAGATCGAGGAGATGACTACCGTACGTCGTAAGATCATTGTAGATCGGGATCGCTGCACAGGATGTCAGCTTTGTGAGATAGAATGTTCTTTTCTCCATGAAGGAGGTTTTCAGCCTGATGCTGCAAGGATCAGGATTCAGGCCCGAGAAGGAGGACGATCGCCACTTCCTCTCTTATGCCTCCATTGTGAGAGCCAAGAATGTGCTTTTGTTTGTCCCACAGGTGCTCGATGGAAGGAGGTTGAAACGGGGCAGGTTGTTTTTCAAGAGGATAAATGCGTTCACTGCAAAATGTGCCTTCTCTCCTGCCCCCATGCAGGTCCTATTGATCTTCATGAAGAAGAAAGACTTCTTGTTTGCGATTTCTGCGGCGGGGAGCCTGCCTGTGTTGAGGCCTGCCCCAAAGGGGCGCTTTCCATAAAAGACCTTCGACCGATACAGAATGTGCTGTCCGAAACGGAGGATTTAATTTCCCCTGGGCTGGGTGCTTGCCAGGGGTGCACCGCAGAGTGGACGATTCGCTTCACGGTGCAGGTTCTCGGCCCCAACACGGTGGTCGGGGTTCCCCCTTGCTGTATGGGCGGGATTGTTGGTTTCGGGACCAATACGGGGGCCAAGATTCCTGTAGTCTTCACCCTTTTACCGAATTCCGCATCGATGATGGCCGGCGTCAAACATCATTTTCTCAGGCAGGAGAGGGACGTCCACGTAGTTGCCTTTGCCGGAGACGGGGGTACGGCCGATATTGGGCTGCAGTCTCTCTCCGCTGCTGCCGAACGAGGGGATAACATTATTTATATCTGCTATGATAACGAAGCCTATATGAATACAGGAATTCAGCGCAGTGGAACAACCCCCTTGGGCTGTTGGACAGCCACGACCCCTTTAGGAAAAGAGGGGCGCGGGAAGAAGCAGAAGAGTAAGGATCTTCCCTTAATTATGCTGATGCACGGCCTTCCTTATATGGCCACCGTATGCCCTTCATACCCTGAAGATTACTTAGCCAAATTAGAGAAAGCGAAACAAGTGAAGGACGGCCTTGTTTACATCCATATACTGACTCCTTGCCCGACCGGTTGGCAATTTCCGACTGAAAAGAGTGTAGAGGTGGGTCGGCTTGCCGTCGAGACAAATTATTTTCCCCTGTGGGAAGCCGTGGATGGAAATGTTCGTTTCACAAAGCCAATTAAGTTTCCTAAACCTATCGAGGCTTTCACGCGAATGACGGGAAGACATAAGCACCTCACGCGGCGAGAAATATCAACCTTACAGAAAGTCGTAGACACTCGTCATCAAAGACTGGTGGCACTTTCTAAGTCGACAAAGAAAGGAGGTGAAATCTGTGTAAGCAATGGAGTTGCAACTAAAGGCTCCGGGTGAAGGATGGATAATTTTGGAAACGATTGGCAAAAGGAATGTAGAAGGGCAAAGGATATCAAAAGCTTAATAGACAAGGTCATAAAAGGGAAGCTTCGAAGCAGCTCTTGGAAATTGAGGAGGAAATTGGTAGTCACTATGAGATTCCGGTTTTTCCTCGGTATTTAGACGATAACGGCAAGTAAGGAGGTGCAAAATGGCATTTAAAGATATAAGGGAGTATATTGCGGCTCTGGAAAAACACGGGGAACTAAGGAGGATAAAAAAGGAAGTTGACTGGAATCTGGAAGCAGGGGCAATTATGCGTCTAACCAACGAAAGGAAATTACCATCTCCCCTCTTCGAGAAAATTAAAGGGTATTCTTCTGACTTCAAAATTTTTGGAAGCCCAATCAACAGTTATCGAAAGCTCGCTATCGCCATGGGGCTCAGTCCAGATACTCCGCTTCAAGAACTGGTGAGGATCTACCACGAGAGCAAGAAGAAACTCATTAAACCGGTTGTGGTGGAGAAAAGTAAGGCGCCCTGCAAGCAAAACATAGATTTGGGCGACCAAATTGACCTGCTGAAGTTTCCTGCCCCTATGTTGCACGAGGGTGATGGGGGCAGATACTTGTGTAGTTGGTTCTGTACCATCACCAAGGATCCTGACACCGGTCATGTCAATTGGGGTATGTACAGATATATGGTCAACGGCAAAGACACTTTGGTTGGTGTAATACGACCGGCCGCACATATGGGCTATCACTTCTATAGGAAATATAAACCCAGAGGCATACCTATGCCTTGTGCAATGGCAATAGCTCCAGAGCCCGTCAGTGGATTTGTGGCTAGTAGTAGAGTGGGCATTGATATTTCTGAACCCGAACTGGCAGGCGCTATAAGGCAAGAGCCTGTAGAACTTGTAAAATGTGAAACCATCGACTTAGAAGTACCTGCAAGTTCTGAAATCGTAATTGAGGGAGAAATATCGCCTACAGAGACAGCGTTGGAGGGGCCCTTTGGTGAATACACTGGTTACAGCTCCCAGCCAAAACAACCAAGGCCGCTATTCAAAGTAACAGCCGTTACTTACAGGAATAACCCTATATTAACTGCTTCGTGTGTGGGAACACCCACGGATGAATACCATATCGCCGGGTGTTTCGCCAAGGGTCAAGAAATTTATGACAAGCTTAGAATAGAAGGGATCCCGGTTGTAGGAGTAATCTTTCCTCCGCAATGTATCAGTAGCCTATGCGTTGTAAGTGTTAGAACTCGGGAGTCAAACGTCCCGAATCTGCCTGACCAGGTGGCATCTTTGATATGGGGTACCGAGGTTGCTGCTAATCTTCCCTACATCATCGTCGTTGATGATGATGTGGACATTTTCAACATGGATGAAGTCATGCATGCAATGGTCACCAAATGTCATCCCTGGCGCAATATTCGTAGAGTTGAGCACGGGACAACCTCGCCCTTTCATCCCTTTCTTAATGCATATGAGCGTGAACACCGTGTGGGTTCTAAAGCTTACTTTGATTGTACCTGGCCTCTGGAATGGGACCCGGCAAAGGAGGTCCCGCAAAAAGTTTCCTTTAAGACTATGTACCCCCCAGGACTGCAGGATCACATTCTCAAGAATTGGGAAGACTATGGTTTTGAAAAATTAGAGACCCCTTCGAGATAACCCCTACCGTCGAGGTGGAAGGGGAGCCCGTTTATTACTGAAGGGTGGTACCGATCAACAGACGAAGACTAGCATACCAAGGACAATTGGTAGAAGGAGGATAGTATGGCAAAGCAGAAAACAATTCTAATCATAGCCAATCTTGATACGAGAGGGGAAGATTTTATATTTGTTAAAGACTTGATCAAAAAGAAGGGGCATCGGGCTATTCTCCTGGATTTCAGTATGGAAACAAAGCCACCATTTTCAGGAGATATAACCTGCGAACAAGTTGCTGAGAAGGGAGGGCTTAGCATAGATGAAGTGAGGAATTATTACAAAAAAGAAAGAAATATTGCCACTGAGAACCAGATCAGAGGAGCAACCTTGATCGTTCAAGAACTATTGGAAAAAGGGGAAATCGATGGAGTGTTTGGAGTTGGAGGGGGAACATCTTTATTGGTATCCACGAGTATCATGAAAAAACTACCTCTGGGAATGCCCAAGCTCATGGCCACTCCAATGGCATCTTCCCCGAGATGGGTCGATCAATGTGTGGGAACCCGGGATATTACGATGCATCACACCGTATTTGATATCGTTGGAATGAATCCTCTTTTGAAGTCTCAGATAATTAATGCCGTGGGAGCAATCTGTGGGATGGTGGAGATGACCGAAGGGCCAAAGGTTTACTCCGGCAAACCGCTGGTGGCCATAAGCTCCTTTGGTTTTGCCGAAATGTGTGTCCAGGCGGCCATTGGTTTTTTGAACGAAGCTGGTTTTATGGCTGTTCCCTGCCATGCACAAGGAAAGGGCGATAGGGCGATGGATGAAATGATTCGGCAAGGGATGTTCAGCGGGGTCATCGACGTCGTTCCCCGTGGTTTGGCAGAGGAGATGTTCGGTGGCAATTGCGCCGCAGGACCGGATAGAATTTTGGCGGCTAGTGAATCTGGTATTCCACAGGTTATCAGCACGTGCGGGTTCGAACAGCTGAGCTATACTGGACGAAAAGAACTTGAAGAACTCAAAAAGAGCAGGCCTCATGTGGTGATCGATGCCATGAGGGTTCAAGTTCGTACAACGCCTGAGGAACTAAGACAAATAGCCCGTGCCTTGGCAGAGAGGTTAAACAAAGCAAAAGCACCCTTCAAGGTGCTCATTCCACTAAAGGGGTGGTCTACTCTGGATATGGAGGGGCGTGCCCTGTATGACCCGAAGGGAAATGCCGCATTTACAGAGGAGCTTAAGAAGTGGTTAAATAAGAAAGAGGCAGTTGAAGAAATAGATCTTCACCTGTATACACCCGAATTTGCTAGAAAACTGGTGGATGAATTCGTTAAAATTTTCAATGAATATAAGAAATCTAAACAGGCTGGCTCTACCCGGTAATACGCAAACGAGAAGATTGATACACGAGGAGGGCGGGATTAGGGTAATTGTTAAGAAGATATTTTAGAGGGGAGGTGATAGGACGAGAAAATACAAAAAATCTAGGGCTGGTATTCTAAGTGGATGACGAATAGACTGTTGAATAAGGCATATCAAAATTTGGAAAGGAGAACTAAAAATGGAACAAAATAAATCTTTATCATTAATCTTATGTTTATCAGTAGTTCTATTTCTATTTTTCATTTCACCTGCTTTTGGACAAATGAAGCCCATTGAACTCAATTACGCGATCATGTTCCCTGCTACCCATAAACAGGGAGTGCTTGCCACTGAATGGGCAAATGAGATTGGGAAGAGGACCAACGGAAGAATTAAGATTACTATGTTCTCTGTGGGTACCCTCGTCCCTACTCCTAAGATTTATGATAGTGTGGTCAGTGGGATTGCTGATATTGGGGAGGGGGCCATGAGCTACACGGCAGGGAAATTTCCATTGACAGAGGTAACTGACTTACCTTGGGGTTATAAAAATTCTTTGGTGGCGACGAAACTCGCGAACGAGTATTACAAGAAGTTTCGGCCCAAGGAATTTGATGAGGTGAAAGTTCTTTACCTTCATGGCACCGGTCCTGGGATTTTCCATACAAAGATGGCCATCCGTAGTCTTGAGGATATCAAGGGACGGAAGATTCGAGGCAGCGCCGTGAATGCAAGACTGATAGAATGCCTTGGGGCAACTGCTGTAAATATGCCTGTGGGGGAGGCCTATGATGCTGCAGGTAGAGGGGTGATAGAGGGTGTATTATTACCAGCGGAGGCGCTCGAGGGTTGGAAATTGGCAGAAGTATTGCCTTTTACTACTGAAAGTTATAGTGTTGCCACCGGCCAACACCTATTTGCGGTCATGAATAAGGCTAAGTGGAATGCTTTGCCCCCCGATATTCAGAAGATTATCGAAAAGATTAATGAGGAATGGATTGAGAAGACAGGAAGATTGTGGGATGACCTCGATAAATCAGCACTCGAATATACCCAGAAGTTGGGCGGCAAGATCGTCACTCTTTCAAAGGGGGAGAGTGAAAAATGGGTAAAAGCTGCCAAGCCCATTTTTGACGATTATGTGAAGGAAGCAAAAGCGAAGGGCCTTCAAGCGGAAGAGGTCATGAAATTTTATACAGATTATCTGAAAAAAAATTGACAGGGGAAAAGGAACCGAAGCCTCCGAGAGGTTCAGGTTATCGTCTTCGCCAGTCCGTGTGAAAAAGTGTTTTGCTAAGAGGCACGTTACTCATGGCACTTTTTTGGAGGCCACATCGCCTCAACCTTGGGGGCGGGATATCATAGCGAAAAGCACAGTGACTTTGTTGCGACACGACGCTCATTGCGGTTTCTTCTCGCCCCCAACAGAGGTGTCATCAAGCCCAAGTATCTGGATAAGCGTTAATAACCTGTAAGAAATTAATTGGTCCAAATTGGAGGAGGAGTCATGAGAGGGTTACTTGGAATTACCCTAAGGCTCAGTAAATTGGTCAATGGGATTGCGGGGATTACTCTGACCTTCATGGTCTTTCTTACAGTGGCCGACGTGATCATGAGGTCTTTCAGGAGACCTATCCCCGGCACTTATGACCTGGTCGGTTTTGCAGCAGCGGTTGTGATAGGATTTTCTCTCCCTTTTACCTCATGGGTGAGAGGCCATATCAGTGTGGACATTCTTGTTCAAAAATTCTCCCGGACAGGGAGAAAGATTACAGATATTTTTACGAGAGCTGTGGGGACATTCTTTTTCAGCTTAAGCGGTTGGTATCTGATCAAATTGGGAATGAGACTACATAGTACAGGAGAGGTCTCCCTTACCATAAGGATGCCGATTTATCCAATTGCCTATGGATTGGCGGCCTGTTGCTTTATCGAGTGCCTGGTGCTCTTGTGCGATATGGTAAAGATCTTTGGAGGGGAATATGAATGAGATTATGATTGGAATTATAGGGATCTTAGTGTTAGTCGCCTTATTCCTCACACGCATTGAATTGGCCATTGCTATGGGCATAATCGGTGTAGTAGGGTTCAGCCTTGTTGTGTCTTTAAAAGCCGCATTGACCTTAGTGGCCCAGGATCTATTCGAGGTCTTCTCATCCTACTCGTTTACCGTCATCCCTCTTTTTATCTTCATGGGCCAGATCGCTTTTAATGCGGGTATTGCAAAAAAGTTATATGATGCCGGGTATAAATTCATCGGCCATATCCCGGGAGGACTGGCCATGGCCACTGTGGTAGGAGCAACTGCCTTCAAGGCGGTCTGCGGATCAGCACCTGCTACGGCAGCTACCTTTGCCAGCGTCGCTGTCCCTGAGATGGATCGATACGGTTATAGCAAGAAGCTATCTACGGGGATCGTTGCCGTTGTAGGAACTCTTGGAGTCCTCATGCCACCGAGTGGTATCCTCATCATATTTGGCATCATTACTGAACAATCCATTGGTAAGTTGTTTCTAGCTGGAATATTTCCAGGACTGATAGCCGCCCTGTTTTTTATGTTCATCATCTACGGATGGTGCAGGATTAACCCATCCTTGGGTCCTAAGGGTGAAAGATCCACATGGAAGCAGAGGATGGCATCCCTTCCACCAGTGGCATGGGTTGTGATTATTTTCCTGGTAGTGATTGGAGGGCTCATGAAGGGTTTCTTCACACCGACAGAGGCGGGTAGCGTTGGAGCCTTTGCCGTACTTCTTTTATCTGTTGCCAAGAGGGATATTGATTTTAAGGGATTTACCAAGGCGGTTCAAGAGTCTATTCGCACCGCTTGCATGGTTCTGACGCTCATCGCAGGATCAACCATCCTGGGCCATTTTCTGGCGGTGACGAAAATTCCTATAATCGCCGCGGAGTGGGTCGGTCAACTCCCGTTACACCGCACCATCATTATGATCCTCATCTGTTGTATCTATCAACTGGGAGGCTCTTTTATCGATGATATTGCGTTTATGATCCTTGCCACTCCAATCTTTTATCCTATCGCTATTAAACTCGGTTACGATCCAATATGGTTTGGCATGATGGTTGCTGTGACTTTGATGATAGGGGTAGTCATCCCCCCCGTGGCTATGAATGTCTTTGTGGTAAAAAATATCACCAAGGTACCTCTTAATGTGATTTACAGCGGGGTATATCCTTTTTTAGTCAGCCTCTTCCTTGTCTACATTTTGTTGTTTTTGTTCCCACAAATTGCCACCTTCCTTCCCCATCGATTAATGGGGTAGAGGGAAGGGGGGCATGATTTTTGTGGAACAATGGATGCTGAGACTGTTGAGCTTGTTCTCCGAACAGACAAAAGGAATCGTTTCGATTAGAGTGCGCGAAAAGTGCGGACGATGGTTTCCGGCGGAAATTTTTAACCAAAGAGGCGACGGTCTTGAGCCAAGGGTCGAGCTTCTTCCAAAATCAGCAGGGTGAATTTGGTTAAAGGAGATTGAGATTATGAAAAAAATCGTATGTATAGCGACACTCGATACGAAGGGGGCTGAGGTTCAATACGTAAAGAAGATAATAGAAAAGAGAGGCCATGCTGTTACGCTTATAGACGATGGCATTTTAGGGAAGCCAGCCTTTCCCCCCGATATTACGAGAGAAGAAGTGGCAGCAGCAGCCAACACTACCATAGACGAAGTTATTGCGCTTGGCACTGAGGGTAAAGCTTCGAGGGTTATGCCCATTGGCTTAGTAGAGATAGTTAAGCGTTTGTACAACTCTGGAAAGCTTGACGCCGTGATTTCCATAGGGGGGGCCATAGGTACTAGCATGGCAACAGCCGCCATGAGAGAGTTACCAGTGGGTGTTCCTAAGCTTATGGTCTCCACACGAGCCGGGCTT
>Ga0315274_10010277_pt1 | contig 13474 bp, 16 predicted proteins | sample YL17G02_20_MG_FD_203700 | JGI IMG/M metagenome (GOLD analysis project Ga0315274, IMG submission 203700) | Sediment microbial communities from Yellowstone Lake, YNP, Wyoming, USA - YL17G02_20 | ecosystem: Environmental > Aquatic > Freshwater > Lake > Sediment | place: USA: Wyoming | collected...
CGATGAAGAACCGGTTGAACTCATCGAAGTTACGTGGATAATCGATTCCTGCCACGGGGCCTTGCTGATCTCCCATGGCTCCCTATTCTATATGTTGTGGTAACTTGCGTCAAGTTGATACCCCCCTTTCCTATATTTCCTATTTCCTATTTCCTATTTTCTATTCAACGATCGCCACCTGCAACACATGCCTGAGCACATGAATCGCCAAAACAAGCTTTTCATCGGCCAGGTCGGGAGCATGGATCAGACCATCCGAATCATGGCCACTGCTCCCATGGGTCTTTCACGTCCCTACATCAGCAGCCATTCTTCGTCGCACAAGCGGAAGCTACCCCTCATCCCCGCATTCTCCATCCCTCGCCACGTGCTGGCCTGACGACCGCTGTACAAGCCTGCAAAACCCTGGCAAAACTCTTTGACAATCGGTACTATTTGTATAGTATAGGCCCGCTTAGGACCCTTACTTGTCCAGGCGAGCGAAACGAGAGCACTCTTCCGAGATGGAAAGCGGCTTTTCCCTGCGGCGGATTGGGATATTCGGCTCCCATGCGCGTGGGGCTGCAGATGAAGGCAGTGATATCGATCTTCTGATCGAACTGGACGAGCCAACCTTCGACAACGATATGAATTTGAAGTTCTTTTTGGAGGAGCTGTTCAAGAAACCGGTGGACCTGGTCATGGCCGATAGCGTGAAACCCAGGTTGAAGTCGGTGATTGCCAGGGAAGCGATCTATGCATAGAGATCCAAACGACATCCGGGCCATCATTCGGCAACACCAAGACATTCTTGCTGACCGTTACGGAGTGAAGGTCGTGGGACTGTTCGGTTCCTTTGCGCGCGCGCATCGGAGGCGGGACAGTGATGTTGACCTGCTTGCCGAAATCCTGCGCCCCGTCAGCCTCTTCGAACTCATCGGTGCGGAAATCTACCTCAGTGAAATCCTCGGCGCAAAGGTGGACCTGGTTCCGGTGCGTGATGTGCGGGAAGGGTTGAGAGAGACGATCCTCCAGGAGGCCGTCGCCATATGACCCGCAATGTCGCGTTGTACATCAAAGACATCCTGGAAAACATGCGGTATGCGGAGGAGTTTGTCCAAGGAATGTCCTACGCGCAATTCGCGGCAGACAGAAGAACCTTCAATGCCGTTGTGCGGTCCCTTGAGGTGGTAGGAGAGGCGGCCCAAAATGTCCCTGAGGGGAAGTCCGCATGAAATACCCTAACATCCCCTGGAGGGAAATGGCGGGCATGAGGGACAAGGTCCTGCATGCTATCAAGCCCCTGATGGAAGACTAGCCCTGAAGCGCGGGTTATTAAAGATGGATCGATTGTGTCGTTCAGCTTCGTCGTTCGCTCCCCCCAGAACTCGCTTCAAAATGCGTGCAGGTCCGTCGCGTGGAAACGCAGATGTCGCGGGGGTGTCACCAAGCCAAGGGAGCTTGAAAAGGGGAACATGTGATAAAGCAAGACCTGACCCCGGGCTTGCTCGAAGAGGTAATTTGTGCAATGTGTAGACGCGACCCCTTCATCTTCCCCCTTCATCTTCGACCCCTTCATCTTCGACGCGACCCCTTCATCTTCCTTCATCTTCCGACCCCTTCATCTTTTTCCTTCATCTTCCCCCCGCCTTCCGAGATTTACCAGAAGTCAAAGACCAGATGGGAGGATCCCTGTTCGATTATAATCATCTGAGGCGCCATGGAGGTTAGGGGGGTCCCTCCCTGCTTGGAAAACCCAATTGAGAAGGAGATAAACGATGCGAGCCCAACGCTTATGGATGGTGATCGGGACGATTGGCTTAGCCGTCGCTCTGGTGAGTCCGGCCCTGGCAGCCGAAGATGTGCAGATCGCCCTCTTCGCTATGCTTTCCGGGCCTGGTGTGGACATGGGCAAAATGAGCCGGGATGGGGCAGAAATGGCGGCCGAAGACATCAATGCTTCCGGGGGAATTAAAGCCCTGGGCGGGGCCAAAATCAAGCTGGTAGTCGCCGATGTGACCAGCAACGCGGCGCAGGGGCCGAGTGTTATGGAACGAACGCTCTCAACGGGAAAGATTTCGGCAGCTGTGGGTTGCGGCGCGAGCCAGATGACCCTCACCTGCCTACCGGTGATCGAGAAATCCCAGGTTCCGCTGCTCACCAGTTCGATCTCGGATAAGATCACCCAGCAGGGATACAAATATGTTTTTGAGATCTGCCCCAAGGGGAGTCAATTCGGAGCCACCCAGGTTAAGTTTCTGACCTACCTGAAAAATAAATACAACCTTCCCATTAAACAGGTCGGTTTTGTGTACGAAAACACCGCTTATGGGACGTCGACGGCAGGAGGGCTGAAAGAAACAGCCCTCAAGGAAGGCTACAAGATCGGCCTGTTTGAAGCTTATGATGCCAAATTCACAGATGCCTCCCCCCTGGTGACGAAGATCAAGGCCTCCGGGGTGGATGTGATCTTCCCGGTATCCTACACGACGGATGCGGAATTGATTATTAGCACGATGCAGGCCATGCGCGTCAACCCGTTGGTGATCGGCGGGGGGGCTGGTTTTATCTGGCCAGATATCTACAAATCCCTGGGGGATAGAATCAACGGAGTATTCAGCGTTGGATCCTGGAGCTGGGACAGCAAGAATATCATGTCCGATCCGCAGCGGAAAACAGTGGTAGAGCGCTACAAAAAGAGGTTCGGCACCTTCATGCCGGAACAGGCCGGGGAGCATTACGCCATGATCTGGACCTTGAAAGATGCCATAGAAAAGGCCCGTTCTACCGATCCCAAGAAGATCCGGGACGCCATGGCCTCCATCGAGATCACCCGTGGACTTGCCGCAATCATGCAGCCCGGAAAGATCAAGTTTGACAAAACCGGCTGGAACCTGTATGTCCATCCAACCATGATCCAATGGCAGAGAGGGGAACCCAGAACGGTTTATCCGGAGGAAGACGCCACCAACGATGTTGTTTGGCCGATTAAATAACGGGCAATTAAACATGCGGGAGACCTGCTGCCTCCCGCATGTTTAATTCTGTAACCCGGGGAGAGTTCTGAACCCCCGCCGAGGTAGGAGCGGTCGAGCCGGTGGGGAAGTTGGGGTCGAACGGAAGGGGGAAATCGATACGATCACCCTACTCCAATCCATTGTGAATGGTCTCATGATGGGCGGGGTGTATGCCCTGATTGCCGTGGGTTTAACCTTAATTTTTGGGGTGATGAACGTCGTGAATTTCGCCCACGGTGAGTTTGTCATGCTGGGTATGGTCCTGACCTATTTACTTCATCACTATCTCGGTTGGGATCCTGGCGTATCCATTCTCTTCGTCATCCCCATCATGTTAGGGGTAGGGGCTCTCATTCAGAAAACCCTGATAAGCCGGGTCATCGGGAAGCCCGATGAAGCCCAGATCCTCTTGACCCTTGCACTTTCGGTTCTGCTCGCCAACGCGGTGCTCTTGTTCATGGGACCCGATTACCTTACGGTGAAAACCCCCTACAAACTCAGCGTTGTGGCCCTGGGCCCCATCGTGTTCTTGGTTCCCCGGCTGATCGCCTTTATTGTGGGCCTGACCTTTTCGTGGGTTCTGTGGTTGTTCCTCAACCGTACCAATCTGGGTAAGGGGCTAAGGGCCGTAGCGGAAAAGCCCGAGGTGGCCACCCTCATGGGAATCAACCCCAAGAGAATGCACTGGCTTGCCTTCGGCATTGGCATATCTCTGGCCGCGGGAGCCGGAAGCGTCCTCACCCCCTTCTTCTACACCTTCCCTTCGGTCGGAGGCATGTTTGTCCTGATTGCCTTTGTGGTCGTCGTTCTGGGCGGCATGGGTAATATCCCCGGCGCGATCCTGGGTGCCCTGGTGATTGGAATCACTGAGTCCTTGACCGCCCAGTTCTTGGCCCTGGATTTGGCTATGCTGGGAGTGTTTATCATTTTTGTCCTGGTGCTCGTTTTTAAGCCATCCGGCATCCTGGGAAAAGGGAAACTTTACTGATGGGTAGGAATGATCCGAACCGTGCTTCTTGGAAAAGGTATGCGCCGCTGATCCTGGCGGCCATTGTTATTTTGGTCCCCCTGGCCGTGCCCTCGCGCTATATCCTTCGAACTTTGGTGAATATCTTCTTCTTTGCCGCCCTGGGATGCGCTTGGAACATTATCGGGGGGTACGCGGGGCAACTATCCCTGGGCCATGCGGCTTTCCTGGCCATGGGGGCCTACCCGACGGCGCTCCTTCTCCTGAACCTGAATATCCCCCCCTGGCTCGGTTTTATCCCCGGAGTCGTCCTGGCGTCGATTGTGGCCTATTTGCTGGGGCACCTCGTCTTTCGGCTGAGGGGACCGTATCTGGCTCTTTCGACGCTGGCTTTCGCTGAAATCTTGCGCATCCTGTTACTCCATTTCCGCAACCAAACCAGTGGTTCCCTCGGAGTCACCATCCCCTTTAAGGGAACGAGCGTGTGGAAATTACAGTTCGCCTCGGAACAGCCGTACTATTACATTTGCCTGGGCTTATTGGGATTTTGTTTATATGTGACGCACCGGATTCACAACTCCAAAATGGGCTATTACCTCCAGGCCATCAAGGAGAATCAGGATGCCGCCGAAAACCTCGGCATAAACCTATCGGGCAATAAAGTGAAGGCCTTGATGATGAGTGCGGCCCTGACTGCGATGATGGGGGGATTCTACGTGGCCTACTTTTATTATATTGATCCGGACAGCGTAGCCGGGATGGATCTTTCCATCAAGATCCTTCTGGTGGCCATCATCGGCGGGGTGGGAACCGTATGGGGGCCCGTCGTCGGCGCCTGCATCCTGGTGTCCTTAACCGAGATCAGCAATTACCTCTTTGGAGGCGGGCGCGCAGGGGCCTCGCTGGTCATTTACGCCATCATCCTGATGATTGTGGTTCTGTTCAGCCCGAGAGGTTTAATTGCCCTCTTGCCAGGGGGGCTCCGGAGTTATCGGAGTGAGTAGCCAGAATTCTGTAGCAGATCGGTTTTCTGCAGTTTCTTAGGAAGGAAACTATGGTCACGGCCCCAAATGAATCTTTAGACGAAGGGCTTTTGGAGCTTCGTAAGGTCACCAAGGCCTTTGGCGGACTGACCGCGGTGGACGATGTCTCCTTTTCTGTGCGGAAGGGCGAGATTTTGGGCTTGATTGGACCCAATGGAGCAGGGAAAAGCACCATTGTGGGTCTGGTCATGGGAGTCCTCAAACCGAATTCAGGAGATATCATTTTTGACGGGGAAACCCTGGTGAACCTGAAACCTCATCAGGTCGTGCAGCGGGGGATCTGCCGTACCTTTCAGGTAGAAAAACCATTGCTGAATATGACGGTCACGGGGAATGTCCTCATTGGCGCTCTGCTCCGCACGCCGGATCGCGAGGAAGCTTTAGAGCAAACCAAGGGGATCATCGAACGGGTTCGCCTGGGTCATGTGGGCCACGTGCTGGCCAAAAATATAACGGTCCAGGACCGAAAACGTTTGGAATTGGCGCGGGCGCTGGCTACCCGCCCTAACCTGCTGCTTCTGGATGAAGTGATGGCCGGTCTGACTCCCCTGGAGATCGATCAATCCCTTGACCTTCTGCGAAAACTGCGGGACGAGGGCTTGACCCTTTTGATCATCGAGCATGTGATGCGGGCGATTATGAACATCTCTGACCGGATTGTGGTTCTGGATTACGGGAAGAAGATTGCTGAAGGAGGCCCCCGCGATATCGCCCATGACCCTGCGGTGGTGGAGGCTTACCTGGGGAAAAAAGGAACGAGAAATGGCTGACTTGCTGAGAGTTGAAAATCTGTGCGTCGCCTATGGCGACGTCCAGGTGCTCCATGGCATTAACATCCGGCTTCTTCCTGGCGAAATCGTCGCAGTTCTGGGTTCCAATGGAGCGGGGAAGACCACTTTACTGCAGGCCACCTCCGGACTCTTGCCCATCTGCCAGGGACGTATTGTTTTTAAAAACCAGGACCTGGCCAACTTTTCTGCCCACCAACTTCCCGAACTAGGGTTGGCCCATGTTCCTCAGGGGCGCGGGATCTTTGCCACTTTAACGGTTATGGACAACCTGGCCATAGGCGCCTGGAACCCGCGTGGGAAAAAGCAAAGGGAAAAAAATACTCATATGGTTTTCGAACTCTTCCCGCGGTTAAAAGAGCGTTATAGCCAGATGGCCGGAACGCTTTCCGGCGGAGAACAGCAGATGCTGGCCATCGGCCGCGCTCTGATGCAAAACCCTCTGCTCCTGATGCTCGACGAGCCTTCTTTGGGTCTGGCCCCGATTCTGGTTGAGGTCGTTTTTGCTGCCTTAGAAAAGATCATCGCCCGAGGCCTTTCAATCCTCCTGGTGGAACAGAACATCTTTTATGCCATCGACCTGGCCAGTCGATGTTACCTGCTGGAAAACGGGATGATCTCCCTGGAAGGCCCCCGTGCGGAGTTCGCAGAAAATCCGAGAATCAAGGAAGCCTACCTCGGTATGTAACCATAGCCCTCTTTTGCTAACATTTCTGGTTTCCAAAAGGGAAGGGTCGGCATGAAAATCATCGACATTCGGGCTTACACTATTTCTGCTTCCCTGGATAGACCATGGCGGTTTGCGGGGATCCTGATATCCGAAATGACCGCCACCATGGTGGAGGTAGAGGCGGATAACGGGTTGATCGGTTACGGAGAAGCCCTGACCCGCCTGGGCCCCTCGGTTGCCCGTGAGGTGGTGACATCGGTATTAAAACCCGTGGTGGTCGGCGCGGACCCTATGAATGTAGATGTCCTATGGGAGCGGATGTTCTCCACCATGAAGAGCCGGGGGCACTGGAAGGGCTTCATGATCGAGGCCATCAGCGGGGTGGACATTGCCCTCTGGGACTTGATCGGGAAGGCGCTGAACCAACCTGTCTCGACACTCCTCGGAGGAAGGCACCACGAGAAGTTGAAAGCCTATGCCTCCTCCATCATGCTCATGGAGCGGGGAGAGATGGTGAAAGAGGCCCAGGATTTAGTCCGGCAGGGATACGAGAGAATCAAGGCAAAGCTGGGTTTGGGTGTCGATGCTGACTTTGGGAACATCAAGGCAATCCGGGAAGCCGTGGGGCCCGATGTCGGGATCATGCTCGATGCGAACTCCGGGTATTCCACGGAAGAAGCCCTACGGCTGGGGGTGAGGCTGGAGCCTCTGAATATCCTCTGGCTGGAGGAGCCTGTTCCGCCCCATGACCTGGAGGGATATGCTCGGCTGTCGAATTCCTTGCGCATCCCGATAGCAGGCGGGGAATCCGAATTCACCCGCTGGGGTTTCCGCGATCTGATCCTGAGAGGAAAAGTTTCGATCATTCAGCCGGATATAGCCCGTTGTGGAGGATTTACCGAGGGGCGCAAAATCGCTGCCCTGGCCAGCTCCCACGGTGTTCCTGTGGCTCCTCACACTGGTGCATCGGGGGCGGTGAGCATTGCCGCCGCAGTCCACTTTGCCTCTTCCCTCTCCAACCTTTATCTGTACGAGCATATGTACACGGAACATCCCCTTCGGACTGCGATTCTGAAGGAACCCATCCTGGAATGCCAGAATGGATTCGTGAAAGTCCCCACCGGACCGGGACTGGGAATCGAGATAGACAAGGACAAGATAAAGCGCTATTTGCGGGCTTAGATCAAGGTTTAGTATCTTCCACTGCGAAATTCTTCTATCCAATTTTCCAGATTACTCGCTGGGGGCGAGCAATTTCCCATCGATTGGTGACAGTGGAAATCTGTTCAAAAGCAATCGACCCTCCGCTTTTCTGTCCAATAGCACCGCGAGGTGTTGACATTTGCTTGTGAGGAGAGTAAAGAGAATCCGAGCGAGACCCTCCTCCATTGTTTTTACCCGTTTGTGCAGAAAGAGGTGGGCAGGATTACTCAGAAACCGGTTCAATGAGCCTCCAGTAGGGGATTATAAGGCCCCTTGTCGGAGGCTGCTGCACCGAGGGCGCCATCCACAAAGAGCCCTATGACGAAGTCTATTACTCCCTGAGCGGACAAGCCGTCCTTCCCCTCGGAGAAGTAACTTACCAAGTAGATAAAGCGGTTCATGTCTTTTCGCATCGGGAGGGCAGCGTGCACTTGACCGACGAGGAGCAAGGGATTCTGGACGGCGCGTTCGGCGAGCCCCAGCGGATCGCCCTCAACGTCTTGGTCAAGCTGGGTCAGGCCTACGGCGCCGACCGCCTGGTGGAGATTGCGAGCGCCCACGTGGTGGGATCTTCCTATCAGATCGCCGGAGAGGCGGGCATCGCGATCTACACGCAACTCGTGGAGGAGGGGGCCCGCGTGAAGGTGCGCACCACTTCCGACCCCGGCTCCATCGACTTCGCTCGCTGGCGACAGTTCAAGACCCCGGGAGAGTACGCCGAGCGGCAAATCAAGATCGCCGAGCTGCTGGACCGGATGGGCGTGATCCCTACCTGGACATGCACCCCCTACACCACCTTCAATGTGCCCCGGTTCGGCGAGGACCTGGGCTGGTCCGAGTCCAGCGCGGTAGTCTTTGCTAACTCAGTCATCGGGGCCAGGACGAACCGCTTGGCCGCCTATGTGGATCTCTGCGCCGCCCTGGTTGGCCGGGTGCCGCGCTTCGGCCTCCATGTGCCGGAGTGCCGCCGGGGCGAGGTGGCCTTCGAGCTCACGCCTGATCTCTCCGCGAACTTCGAAGACCACTACTTCCCGGCCCTGGGCTATCTGGTCGGCCAGGTTACGGGCGATCGGATCTCCGTCATCCTGGGAGTGCGGCGGGCAACCTTCGACCAACTGAAGGCCTTCGGAGCCGCTGCCGCCGCCAGCGGATCGGTAGCGCTGTACCACATGGTCGGCATCACCCCCGAAGCGCGCACGGTGGACGAGGCGCTCGGCGGACGGCAGCCATCCGAGCGGCATGTGGTCGGGACACGGGAGGTCCGGGAGACCATGGCGCAGATGAGCACCGGACAGGACGGCCCGGTGGATGTGGTGGGTGTGGGCTGTCCCCACGCCTCCATTGACCAGATCAGACGGTACGCCATGCTGCTCCAGGGAAAGCGTGTCCATACCGGGGTCGAGCTTTGGATCTGCGCCAACACGGTAGTGGAGGAGATGTCCCGCAAGATGGGCTACCTGGAGACGATCGAACAGGCGGGGGCAAAACTCATGGTCGGGACGTGCCACAACGATTGTCCGCTCGGGCCCTGGGGCTTCCGCCGGCTGGTCACCGACTCCGGAAAGTTCGCCTATTACACGCCGACCACGGTGGGAACCGAGTGCATCTTCGCCAGCACCGAGGCCTGCTTCGAGGCGGCCATCACGGGGCGGGTGGATCGCCGATGAGTCCGTCGCAAATCATCCGGGGACGGGGATGCTCCCCCGGCGAGTTCGAAGGGGAGGTCGTGGTATCGCTCCAGCCCTTCGGATTCTGGCAGGGGATCGATCCGCGGACAGGGATCGTGATCGACCGGCGGCACGACCTCTGCGGGACCTCGTTGTGCAACAAGGCCTTCGTCTTCCCCTACGGCCGGGGATCCACGGGAACGCCGGGCATCTTTCTGGAGGCAGTCAAGAATGGCTGCGCCCCGGCGGCCATCGTGAACGTCAAGAGCGAACCCATGATCGTAGCGTGCGCCCTCCTGGCCGAGGCCTTCTTCAAGGTGTCGATTCCGATCGTTGATGGTCTGGCGGCCGACTACCGGGACCTTCTTCGCACGGGCGACCGGGTGCGGATCAGCGGAGCATCGGGTATCATTGAAGTCGTGTCCGGTGGCTGAGGGAGAGACAAACCCGGGGCCATGCCGGCACTTTTTTGGTATGAAACAATGAGTGGGTTCAGTTCAAGGATTCGATCCCGATCCTTCCCCGATCCGTTCTTGACGGATCGCCTCGAATGCCTTACTATTAGGTAAGGAATAGGAGTTATTGAAAGGAGATGGTCATGCCGACGGCCACCATTACCAGCAAGGGACAAACTACCATCCCTAAGGAGGTCAGAGATGCGCTCGGTCTCCATGCGGGTGACAAGATCGATTTCGTCATCGATGCCGATGGTAAGAAAGCCACTGTCCTGCCTGTGACCCTCGACGCCCGGAACTTGCGGGGTATCCTAAAACCGAAGCGAAAGCGGCGGGTGACGCTGGAAGAGATGGAGGCGGCCATAGCCTCCGGCGCCGCCGAAGGGATACGAAAGAAATGATCGGGCTCGACACCAACGTCCTGGTCCGCTACCTGGTCGAGGACGACGATCCGCAGAAAAGGGCTGCAGACCGTTTTGTGGAGGAAGCGCTCAACCGGGGCGAATCCCTGTTCGTGAACCAAATCGTGCTGTGCGAAGTGGTCTGGGTGTTGTCACGGGCCTACGGTTTCACACGACGAGAGGTGGCTGAGGCACTGGAGATGATCCAGTGCGCCCGGCAGTTCGAGATCGAGGCCAAGGATATGTTGGTACAAGGCCTTCGGGAATATAGGAAGGGGAAAGCCGATTTCGCCGACTGCGTCATCGGCCTGAAAAATCAAGCCGCCGGGTGCACAGCCACCGTCACCTTCGACCGGAAGGCCGCCAGTCTCGGATCCTTCCAGGTCTTACCGTAAAGCGGGCGAAGCTACCCCCGATACCGAGAGGGTACCCGCTATACCGATGAGATGGATCGATTGTGTCTTTCGAGGCTTCGTTGTTCGTTCCCCCCAGAACTCGCTTCAAAATGCGTGCAGGTCCGCCAGGTGGAAACGCAGATATCGCCGGGATGTCACCAAGCCCAGGGAGCTTGAAAAGGGCGAAATGTGATAAAGCAAGACCTGACCCCAGGCTTCCTAATTCCTGGGCTTGATCCGGCCACCCCTTATTATTCACGGCTTTCTTCGCGGTCTGCGCTCTACACGGAGTTTCATCTGCTTCTCAACGGACAGCAGGTACTGCTTCGTTCTGCGGAATACCGAGCTCTTGTCCTTCAGCAAAACTGTCTAGCGCGTGCCTCGGTCTCGGCGAGACGGAAACTATGGAAAGAAATCAAGGCGCGATACCGTCTTGATTCTAATGACCCGCTTTTTGCGGCCTTTTGGATAGAATGGGGTCGCTGCGATTCCGAAGCCGAACGGGCGCTTACCGCCTATATTCTTTTTTCGCTCAATGATCGCTTGGTGAGCGACCTCGGCACCGAATGGTTGTTTCCGCTCATCCGGCGAGCCCCAGTCGAGATCCGTGTTGCAGATGTGCTGGCATTCATCGAGCGGGCGGAATCTTCTCACCCTGAGGTTCGGTCTTGGTCTTCGGAGACACGGCGTGCGGTGAGTCAGAAGTACACCGCGAGCATCCGCGACTTCGGCCTTGCGAAGGGCAGCGTCCGTAAGACGACGGTCCGTCCAGCACTCTACGGAGCACCCGTCCGGCTACTCATTCGGGCGCTTCGAATGGCGGACGTGCCATTGCTCGACCTCATCCGGTCCACGGCATTTCGACTTCTCGGCCTCGACGTCGGGGAGGTCATCGATGCGCTTGGCGAGCTGAACCGCCTTGGAGCACTGCGTTTCCGCATGCAGGGTGATGTCATCGAACTCGACACCAAGGAGGCTGCCTGATGGAAAGCATGTTCACGGCTCTACTGGAGATCATTCAGGAACCGCTCCGGCCCGACCGCGGAGTCAAGATAGACAACTCCATCCTGCTTGTCTACCCGCCCGAGAAGGAACTCGATTTCCGTGAGTACCTGGTTGATAAGTTCGTCCCAGCCATCGAGGCTCAAAAAATACCTTACAGACTCCTGGATTTAACCGGTTTTCTTTTCGCCGGGTTAAGCGAGGAAACAGTGGAAAGTCTCCAGGAAGACGAATTCGATGACTACACCTGGATGCAGAAGGGGCTTTCTAAGCGAGTAGAGGCTGCACTCCAGGCTCGGCTCGCTGCTATGGCTTCGGAAGTCCACGGTGGGAACGTGCTCGTCTATGCAACGGCCGCGTTGTACCCGCTCGTGCGTTACGGGGAGATCCTTCGCGGGCTACGTGACCTTGAGGCGAGGATTGCTCTTGCGTTTCCGGGCGAAGAAAGAGGCGGTAAGCTGCACTTCATGAACCAGCCCGATGGAGGAAACTACCTCGCCGTCAAGCTGTTCTGGCGTTAATTGAGCGAGGATACGACTTAGGGAGAATATTCAAATGACCACCATAAGGGACATCATCAAGCGTGACATTGGCGTAAAGGTCGAGGGCGTCGTCAAGGTTTTTGATCGTTCCACGCTTGCCACCGAGGTGCGGGAGTACGTCGTCACAAACAAAATCGAGGATGAGCTGAAGCGGATCTTCGATACCTTTACCTATGTGAGCGAAGCGCTACGTCATGGAGGAGCCACCCGCGACGTTATGGGCATGTGGATCTCCGGTTTCTTCGGCTCCGGTAAGTCCCATTTCGCGAAGGTGTTGGGTTACCTTCTCCAGAATGACACCTTAGGTGAGGGTGCCGAAGAAAGATGCATCGACGCTTTCATCAAGCACCTCTCCGATACCCCGCGAGGCAAAGATATCCGACTGCGCCTTGGCGAGATCAAGCTCAAAACCCAGGTCCGAACCAACGCGTTCGAGATCCGAAGCAGGCAGCCTCTCGGAAGACCGGCGACGGTTGGAGAAATCCTTCTGTCAGAGTTCTACAGGGACCTCGGATACTCCGAAAACATTTCCATCGGTCGACTTGAGCAGCGGCTTCAAAAACGGGGTTTGCTTCCACGTCTTGAAGAGGAGTTCGAGAAGGCCTTCGCTGTTCCGTGGCGCGGCAATGACGGACGTGACGACCTTACCACGGTCCGTCGGCGTTTGGCGAAGCTGCTTCCTGTGATCGATCCTACCAGTTTCCCGGATGAACATGCGGCAAAGGCTGGGATCAATGACCTTATTGCGCTGGACAAGCTTACACCCGAAGGGATTGCCGACGAGCTTGTGGCCTGGGTTGACGCGCAGAAGCCCATTGGAGGCCGCGTTCAGCACCTCGTCTTCGTCATCGACGAGATGGGGACATTCATCGGAGACCAAAATGAGCGCATCAGTGAGCTTAACAGCCTTGCCGAAATGATCGGCAACAAAGGGAAGGGTAAAGTCTGGCTCATCGCTACCAGCCAGCAGGACCTGGAGAAGGTGGTTGACCGTACGAATTTCCAACCCGCACTTGTTGGCCGCCTCAATGCCCGTTTTGAGCTTAAGCCCCACCTCATCTCCGACGAGATCAACAAGGTTGTCTCCGAGCGGATCCTCAAGAAGCACCCCTCCGACGAAGCCGGGCTGCGTGACCTTTACAAGACCCACGAGGGCCACATCGCCCAGCTCGCGGACCTCAAGGCGAGCCGCCACCTCGGTAACGTCTCCGAGCGCACGTTCGTGGACGCATACCCGTTGTTGCCCCACCAGATCCGCCTGGCTCAAGACATTTTCGAAGCACTATCGGGTTTCCGCATTTCCGGCGGAGTCGGCTCCATGATCACCGTAGTCATGGAAGTTATC
>Ga0315274_10010282_pt1 | contig 13472 bp, 15 predicted proteins | sample YL17G02_20_MG_FD_203700 | JGI IMG/M metagenome (GOLD analysis project Ga0315274, IMG submission 203700) | Sediment microbial communities from Yellowstone Lake, YNP, Wyoming, USA - YL17G02_20 | ecosystem: Environmental > Aquatic > Freshwater > Lake > Sediment | place: USA: Wyoming | collected...
ACTTATCTCGAGGGTCTCTCTGACTCTCAGCATGTGGGCTCACCTCCCTTTGTGGGGTTGTTGATATCAAGGTGAGCCTACTGCTTTTTCCCCTCCTAATCAAGCACCAAAAGTGGCACGCATCCGCGGGGACTCGTTGACTTCTGGCCGACGTTGGAAGAACAGAAAAGGGCCATCCCGCCAAGGGACAGCCCTTTCGTAGCTACGTTGTACGAGGCCTACTCTCTCGCCCTCCAGCGCAGTGTCGCGTACCCGGCCAGGCCAACCAGACCGCTGCCGAGGAGCAGTATTGACCCTGGCTCGGGCACGAACTCCACTTCCGCCGGGCACTGCTCTGCAAACAGGATGGCCTGACAGACCATGGCACTCGCCGAAGCCTGGAAACCGCCCTGTGACTCCAAGCAGATTTCGAAGGGGCCCCAGAAATCGTCGGGGAACTCGCCATCGATGGCAGCGCTGACCGACCCAGACCGATGATGCGCAGGGAGAAAGTCGCAGGTCCACCCCCACCGGTCGTCGCTAGACACGCAGCCCGCCTGGTCTGCACGGATGCCAAACTCGTATGCAGAGTTGTTGGCGAAGGTCTCGCTGTACGCGAGCATTTCTTCTGGCAGCCAGCCGCAGCTGTCCCACGTGTAGAAGTAGGGATAGCCCGGTTGCACTTGCTCGAACTCCTGGCCAGTTCCGGGCCAGCACTGGAAGCACTCTGGCTCCACGGTCAGGCTCTGCGCCAGCGCCACCCCGCCTGCCAGGAGCAGCGCCAGACTCACTCCCAACAACATGCCTCGTAGCCAATGTTTCTTCATCGCCTCTCCCTCCTATTCTCCTACAATGAGTCCAATCCCACTGCTCACAGTATAGCACGATTCTGAACCGGTGTCAACCGCCGGAGTACATTCCCGAGCTGCGTCGCTGATCGCTTGTGCTGATGCTACAGCCCCCTTGAGGCCCCGCTGGGAGAGTCAGACGCTGCGCAAGGCTTCTGGTACATTCTCCTCCTGAACAGCGGGGCGTCTTGACGTTCTAAGGAACGGACCTTGCGCTGTCTTCGCTATTGTGGTACAATTCACCGACTTAGATTCCCCTACTTCGTCGACCTGCTGACACACGTTACTCCGGCTCACACTTGAGCAACCTTCAGTGAATGATGGAGGCACCCGTGACTGGAGCACCTCTGGGAAGAGAAGCCCTGCGACAAGAGTATGATGCGCTCCGGCCAAGATACAAGCAGTTGGAGGACGGTCTCAAGCGAGACTTGCTTACGTCGCTTGACAGAGCCGGGATCAAGGTGCTGAGTATCGAGTCCAGGGTCAAGGAATTTGACTCCTTCTGGGACAAAGTGCGGCGAAAGCACTACGACAATCCTTCGGCGGACATGCAGGATGTCTGTGGCCTCAGAATCATCTGCTACTACCCGTCCGACGTGGAGCCGGTATGTCAGGTGATAGGGAGTGAATTGGATATAGTGGAGTCAGTGGACAAAGCCGACTCGTTGGAGCCCGAAGAGTTCGGCTATCTCTCTCGTCACTTTGTCGTGACTCCGAATGAGCACATGCTGAAAACGCCCAGCTACCGGGATCTGGACGGCGTGAGGGCGGAAATCCAAGTTCGCACGGTGTTCCAGCATGCGTGGGCTGAGCTTTCGCACGAACTAGCCTATAAGAAGAAACAGCAGGCTCCGAGAAAGTTTCGGCGAAGGCTATCTCAGTTGAGCGCCATGCTTGAACACCTCGATGATCAGTTCGATGAGGTGCGCCAACAGAAGTCAGTATATGTCAGGGATGCGTGGGAAGAAGCAAGAACGAGAGGCGAAGCCGCAGTCGGGCGGGAGATGAATATTGACACGCTGCAAACCATTCTCAGAGTCCTCTGGCCCAACAGGGGGGACTCCGTGGAGGACGCCTCACTGTTGCTGGACGACTTACAGACCCTCGGAATGACTTTCCCTGACATTTACGACGCCTACAACAGTAGTCAGAGTGCCCTGGAGGGGTTGGAACAGGACGTGCGCAACGCCTGGGGGACGGGCTTTGAGGCCTGGTCACAGGCCGGCATATTGAGAGCAGCCCTGGACCTAGTCGACGATTCGTGGTGGAGCCAGCGTCATAGACTTACGGGTGTGCATCCTGAGTATGCCCGCCTGGTAGAAAGGTGGAGAAAGGCAGTGAACCGTGATGCTCGTCCAACACTGAAGAACTACCTCTCATAGCTGAAGAGATAGGCGCTGTGGTGATGGCGTGCATCTCTTGGGTGGGAGCTCGGAACGGACGCCACCCTGGCGCGCCGCGTCTTGCGTGCGCATTGGCCGATTTGGAGTAAGCGCCTACAACAGCAGCACGGTTGTCGCTGTTCGAATGGAGGGTAGAGACGGTGAGTGTTGAGTTCGATCCCAGACTCTGCTTCGTACTGATGCCCATGACAGACGGGTTCAGCGGGATCTATCAGGTGGTCATCAAGCCGACGGTCACAGACTTGGAGCTGCGTTGCGTGTACGCTGGGGAGATCTTTGGTGCCAGACCCATAATGGAGGATGTCTGGGAGTACTGTGCGAAGGCGAGGGTCGTCGTCGCCGACCTGACAGATGCCAACACCAACGTGTACTATGAAGCCGGGTATTCCCACGCTTTCGATAGAGAAAAGGTCATCTTCATCACGCAGAAGATGGAGGACGTCACCTTCGATGTAAAGCACTTCCGGTGCATAGAATACGATCCTCTTCCGGGCGGCCTAGATGAGTTCAAGACTCGGCTCACCCAGAATCTCAAGGCGGTGCTCGCCAGCCAGCCGCGCGGCTTGACAGTGGTGACACGCACCGTGCAGAAGACCGTGGAAGTGCCCACAACGATTGACCCTCAGACACAAGAAGCACTCATGTTCTACAGACTCGTTCGTTCCGCCGAGCGAGGTCATACACTCGTTGCGGACGGGCGAGCAAGTCGGCTGCTACAGGTGCTGGATGCCGCCAGGCATCGCAGGCGCACCGTCACTTCCGTCAAACCCGGCCTCTATGCAGTTGTGAATGTCGGCAGCGATTACTTTGTTGAGCTCCACGCCGGGCCAGGCTCTTCCTATGCCATTGTCGGATCCATTCCTCCGTACGCCACTGATCTGGCGGTAGAGGGGGACGCGCATGAGGTGGAGGGCCAGTTGTGGGCTCGGGTGCGATTCAAAGACCTTGAAGGCTGGGCGGACGCCAGCCACTTGGCCCGCCAGGAGGGCTCCATCAACGACGAAATCGCGGCCCGCTCGCTTCAAATAATCATGGCACTCAAACACGAGGACATGGATATGTTGGCAACCTGCGTGCATCCGCATAAGGGCGTGCGGTTCTCGCCTTACGCCTCCGTGGAGCCGTGGCACGCGACGTTCAGCGCCGACCAGATTAGAAACGCCTTTGCTGATGACACCAGCCGGCCTTGGGGCGCAGACGATGCGTCGGGCGATTATGTGCGCCTCACGTTCCGGGACTACTATGACAGGTTCATCTACGATGTCGATTTCGCCCGTCCGGACGTGGTCTACTTCAACCAGCACTTCCAAAGCGGGCACTACATCAACAACATCCCGGAGGCGTACCCGGGGGCCGTTACCGTCGAGTACCAGTTCGAGGGAATCGACCCGGAACTCGGTGGGCTCGACTGGCGCGGCCTTCGATTGGTGTTGGAGGAGGAAGCGGGTGCTTGGTACCTGGTTGGTGTCACCCACGACCAGATGGGAACTTAGTCAGCCGGGACCACGCCGTTGAGTAGGTCGTACGGAGTCAGGGCGGGCAAGAGTCGCCAGCCTGCGCGCCAACTGGCGGTGGGTTCGCTAGATGGTCTGCTTGCCTCGGAGAGAGAGGTCCTCTGGCCCCGCCCAGCGCCCAATCGCTTGTGGTGGGAGTCCCCGTTCGACTACGTTTGCAGCTTGGCGCAAGCGGTTGCCTTCTGCTTCGACTTCAGAACTGTTTATGAAAGATAGCATAGGAGGACATGATGGCTATCACTGAGGACACCATTCAGAGAGTCTGGGAGAAAGGTACCATTGTAGCGAACAATGACCCTAAGGCATGGCGGAAGGATCAGTGTGGTGCATGGATTGGCAGAGAACAGTATGCGAATCGAGGTTCCCAGTATGGCTGGGAAATCGACCACATCACGCCAGAGTCTGAAGGCGGCGGGGACGAACTCTCAAATCTCCGTCCTCTCCAATGGGAGAACAACGTCGCTACAGCCGCTGGCCGCCTTACCTGCGTGGTCACGGCATCGGGTGAGAAGAACGTTCGCAAATAGACCAATCGTCACCCTTACACATCAGGCTGCGTCCCGGCCATGCCTGGGCTCCCTTGGTGGGATTGCGCTAGAATGGCGATAGGGGCCTGCCAAACCGCTAACACGGCGGCTGGCTAGATGGTCTGCCTGCCCGAGAGGGACAGGTCCTCAGGCCCCGCCCGACGGCCAATCACCACGGCGGTGGCTATCCGACGGCGACGTAGGAAACTGCTGGAAAAAGTCTGACGGTCTTCCTGGACTGTCCACAATCGTATGCTCCAAGCGCATACTCCGCAGCAGGCATGGAGGGATTCTGTTGAGAACCTGGCTAGCTTCCAAGTTCGTAACCCACCCTTTGGGGGCAATGGTAGCCGTTTGCCTGGCGGGTGTCGCCGTGGCGTTAGCACTAGGAACGTTGATACCGTGGCCCTTCTTGCAGAATGCGGCGGCGGACTTCGTTGGGGGCCTGCTTGCAGGGCTGCTCATATTCTATGTGGCCAATATCGTGTTTGGATTCACCGAGAAACGCGAGAAGGAGCGGCACGCGCTGCGGATGGCATATAGGATGCTTTTGTTTGAAATGTTGGAGAACCAATGGGAGCTAAGGGACATAGTGGCAGCTCTACGCGCAGGTTCGCTTACTCATAACAACCCAGTGTTTGGACCTGGCAAACGCTTCAAGACAGAGAACTGGCAGCTATTGGTGCAGGGTCCACTAGTAGAGCACCTATCACCCGACCTGTTCATGGCCATCAACGTCTCATACCACTCGTCAGGCAATTTCGAGAAGAACCTCACGAACGCGGCTCGTGCCTTGGGTGCGGGCAATCGTCAAGCATGGAAAGACCTCTGTAAGAATCACCTAGCGGCGGGTGAAAGCGCCGTGGAGTTGGTGACCTCGGCCTATGACGACTTGCGCAGCGCCCACGACAGCATGAAAGGGAGTTAAGCAAGGGGTTCTTGTCAATAGGTCAACCATTGGGCAAGCCCTGGGCGGAAGAGCATGTACTGTTGCTTGCGTAATGCGTTTGTATAACTTTCGCGTTTGCCCGCGCCGCCGCCAGAACCTCTCTGCCCCGGTCGCAGCAGGGGCCTAGTTAGATGGTGTGCTTGCCCGAGAGGGACAGGTCCTCTGGCCCCGCCCAGCGCCCAATCACCACGGCGGCCAGGATGACGAAGGGAGGACAATCATGTCATGGGTGCCGGCTTTCAAGATAGGTTTGTGCAATGCCTGGATGCTTATGCTCTATTTACCACTACACCCGCTCATCATGATACTGGCTGACAAAGCTGTGGGAACCGGTCAGATCATGAAGAAGATGGGGGATGTGCCGTACGACAAGAAGGAGAAGAGGGCCTTCATGACGAGTATGGTACTCATGGTTTTGCTCGTCCTCTACTCGATTTTCCTTCCGCTGAAGTTGGGCACGGTGTGGTTCTATGCGGGTCTTGCTATCTATCTGCTGGGCCTGGCGATGTTCATAACAGCTATCGTGAACATTGCCACTACTCCCCTGGGTCAGCCCTTTGTAGGAGGCATGTATCGCTACTCAAGGCATCCCATGTTGTTCTCTGGGTTCATAATCTGGGTGGGGGTGAGCGTAGCCTCGGCTTCCTGGCTTTTCTTGTTGCTTTCGGTTCTAGTCATGGGCCTGGAGGCCTTCCAAGCGGTTGCTGAAGAACGGGGCTGCCTCGAACTCTATGGGGACGAATATCGGCAATACCTGAACGTCACGCCCAGATGGATCGGCATGCCCAAATCAAAGTGAGTGCGTCTTGTGGTCCAACACCGATGGGCCTGACCTCGACCTCCAGCGGGGCCAGACGGAAGCGTAGCGATGAAGATCAGAATCTCACTCTGCGTGCAGTTTGCCAGGTGTCCCGTGCGAGCGTGGGGATTACATGTTTCGCGACCTCCTGCGGCGCCAATAGCCTTCCCACTCATCTGACCTGGCTCGCGTAGGGGCGCTTCCTCAGGGTTCTTGTCTCTTCGTTAGACGCAGTCACCTCACCAACACTTTCCGCTGAGTGAACTACCCCACTTCGGAGTTACTACACGCTACTGAGCACGGCCCTTCGCACCAGTTCGGCCACTATGATAGAATCTGCATACTTGCCGGCGCAGACGCGGGGCAACGAAGGTCACCGTGGTCGCACCCAACCAAGCAAGGAGGAAGAGGAGATGCATTCCACCAAACCGCAAAGGCTGGCCTTGATCCTGATCGCGGGCCTCATCGTGAGCGGCATCTTGGCCTGCAACCCTTTTGGCGGAGAGGCAACAAAGCCGACCGTGGTCGTCTCTTCGCCAGCGAACTTGACTGAAGTGCAGGTCGGAGTAGATGTGGAGGTAGTGTCCACGGCCACAGACGCCAAGGGGGTGACCAGGGTGGAGCTGGCGGTTGACGGGGTGCTCTTCAGCACCGAGACCAGCACCAGCCCTCAGGGAGAGACCTCGTGGACGGTGACGCAGACCTGGGTAGCCACCGCTCCTGGCACTCACAACCTGACCGTCACCGCCTACAACGCGGCTGGTCTGGCCAGCGATCCCTGGGCCGTAGCCCTGAGGGTCGTTGAGGGCGCCGGGCCTGGAGCCAGTGGCACCGTGACCGTGCCGACCGTCGCCGCGGTTGAGGACAAGGAACACAGTGTGGCGCTGTTCGCTGCTCCCGGTGTCGTCCAGAGCCACGGCCGTGACGAGACCGAGTACCGCGACCTGGCGCCGGGGACGGTCTCCCTGGCCAGCGGCTCGTACCTGAAAACGCTCGACGGCGAGGCGTTCGTGGTGTTTCCCGATGACTCCGTCCTCAAGCTGGCTGCCCAGACGGAGGTCCAGGTCGGGATGTACGACAATGGCATCATGATCTGGCAGCATTCTGGTCGAACCCTGCATGTCGTCCAGCCGCGCGAGGGGGCGATCTACGAGGTCGCGACACCCTTCGGGATGGCGGTGGCGCACGGCACCGAGTACGAAGTACGAGTCGATTACCCCTCGGCGGGTTGGGTAACCGTCTACTGGGGCGAGATCGGCGTAGTCGAGACGCAGAACATCGTTGACCCCGCAACGGGGACGGTGATCGGCACTCGGAATATCTACGGTCTTGTGCCTGAGGGACTGCTCCTTATGGGCCCGGCGGGGACCAGCGAGTCCTTGCGACTGGAGCCTGGGGACACGGTGACCTTTGAGCTCGATCCGGCCACCGGACAATTCCGCCCGAACTCGAGCGCGACCCCGCCCGACGACGACCTGGCACGGCGCAACCGGTGGATCGCCTATGAGATACGCCAGTTGCAGCGTGATTACGATGCCGGCCTGCTAACCCTCGAGGAGTATCGCGCAGAGCTCAACGACCTGCTGAACGAGGCCCTTGGCTTGACCGAGCCCGAGCCCGAGGAAGAGCCGGAGGTGACGCCGGTGCTGCATCTTGGCCGCCTGGTGGGGGGCACGACCGAGAGCAACCAAGTCGTCACTTTCTGCTTCGACGGCAGCGTTATCAGTATGATCAGATGGTTGACGGCGCTGCAGTGCAGGGCCCTGGACACAGGCGAGGAGCGCAGCTTCTCGTATGTCTTTTCTATAAACGACGCCCTCATGACCGTGAATAGTAGCGGCAACTTCGAGATGATCTACCAGGTGGACCCGGCTCTCTGGCCCGACTTTGCCATCTATATGGAGGGGAATATCGGGAGCGGAGGCGGAGGGCATGTGCTGATGTCGGGCCAAGGTTCTAGCGATGTCGAGCACTGCTGGACGGGCGACGTCTCCATAGTGGTGCAGTCCCTGGGTACGGATTGCACCTCCTGATGGCGGCCCCCGCCAAGGGCGGCTCACCACGGGCGGCGAGGATGCTGCCCCCTGTGCTGTTGTACAGCCAGGTGAGCACCACGGCGCCGGATAAAAGGCTGACCACAAAGGCCACCACCCCGAACAGGCTCATCCCAGGGTAGTTGTAGAAGAACGAGGGCAGGTGCCGCAGGCACCAGGCAGCGCCCAGCAATAGGGTGGCCCAGCCGGCTGACCGGGGCCGTGGAGGAGTGGCTGGACCAGTAGGGCGGATCGCTGCTTGACCTCGCTGATCGCCCATACGAGCGTTGACAGGCTGGCAGGATTTTGATATAATGGTCATGCACAGAGTAGCTACTGAGTCGCTGCACACAGCTAACCGCCCTGGCGATCTCTTCGCCCAGAGGGGAAAGGAGCCATCGTGGCAGAGAAGAAGAAGCGTAGTCCCAGGGAACCGGAATTGGGCTTGCCCGTGCGTCTGCGCTGGGAGATTCCAGATGACATGGACATACTGTGGGCATCCAACTTCAGCATTCAGCATTCGGCCAGAGAGTTCGTGCTGACGTTCTTTCAGGTAGCGCCGCCTCTGCTTATCGAACCGACAGAGGAGGAACTGAAAGCCATCGCTGTTGAAGGTATCCGTGCCAAGGCGGTGGCAAGGATAGCTCTGACCCCTGCTGCGCTGGAGGAGCTGATTGAAGTGGCTGAGAAGAACTGGGCGTCGTTTGCCAAGTTGCTAGAGCAAGAAGACGAAAAGGAGTAACAACATGCAGCCGCGATCGGCCTCCATTTCGTTACACCAGACAACGGCGTCCGAAGCGGTTCTATCGTCAATGGTGTTGGGAGCATCACACCAGCAGGCATTGTACAGGCTGGCGGGCGCTGTGGACTTCTCCGCCCGTTATGCCCGTTGGGTGCAGGAGGCCGTGCAACAGCCTTCTCCTCCGCTCAGGTCACAGATTACGCTGCGCACCCTACACGTCTCAGGATGGAAACTGTTGCGGTCACTCGACTTGTTTGCAGTGTGCCAGAGAGAGCAGTGGGTCGTAAGCGATGACATCTTTGGCATCTATGGTGTCGGCGACGACCCAGCTGAGGCGTTGCGAGACTATGAATCCACACTCGTACGTTTCTATGTTGACATTGCCGAGTGGGAAGGGTCGTTATCCCCTCACCTAGACGTGCAGAAGGAGCACTTGGCGCAATACGTTGCACGCGGGGATGACTAGTGCCGGCACCAAAGCTGAAGGTCGTGAGAATGCTCCTCAGCCTAGGAGCCAAAGTCGACGACGAGCGCGACCATGAGGTTTACATCATTGATGACGAAGACGGACAGCGGCTTGGCTGGGCTAAGGTGTCACACGGGTCGTCGGGAATGGAAATCGACAACGGCATTCTGTCGAGCATCGCACGCACACTTGGGCTAAGGCGGAAGCAGCTCAACGATTTTCTGGCCCGAAGAAAGCGTCGAGACGACTACGTCCAGAAGATTCGCAGTGGCCGTGACCTAGCGCGATAGCGCTTCACCCGTTGTCCACCAGGATGGTCGCGTAGCGCCTCACTCGGTTCTCCCAATTCCCTCATTCCACTCTCAGAGCACGCTCTCGATTCGCCGCCTGGCACGCCACCGCGGAGTGCATCCTTGGTATGTGGCTTCTTCTCTGATACGCGTATCCCAGACCTCTGAACCGACCTCGGGAACAGCCACGGCGTAGCAGCAAACCCTCCCCTAGTGCAATCGAGAAGAGCGGGGCTAGATGCTTGGCAGGTACACCTAGCCGCTGTAGCGGAGAAGAGTGCGGGGGCCAGAGTTGAGTAGGCCCTGACCCCCCCCAGTATGGAAAAGCCATGATGATTCCCGGGGCCTCCTGGTACGAGTCAAGAGACCCCATCACACGTAGAGGAACCGTGGGGACAGCCGGGCCGAAACCGATGCCCCCTTGTCCGAGCACGCCAGGTGGAGAAGCCCCGGCTAGATGGTGTGCTTGCCTCTGCGGGAGAGGTCCTCTGGTCCCGCCGAACGGCCGACGAGGACCGCGGTGAGGATTACGAATCGCCTAGTCCCTCGCCGAGAGATACAGTCCATGCCCTACTGTGCGTTCAGTACTTGCCTTATGGCCTCGATCACCAACTCGGGTTGATCGAACTGGATGTAGTGAGTGCTCTCCTCCGCGACTACCACCTCTCGCTGCGGGGATAGAGCCGCCAGCTCAGCGGCCATCTGAGACCGCACCGCTTGAAGTTCGGCTACGTCCTCGGCCGTTAGGCCGTAGCCCTCAGGAAGCTCCATCTTGGCCGCGGAGAGTACCACCAGGGGGATGTCGCCCAGGGTGGTGATGTGCATCTCGTGGATCTCGGCCAGGTTGTCCTCAACGTGGGCATACTGTTCGGCCACCGCGGCAAAGAAGCTGCCGTAAGAGAGGACGACCCCTTTGTAGACTTCCCTGGTGGCCTCCGGCATGGGGGGTAGATACGCGTCCGGGTAACTCCCTGGCGACAGGGCCATGATGCCCAGGGAGTTCGCGGCCTGGACCAGGCCCAGGAGCTGCGCCATCTGCGTTCTGGCCTGGACGCTCACTTTGGCGAAGGCCTCGGGAAAGCGCGCCTCCTGATCCTCATGGGAGGCATCTACCAGGACCAGGCCCACCACTTCCTCCGGGTAGCGAAAGGCATAGGCCCGCACGTAGGCGCCGCCCAAGGAGTGGCCCACCAGCACGTAAGGCCCCTCGATGCCCCCCTCAGTCAGCAGGGTATGGAGCTCTTCCACGATGTTCTCCACGGTGAGCGGCAGGGGCCCGCGCTCGCTCCAGCCCAGGCCGACCCGGTCGTAGGCGCAGACCCGCGTGGTCTGGGCCACCTCTGGTTGGACCAGGCTCCAGGCGAGGGAGAAGTCGCCCGCGCCGGCGTCCAGGACCACGGTGGGGCTGCCGCTGCCCAAACAGTAGATGTGCATCTGATAGCCGCCCACGTCCACCATCTGGCCGGGTGGGGGGTATTTGGCGCGCAGGGCCGCTTTGGCGCGAGAGCCCATGACCCAGGTGAGGGTGAGGAGGGCGATCAACAGCAGGGCGAGGCTACCAACGGCCACCCCGCCCCATTTCAAACAGCCGCGTTTCTTGCTCGACCTTGTGGAATCAACCGCCATTGTAGGCCTCCCTTACTGGTGATGCTTCTGCGCTGGAGAGACCGATACCGGGCTCTCCCTGTGTTACCTTCACTCCACTATGATCTCGCAATACTCCTGCCTTTCCTCGTACTCCCCTCCTGGGCCGTAGGTGTGCCAGCCGTCGGAGATCTGTCTGCTCCACGACACATGATATTCGGTGCGGTGAGTGCCCGGAGTGAGAGTCCCCACGTCCGCTGACCAGCCTACGACGTAACCTTCGTCCTCAATGTGGTATTCGATCTCCGTCTGCGTTTCTGGCCTTACCTCTTCACCATCGAGGGATACCTCAATCGTGGCCGTATCCAGGAAGTCCTGAACGTAGTCCGACGTAGTAGCGAGCCAACCCCAGGAGATAGTTACAGGCTGGCTCTCCCCCACGTACACGGGGGATTGGTCGAGAGCATTGCAGTACGGCATGACGACCGCAGGTTCGATACTTGGTGCCGCCGGGGTAATGGTAGGAGTTGCAGCCAGCCGCGTAGGGGTGGGAGGGGGCGCCGGCAGCCACGTGGGGGTGGGCTGGGGGGTAGTCGTGGGTTCGCCGCCGGGCAGCCCGGGGAGGGTGATGGGCAGCTCCTGCGATTGGAAGAGGAGCCCTAGCAACCAGCAGCCTGTCAACCCTGCCAGTACGAGGGCGACGGCCAATACCGCGATACAGCCGACAGCCACCCACTTCCAGCGAGATCCCTTCCCCGAGGGCGGACCTTGAGGCTGAGGGGCAGCGAGGAGCGGCGGAGGCTGGGCCTCGGGACGCGGCGCGCCACACGTCGGGCAGAACTCATCATCCTCCGGGAAGGTGGCCCCGCAAGCTGAACAGGTCAGTGCCATGTCTTACGCTCCCTTCCTGGGCCCACAAAGCATCCCAGTGACGCGGTGTTCACGGCTCCCGGACTACCACCTGTGAAATGGCGACCTCGCTATCCACGGTGTCGTACGCGCCTGCTATGAGGTGCATGGGTCCTTCCCGAAGCTCCGCATCCGTCATCTCGGTCACAGGCTCACCGTTAACCAGGAAGGACACGCTGGGGCCTTGGGCAACGATCTCAACCGAATTCTCTGCGCTGAGGTCCAGGTCCGTCGTCCCCGAGTCTAGCATTTCGCCCTACTGTGCGTCGAGGACCTGGCTTATGGCCTGGATCACCAACTCGGGTTGATCGAACTGGATGTAGTGAGTGCTCTCCTCGGCGACTACCACCTCTCCCTGCGGGGACAGAGCCGCCAACTCAGCGGCCATCTGAGACCACAGCGCTTGAAGGTCGGCCATGTCCTCGGCGGTCAGGCCGTAGCTCTCGGGAATCTCCTGTTCGGCCGCCGAGAGCACCACCAGGAGGGATGTCCCCCAGGGTGGTAATATGCATCTCGCGGATCTCGGCGAGGTTGTCCTCAACGTGGGCATACTGTTCGGCAACCGCCGCAAAGTAGCTGGTGTCGGAGAGGATGACCCCTTTGTAGACTTCCTTGGTGGCCTCGGACATGGGGAGCAGATACGCGGCCGGATAATACTGGGGGTACATGTCCAGGATTCCCAGGGAGTTCGCCACCTGGGGCAGGAGCAGCAACTGCGTCATCTGTGTTCTGGCCTGCTCACTCACTTTGGCAAAGGCCGCAGGAAACCGCGCATTCTGATCTTCGCGGGAGGCATCCACCAGGACCAGGCCCACCACTTCCTCCGGGTAACGAACGGCATAGGCCCGCACGTAGGCGCCGCCCAGGGAGTGGCCTACCAGAACGTAGGGCCCTTCGATGCCACCCTTGGTGAGAAGGGTATGGAGCTCTTCCACGGTGTTCTCCACGGTGAGCGGCTTGGGCCCGCGTTCGCTCCAGCCGAGGCCGACCCGGTCGTAGGCGCAGACCCGCGTGGACTGGGCCACCTCGGGTTGGGCCAGGCTCCAGGCGAGGGAGAAGTCGCCGGCGCCGGACTCCAGGATCACGGTGGGGCTGCCAGCTGTAGAACCGTCATTAGCGTCTGTGTCATGCTATCCTGCTCGTTCTTGGCGAGCAATTCGGCCAGAGTTGGACTACCTGATGGATGACACGTAGCGAGTGCCGGATGCCTCCAGAAGTTTCAAAGCGTTCTTGTCGGCAGTTCTATTGTCGTATTTTGATACAACAATTTCCGCTGGCTATGGCCCCCTGTTGCACGTATGGTTGGGTTGTACTATAATCTAGCTCAAGGCTGGAGGTTCCAAATGGCGGTACGATTCATTCTTACTGAATATGTTAATCAGGCTATGGCTGAGGCGGTGTGTGACAAGTTGGAGGACGGCACCTTTGC
>Ga0315274_10010283_pt1 | contig 13472 bp, 10 predicted proteins | sample YL17G02_20_MG_FD_203700 | JGI IMG/M metagenome (GOLD analysis project Ga0315274, IMG submission 203700) | Sediment microbial communities from Yellowstone Lake, YNP, Wyoming, USA - YL17G02_20 | ecosystem: Environmental > Aquatic > Freshwater > Lake > Sediment | place: USA: Wyoming | collected...
CACCAAACAAGAGTGGGCGTGCAAAAAGGTGTGCCAGTCCGAGCAGCGGAGCTGGAAGATGAGTGCTGACACTTGTCATCGAATCGCCACTCCGGGTGGCGGCGAGTGCTGACACTTGGCCAGTTACGAGTCATGTGACCTTGAGCCGGTCCGGGGCCGACAAGCTGAAACGGGCGATTCGGCTTCGCAGACGCAGGAGAATCAGCATTTGGGCGCCAGAACCTGGAGGCCCCATAGCGTATGACCTAGTACCAGAAGGCCAAATGAGGCCCCGGAGGGTAGTTCTGCGGAAAGAGGCAGCCTCCTTTCGCGTTTTTTGCCATTTCCGCGGCTCAATCGAGGCCGTAACTAGGAAAGTCCCGCTAGCGCACAACGTCCGGGTTATGCTCACGAGCCTGAGCACGCCCGCAGCCGATGGCAGGATGAAAACGGTGGGAATCCCGGGCCCACTCCAGCTTCAGTGGCAATACCCAAAGTGCCTACCGCGGAAGTTCCCTACAGTTGGCTGCCAAACGAGGGTGGATCTGGGCCGCGTCTACCGCGGCGTCAGATTCGAGTTCTGCATAGTCGAGACGCCGGGGGAACTTGACCTGACCATCCCGCAGAACGGAAGCGCACAGGCTGAGGTCGTCGCGTTCGCGGACGAGTGCCAGTCCGAACCGTTGCGGATTCGTGTGGCCTGGAATGGCGAGTGGCCGACGGTGCACCTGAGATGAGGCGACACATGGTCGTACAGGCGGTCCCGCTCTGATCGTCTCGGTGGTGGGTTCGGAATGACGGAGCCAAAGGGCAGCGGTTCCCGCCGCCAGGGTGCTCGCACGCAGTGGCGGAATGCCGCCAAGCGACGCAGCAGCAGAGCGGCGCAAAGAGGCACGGTGGCCCAGCCCGCAGGGCGGCAGCGTGTAGCCACGGGCGTCAGCCCGTGGATCGGGTGGCGAGAGAAGGCCCAGCCCCCGCAGGGGGCGGCAGAGACCAGAGGACCGAGCCCAGGTCCCGGGGCTCGGAAACCCGCATCAGGAAAGGAGGACACACATGGGGCACACGTTCACGAACCACCTCTACCATGTCGTGTTCAGCACGAAGGGGCGACGGGAGCTGATCACGCCCGACGTGAAGGACAGGCTCCACAAGTACATGTGCGGGACCGCGCGAAAGAAGAACGGCCTCGTGCTCACGATCAATGGCACGAAAGACCACGTCCACATGCTGGCTCGGATCAAGGCCAATATCGCGGTGGCCGATTTCATTGGGGCGGTGAAGGCGAATTCCTCGAAATGGATCAAGGACACCGTGCGCGGATTCGGGCTGTTCCAATGGCAGGAGGGATATGCGTCGTTCACGGTGAGTGAATCGAACTGGGAGAGGGTGGCCGCGTATATCGCGCGGCAGGAGGCGCATCACCGCCGGGTTCCGTATGCGGGGGAACTCGCGAGGCTATTGGAGAGACACAGGATTGCGTTTGACCGCAAGGCCTACCTGGACTAATGTGGTCTCTGCCGCCCCCTGCGGGGGCTGGGTGGTGGGTGGGAGATGATGGGGCGTCCCCATTCCACGGGCTTACGCCACGTGGCCACATGCTGTCGCCCTTCGGGCTGGTGGGGCGCATTTCTCTCGTTCCCAAGCTCTGCTTGGGAACGGAGGGAGTCGAGGCTCTGCCTCTACCCCAGCAGAGCTGAGCCGGCTCGGTTCCCAAGCAGAGCTTGGGCACCAGAAGTCCAGCGAAAGGAGAACGCGTGCGCACTCGAACCTGCGTGTGGAGCTGGATCATGAGCATCTGTCTCGGCGCGGGCCTCGCCTGCGGCGGCGAGGCGGTGGAGCTGACGCTGGTCAAGGATGGCGCGCCGGCGGCGACTATCGTGATCGCCAGGCGAGCCACCCGCGTCGCGCAACTGGCAGCCTACGAGCTCCATGCCCACATCGAGAAGATCACCGGCGCGAAGCTGCCCATCGCCGCCGACGATGTCCAGGCGCAAGGCATCCCCATCCTCGTCGGCGAGAGCGCGGCCACCCAGGCTCTCGGCCTCAAGAACGCCGACTTCAAGAACCAGGAATACCTCGTCCGCCTTTCGCCGAACGCCGTCATTCTGATGGGCATGGACAACGACGACCGCGGCGCGGTGAAGTACGACCCGAACACGCCGGCCTGCTACGAGACCTGGCCCGACTACTACGACGAGCAGGGGACGCTCCACGCGACGTACGAGTTCCTCGATCGGTTCTGCGGCGTGCGCTGGCTCAACCCGACCGAGACGGGCACGAGCTTCGAGCCGCGAGCGACGCTGGTGGTGCGCGGGCCGGAGGTCCGCCGCGCGCCGGCGTTCCGCAACCGCAACTCGCTCGGAGGCAATCTCGGGGCGGCGTACGACGAGGTGAACTGCCTCTGGCTCGGGCACACCGAGCAGTTCAAGCAGTACGATGCCGCGGCGCACCCAGCGCTCCGCGCACGATTCCCCAACGACTTCCAGTACATGCTCGCCAAGCGCGACTGGAACGGGCTGTTCCTGCGCCGCATGCGGGCCGGCGGCGAGAAGTGCTTCGCCAACCACTCCCTCTACGGCTACTACGACCGCTTCTGGGCGCCGTGCAAGAGCCCGGAACACGCGAAGCACTTCGTGAAGCAGCGCCCCGAACTGTTCGCCAAGGGCTACGCCAAGGAGAGCGTCCCGCCGCAGATGTGCTACACCAGCAAGGAGCTCATCCAGCAGGTCGCACAGGACGCCCGCGACTACTTCGACAACGGCGGATATCAGGTCGAAGTCTGCGCCACCACACGGGGACCGATTTGGGGCAGGAACTACTTCGCCATCGAGCCGATGGACAATGCCTCCTTCTGCCTCTGCGACGAGTGCAAGAAGTGGTATCCCCCGAAGGAGGAGGCCGAACGCGATGCCTTCTTCGGGAATCGGAGCAACAGCGACTACAAGTTCCAGTTCGTCAACGCGGTCGCCAAAGAGCTCGCGAAGACGCACCCCGACAAGCACCTCGTCACGCTGGCCTACGGCGCGACGCTCGGCCACCCGACCCGCGTGAAGCTCGAGCCGAACGTCGCCGTGTTCTTCTGCTTCGACGCCAACCGCATGGTCTACGCCCGGCCCAGCTACGAGTTCGAGCTGAACTGCCTGAAGGAATGGGCCGAGAAGGAGAAGGGCCGGCCGCTCTACCTCTGGCTCTACTACACGTTCCCCAACGAGGTCGCGGCGAACGGCCAGTGGTTCTGCTTCCCAGGCTTCTTCGCCCACACCGTCGGCGAGCAGATGAGGCTATTCCACCAGCTCGGCCTCCGCGGCATGTTCCACTGCGGCTACGGCCAGGAGGTCGAAGCCTACGTCACCTACAAGCTGATGGACGACCCGACACGCGACGTGGACGCGCTCCTGGACGAGTATTTCCGCGGTGTCTACGGCCCCGCGGCGGAGCCGCTGAAGAGGTTCTACCTGCTCGTAGAGGAGACCTACTGTAGCCCGAAGAACTACCCCCCGGGCTACAACAACCACCAGTCGAAGCTCATCGCCTGGGACCACCTGGGCACGGAGGAGCGGATGGCGGCGCTCGCCAGGCTCGTCGAGGGGGCCCGTGCCGCCGCAGCACGCGGCTCCGATGCCCATCGGCGCAACCTCGACCTCTTCGAGAAAGCCGTCTGGAGCTACATGGTCGCGGGCCGCGCGCACCACATGGCCCACAAGACCGCCACGGTCCCGTCCCTCACCGCGCCGCGGCTCCCCGAGGCGAATGGCAATCCCGACAAGCTGGACTGGGCTAAGGCTGCCGAGCTGCGCGACCCGAAGCTGCCCGACCACTGGTACGAGCGGGGCGTGGACAAGCCTTCCGCGCGGAAGCTCTCCGGCCGCATCGCACACGACGGCAAGTTCCTCTACCTCGAGCTGACGGACCCCTGCGATACGAAGAAGCTGGTGGCCTCCTCTGGCGTCTTCTGCTACGACGACTGGGAGGTCTTCTTCGCCCGGCAGCGCGCGCAGCCGTACCGCCAGTACGCCATCGGCCCGACCGCGCTCTTCGTCGCCCTCTCCCACGGCGAGGTGAACTGGCGGATGAACGTCCCGCTCGGCGACCACGGCGTCATCCCCCGCTGCGACACCTCCGCCCCCGACAAGTGGGTCGCCCGCATGGCCTTCCCCCTCGACCGCTTCGTCCCGGGCGGCGTCAAGCCGGGCGACAAGGTCTACATGAACGTCACCCGCGTCACCGGCCCCGACCTCAGCGGCAGGGGCGGCATCGGCATAGATAGCTGGGTCTCCTTCTGCTCCGTCCACGACGTTGATCGCCTCGCGGAGATCCTCCTGGCGAAATAAGGCTGTGTACGACGATTCGCGAGGAACGCAGATCGTTGTAACGCAAGCATCCTGCTGGCTGTGGTGGCGAGCATCTTGCCCGCCATGGCGGCGGCAGGATGTCGCCGCGCCAGCCGCCAGGGTGGCGGCGTTACGAGGAACGCACCGCGCAGTTCCGCGATGGCGCCCGGCGGAATCAAGAATCTTGACTTTGACGCCAATGGGCGCTAGGATGCGAGCAAGAGGGGGCAGCGGTGGTCGTCGAGAAGATCGGGCACCGAGCCCGGTTCTATGAGGACTGATGCCATGACTGTGCAGACTGTCACCCTGGACGGCAAGAGATACGCCATCCTGGAGGCGAAGGAGTACGCCCGCCTTCGGGCTCTGGCCCGTGCCGCCGAGAGCGAGTTCCCCCCGCTCCCGGCGCCCGACGAATCGGGCAACTTCCCCGCGGTCGAGTACGCGAGGGCGAGCCTGGCCCGCAAGATCATCCGCCAGCGGCGCGCCGCGGGCCTCACCCAGGCCGACCTCGCGCGCCGCGCCGGCATCCGCCCCGAGACCCTCAACCGCATCGAGCGCGGCAAGGCCACGCCCGACATCGCAACGATCGAGAAGATCACGCGGGCGATTGAGCAGGCCCAAGCCGACGCTGAACCAGGTTCATAGGGGTGCCCCGGACCCGCGGAATGCGGTAGGGTGGCCCCTGAACTCGCTAGGAGCTGTAGGCGCTGGCATGGCCGACCCGTGACATGTGGAATAGGCGATGGAGGGAACCTAGCCAGCGAGGAGGTGGAACGATGTCCAGTGTAACCGTGAGCCGTGCGGAGCTTGCGAGACAGGGCCAGGAGTACTACGATCGCGCGCTGCGCGCCAAGCTCGAGCCGAAGCATAAAGGTGAGTATCTCGTGCTCGACGTGGAAACGGGCGAGTACGAGATCGACGAGGACGAGCGAGCCGCCCTCCAGCGGGCGAGGTCCAGGAAGCCCCACACGGTATTCTACATCCTGGGGGTGGGCCACCCAACCGCCGATCGCATCGGCGCACAGCCGCCAGGGGAGCACCCATGATCACCGGGAGGGTCACCGCGCAACGGGAGGCCGTCATCCAGGTGCGCCTTGAGTCGGCAGACGGCCGCCCCCGACCTGGTGACGAAAGTGGACAGGGTACGGCGCATCCGGAACGAACTGGTCCGCGCGGAACGCTTCGACGTCTCTAGAGACGAGGCGTGGAGTGTTGTCACGAGCGTACGCGAACTGGTCTCCTTCTTGCAGCGCGTCGCCTCCAACACCGGAATGCCCCTGGAGCGACACGTGTAGCCTCTGTCTTGCCTGGGCTGCGACGTTGAGCAGCAGGTCTCGGGCGTCTCCTTCCCTCGACGGTGGCCTCCGGGCTGTCGGCCTACTGACAAAGGAGAACACTCGATGCGGATGTCCCTCACGCGGCGTGGTTTCCTGAAGGGCGCTATGGCGGCCGTTGGCGCGCCCTGGGTGATCCCTTCCTCAGCCCTCGGGCTGGAGGCAACCCCGGCCCCCAGCAACCGAGTCGGGCTGGGGTTCATCGGCGCGGGGAATATCAACGCCAACTTCCATGTCCCCTGGTTCCTGGGGTCGCCCGAGGCCCATGTGGCCGCGGTGTGCGACGTGATGGCGAACAAGCGCACGGCCTTCCAGCAGCGGGTCGAGCAGCATTACGCCCAGCAGCGCGCCAAGGGGACGTACTCGGGCTGCGCGGGGTACAACGACTTCCGCGACCTGATCGCCGACAAGAACGTGGACGCGGTGGTCATCGGCGTGCCCGACCACTGGCACACCGTCCCCGCGCTGCGCGCCGCCGAGGCCGGCAAGGATGTGTATCTGGAGAAGCCCATGACCCTGACGATCGAGGAAGGGCAGGCGCTCGTCGAGACGATGCGGCGCTACGGGCGCGTCTTCCAGCACGGCACGCAGCAGAGGTCGGACTGGAAGTTCCGGTTCGCCGCCGAGCTGGCCCGCAACGAGCGGATCGGGAAGCTCCACACGATCGAGGTCGGCTCGCCCGGCGGAGCCGCTACGGGAACCCCGCCCGTGGAGCCCGTGCCCCCGGGCTTCGACTACGACCTCTGGCTCGGCCAGGCCCCCTGGGCGCCCTACACCACGCTCCGCTGCCTGAACGCCGCGACCTGGATCTTCATCCAGGACTACGCCGGCGGCCACGTGACCGGCTGGGGCATCCACCACGTGGACTGCGCCCACTGGGGCATGGGCACCGACGACACCGGGCCGGTGGAGGTCGAGGGGACGGGCGTCTTTCCCCGCGACGGCCTCTACGATTCCGCGATCACGTGGAAGGTCGAGTGCCGCTACGCCAACGGCCTGAAGATGGTCTATGGCGACGAGAGCCAGGTGGCCCACGGCGTGAAGTTCATCGGCACCGAGGGCTGGGTCTACGTCCACCGCGGCGCAATTCAGACTGAGCCGAAGTCGCTGCTGAGCACGGTCATCCGCCCGAACGAGATTCACCTCTACGAGAGCCCCGACCACCACGCGAACTTCCTGCGGTGCATCAGGACGCGGGAGCGGACCATTTGCCCCGTGGAGGTCGCCCACCGATCAATCACCGTCTGCCACCTCACCAACATCTGCCTGTGGCTTGGGCGCAGGGTGAAGTGGAATCCCGAGACCGAGCACTTCGTCAACGACCCCGAGGCCGAGCGCCACATCTCCCGCGCCATGCGCAGCCCGTGGCACCTGTGACGATTGGGCGATGGTGATCAAGGCGGGAGAGCACTGCTGAGTCAATGGCCGCATGCCGACCGAGGATGAAGCATAGATGACTGATGCGACGCAAGTGGTGTCTTAGCCATTACTTATGGTCCAAGAACAAGAAGGGCCTAGGATGGCCTGTACGGGGCTTTCGAGGGGGCGCGCGACCCAGGATACCTATTGCCCAGTGAGCGTGTTCCGTCATCGGCCCAAGTGTGGTTATATGCTATACTTGCGGAAACCGCCGCCGGACGCTCCGCGGACCATGACAACGCCTTAAACGGCCTCTGGGTGATTCGAGCCGTTCACCCTCCGGCAGCGGCGGGCCTGGCCGCCCGGTGAGGTGTGCGCCACTCGCGACTGACGGGAATCCCAGAGCCCTGGGGGTGCAGCAAGAACGGCTGCAATCACCAAGGCGCCCCTTGGCCTCCCGTCAAGGGGTGCGGGAGGGTTGCTTGCCGAAGCCGCGGGGCTCGATGGCGCCCTCGGGGGAGATGCGGGCGAGGGCGTAGGCGTTGTTCTCCAGCCCAGGCCCCTCGACCATCGCGCGCAGCGTGAAGTAGGGGATGCCGTGGATCTGCCGATAGGCGCCGCGGTGGTTGTGGCCGCAGAAGACGGCGAGGACCTTGCCGGATTCCTCCAGGATCTTGCGAACTTGGTCGCCGTTCTTGACCCCGTCGGTGCCCTTCTCGTCGTCGAGGGCCTGGTGGACGAAGACGAGGGTCTTCTTCTCGGTCTTCTTCAGGTCGGCGGCAAGCCACCTCTGCTGGCCGGGAGGGACCCAGGTGTCGGTCCAGTCGAAGTTCCCCGCGCTGTACGGGGTCATGTCCTCCTTGAAGTTGGCATCGAGGACGACGCAGTGGAGGGGGCCGGAGTCGAAGGAGTAGTGGGCGGCGGGCATGCCGGTGGCGGCGAGGAACTGCTCCTTCGTGAACGTGGCGACGTCGTGGTTGCCGATCACGTAATGGCGTCGCCCGTCGAACTTGCGGTAGATGCCGTCGATGTGCTTCAGGTAGCCCGTTTCCGCGTCGAGGGTTTCGCCCTTGTCCACGAGGTCGCCGAGGCAGATGGCGAAGTCCGGCTTCGCCTCGTTCATCGCCTTGACGAACTCGGCGAGCTTCTCATCCGAGTCGCGGAAGTGCCGCCCGATCCACGGCTCGCGGTCAGCGTAGTGGGGATCGGCGAAGAGCCCGATGGTGACGGCCTCGGGGCGCTCGGCCCCTCCGGCCATCAGGCCATCCCAGGCGGCGAGCGCGGCGACCCCCGTGCGGAGAAAGCCGCGGCGGGGTATCTCGTCCTGATCATCCATCTTCACCATGCTCCGCGCTCGAAACACTCCCCGAAGTGACACCCCGTGATTGCTTTTGCTTCTCCGAATCAGGACGCGCAGGAAACCACGTCGCCATAGACAGCCACACCCGTCTGCCCTCCAAGCCAGTCGAGGAAGCGCTTGAAGACTGGGCATTCGAGTTGCGAACGACTGCGTGAGTACATTAGCTCGCCGTGAATGTCCCTCACCTGCCGTAGCACGGCCGGGGCGTCGGTCGTGTCCAGATAGGCCCGCTTGTTCCTGGTTCGTGTGCGGAAGAGGTCTTCGACAAGCGACTTTGGCCGCCCTTGCCGGGTGTGGTTCTGCTCCTCGACGGGCTGGCGCCATATGGCCGCAGCAGGGCTTCGAGCGCGAACCGATCCGCCTTCGCCTCCACGCAGACGTGAATCCTCACCCTATGGCCTCCAGTTCCCCGGACCGGTGCAGATCCCCGAGTGTCTCGCCTTCGACGCTCTCCAGGAGCTTCCGCAAGGTCGGCCGGGAGGAGGGGCGGAACCATCGGATGCGATTCTGCTCGCGGATCATGACTGCGACGTCGTCGAGGGGCAGGTAGTTCACCAGGTCAGGGCTGTGGGTGGTCACGAGCACCTGGGTCTGCTCCGCGGCCGCCTTGAGCATGTCTGCCACAATGGGCAACAGCCCGGGATGGAGGCCGGCCTCGGGCTCGTCAATGAGGATGAGCGCCGGCGGCCGCGGATTGTTCAGCGCCGCCGCGAGACAGAGGAACCGAAGGACCCCATCGGAAAGGTCAATGGTATACATGGGGCGGTGCTCCATGCCGTTCTCGTGCCAGAGAAGAGCTACCTTCCCCTTCGCGCCGTAGGCCGGCTCGGCAGTGAGATCCAGGAACTCCTCCTGGTACGCGACGCGCAGGAAATCCTTGAGTCGCTCAGCCCACTCGCCGTACTCGCGCGTGGCGAGGAGCGTGTGCAACACACCTGGGAGGTTATCGCCCCTGGGCATCAGGAGAGTCGTGGGTTCCACGTCGCTGGGCTGATAGCGGAGGGGGGCATCTTGGCCCACTGAGAAGCCCGAGTACAACGCCACCGAGCACAGGAGCGCCCTTAACAATGACACTTCGTAGAAAGTCGCGGGGAAGCGGACCTGGGCGAGCAGAAGAGCGGGACCCTCTGCTCCCATCTCGAAAAACGCGTTCGCTCCTGCGTTGGCCGTCCTCCGGGCCGGACCGGCGCCGGCATCCGGAGTCCCGGAGGAGAACAACTCCTTCTGCTCTGTGGAAGGAGGAGGGTAGAAGGGCACGAGCTGGCGAGCTCTGCTATCATACACGACGGCCACCCCCTGGGCATGCTGAAGCAGGTCGAGCGGCGCCTGGTTCGTAGCAGCAGGATTGATGGCCCTGAGGGACTCAAGCTGGGGCATGGCTCCATAGTGTGGAACAGAGGTGAGGGCTGCCTCGTAAACGAACTCCGGCTCCGGGTCGGAAGGAGGCCAGTATGTCACCCAAACGGGGTTGTTCCTGGGCCATGTGAGTTGGATCCGCCACCGAACGGCGTTGCACTCGGAGACCGCACTGAGCACAGACACCATGCCGCCGCGTTCCCTCAAGGCGCTGTTCACGGGGCGGTCAGCCACCTGGGAGAGGAACTTCAGGAAGTCCAGGAGAGTGCTCTTGCCCGTAGCGTTGCGACCGACGACGACTGTGAGTTCCCCGAGGTCGGCCCGGAAATCATGGAGGAGTCTATAGCCGTCAACTTCGATCTTCGTGATCATCGTGCTACTCCTCGCGCGAGCCGGCTGCCGGATGCCTGCCAGCCACAGGCGATTCTAGCCCGATTCTGCCAGCTAGTCAAGCTAGCCCGCGCGCGAAGGCCCGCCTCGCTGCCGAGGCGGGCCTTCGGCACGTCTGAGCAGCATTGGGCGAATCGGGGGCTACGCCTTCGGTTCTCCGCTCTTCATGGCTTGGTTGCGCTTGGAGAGGATCTCGAAGGGCAGGCCGCGGATTCTAGCGGCGTTGACGGCCCAGCGCTGGTCGTAGCCACGGGTCTTGATCGAGCGAATCTCGGGGCTGAAGAGCGAGGTCCGCGATTCGCGGCTCGTGATGACGATGCTGCCCTTGTAGAGGTCCACCTTGAAGGTGCCGTTGACCGGCTTCTGCGATTGGGCGATGAAGGCGTCGAGGTCGGCCTTCAGCGGATGATACCACTCGCCGTGGTAGGTCATGTAGGCCCACTTGGCGTCAACCATCTTCTTGAACTGGATCTCTTCCTTGGGCAAGCACTGCTGCTCGAGGTCGCGGTGGAGCTTGAGGATCACGTGGGCGGCAGGGGCCTCGTAGATCTCGCGGCTCTTGAGGTCCATGATCCCGTCCTCGAACATGTCGATGTAGCCGACGCCATTGCGGCCCGCGATGACGTTGAGCTGGGAGATCAACTCGTCGAGCGGCGTCGCCTTGCCGTTGAGCTCGACCGGGATGCCCTCGACGTAGCGGAGGGTGATGGTCTCGCCCTTGTCGCTGGCCTTGCGGGGCGGGACGAGCCACTGCCAGATGTCGTCGGGCAGCTCCTGATTGAGGTCAATGGCGCCCGAGGCGATGGAGCGGCACCACATCGTCTTGTCGTCGCCGCCGGTGAGCTGCTCCTTGACGGGGACGCCCCACTCGACGCAGATGGCCTCTTCCTCCTTGCGCGTGAGGTCGAAGTCGCGCACGAAGGCGAGCACCTCCATGTGCGGGGCGAAGAGCTTGAAGGTGTTGTGCATGCGGTACTGGTCGTTGCCCTTGCCGGTGGAGCCTTCCATGACGGCGTCGCAGCCGCGCTTGGCGCCCTCGACGGCCACGATGCGGGCGACGAGCTGGCGGGTCATCGAGGTCGAGACGGGATAGCCGTTGTAGTCGGAGTTCGCGCGGATGGCCTTCGTGAGCCACTCGTTCACGAACTCGGGCTTGGCGTCCACGAGGACCAGGTCCCTCTCGAAGTCGAGGAGCTTCGCCTTGCGGCGGGCCTCGACGATCTCATCCTCGCCCTGGCCGACGTCCACGCAGATGGGCACGATCGCTTGGGCCTTGTACTTTCGCCGCAGCATCTCGATGGCCAGCGTGGAATCCAGGCCGCCCGAGTAGGCGACGGCCACCTTCGTGACCTTCGGGACTTCTGCTTGCTCGACCCTCTTGAGGATTTCCTTGATGTCCATCCGACCTTCCTCCGTCTCGTGGGGACAAGCGGCTCGCTTGTCCGCCTGGTTCAGGGGCCACAAGCGGGCCGCTTGTGGCTACGTCACGAACCCAGAAGCGCGTCGAGCGCGCGCCTCAGTCGGTCTCGCCGCTCGGCGACGAACTCCTTCACGCGCTCTATGGCGGCATCGGCGAGGTCGAGCCGCAGGTTGGCCGGCCCGCCGACGTGGGTGCGCTGGGCGATGCTGGCCCGGGGGTCCCTAGCGGCGACGCCAACCTGCTCGCTGATGAACTTATCCAGGGCACCAATCGTACGATAGGCGTCGCGGAAGGGCACGCCCTCGACCACGAGGCGCAGCGCCTCGTCGGTCGCGAACACCTCGGGCGCGTCCTTGAATGCCCTGACCAGCCGCTCTTCGCAAACCTCGAGTTTCTGGAACGTTACGTCCATCACCCGCACGCAGGCGATGGTGAGGGCCATGCTCTGGAAGAAGGGGCGCTTGGTCTCCTGGAAGTCGCGGTTGTAGCCCGACGGCAAGCCCTTGAGAATATTGAGGATCTGGCTGTGGCAGGCCAGGATCGTACTCGTCTTCGCCCGCACAAGCTCCAGGCCGCACGGGTTGCGCTTCTGCGGCATGATGCTGCTGCCGGTGCACAACTCCTTGGGAATCAAGAAGTAACCGAACTCCGGCAGGCTGAAGTTGATGAGATCCTGGGCCACGCGGCTCAGGTCAATGGCGATCTGCACGCAGGCGCCGAGGATGACCGACTCTATCTTGCCTCGGCTGTTGTTGGCGTAAAGCACATTGTTCTGGACTTTTGCGAAACCGAGCAGGTCGCTCGTGAGCTGGCGGTCAATGGGCATGGGCACGCCGTAGCTGGCGGCGGAGCCGAGGGGGCACTGGTCGTTCAACTCGTAAGCGGCCTGGAGGAGTCGCAGGTCGTCGAGGAGCGACTCCAGCCATGCCCCTGCCCACAACCCAACGCTAGAGGGCATCGCCACTTGCGTGTGGGTGCGGCCTATCATCGGTACGCCTTGGTGCTTCTCAGCGAAGGCGCGGAGCGTGGCCGCGAGGCCGAGGCCGGCATCGAACAGCTCGTGCATTTTGGCCTTGGCATAGAGGCGCAGGGCGACGGTGACCTGGTCGTTCCGCGAGCGGCAGGTGTGGATCTTCTTGCCGAGGTCGCCGAGGCGCTCGACGAGGCGGTTCTCGATGGCCGTGTGGCAATCCTCGTCGGCCGGCTCGACGGTGAACTTGCCCGCCCGGGTGTCGGCGGCGATGGCGGCAAGCTCGGCGGCCAGCTTGTCGGCCTCGTCGGCGGTCAGGACGCCGATCTTGGCGAGCATGCGGGCGTGGGCAATCGAGGCCGCGCAGTCGGCCTCGACCAGCTCGCGGTCCAGCAGGTAGTCGTCGCCCGTTGTGAAGGCTTCGAGCTCCCGATCGGCCTCGTAGCCTTTGTCCCACAGCTTGCCCATGCCTTGCCCCAGATAATATTGACTTCTGCATAGGTAATGCAAGATGGCGAAAAGTGGGGCAGGCATCCTGCCTGCCAATCCAGGCGTTGCAGGCTGGAAGCCTGCACCACACGGAGCGACCCGTTTGCATTACTTATGCAGAGGGATATAAGACGGGCGGCAGGGGCAACAGCCTGCCGCCTTCTGGTTTGGCGCGCCTGGAAGGATTTGAACCTTCGGCCTTTGGCTCCGGAGGCCAACGCTCTGATCCGCTGAGCTACAGGCGCCCGGCCTCAGATTGCGCTCGATAGTACCAGAAGGCAGAGCGGAAGTCAAGACCAAGAACCACAGTAACACACTTCAGCCGTCTGAAGTGGCTGCCCTGCGAAGCGAAGTGGCCCCCACCGACCCTTCGGCTTCACTCAGGGCAGGCCCTTGCGTCGGTGGAGCCGAGGACTGACAACTAACAGGACGACCCCACACATTCTTTCCTCCCCCCGCCCGCCCGCCTGCCACAGGCGGGCGG
>Ga0315274_10010284_pt1 | contig 13471 bp, 10 predicted proteins | sample YL17G02_20_MG_FD_203700 | JGI IMG/M metagenome (GOLD analysis project Ga0315274, IMG submission 203700) | Sediment microbial communities from Yellowstone Lake, YNP, Wyoming, USA - YL17G02_20 | ecosystem: Environmental > Aquatic > Freshwater > Lake > Sediment | place: USA: Wyoming | collected...
CCCGCCCGTGATCTTCAATATGGACACCATGACAGAACACCTCACAGGAGATCTCCAGCCAATCCTTCGATTTCTGGGTGACCTTGATCTCCGGGGTTGCCAGCGCCAGTTCCCGATGCGGTCGCAGAGTCCATATGGACTGGTCCATCGCAGACCCATCCTCCCGTAATAACACGGCTGCGTAAAGCCATTGGCTTGGATCTCGCGCTTCGTGTGACTCTAACTGCACAGCAGCAATTTCTAACATGCTGTTAGCCTGGATGATAACAGGGCAGGACTCCACATCTCGATGGTTGTTATCCAGGCGCCACCAACCATACTCAACTGTCCCAGTAAACGGCTGCAACGTGTCATTAACGATGCGAGTAACCAGGCGATCATTCCGCTGCCGCACAATAACCTTCACCGGCGCGCACGCCCGGCGGAACCAATAATAACTGATCTTGCGCCGCAAGTAGTAATCCAGGATGGACCAACCCGTTTCGCCCCAACAGTCTGAATAAGACCAGATGAGCGCACCCTGGCAGTCATCGACGGGGTCATGCTTACGAAACCGCAGTGCTTCCATGGCATGCCCATGGATGATAGCCTGGAACATCTGGCCGTAAAGCACGTATTCGGGCACAGTCAGGTGTTCCAGGTCAGCGTAATGCAGGCGGATCGCCGCAAGCACCGTCCCCTTCTCGGTAGTGTTCGTATGCATTTGCCATGCTTTGCTTCCAGGCTGCATCTCTTTGGGCAAGAGGTATTCACTTATCGAATCCAGATGGCACGGACCGATCACCCCATACTCGGTCACGAAGCGAGCCCGGCACTCGTAAAACACCTCATGCCGGATTCGCCGTTTGATATCAGGGTTCATGAAAAACTGGTGCCACCAGTGGCAGTTCCCCTGCAGCTCTGAATTCGGCATCTCACCGCCGCAAGGGCTGTTAGGCAAGTAGGGACGTCGCGGGTCAAGCTGCCGGCATAGATCCGGAAAGATCTGGTAATAAAACTTCTGCCCGCCGATATCCAAGGGTTTGCTCTCGTCCGGGTTCAACATCGTGAATAACCAGGAACATTCATTGCTCCCACACCAGAGGGCAATGCTGGGGTGGTGCCGCAGCAGCCGGATAGCAGACTCTACCTCGGCACGCACCGCAGCGCAGAACGCTTGATCCTGCTCTGGATAAGTGATATCTGTCAGCAAAAGGTCATGCCAGATCAGGATTCCAGCGCGGTCGCAGGCCTCATAAAAAACCGGCGGCTCAAAAATGGAACATCCGTTAATGCGGATCATATTCATTTGGGCGTTTTTTGCTTCTGACACCAGCGCTTCATACTTGGCGTCCGAGATGCGGGCAAGGATGGCATCATGCGGGCCGATATTCGCCCCCCGGCAGAATACCTCCTGACCATTCACACGGAAGCAAAAACGGCTGCCCTCAGCCAGGTGCGAGCGGTCGATCTCGAGGGTGCGAAGGCCGATCGAGAACTGGCGGCGATCGCAAGGAAACCCGTCTTTATTCGTGATCCGGGCGACGATCGTGTACAACGGCTGGTCGCCCATGCCGTTCGGCCACCACAGCTTCGCTTCCGGGACTTTAATATTATCTTGGACGAGGTTCCTTCCAGGCAGTGCATCCACGGAATAACGACGCTGGATGAATGGTCCGCCATCCGGCGGTTGGATTTCCAATTCCAGGATACAGGCACGTTCACTCCAGGGATGAAGGTTTTCCAGCACCGCTTCCATCTCGAGACACACCCGCCCGTCCTGCCGCAGCGTGTCCAGGCGCAGATCGTGCAGAACAGCAAACGAGCGTCCTTCCAGGCGCACGCCGCGCCAGATGCCGATGTTGGGCAAAGCGTCCACCCAGTCCCAGCCATAGGAGAACTGCGGCTTGCGCAGCCACTTACGCCCTGGCCATGAGCGGTGACTATACAGATCGCCCGTACCCATCGGGTTCGGGATAGCGCCATAGGCGGCGCTATTTGGCTTCCATTCCTTTCCCTGGCCAGCCGGTGTCTCATCCTGCGCCAGCTCGCTCCCGGCGGTCAGGCGGACCACCAGCTCATTCTGCCCTGCTTTAACGAACCGTTTCACATCAAATTCTGCCGGCACCAGGGCATTGGCAGACTCGCCCACCAACTTTCCGTTGATAAACACCTGGGCATACAGGTCCAGCCCGTCAAAGAATAGCTGCTGGCGCTCACTCTGGAGAAACTCCTGGCCAGGCTCGAAAGTGGTGCGATACCACCAGGACTTCGTCTCCGGCCAGCGGCATTCGGGCATGTTCATGCTGGCCGAAGGTTCCGGCATTTGCCCGGCCCGCATTAAGTCCAGGTGAATCTCTCCCGGCACCTGCGCCGGCAGCCAGCCTTCCTGCGCTTGCCGGACCCGTACCAGACCGGTCTCACCAATACAGGCAAAATCCTCCGGCCGTACCGACCATTCGCCGTCTAAATGGATAGTGATCATAGGCCTCCTGATGTATTCGTTTCTGGTGCAAAACTGAGATCTAGGGGACATCCCTACCGCCGTTCCTCCGGCGAGGGCGCCGTTGGGATCTGTTTCGCACCAAAAACTATTAGAATTGGAACAGCCGCCGGGTTGCCTCGCATATTTGCTGCGGGGAGTGACGGTAGGCGTTCTCTAATACCGGCGTAAACGGCACCGGAACATCGGGTGAGGCCACCCGCTCTACTGGAGCGAGCAGGCTTTCGCCAAAGCGTTCCATGATACCGACCGCCAGCTCCGCCGCCACCCCACCTGTCTTTGGTCCCTCCTCGACAATCACCACCCTCCCGGTCTTGCTGACCGACCGATCGTCTCGTAATCGAATGGGGATAGACTGCGGACATCAATGACTTCCGCGTCGATCCCCAAGGAGGGTTGGAGCACCACAACCCTCAAAGAAGGCAGTAAAGGCCCCATCGTCTGTGACTTTGCCTTTCTGCGCATCATCGAATCGCGTAAAAACTTGCCCTGTCCCGAAATCTGGCTGATCATCCGTCGCAACCTGGATGATCCTGCGGTGATCAAGTTCTATTTCAGCAACGCTCCAGCCGATACTCCCCTGATTGAGTTCGTACGCATCAGTGGTATGCGCTGGCCCATCGAAACAATTTTCGAAGAATCTAAAGGCGAAGTCGGTTTCGATCACTATGATATACGCAGTTGGCTCGGCTGGCATCACCATATGCTGCTGGTGGCTTTGGCTCATCATTTCTTGGTCCGATTGCGTGTTCGTTTTAAACATCAAGCGCCCGCTTTGACCGTTTACCAGGTTCGGCTTCTGTTAGCTAGCGTACTACCCAAACCGAGCTTTGATGCTGCCGCTGCTTTGCAACGGGTAAATTTTTACCAGAGGCGGAACTATCAAGCTTATCTGTCTCATCGCAAGTCCAAGCTGGCCCGACTTGCTACACTTTCAACCAACCTTGCGCTGTAATATTAGGGGGTGTCCTATACTGGCTAAAATGGTGATCCAGCATACAAATGGCAGGCAACCTCGTTGGTGCTTTCAATCCCTGGCTTAGATGGCTTTTCTAGCGAGGGCCTTGTTTTCCAACAGATATCCATCACCTGGGGACAGCGTTCAGCAAACAGGCAGCGATCCCGGTTTGGCGTACGATATACTGAAATTTCGCCCGAATCGGTGAGGGCCTCTTTCCAACGCTGCTTGGGATTTGGAACAGGAACACATTGCACTAATAATTGCGCGTACGGATGCAGGGGATTGCCGGTGACACTGAAGGTTTCGCCCTGCTCAACGATTCGTCCTTTGTATAAAACAATAATCTGCCCCCCTAAATATTTGGCGGTGGACAGGTCGTGCGTGATATAAAGGGTTGAGATGCCCAATCGGTCTCTGAAGTCAACCAGGATGTTAAGAAAGCTCACTCTTCCCGCCGCGTCAATCATTGAAATGGCTTCATCCGCAATTACCAGTTGGGCCGAGATAAGGTGAAGACGGGCGAGCATCACCCTTTGGCGCTGTCCCCCGCTTAATTGGTGGGGGAATTTCCCTAATATATCTTCCGGTCGCAGATCGACTGCTTTTAGCGACTCTAATATCAGGGCATTAGCAGCTTCTTTACCGCTGGCAAGTTTAAATTTCTGAATGGGTTTTTGCAGCACACGGTCCACTTTATAAACCGGGTTGTAGACGCTGTAAGGGTTTTGAAATACGACCTGAACTTCTCGCCGGAACTTTTTTTGCCACCCGGGTTCTTTGGTGAAGATATCGGTTCCTTTGTAAAATACGTACCCCTGTGTCGGGCGCAATAAACCGAGAATAATCCGGGCAATAGTGGATTTCCCGCTGCCGCTCTCTCCTACCAGGTTAAAGATGGTGGGCTTAGCCGGCATGTTGAAGGATACCCCGTCTAGGGCATAGGTTGGATTGCGCGTCCCGAAGACTTGTTTGAGTGAGTTAACCGAAAGTAAATTATCCATGCTTCTCTTCCCAGATCAACCGCAATGATGGCAAGCGACAAATTGCCCGGGGACAATTTCCCTGAGTTCAGGGACCGTTTCCATACAGATGCTAGACGTCAGCTGGCAGCGCGGATGGAACCGGCAGCCAGGTGGGTATCTCCATAAACTGGGCGCTTCACCTTCCATTCCTTCCAGATGCTGACCAGTTTCTTTCGGAATAGAACCGATCAACTTTTGGGTATAAGGATGCAGAGGAGCATCGAATATGTTGAGCACCATCCCAACCTCTAAAATTCGAGCGGCATACATTACCGCCATCCGGTCGACCACCTGCGCCATTACTCCCATGTCATGGCTGATGACGATGATCGTTGTGCCAAATGTTTCTCGAATCTTGATCAGCTCCTGCAAGATCGACCTTTGTGTGACTACATCCAAAGCGGTGGTTGGCTCATCCGCAACCAGAATGGCGGGCTGCATGGTGATGGCTGTCGCGATAGCCACACGCTGGTTCATGCCACCACTCAGCTCATGGGGATACTTATCCAGGACTGCCGCATCGAGGCTGACCAGGTTGAGCGCCCACCGGGCACGCTCAATGGCCTCAGTTTTGTTCAATCCATGCTGTCTAAGTGTGTCTGTCATCTGCTGCCGCACCCTCAGCACGGGATTGAGAGCACTCATCGAACCCTGCGGGATGTAGGCAATCTCTTTCCAACGTATTTGCCGTAACAAGTCTGGTTTGATATTCACCAGGTCGATACTCTTCCCATTATCCTGCATGAGTTGCGCCGATCCCGATTGGATCACCCCAGGTGGCTCGATCAGCCCAAGCAGAGCTACAGCTATTGTGGTTTTGCCACATCCGGACTCGCCAACCAGTCCCAGGATCTCACCTTTTTCCACGTCGAGGTCAACGTTCGTCACTGCCAGACCAACCGTGCGTCGTGAGGCATAGCCAACAGACAAATCACGTATTTGCAATATAGAGGTCATTACACAGAGTCTCCTTTTGTGGGCTTAGCGTTCCTCAGCGTACTGACGGAGACGAGGATTGAAGCGCTCTTCCAGACCCATGTTAATCAAGTTGAGTGCCAGGAACACCATGATCAGAATACCCGCGGGTATCAAGAGCTGTCCGTACAACCCCAGGCTTAAGGCGCCTCCGTTATAAGCTCTACCCATGATACTGCCAAGGGTCGGTGGAAGACCGGCTCCGATGCCAATTAACTGGAGACCCGCCTCAGCCAGCATATTCCCGACCGTGGCTCCTGCCAGGCTCAGGATAACATAGGGCAATAAACCGGGCAGCAGCTCTTCGAAGATAATTTCCAGGGTACCCTCGTTGTTCAGACGGGCCAGATCCACATAGGAACGTTCACGCAAACTCAAGACCTGGGCACGGGTGGTGCGGGCAACGAAAGCCCAGCTAAAAATGCCCAGCAATATGCCCATGGTGAAGATGTTCCATTTAGGAATATAAAGACTCAAGAGAAGCAGTAAAGGAAGGATGGGGATGACCAGAACCATATCGATAAATATTCGGAGAATTGTATCGGTTCTCTTTCCTACGTAACCGGCAATGAAGCCGAGAATAACTCCAATTAATGTAGACATGAATCCGCCTACCACCCCAATAATCAATGAGAGCCGGATGCCGTTGATGATAATGACGACCGCATCGCGGCCAAGTATATCCGTTCCCAAGGGATGTTTGGGAGAAGGAAGGTCCAGGGTTGGGTAAGCGCCCACTTCGGTAGGATCTTCTCCTGGGAAAAAATGTGGGGTGATGAGTGGGCCGACGATCGCCGTCACCAGCAAGAGAGCGATAAGCAAAATCCCAATAGTTAGCTTAAAGTTAATCATTTAACCTCCTGATGCGTGGATCGAGGAAAGGCAGGAACAGGTCAACAATCAAACCGAGGGTGAGAACAGTAACAATGGAAAGCAGGACAACACCCTGCATCACGTTAAAATCGTGGAGCGCCATGGCCCGGATAAAGATACCGCCAATGCCAGGGATGACGAAGATGGCTTCCAGGATCAATACACCGTTGATAGTGCCGCCCAGAGCAATACCCAGCGAAGTGACCTGCGGCAGCAGGGCGTTTCTGAAGGCATAATCGCGGAGCACAATTGCCGGAGACAATCCTTTCGCATTGGCATACGTCAGGTAATCCTCGCCGAGGACGGAGATCATCAGAGAACGCATGCCCAGTGTGAAGGAAGCGCCCCAAATCAATACCATCGAAGAGACAGGCATGACCGCATGCCACAACACATTCTTTATAAAATTCCAATCCCGCCAGTTGGGCATCAACCCTGGATCATAGGGCTGACCGGTCGGCAGCCATTGGAGTTGATAACCCAACAAAATAATAGCCGCGATCGCGATGATATACACCGGCGTAATTTGTAGTAAAGTAGCAATGGCTATTGCCACAGAAGTGAAACCTTTACGGCGCATCCACCCCAGCAGCGCACCAAAGAGCGTTCCGATCCCCCAGGCGATCAACATGGCCGTTGTAAAGTAGCCGATCGTCCATGGAAGCTGGCGGAAAATTACTTCGCGGGTACCCTGTGGAAAATTGATGAACGATGGTCCCAAGTCAAACCCTCGAATAAGGACATTCCGCAGAAAAAAGATGTATTGGATAAAGAGCGGTTGATCGAGACCGAGCATCCTTTTATAGGCCGCGGCAACCTCTGGCCCTCCGGTGACCCGTCCGATGTTTTCCCTTTCAAGGGCGCTAAATATAATGGAAAACGGGTCTCCCGGCATGGAATGGAAGAAGATGAAAGCCAGGGTAACCGCTCCCCAAACAGTGATTAGGTAAATCCCAAAACGTCGCAGGATATACATAATGACAGGGGTATAGGGTTGCAGCTTGTTACGGAGGGTTGACCTGAACTGCGCCGGGTTGCGATCGGGTTTATCTAGAGATTTAAGATTTCTTTCCATGGATATATCCTTATAAGTAATCGCCCCGCCCATGCCCGGAGAGCTGGGCGGGGCGATACCCTTGTGTTTTCTACGGATGATCAGTAGTGTTTATTATTTAGCCTTGTCGATGAACATCAACAGACCACGGAACTGGAACATCCAGTACCAGGGCTCAACCTGGTCCTTGGGTCCCGTGAAGTACTCATTATTCCATGGGAAACCCTGGTACAGGAAGAACAACGGCACATAGGGTGCATCTGCGGTCACAATGTGATAGAGCTGCTTGTAGTACCCTATCGTGACTGGGTCGGCTGGATTGCCCTGCTCGATCTTCTCGACGAGCGCATCCAGCTCAGGGTTATTATAACGCCCCGGGTTAGCGGCAGCCGCTGTGCCTTCCGGTTTGAGATAACGGGAGTGCAGGCCGTTGTAGGCGCCGATTGGATCGGAAGGTGCTCCACCGCAAACCCACTGGTACATCATATCGAAATTGCCCTTAGCAGAGTTATCGAAGTAGACACCTACTTCAACGACTTTGGGAAGGATCTCGATGCCGATCTTGGCGGCTTCATCAGCCATCATCGTCGGGAAGCCATTCACCGCTGCGCCGTGGATAGAGGGATCGAAGGTCATGACGGAGAGGGAGATTGGCTTACCCTTCTTATCGACGCGCTTGCCGTTCACCAGCTTATAGCCAGCATCGTCCAGCATCTTGGCAGCTTTAGCGGGGTCATATTTGCCAACATCGTACTGCGCAATATCGGCCGGGTCGGCGTAGTTGGGATCAGGCGCATCGCCCTGGTATGACCATTCTGCCACCATAGGCTTGGCGGGAGGATTGTCCAGGTTGCCGGCTTTCTTGCGGTCGATGAGCAGACTCATGGCATGGCGGAAGGCCGGATCATCCATCGGGGCGCGTCCCACATTGAACCACAGGTGGCGCGGGCATGGATCAGGCCATTCGATCATGCTGATATTCGGGTTCTTTGGCATGACGACTGACATGGCCAGTTTTGGGGTTAACTGTGAAATGTCGAAACTTCCTTTGATCATTTCCTGGGTAAGCAGATCTGGTGCGGGTTGGCGGGTGAAGACGATATACTTGGGAGACAGTTTTGCGTCTTTCATCCAATAGTCGTCCCGGCGCTCCCAGATGCAGGTCTTGGTGTCGGCGTTGCAGTTATCCAGTTTGTAGGGACCGGCTTCAACAGGGGGATTGTTCTTGAACGTCACCGGATCCTGCCCCTCCCAAATGTGCTTCGCCAGGGGCACAAAGCCGGCTATACTGGAATGGAACCGCCAGTTGGTTACTGGTTTCGTGGGGTCTTTTATGTCGAAGAACGAGAAGATGATCTTGTCTGTCCCATCGGTGCGGTATTTGGTGTTGTCCAAAAGTGTGCCCCAAGGCACGCCCTTGTCTTTGTTCGTGTGCAGGTAGTCAAGGGTGAAAGTCCAATCGTCGATGGTGACCGGTTTGCCGTCGTTCCAGGTGGCATTCGTAGTAAGGAAGAGGGTCATCTCAGTGCCATCGGCGTTGTATTCCCACTTTTGGGCCAGGTGAGGGTAGTATTTGCCGGCGGCAACCAGGAAAGCCTGTTCAATCGCTACCTGTTGGTGACCGCTGTAAGCATTTGTCAATGCGCCGGCCATCAAGGTGAAGGTATCCCAGACATCGTTGCTGGCCGTACCGGCGAGGATCAAGGTCTCGTCGCGTGGCAGGCTACCAAACACAATCTTGACAATTTGGGTTTCCTTCACGACCTGGGTCTCTTTCACGACCTGGGTTTCTTTAACCACCTGGGTTTCTTTCACGACCTGGGTCTCCTTGACGACCTGGGTCTCCTTGACGACACGCGTCACTTCAACGGCGGTGGGTGTGGTAGCAGTGCCGCAGCTGGCCAGGAGGAGTGATGCGATGACCAACATGAATAACAGGACTGTTGGGAAATGCTGTCGTTTGCTAATTGGTGTAAACATACATTCTCCATTTCTTTTTTACGTGGTTTAGTAATAGTGGTGTGAGTAGATTATTTAGGGTGACGGGCAATTAGCCTCTTGGTAATTCTTGCATAGATCCTCCTTTACTTGCGACTTTATCCTCCGTTCAGTAAACCTCTGCTGGCAGATCCGGCAGCATGCCTGTTTGCGGGTCATACCTGCCATATTTCTTGGCAGCTTCTACGATGGCAAACAGGTTCTCCTCAGGGGTTTCACGCCCGCACTGGTCCCCTGTGGAGAGGATGAAACCTCCGCCCGGTCCGGCATCCCGCATCGCTTCGATGGATTTCTGCTTCACATCTTCAGGCGAGCCGAGCAGCATGACATCCGTTGTGTGCAGGTTGCCCATGAAGGACAACCGCTTGCCGTGCTTCCGTTTTAGTTGTGCCAGGTCGATATCGCCCATGGGCGGCACTTCCAGTGGATTGATCATGCCCACGTCTGTGTCTGCTGCCAGCATATCCGCCAAAATACGGTCCTTTCCGCAGCTGTGGAGCATGGTGGGAATGCCGGCATTTTTGGCCATCTTCGACCATTTCTTGAGGGCCGGAATGGCGTATTTGGCCGCCAGCTTGGGTGAGGCCAGGGTGACGGTACCCGATCCGCCGAACAAGATGTAATCCGGTTTGGCTTGCAGGGTTAACTCCATTTCGCGCTCGCCGCGTTCCAGATCCCATTCGAACCATTCCTGGAGAATCTCCGGCGTGTCCATCTCTCCATAAGATAATGTCTGAACGCCACCCTGGACATAGCTGTTCCAATTTTGAAACCCCGGATAAGTCACGGTCACGCCAAAGGCATAGTTCCGCTTGCGACAGGCATTTCGCTGAACTTCCAACTCGCTGGCGTCCACACTGGTTGCCATGGGGAGCAGCCACTTGAACTTCTTGAAATCTATCCTCAAATCCTTGATGAGCTTGATGCTGGTAGCCGGGGGGTCCCACCGGAAACAAACCTCCTCCTGGGTCAAATCACCATCCGGCGTATGGACGATGGACTTGCGCAGCATAGCGTCGCGGTCTTTATCAAAAACGTACTCGCTGCGCCATTCCGCCTGTACATTTTGACGGACAAACGGGATTCCCATCACGGGTGCAGTCCAGGCATCCATTCCAAAATAATCCGCCACGTCCAGGTATGCCTGCCAGAGCGGAACCTTCCCTTCCATCAGGACCTCCCAGAAAGGCAGGCCCGTATGCTTGGTGGGAATGTAGGTGGAAGTATCTGGAGCCACTGGAACGCGATCGGGGACTTCATTCCGCATGGCTGCCAGAAAGCGCTCCTTAGGTGTCATGGTTTCGCTGGTCATGTTTTCAGTTAGTCTCTTCTCAAAACGCCGAACAATTGCCTCAACCGACCAATCCGGCCTGGGTTTTGGCTGTCGCCAAACACGTGTAGTATTCACAGCCTCCGTAATAGGCGTACCATTTGCCGTTATAAAGCGTCATGCCGCAGATAAACACCGTGTCCCGCCAATACGAGACCGGCTTGTGCGGTGGTTCTGCCGCGTAACCGTCCTCATAAGGGATACTCACCTCGGCCGCCAGGACAGGTCTGGGGAGCCAATCCAGAGGCCGTTCTGGATCCTTTAATGAAAACAGCACTTCCCCTTCGGCATAGAAATGTCCCGTGTGATTGCCGCCGGTAAACAACACCAGGTGGTCTACGTTCCCTGGGTGATAATGAGCGATGGCTACCGAACATTCGCCGCCAGGCCAGACCGAATCCAGGTCCTTCGACTCCCAATGCAAGAGATCGTCGGAATAGGCGATCAGTCGATCATTGATATACATCACGAACCGGCCCCTGGCATCGCGCACCGCCCGATTGTACGGATCCTGCACCACCATCCCATTCCGATGGATTCGCCTGGCATTGGGGAATACCAACCCTTTATGTTCCCAGGTGATCAGGTCATCGGAGACGGCAAGATAGGTACCACATCGAGACGGATCGTTGATGTGCAACCAATCCCAGCGGTTCAGGAACATGTAAAAACGGCCTTCGTGCTCGACGCAATTGACGTCTTCAAAACTGTACATCCAATCTTCTGCACCCCGCAGCACAGGGCCTGCTACACGAGTGAAATGGACACCGTCGTCACTGACAGCAACACCTACATCGCAAAGATATCCAAAGCCGGCCTTTCTTCTCGATTCGAAACGCGGTTCATCGGGAATGGGAAACTCCCCACGGTAAATGTAATAGAGGCGGCCGTTTTTCTGGAGTACTGACCCATTATGGACACCGCCGCCAAAATGCCCACAGTCCCATCCATTGGGATCTGGCGCGAAAATGGGATTACCGGCATATTTTTCGAAAGGCCCAATTGCCCAATCAGGCAGGACATAAGCGGCGGTATCCAATGGTTGGCGGGAAAAACCACCCCAATATTTCTCTTCGTTGTACTGCCGTTCCTCCCATGCCTGCTTTTCGCCTTCAGTGGAAAACTGCCACGCAAAAAAGCCGTCGCCAAAGAAGTTGCGAAGTTCTTTCTTCAGATCGTGCTTCTCTTTATCATTCATCTGCGTAGTCAATTAGGTAATTTCCTTTCAGTTGGTAATCCAACTGCGCCATTGCCCAGTCCATATTCTTCGGCTGCTGCCATAATGGCCTGAAAGCTCTGAAGAGGCGTGCCAGGGCAGACATTGGCACCATCGCCGAGCATAAATCCACCGCAAGGGCCCATTTCCTGGATGCATTCACGGGCAGCTTGCTTAACCTGCTCTGGAGTGCCCTCTAGCATAAGCATCGGGTTGATGTTCCCCCATAATAGGGTGCTGCCGCCCAGATTGGCCGCGGCGACCTTCGGAGGCACCAGGTAGCCAAAGATGTCGAACTGCGTCATCTTCATATCTTCTTTAAGCGCCCGGTGCAGATGCGCGCTGTTACCGCACATATGCACGGCGCGCCCGCCTGGTCCGAACCTTTCGAACATTCTGTTGGCGTGAGGCACACAGAATTCCTTGAACATTTTGGCTGACATGATCTGAGCTGAATCTTCTGCCAACCCGAAGACGTCGCCACGCGGTCTGGGGTCGATCTGCCGCACCAGCTCCTCGGCTGCGATCTCACCTTGCGTTATTTTATCAAGGAAGAGGTGGCAGTTCTCAGGGTATTCCAACATCCACCAATAAAAATCCTCACCGACCAGGTCGACCGCCAGCATGTGCGGGCTGAGGCCGCCCATTGCCAGGGCGCTCACATCCACTTTACCCTCTTCGCCATCGAAGGTCACCCGGGTCTCCGTGGTCAATTCCTTCATCTCGCGCCACCATTCGATGGTTGTCCCCCGCAGACCCGCGTTGGGTCGAGCTACCTCAAAGCGATCCATGGCTTCAACCGTGTGGATCACAGGGATGGCACGAATCGGGTTGTCTTCTGTCCAACCCACCTCAGCACCCTGCCCACTGGGTGGAATGGCGTTATCGAAATAGGGATGAACGTAAATAACCGGCGCAGTACAAAAGTCTGAAGGGATGTTCTCGATCTGGTATTTGGCAAACTGGAGCAGCCAGTAATACTGGGTTTCAGCGTCTTTGAAAAAGTCGATGTAACGTAAACCAAACAGTGGCGCAAAGTATCGCGGTACCACGCAGTAATTCACTGGCACCCGGTCGATATACCTGAACCGGCTCCTGACCTCCAGCCGCTTCCGGCTGAGCTCCATCTTTTCCAGGGGATAATCGATCGAAATCTCAAAGCGCATTTGGTTCATGACCTCCGTTCTTGTACTTTGCCAGCCGGACCATGCCAGATTTGCGCCACTGCGAAGGCAGATGGTTTGAGATGGCCATCAAAGTCGATTAGTGACGTGTTGATCGTCAGCGGGAAGGTATCGTGCCCAGACCAAAGTAAGATGCCGCCGCAGCGGGGGAAGCGGTCTTTGCAGGCTTTTATTTCCAGGCTGAGCATTTTTGCCTGCTGTGCCTGGCTCCATTCGACATATTCAGCCAGGTCTTGGGGTTCTCGCTCATGAATCTGCACCAATCTGTTCCAATCTAGCCACCAGGTGGTTAGTCGAGTCCAATATAGGTTGTCTACGGTAGGTGGAAAGAATTCGAAATCATCGGCATACTTCTGGATCAATTCCACCGAGCTGG
>Ga0315274_10010285_pt1 | contig 13470 bp, 11 predicted proteins | sample YL17G02_20_MG_FD_203700 | JGI IMG/M metagenome (GOLD analysis project Ga0315274, IMG submission 203700) | Sediment microbial communities from Yellowstone Lake, YNP, Wyoming, USA - YL17G02_20 | ecosystem: Environmental > Aquatic > Freshwater > Lake > Sediment | place: USA: Wyoming | collected...
CTCACGAGAAGGAGAAATCGGTGTCCAGGCAGATATCGTAATGCCTCGATTACTCTGGAGAAATCCGATCACCTGGAAGATTGAGAAAGCACCGGTTGTAGAGATCAAACCAGGGGAAGTTGGCATTGTTGAATCCATTGATGGTGATCCGCTTCCCGTTGGACGTTTACTTGCGGATGCAGTGGATTGCAACTCGTATCAGGATGCGAAGAAATTCCTTGAAAATGGCGGGAAGAAAGGGCCACAAGTGGAGATCCTTCGACCTGGTACATATCGTATCAACCTGAAAGTGTTCAATGTTACAAAACAACCAGCGATAGCAATTGATGAAGAGAAAATTGGTGTAGTCGTCGCACAGGATGGGATTCCTTTACAACCAGGCTTTATCATTGCCCCAAAACCAAGCGATGATGAAACCAAACCGATTCATAATTTCTTCCAAAACGGGCAAGCGTTCATTAACAGTGGGGGATCGCGAGGCCCCCAGCTTGACACGCTCCAACCAGGTGAATATTATGTGAACCCGCTTCTTTTTAATGTAAAAATCTCGGATATCGCTGAAGTCCCGCCAGGGTACGTCGCAGTACTACGATCAAACATTGGAGCAGAGCTTGGTTCTGAAGAGCGAATGAGACTTCCTGGCAAGGTTCCACGAGAACCTGGGTTTGAGCAACCGATACACGAACGAGAAGAGGTTGTCCTGACAACTGATAAGAACCAACGTGGCATTTGGAAAAACCCGATTGCCCCAGGTAAGTATAACCTGAATCCCTTAGCGTTCACCGCGTATCCGGTGCCGACCAGTGCGGTTACCATTGACTGGGCAGCTGGAGCTGAGCTTCGAGCAGAACATCGCATCGAGGGGACCATGAAAAATGTTGTGTTGGGACTGGCAGCAAAGAGACCGACCAGTGAGGATGTGGATAGTGAAAAAGCAAAAGAGTTCTTCAAGTTCAGTCAGCTTCGAGTGACCTCAAAAGACGGATTCCAGCTTGATGTTGATGTACGAATGATCATCCGTATTGAGCCGCAGAACGCACCATTTGTAATCGCTCGTTTCGGTTCAGTGGCAAACCTCATTGAACAAATAGTGCACCCACTTATAGATTCGTCGTTCCGAAACAATGCTGGGGAGAAGAAAGCAATTGAGTTTGTCCAGGAACGTTCCAAGCTGCAACATGAAGCGTTGTTGAAAGCGCGTGAGGAATTTGAAAGATATCACGTTGAGGCTCAGAACCTTCTCATCGCATATATCGCGCTTGACCAGAATTTACTCAGGACACAAACAGAGAAAGAAATAGCGGTCCAGCAACAAGAACAGTATAAACAACAGGCGAACGCTGAGGAGCAACGGATCGCTGTGCAGGAGAAAAAAGCCAGAGCTGATAAACAGCCGGAAGTCATAGCGGCAAAGCTTTCTATTGATATCGCGACCGATAAAGCCCAATCTGCACGTCGAGAAGCTGAAGGTATCCGTGATGCAACTAAGACTAAGGCAGACGGGGAGTCGTATCAGAAGGAGATGGTTGGAAAAGCAGTCGCAAAAGCATACAACGCCCAGGCGGAGGTAATAGGGAGAGGAAATCTTGCGGCAATTCAGTTGATGGAAAAAGTCTCCGAGGGTCAAATACGGATAACCCCCGATTTCTTAGTGACTGGTGAAGGAACAACCGGGAATCTGTTCAACGCATGGCTTGCGCAAATGGTCTCAATACAAGCACCAAAGACGAAAGGTGAAGAAAAATACAAATCACCAGAAAAACCTCAGAATTCACCTGAATCGGAAGATAACACCTCGATATCTTCATAAAACTAAGGAAATCATGGTGAATCAAACACTCGGGTGTTCACATTCGAACAGGTATTGCTCGTCATTCTTATGAGTACTTGGTAATGGTATCGCATATCTACGAGATGGTCTTGCGTTCGTATTTCATTGTGATTCTGCTGTAGAAGATTTTTTATAACAATTGCTGCTTGATGCATGTATGTCATCGTTTGCAGGTTTTGGAAGTGATAATCATTCCGGTGTGCATCCAGATATACTCAATGCTCTGCGAAACGTCAATGAAGGCTATACTGTTGCGTATGGTCACGATGAGTATACCAAGCGTGCTGTCGACCAATTGAAGAAGATTTTTGGGAAACAGGCCGCAGTGTTTTTTATGTATAATGGGACCGCGGCGAATATCCTTGGATTAAAAAACGTCACTTATTCGTTTCATTCTATTTTTTGTGCAGAGAGTGCTCATCTGACTGTCCATGAATGTTGTGGTCCTGAGAATTATATCGGATGTAAGCTGGTGAATATTCCCACGAGCGATGGGAAACTCACCGTTGATTTGATTCAGCCGTATGTTATTGGAATTGGTGACCCGCATATGGCTCAACCACATGTTATCTCTCTGACGCAGGCGACAGAGCGGGGGACCGTGTATCGCCCAAAGGAGATACAAAAACTTGCAAATTTTGCTCATGCAAATGACATGCTGCTTCACATGGATGGTGCCCGGTTGTGTAACGCTGCAGCGTTTTTGAAGGTGGATTTAAATGAGATATGTGGGAAGGTCGGTGTGGATATCTTGTCGTTTGGTGGGACGAAAAATGGGATGATGTTTGGGGAAGCAGTGGTGTTTTTCAACAAAGAGTTGTCGAAGAATTTTGAGTATATTCGTAAACAAGGGATGCAGCTGGCGAGTAAAATGCGGTATATCTCAGCGCAGTTTTCCGCGTTTCTCTCCGCTGATTTGTGGTTGCATAATGCGCGACATGCCAATGAAATGGCACAGCTTCTCGCCAAGGAACTCGAACGTATTCCTGGACTCAAGATTACACAAAAGGTAGAGGCAAATATGGTGTATGCAATCATCCCGAATCATTGTATAACTGCGTTGCAGAAGCACTATTATTTCCATCGGTTCAATGAACGGACCTGTGAGGTGCGGTTGATGTGCTCGTTTACGACGAAAAAAGAAGATATCCTTGGTTTTGCACAGGTCTTGCAAAAAATTATATAGTGTATCATCTTTTTTTATTTACATAGCATTTATATAAATATGGTGCGTATAAGAAGATGATCATTGGAGTAGGAAATAAAAAATGAAACATTCGCGAGTAACATCAGGAGTGATTGTCGGGATTGTCTTGCTGTGTGTTGGAACCAGTATCGTTTTCGGAATGAGTGATACATTTGGGCAATCGAAGAAGATTTTTTCTGAAAGAACAGGAGAGCATATCATCTTTCAGAATCAATTCATCCCTCAGAATCCCTCTCTTGTTATTGGCCCGTACACCCAACGGTCACAGAAGAATTCCATCATTGTTTCCTGGGAAACAAAGACACAAACAACACGAAACGAAGTGCAGTGGGGGCTTACCGTAGATCTTGGAAACATCACCGTTGAAAAAAACCTCTTCGCGCATACCCTTCATACGGTCATATTAGGGGGGCTGACTGTCTCGACGCAGTATTACTATACGGTTATCTCTGATGATGCTAAGAGTGCTACGTATACGTTTTGTACTTCTTTTCAAAAAGACGATGACATGCGATTCGTGGTGTACGGTGACAGTCGGGGAGGTTGGGATAATTGGACGAGTACAAAAATCGTTGGACAAGCAATTGAAGCCAAACATCCACCGTTTGTCATCAATACCGGGGATCTGGTCGATGATGGGGCGAAGGCAGATGACTGGGTTGATTTTTTCACTGCGTCACCTTTTGTTCATAACAGCACCTTGTATCCGGTGCTAGGGAATCATGAGAACTATAGTAAACAGTATTTCACCTACTTTTCGCTTCCTTGTCATGAACGCTGGTATTCCTTTGATAACGGGCCTGTTCATTTCATCGGTCTTGATTCGAACCAGAGAAACGCGTATCGATTGGTGCAACTCGTCTGGCTTATACATGATTTACGAACAAACAGCCAGCCATTTACTATAGTTTTTTTTCACCATCCCCTGTATAGCTCAGGACACCATGGGAATGCTACACTTCTGCGTATGATCTGGAAACCAATTTTTGAACGCTTTTCTGTCGATATCGTGTTCAATGGACATGACCATGATTACGAACGCAGTGTTGTTGGTGGTATCACATATGTTGTTACTGGTGGTGGAGGTGCTCCGCTATATGATGTGGGGCACAGTCCCTGGACCATGTATTCTGAAAAAACCTATCATTTTTGTCTTCTCACCGCTAATTCATCATTGTTAACATTTGAGGCGATAAAACCTGATGGTACAGTGTTCGATTCATTTATGATACCTAAATAATTGAAAAAAAAATTAATCAAAATATTTATGAATGCTCTATACGATGCCTCCAGGTCCCTTTTCTTTTTTCGATATAAAGTAGACACCGACAAAGAGCAATGCAATTCCGATGATTTGCATACTGGTGATAAACTCGTTGAGAAATAGGCCTGCTAGTATTGCTGCAAAAAACGGGGTTGATAACTCCAGACCAGACACCTGTGCGGCTTTTAATCGTTTTAATCCTTCGTAATAGAGAATCGTTCCAATACCGATGATGACGCCGATGAAAACCTGATAGATATTGGCAATTATCAGTGAAGAGGTCAAGCCGAGATACATTGTAAAAATGAGCGCAGGGAAGAAAAAACGATAGAACGTGATCACGCTTGCGTTCATCGCGGTGAGATATTTCTTCATCACGATTGCAGAGGTTGCCCAGGCAATGGTTGCAGACAGAACGATGAGATCTCCCAGTGTTCCGAACTTGAATGTGAACAGGTTCTCCATGGTTCTGGTTGTGACGAGTAGTCCTGCGATAATCATCAGGGAGATGCCGAGGTAGTCGATTTTTGTGAGAGTGTCTGATTTGAGTAGAAAAAATCCAAAGGCGATGATGAAGATCGGTTGCATGTGCCCAAGAATAACCGCGTTGATCACCGGGACTTGTGATAAAGCGAAGAAGTACATGAAATCTGCAACGAGTGTTCCGACGATTGCGATGTAGATGAGGGGTGAAAGCTGCTGTCTTGTCACTTTCAAGGGAGATTTCCTTGTGAGTACAATGTAGAGGAATGCGGTTAGTGCAGCAACAATCGCTCGTATTGCCGAGGTGTGGAGAAAATCTGAGTTTTCATAGGAAATTTTTGCAAGTATCGGTTCTATCGCCCACATGATGCTGGCGAGCAGTATCGTTGCAACGCCAATGCGTTTTGTGTTCACAAGTGATGTTAAAAGGAACGGAGCTTAAATTGTTTTTTCCAACCCTTTACAAAAAATGCGCTTTTACGAATGTCTCTCTTTCTTTAATCTTTTCCCGACTGTAAAACCGATATGGAAGATTAAAAGGATGATCAGAGGTATGATAAGATTGGAATGAATTTGAAAGGATGTTAGTTTAGATAATGTACCACCTGTAAGGGATTCAATAATCTGGTAATTGGAGATGCCAAATCCGGTGATGATGAAGATGAGGATGACCACGGTGAGGAGTACATGGGTGAGTATTTTCATGACATTGAGGGTATTCATAGCGTTCACTTTCCAAAGAAGCTTTCGTTAAGATCACCACTGTTTGAGTATCCTTTATTCTCCCAATATCCCTTATAATTGAGGTTGTCTGAGAGTTCGATTTCGGTAACCCATTTGATCCATTTATATCCCCATTTGCTCTCAGCGACAAGTTGGAAGGGGAACCCGCGTTCGACCGGGAGGGTTGCGTTGTTCATTTTGTACGCAAGCAGGATGTTGTTGTCGGTCGTGTAGTTAATAGGGAAGGATGTGGTGTAGCCGTCATATGCTTTGAAGATAATTATTTTCGCGGATGGGTCTGGTCGTACATCGCTGAGAAGATCCTTTATCAGGAAGCCTTCCCAGAGGATTTTTACGCTCCATCCTTCAACACAATCCAAGGTGACGACTTTTTTATAATGTTGGAGGTTATCGATGATGTCATCATAGGAATAGTTTTTTGGTCTGTCAACAAGCCCTGTTATTTTGAGCTGGTAGGTTGATTTGTTGATATTTTGAGGTCCTTTAATGGAGTTTTCCCGAAAGTCGTTGACTGAGGAAAGCTTTTCTCCTTGATATTCACGTATTTCAACTCCATCGAGTTGGATGTTTTGCTGTTCTAGACACCCTGCAAAAGAGACAGTCAGAAGAATCTGTATGCAAAGAAGCAGGAATATGATCGATGATGTGTTTTTCATTGGTGTGCGCCTCTTTCTCTTTAATTAACAATTGTTAATATTAGGGATGGAGATGTATTTAATAGTATCGTCTCCTCTGTTCCCTTTACTTTTTTTACGGTACCAGGGTAAAGATGGTAAATGATTGAACTGGCAGGAACTCAAACGAAGCAGATACCGTGTAGCCTGCATTGTTCATTTCTTCAACGATTATTTCTTTCGGAACGTTATGGCCGCAGCGCCGATGAAAACTAAGAAAGGAACCGTGGCGAGAATATTCTATGATGGATACTCGTGCAGAGGGGGATAACAGTTGTTTTAGCTGCGCGAAGTAATGAACGCGGTTTAGTAGATGATGGTACACATTGCGAACGAAAACAAGATCAACTGAATGGTGCGGAATCGGGTTGGCATCTTCAGTCGCCAGGACCGTTTTAATGTTTGTAAGACCATTTTCAGCTGCTTGGCTGTTGATATACTCCAGGAAATCTTCATTGGTATCAATAGCATAAACTGTTCCTTTGTCTCCGGCAAGATGAGAAAATAAAAACGTGAAGAACCCTCCCCCTGATCCGATATCTGCAATGGTTTGTCCTGGTTGAATGTTCAAGGTCTTAAGGATTTCATCAGCTCTGCTTCTTTTTGCTGAAGCTTTTCTGTTGAACATTTTTGCTTTGGAATATTTCCTCATGCTACCTCATCTTGTTTTTCTAAGATGTGGTGTTCATGATATAATCTTTGCTTTCATGTAAAAAATAATAATTAAAATCATATCACTGTATACTGGTTAGGAAAAAACATCTATGATTCTACCTTTCCTCCTTATGACCATAATATTGTCATTCGACACCGTATTTTGTCGAGAAGAATCTCGTACATTCATTCCATAAATTATTTAATTGCTTCATCTGCTTCTTGATCTCTATGTCTGAACAAGCGAATCTCTTTGATGATGGGTTGGAACAACATCCATTAGGACGGGTGATTATCGGAAATCTGGCTATGCTCATCTGGTTTGCTCTAGGCACTCTTGCGTGCTGGTATCTTTACCCAATCCTTGGGTTGGTATACCTTATTGTTGCTGTTGTTCTGGTGTATGTTGTACTCCGCAAATTGGTATGTGTGAATTGTTATTATTATGATAAATGGTGTGGACTTGGTTGGGGAAAACTCAGTGCTCTCATGTTCAAAAAAGGTAATTTAGAAGAATTTCCGACAAGCATTGGATTGAAACTTGCACCAGCTACCTATGGTCTCTTGATGATTATTCCATTGGTCTTGCTTATCGTCTCAATTATTCAAGGTTTTTCTTGGTATAAGATCCTCGTATTGATCCTGTTGCTACTTGTTTCATTGTACAGCGGTGGAGTTGGTAGAAAAGTTGCTTGTGCACACTGTAAAATGAATGAGATCTGCCCGGGAAGCGCAATCAAAAAGAAAAAGGAATGAAGATTATTTTACCGATATGCATTAAAAAACTTAAAATGAATTCTTTTTATAGTTTTGTCCAAAGGTCGATAAACCCATTTAACGCTTCATCAAGAATTCCGGATTGATAGGCGATTAATATCTGACTGATTCTGTTTTCATCTTTGATTCTGTAAATCATTTCTTTTTCTCTTTTTGTGTTTATCACGATATTTGCCTTGATTAGTTTCTTCAGATGAAAGGAGAGCGCTCCTTTTGTGAAATGAAACTCTGCAAGTACCTCTTTGAAACTTGACTCAGGATGTAACAGAAGAAAGATGATAATTCTTCGTGGCGTTCTCATTTTTATAAATGACAAGATTTCTCTGTCAAAAAAGTTAACCTCGGTTTTTACAAAATATCGTTTTCTCCGTCCATCATCATGCGATGAAATCAGATCTGCTTTTTCAAGTTGTTGAAGATGATATTGTAAATCTCCCATAGTTAAAGAAAGTGTTTTTTCCATTTCTCTTATATAGGTTCCAGGGTACTGAGAGATTTGATGAAAAATCATTTTTCGTCTGGATAAGTTAAGCAGTTCATGGTCCATTCCAGACACCTATCGTTTCAAGATGGAGAGATAGAAGAAAATTAATGAAATAAATGTCGTACCAACTAGTACCTCGGTGGTGATGAAATGTTCAACATCTGGTGAGAAAACACCTATTGAAACAATAATTCCTTCTACGGTGAATAACAAGAAACCTATCGAGGCAAATGCTATTTTTATTTCTTTGGTCTTTAGAAAGGAAATTAATGATATTATACTTATCACGGTTGATAAGCCAAGAAATGAGAATCTTAGGAAGAGTTCTATTTCGTTCATAGATCAGGCCTTTTCGCTAATGTAATCTTCATGGTTGTTTAAGTTATTTTACCTCAGGTTTTCGTCGTTTGAGTCGAAAAAAGGGGGAAGGAGGCAGGATGATTAAAAATCATCCTGCTGTTTTTTCTTTTTCGCGATAATCCCTCCGATCAGGAGGCAAAGAAAAACCGCGGAGAGGATTATTGGCAGTATGATATTTGAAACCGCAGCAATTCCTGAGGTAAGGCTTTTAATGGAGATGGTATGAGTGGAGAAGTGAGGCACGTAGACAAACACCGTAGTGAGTCGTTCTCCGGAAAGTGCGTAGTATGCGCTATTTGTATCTTTGTTTTCTACCTTTTCCATTAGATCTTCTAACGCATTGACTTTGTTGATTTGGGAGTCATCGATGCTGACCAAAAGATCTTCAATTGACGTGTTTTGAATAACTACTTTATCAACATTGATGATGACGATTCTACCGGTCGGTATTTGTGAATTGACAACAACATCAACACCGGTGTTATCGATTTTGTTGAACGTCATCTCAAAGGTCGGATCGTCGTAGGTGTAATAATTATTTGAAGCGGTGTTTGCTTGCTTTACTTGTTCCCAGTCCGTGAGTTGTTCCTCCGCGGATGGTGCCATGGTAGGGTCATTAGTGACCCATCCTTCTGCAGATATTATTCCGTTGCTTTTTGCTTCTTCGATGATACTTTGACCTTGTGTTATATTCAGATCGTTATACCAGAAATCATTCACCATGGGAGGCACTGGATATTCAACCCATGTGTAGATATCAAGATATCCGTAGGCACTCAACTCAACTTCTATTGTCTGTCCGTTTATGGTGACTGTTCCATTATAACTATTTATTGAGGTTGTTGTATTGTCGGATTTTATCCATATGGTTTGCCACGGGGATGACCCGCTATCAGAGGCTATGGGTTGTTCAGGTATTCCGGTATTGCTGTTTTCCCCGCCGTTTTCATCTGTAACAGGGAGAATGTAGTAGATGTCGTCTGGAAATTGTGTGATTTCAAATCCATCTGGTACTTCAAAGGTTATTTTCGTGTTTTTATCACTTGACGCGTAATGTATGCTTCCTCCTTCTTGATCAAAAAATCTCATGAGCGTGTTTTTTCCTTGGAATATGAGATAATCCGCGAATGCATTTGGGGTTGCTTTTGGTTCAAAACCATTTATTTGTATTGAGGTAAATATTGTTTTGTTTTCATATGTGATATTATATGAATTGATCCCTTTTTCTGGAAAAGGCTGTATGCTACTGATTGGGCTGTACCAAGCCATGGGGTAGAACGTTAATTTTACGGTAAAGTCTGATATAGTGCCTGTGTTTTCATCGATTGCGAAATGGACAAAGTTACCCATTGCGTTTCCCTCGCTATAGGTAAAACGACCCATAGTGGGATACCAGATACCTGCATTGGATGTTGCTCCACCAGCATCTGATGTTCCAGTTCCTGTTTCTTCTGCGTTTCCTATTACCACGCTCATAGAGGTGGTAATCATAAACAGACAAAGTCCGATTATTGCAATTTTTTTTCCATTCATTTATTTTCACCTAAAACCGTTTACGCTTTTCATTTAAATATAATTTCTGATACATTCATTAAACACGTTAATACATTTGTTAAACGAAATGAAGAACCGCTCCTCATGTAGATGTCTTTCAGTGGTTATGTTTTTTTCAAAATGACAAATAAACAAAAAAGATAATTTACATTTTGTAATTTTATAAAGATATTTTTATATACTTTATCTAACAAAAGAGGACATAGAGTAAATGGTGGAGGTAGGTAGATATGTTCATTCAAAAGAGAAAAAGAGCAGTTGGTATAGGTATCATGCTGGTGCTTACGACATTTGTTGGTATGACAGCAAATGTGAGTGCAGAAGATTTAATTGCAGATGCCGGTGGACCGTACGAAACCTATGAATGCGAAGAAATAATACTTGATGCATCTGGTTCCCATGGCGGCGAAGGTACGTTAGAGTATCGATGGGATTTTGGTGATGATTGGACAGAGTGGTCATCCGGTTACGAATATTCGACACGATGGTTAGATAACGGTATCTTTTCAATATCGCTTCAGGTCTCCGATGGAATGACCTATGCAAAGGATACAACGACTGTTAATGTGTTAAATCGTGCTCCACAAAATCTTACCATTGAAGGTCCCGAGGAAGAAGTAGATGTCGGCGATGAGATTACTTTGGATATACGTTTTTTTGATGGATCTGCAGATCCACGTGGATTTGTTTGCTCCATGGATACTTATACTGTAACGTTTCACTGGGATGATGATACCTCTGACTCATTTATGTTAGGACCAGAGGACGTAGTCGAATTTGGTGACTTCGAAAAGTACTTCGTCCAACAAGCTGTTCATACTTATTACGAAACTGGTACATATGATGTTATGATTGTTATCAAAGATGATGATGATGGAGAATTGATTGGAAATTGGACGATCTTTGTCAATGGTTATATACCTATTCTTGTTGTTGATGCAGGGGAAGATGCAATCATCGATGAGGGGTCAATGTTTCTTAGTGCTGGTTCACTTTCTGATACAATCAATATGTATACCGCACAGGTTGATTATGGTGATGGTACAGACGTTGAAGAACTTCTTTTAAATCCAGGAAACACCTTTGAATTACAACATCAATATGGCGATAACGGGGTGTACTCTGTGGTTGTCACTGCATTCAACGAAGGCGAAGAATGGGGATCCGATGAGGTGATTGTTACCGTCTATAATGTTGCACCCATCATTGAATCATTCATTGGTTCATCGCCTGATCCAGTACAACTAGGTACTCCCTATCTCATAACAAGTGTGTTCTCAGATCCTGGTTACCTTGACACCCATGTCGCAACGATTGACTGGGGAGATAATCAAACAACGAGCATAAACATCCTCGATGGTTCTTATGTTGTATTGGGAAGTCATGCTTATGCTGCCGCTGGTGTGTATAGGATCACTCTCACAGTGACCGACGATGATGGCGATTCTGATACAGAGGTCTTAGAAAACTATGTGGTGGTCTATGACCCAAGTGCTGGATTCGTCACCGGTGGTGGATGGATCATTGCACAACCAGAGTCCTATCCTGCTAATCCAACCCTTACCGGTAAAGCAACCTTCGGATTTGTCTCAAAATACAAAAAGGGACAGAGTACCCCAAGCGGTAATACCGAATTCCAGTTCCATGCAGCTGGTATGAATTTTCATTCACACACCTACGAGTGGTTAGTTATCGCTGGATCCAAAGCGATGTACAAAGGAGTCGGGACAATTAACGGTGCAGGTAACTACGGGTTTAAGCTCACTGCCATTGACGGCCAGATCAAAGATGGCGGCGGTGTCGATAAATTCAGAATAAAGATCTGGGATGAGGACAATAACATAGTTTTCGACAACAACCTTGGATTACCCGACGACAATGACCCGGTCACAGCATTATGTGGCGGACAAATCACAATCCATAAGAACTAAATACGACTCATCCATCTATTTTTTCTTTTTCTTTTTTTAACTTTTTTTGATATTCTTCCATTTTGTATTTCTGCTTGTTTTGTCATTCTCCAAGAATATTTTTAAATACTTTCTCAGACAAAATAGAATATGGTAGGTGGAGGTATGTACGATGGCTATTAAAAAGAAAAAAACCAGTATTATCATCGGACTCTTGTTTCTGTTGACCGCCTTTGTCGGTGTGCAGTTACCTGTCGCTGCTGACGGTGAGTTACCAGTTGCTGATGCTGGTGGTCCTTATCTAGGCGAGGAATGTAATTCAATATTATTAAATGCATCAGGCTCAAATGATCCGGAGGGTGATCCTTTGACGTATCGCTGGAATATTAATGGGTTGTGGATAGAGAATTATAACTATCCTTATATGGAATGGACATGGTTTGATGACTTTTCAGGTATTATTACCCTTGAAGTCTCTGATGGAACGAACATAGATACAGATACTGCGAACGTAACGATATCGAACGTACCACCGCAGATTCTTTCCATCGAAGGATCAAACGAGGTTGATGTGGACACCGAGTTCTTTCTAATGGTGAATTTTTATGATGGATTGTCAGATCCGCGATCTCCGACACCATCCGATGACACGTTTACCGCAATGTTTTCCTGGGATGATGGAAGCTCAACTGAAGTATCCCTGGCGGCAGGAGAATTTTCAGCAAGCGCATCTCATATGTACTCTGAGGCGGGGATCTATCAAGTCATGATGACTCTGGTCGATGATGATGGCGGAGAAGCAGTCGCAGAATGGGGAGTCATGGTCGGTGATATCTCACCGGTCGAAGCCGGTCCAGACTGTACCATCGATGAAGGATCGATGTTTCTGAGTGCTGGGTTCCTTGCAGACACCGATTCTCTTACATTCAGTGCCATCGTTGACTACTACGACGAAACTGGGGCTGTACCACTTCAATTCAACCCAGGAAACACGTTTGATTTACACCACATCTATGTCGAAGATGGCGTCTACACGCTTCTTGTAACAGTGTTTAATGACGATATGGAATATGGATCAGACACCGCGCAGGTAACTGTCACCAACGTTGCTCCGTCTCTTGAATCCCTGTCCGTGTCACCAACAAATCCATATCTCCCAGGCGATGTCTTTCAATTCACTGCTTTATTCTCTGATCCAGGAATTCTTGATACACATATGGTAACGATTGCATGGGGAGATGGTTCTTCAACACAATACACAACAGAAGCAGGTGTCACTAGAGTAAGTGGCTCACATAGCTATGGAAAAGCAGGTGAATACACCATCATGGTGACAGTCACGGATGATGATGGTGGTACTGATACTTCATCGATGTCTGTTGTTGTGAAAAGTCCCTCGACATCGACGGATGCCATCAGAGGAATCATTATTGGTCTAAAAATCCCAAAGGGTCTGAAGAATAAACTCTTATCGATTTTGGAGAACGTTCCTCATCTATTGAAACATCATAAGGTGCATGCCGTGATT
>Ga0315274_10010286_pt1 | contig 13469 bp, 12 predicted proteins | sample YL17G02_20_MG_FD_203700 | JGI IMG/M metagenome (GOLD analysis project Ga0315274, IMG submission 203700) | Sediment microbial communities from Yellowstone Lake, YNP, Wyoming, USA - YL17G02_20 | ecosystem: Environmental > Aquatic > Freshwater > Lake > Sediment | place: USA: Wyoming | collected...
TGGTGTATCGGCGTGTTCCAGGCAGTCTCCGCCATCGCGCGGAAGTTGTCGAGCGGGACGGCGTCGTGGAGCTCGGTCGTGGAGCCCATCAGGAATCCGATGCCGCCGGTATCGCGGATCGCCTGCTCGCACGCGGCCCGAACCTCGTCCGGCGTGCCGAATGCGAGGAGCTGGCTGACGTCAATCCCGCCCGCGATGAAGATCCGGTCGCCGTATAAATCCTTGACTTCCTTCACGCTCATGCCCGCGCACACCTCGATCGGGTTCAGCCCGTCAATACCGGTTTCGATCAGGTCAGGCAGCACGTCCATGAGGTAGCCATCCGAGTGGAACATGCACTTCACGCCGTGCTCGTGCCAGGCGTCGTTGAGGCGCTTCAGGCGGGGCATGAACTCGCGCCGGAGCCAGTCGGGCGAGAAGAGCGTCGTGCCCTTGTATGCGATATCTCCGAAGGGCAGCGCGACGGGCGAGAGCTCGCGGTCGGCGCACGCATGGATCCGGCGCACCTGGTAATTCGTGTGTGAGTCCAGCCAGGCGGAGACGAGTTCCGGCCGATCGGCGAGTACGCACGCGAAGTTTTCCCATCCCACCAGGTGATACAGCGCGTCAATACCGACGCCGGTGTTCTCATGCATGAGCACCGTATCACCGCAGAGCGCCTGGAGGTTGAGGAAGCTTTCCCGGAACTGCTCTCTTTCGGCGGCGCCGGGTTTGAGCGCGTCGCGGGCCTCCATATCCCTTTCCATCCACTCAGCCGCCTGCTCGGGATCCTCGAAAGGGCGCTTCGCGATCCACGTGGTCCACCGCTTCTGCTCGTGGACCCATCCGTTTCCGCCGTCAACGGTCTTGGGTTCGGCAGGCCCCCTTATGGACCGCGTAAGGTCGAGGCATCGGCTGATGGCCTTGCAGGTGATTCGCAGGCCGTCCTCGATGGTGAGCGGCTCTCCGGCGTAGTGCTCGATCACCGCATCGTTGAAGAGCAGATCGTACACCGGGATTCTGTCCACCGGCTGCAGGTTCAGCGCCGCCTCCACTCGTTCTCGTTTGGTCATTTCTCGGCTCATGGAGTATCCCAAAGTCTCCTGTCTGCCGTCTGCGGTCTCACTAGACCCCCGTATGCCCGAAGCCGCCTTCGTTCCTGGCGGTCTCAGGGAGGCTGTCGGATTCGACCAGCCCGGCGCGGACGACAGGCGAGATAACTAGCTGCGCGATCCGGTCGCCCCTGCGGACTGTGAAGGGTTCTTCGCCCTGGTTGATTAGAATGATCTGCACGGGGCCGCGGTAATCCGAGTCAATGGTTCCGGGAGCGTTCACGATGCTGATGCCGTTGCGGAGGGCGAGGCCGCTTCGGGGGCGGATCTGGCCTTCGTAGCCTTCGGGGATGGCCAGGCGTAATCCTGTGGGGATGAGTTTGCGCTCACCGGGCTGAAGGACGACCTCCGAGTCCACCGCCGCGCGGAGATCAATCCCGGCGGAGCCCGGAGTGGCGTAGGCGGGCGGGGGAATGTCCTCGATGTCGGGATCTCTCTGAATCAGCACTGTTACCTGCTCAAGGCCCATGGCGGAGCGCCGCTACGCGGCCGCCTCCCTGCTCCCCTCTTCGAGCGAGGGCGGCTTATAAGGCAGCGTGAATGTGAAGGTGGATCCCTTTTCCACCTCGCTGTCAACCCATATCTTGCCGCCGTGTGCCTCGACCAGGTGCTTTACGAGGTATAGGCCGATGCCCGTGCCGCCGACCTCTCTGGCATCCCTGTTGTCCACGCGGTGGAAGCGCTCGAATATCCTCGGCAGGTGGTCCTTAGGTATGCCCATGCCCTGGTCGCCAACGCTGACCACCACGCCGTTCCTGTCCTTGTGGCCGGCAACGGTGACCTTGCCGCCTCTTGGCGAATACTTGATCGCGTTGCTGACAAGGTTTGTCAAAATCTGGTCAACCTTGTCCTCGTCGGCGATGACTATCGGCAGATCCTCTTCAACATCCATCTTGAACGTGTGCTTGGTGGTGTATGACTTTTGCGCGGTAACGACCTTTTCGATGAGGGATGGGAGCTGCACGGGCTTTGGATTGAGCTCGAGGGCTCGCCCGGCCTCGATCCTGGAGACGTTCAGGAGATCGCTGATCAGCCTGGTCAGGCGGTCGCACTCGGTGTCGATGATCTGATAGAACTCTCGCTGCGTCACCTGGTCGTAGTATCCCTCGGTGTCTGCGAGGAGCGTTGAGATAAAGCCCTTGATGGAGGTGAGGGGGGTTCGCAGCTCGTGGGAGACCGTTGACACGAAGGCCGTCTTCATGCGCTCGACGCTTCTGATCTCGGTGATGTCATTGAATATCGCCACAACGCCGATGGCCTGCTGATCTTCTCCCCTGACGAACGCCGTCTGCGCCTGGTAAATCCGCTCGTCGCCGCCGCCGGGGCCCGCGAACAGCGAAATCTCATCCGCGACCTCTTCGGTGTTTTCCAGAGAGCGGGCGATCAGTTCCTTGGCTCTGGAATGCTCGATCACCTCATAATAGGGCTTGCCCAGCACATCGGTGCTTGGTGGGCTGAACATCCCGCGGGCTGAGGCGTTTATCTGCATGATCCTTCCATCCCTATTTACCATAATGAGGCCCGCGTAGACGCTCTCGATTATATGCTCGAGTTCTTCCTTCTCCTCCAGGACTTCCCGGAAGAGCTGGGCGTTCTGTATGACAGCGGTCGCATTCTTCGCCAGCCGCTGAAGCAGGTGGATGTCTTCCTCGATGAAGATGTTGCCGTATCGCTTGTTGAAGACGTGGAGGACGCCGATGGTGGTCTGCTCGATGACCCTGTTTTCTTCATCGCGCCTTTCGGCTATAAGGGGCACGCACGCGCCGTTGTGCACATTCAGCAGAGCGACGTTTTCCTTGATGGTCCGCTCGTCGCTGATCGCGTCGTACATTATGACAGGCTTTGCCTCGCGGAAGACCTGGCCGGAAATGCCCTGGGTGGCCCGAACCCTGAACCTCTTGACCTCTTCGTCGGTGAAGCCGAATGCCGGTTTTGTCGCAACCAGATCGCCGCGCTCCTTATCGAAAAGCATGAAGATGCACTTCTCGGCCTGAAGAATCGCGGCGATCTTCGCGACGAGCCGCTTTAAGGTCTCCTGCAGTTCGGTTATCGGCGTCGGCTCGCCGGTCTCGGAGGCACTCCGGACCCTTTGCTCCAGTTCCTTGTTGGCCTTTTCCAGCGCGACTATGTAGAGCTTTTTCTCCTCAAGTTCGCGCTGGAGTTCGTCAATCGTTCTGTTCAGCGCCTCGAGATCAATCATACACTCGAATTACCTTTCCATCTGCGCGTTGCAGGCTGAGCGATCACCCGCCGACCACACCTGTGCATTATAGCATAAGGGGTAGCCACAGTCAACTTGTAATAAGGTTACGATTGTGCGTAGAAAGTTGCAGCCTAACCCTTCATGGGCATCCGCACCGGCCCCGGCATAAGTTTTGAGTTTCAAGGTTTCAGCGAGTTCCTGAGACTGGGAACCTGGGCCGCTGGAAACCGTCAAAATTCAATGTCCATTACACTTGCGCGGTCAGGAAGACCGGCGCTCCAGCCGATATGGTAAACAGGAATCATGTTGAATTTACCCGCATGTCCTGGGCGCCGATGACACAATCCGTTCAAAAAACCTGGCGGCGCAAAAGAAGGATTTTCGGACTAATTCGTAGAAGCTTAAATAAGAAAACCTGCGAAAGTGAGAGGAGCAACTCAGATGAACGTTGGACGCAGACTGCTACCATATGGCCTAACGATAGTCATGCTTTGCCTTTCGGTATCGGCTGTTGCTGCTGCGGAACTGCAGCTTGCGGGTATCAGGCTCGGCAGGTCGGCCCTTACCGTAATCCAGAAGTACGGCAATCCAAGCGAGGTGAGGGTTGGCACGGCTCCTCAGGCACAGCCCGCGGCGCAGGCTTACACTCCGACCACGCCCGGCGGAATGCTGTTTCCGGCGCCGGAGACGTCAGGCATGCCCTTCTTGCCCGGCATGCCCACATCGGCGACGCCATTCGGCGCTCCCATGCCGCAGGGATTCTCAGGAGTGCCATCGCCGACTGGGGCGCCAACCGGCCAGGCGGTCCAAAGCGCTCCCGAGGTTACCTGGATATACAGGTTCCCGAGGAACAAGACGCTTGAGTTCATCATAAGCCCCGACGGGCGCGTGGTGCAGATCGCCGCCTATGGAGTGGAGTGGCCTGGCGTCAGCACGTCCAAAGGTATTCGCCTCGGCCAAACCTATAAGGATGTGATTCTGAGCTATGGCTTTCCTGAATCCCACGGGCGGATGGGCATAGAGCTGGTCGCAAAATACCCGGAGACGCATCGGGTCCTTTTCACCTTCGTAGGTAAAACCCTCGTAGGCATTACTATCGCCTTGATGGACTAGCGATTACTTCGGTAGACGGCGGGGTCGTTCTGTGTGGCTGGCTCGCGAGATGCAAAAGAAGAGATACGGCAACGGGTCGGCATCCTTGATGTCGTATCCGAGTATGTAACCCTCAAGCGCTCCGGGAAGAGCTATAAGGGCTTGTGCCCGTTCCACGCAGAGAAGACTCCCTCGTTCACCGTCAGCGACGAGTTTCAGACTTGGCACTGCTTTGGCTGCGGTGAGCACGGCGACGTCTTCTCGTTCCTTATGAAGATCGAGAACCTGACCTTTGCCGAGGCGCTGGAGCGGCTGGCAAAGCGAGCGGGTGTCGAGCTGGAGCGATTCCAGGACCGCCAGACAAGCCGTAAGGAGCTGCTGGGCAAGCTGAATGCGCTCGCTGCGGCCTATTATGCCGGGCTGCTGAAACGAACACCCATAGCTATCGAGTACCTGCATAACCGCGGGCTTGCAGACCAGACGATCGAGCAATTTCATCTGGGCTACGCTGCGCTTGCCTGGGACGGCCTCGTGCAGCACTTAACCAGGAAGGGCGCGGACTTGAAGGTGGCCGAGCAGGCCGGGCTGATCGTCCGTGGCGACCGCGGCCTCTACGACAGGTTCAGGCACAGGATAGTCTTTCCGATCTTTGACATACAGGAACGCGTGATCGGCTTCGGCGGCAGGGCGCTGGGAGATGACCAGCCGAAGTACCTCAATTCGCCTGAGACGCCTCTTTTCAGCAAGACGCACTCGCTGTATGGCCTCAATCTCGCCAGAAAAGCGATCTCTGAAAAGGGATTTGCGTTGATCGTAGAGGGGTACATGGATATGATAACTGCGCATCAGGCCGGCTTTACCAACTGCGTGGCGACGCTCGGGACGGCGTTGACCCTCGAGCATATCAAGGTCCTCTCGCGCTATACGCAGAAGATAGCGCTGGCTTACGATGCCGATTCCGCCGGGATGGCGGCGGCTCTGAGGGGCGCAGCCATGTTCGACGAGGCGGGATGCGATGTGCGGATCGTCCGGCTGCCCGGCGGAGATGACCCGGACAGCCTGATTCGCGAGGGGCGGGTGTCGGAGTTTGCCGCCGCCGTGGCCGAAGCCCTCCCGATCGTTGACCACAGGCTGGCCGTCCTTCGGGAGAAGCACGATCTGACGCATCCGGCGGGGCGCGCCGCAATGCTCAAGGAGGCCGCGCGTGTCTTGGCCGACGTTCCTACGTTCGTAGAGCGCGAGAGATGCATCAAGGAGCTCATACGGTATCATCCCAACTGGGACGTAGGGCCGACGCAGGCGCAAAACCAGATACGCGCCGACGTGGAGGCGCTGGTTCGGCGCCGGCAGGGCGGGGCCGGAAGGAAGCGCGGCTCTGAGGCCGCTCCCAAGCCGGCGACCGCACTCGAAAGAGCCGAAAGATCGGTGCTTCGCGCCCTTATTCGCAAGGAGGAGGGAGCCGAAGGCGTGTTGAATACTTTGGCTCCTGAGGATTTTTCCAGCGAGATAACCAGCGCCGCGGCGAAGGCCGTTTTTGAGATGTTCGGGCAGAAGCGGGGAATATATCTACCGGATCTGCTCGAACTCGTCAGCGAGGATGTGGGTGCGTTCCTGAGCCAGTTGGCCATGAGCGACGAAGGGCCGCCGATCAACGAAAAAACTCTGCAGGATTGCGCGGCCTTGATAAGAAACTCTGGATTGAAAAAGATGAGAACATCCGATATCCTCGCTCCGTATATAAAGCAGGGTATCATAGATGCGAGCGGCGCCCCCCGCGAGCAGACACTGGAGGAGCTCAAGACGTTCCTCCAGAAATCCGGGAAGCTGCCGGAAGACGATGAGCAGTAGAGGTGGATGAACGACTGTGACAGTTGAGGAAATAAAGGATCACGTTGAGATACGCAAGCTCCTGGATGAAGGCAGGCGCAAAGGCGTACTGACATACGATGAGATAAACGATACGCTGAGCCAGCAGGAAGACCTGGACGCGGAGCAAATCGAGGATCTCCTCCAGACCTTCGCCGACGAGGGAATTCAGGTAGTTGACAAGGTGAAGGATGCCGAGCTGACCGAGGAGCCCGCGGCGGCCCAAGGCCAGGTCCGCGACGTAGATGTGCACGACGAAGAAATCGCCGCCATGGAAGCCCTGCCGATAGACGACTCTGTGAGAATGTGGCTCAGAGAGATCGGCAAGACTCCGCTCCTGACCATGGAGGAGGAGGTCAAGCTGGCGAAGACCATCGCTGAGAGCGATGGGAAGACCATCGAGGCGCAGTTGGCCAAGGAAAAGCTCATCCAGGCCAACCTCCGCCTGGTGGTGAGCATAGCCAAGAGGTACAGCGGCAGGGGCATGTCGTTCCCCGACCTGATCCAGGAGGGGAACATAGGCCTTATCCGCGCGGTCGAGAAATTCGACTATACCAAAGGCTACAAGTTCAGCACCTACGCAACCTGGTGGATTCGCCAGGCGATTACTCGCGCCATCGCCGACCAGGGCCGCACGATCAGAATCCCCGTGCATATGGTGGAGACGATCAACCGGCTCATCAAAACATCGAGCCATCTGCTGCAGGAGCTCGGGCGCGAGCCGACCCTGGACGAGCTGTCCAGGGAGATGGACCTTCCGGTGGAGCGCGTGAGCGAGATATACAAGATCGCTCCTGCGCCGCTCTCCCTCGAAACGCCGATCGGCGAAGAGGAGGACAGCCATCTGGCCGACTTCATCCAGGATCAGGAGACGATCTCGCCGGACGACGCTGCGTCTCACCAACTCCTCCGCGAGCGGATCGTGGAGGTGCTTTCCGAGCTCACCGGGCGCGAGCGGGATGTCCTTCGGATGCGGTTCGGCCTCGACGACGGCTACCCGCGCACGCTCGAAGAGGTGGGACGCCACTTCCAGGTGACGCGCGAGCGCATTCGCCAGATCGAGGCGAAGGCGATCAAGAAGCTCCGCCATGCAAAGCGCCGGAAGAAGCTGGAGGAGTATCTGACCTGATAGACCGAGTGGGAGAATGGAAGATTGGAGAAGCGCCGTTCCTGCAGGTCTCCCAGTCTACCCTTCATCCATTCTCCCACTCTTTTTGTGCACTTCAAAGCATACAAGGAGATCCTTGATTGGCTAACTTCAAGCTGTCCAGATTGGTGCGAACCGTGTCCTCCGAGATTTATGTCATCTGGGAGGGCGAGAAACGGGTCGGCCAACTGCACCTGCATTTTGCCCACTACACTGTTCACGTGACGCTGATGCTCGAGACGGACCTTTCTCTGTCTCAGGAGGAGGAGCTTCTCGCGATCGTGGACGAAGACATCGTATCCTCATATCTGCCGAGCTTCGAGCGGGAGGAGATGCTTGTCACGGTGTTCCGCGGGGAGGAGATCAGCGCCTTCAGCTATTCGCCGCCAGGCCTCGACGAAGTGGACGATGAGGGAGAGGGATAGCCCGTCCCGCTTGTGTTATTCTGAGTCCGCCGCCGCAGATCGAGCCCGTGTGACGCAAAGTACGCCCGGGAATGAGCAGAACCCCCCTAGATTGAAGCCCCATCAGCCTGTAGGAAGCTACTTCACCGAAGCTGCGATCTTGCGGATCTGGTTCATCGGGAGCTGGCCGACGATGGTAAGGTTCAGATCGCCCTCTTTCCAGGAGTAGATGCCCTTGCCGGGCCGCACAGGACCCTCGTGGAGCCGCGCCAGGAACTTGGGTTTCAGCACGTGCCCCGGCGTCTCGAACAGCGAGAACGAGCTCACGCCGTCGGTGTAGCGGATGATAACCAATTGCCCGCGCCGGAACGGCTGAACCGCCGCGCCCGCGAGCTTGAACCCAGGCGGCAGGTAGGTCGGCTCAAGCACCCGGAAGCCAGCCAATTCCCGCGCCTTTTCAAGGGGCATCGTCGCTGCCGGTATTGCTTGGCGCTTCACCTGGACGCCGGGTGGAGGCTCGATGTGGAACTTCTCATCGGGAATCGTGTTCAGAAAGTCAATCCTGGTGTAGTAGGACATCGAGGCCGCCGTGCCGTCCGGGGCGATGTCCTCGGTTTTCAACTTAACCCACTTCTCGGCGTCAACCCAGAATTTGCGGGTCGGGCCTCTGCGGAGCTTCGGCTTTACCTCGATCAGGTAGGCGGTCCGGTCTGCGACCCTGTCCTTGCCTATCAGCTCAACCCTGAGATTTCCCCGCCGGAACCCCTGTGCCGCCTGCTCGGTCCTCATCTTCAGAGCCGCCAGCCTCGAAGGCCCTATCTTCAGGACATTCGCCTTCGGTATGAGATGCTCGAGCACGCGGCCATCGTCCGCCATGACCTCGCCGCCGAGAGCCGGGGGCTTTATGTATTCGATTCGCATGCCCCTGAATCCGGCTCTGTATACGATCTGCTCGGACGTGAGCGAGGGTCTCCAGACCAGCGTGGTCACCTGGTGCGCGGTGAAAGCCACGCTGCCCTCGGCCTCGAGCATCCTTTTCAGCACGGTCGGGCCGTCAATCGGCTCGGCCGAGACTGCCGCGGCCAGGGCCGGAAGGATTAAGAGCATTGTTGCTGTGATTACGACGCTTCGCATTTTCATTGCTGCGACACCCCCAGGATGTCTCCTGCGAGTTGCTACAAATCGCTGCCGAGGTCGCGGGCGCGCTCCCTCAGGATTACGGCCGATTCATCCGCCAGCGGGTTAGCCGAGGCAAACGATGCGTGCTGCTCCCGACAGGTCTCGATGTATCCCCAGTCCGTCTCGGCCTGGTCGTATCGGCCCTGCCCGATGAGCAGGATGGAACCCACGATTACCGCGCACAGCAGCAGCCCTCCGCCGAGGCGGACCAGCCTGAGCGCCAGGCGTCTCGGATGCACCGCTGTGCCCGCGAACGCCTTCCTGACGGCGCCGAGCCACCTGCGGATTCGGCCTGCGTCCGCCGTCTCCGACGCACTGCACGCGGCCAGACGACCCCTGAGCCGCTGTTCGAAGCCGGCGGGCGCGCTCACCCGATGCAGAGAGCGCACCATGTCCGACGCGTTCTCCAGCTCTCTCACGAGGGCGGCGCACTGCGGGCACACGCTGAGATGCGCCTCCGCCTCCTCCGCGATGCTCCCACTCAGCGTGCGGTTAACATAATCTCCTATGTGCCTTGAAAACGCCCTGCAATCCATGTTGTATCACCGTCTTTCAGACCGCAGATCCGCCACGGGCGGAACTGCAGACCGCAGTCTACCAAGCCTCCACATACGCCTTTAGTATATCTCTAAGCTGCATGCGTGCGTTGAACAAACGGGATTTCACCGTGCCGACCGGGCAGCCGAGCGCTTCGGCGGTCTCCTCGTATGACATGCCCTCCAGGTCGTACAGTAATATGGCCGCGCGGAGCTTCTCCGGCAGCTTTGAAAGAGCTTTTTGGACCTCAGCCTGCAATTCGATGCGCTCGCAGACACGCTGAGGATCGTAGGTGCTGTCGGGCAGGTCGGTGTCCTTCGGCTGTTCGCTGCCGAGCTCCTCCCACTCCAGCGGCGCGATAAGCCGTCTCTCCAGCCCGTCGCGGCGATATTTGTCAACGCAGAGGTTTGTCGCAATCCTGTAAAGCCAGGTGTGGAAGTTCGATTCCCTTCGAAAAGTCTTGATCGCCGCGAACGCCCGGACGAAGACCTCCTGGGCGAGATCCTCGACATCGTCGCGGTTTGAGATCATGCGCCAGATATAGTTGTAGATCCCGTCTTTGTAGCGTGCGACGATCTCGTCGAAGGCCTCATAATCGTCCTCCTGACATCTCAGCACCAAGACGGCGTCTGCGCTCAGCAAACAGACCACCTTCTCCTCAGCGCGACACGCACACCCAATGGATGTAGACGTGTCGAGCGCGAGAATGTTCAGTCCCCGATGGTTTTATCGGCAAATGCGGCTAACCTTCATACTCGTGGAACAAGGACTTGAACTTGTCCGCCTGTTGAAGTTCGATTGCGGAGAATGCGAAGTCGAAAGCGAGGAGCCAGAGCATCATAATCGCATCGTCCTTCGGAAGCTCCAACACGTTCACGAAGAAATCCTTCAGCACTTCCTCATAGGTGGATGCGCGCTCCTCCAAGACGATCCGCCCTTTCAGGCGGGCGCTGAGTATATCGCCCTGCACGCGGTCGAGAAAACTGCGCACGTTCTCCGGCGTTGCGTGCTCCAGGCCGTCGCCGAACTCCTCGAAAACCAGTTTCTTGAACTCGTACAGATCCATGCGCTCGTCCCAATGCTAAGTAACGTCCGTTAGTTCCTGCGACAGAGACACCCCAACCCTTCCCGCATGTGGGAAGGGGGAGAGGGGATCATTCTGTTCAGCCACAACTGACAGAGATTACCTAGCGCGCTGTTAACTAGCCCAGCCGCTCCATGCGAACCTTGTCCAGGAGATCAAGCACCTGGCGCCGCTTGCATATCTCGGCTCCGTTCGTCATCGCTGTGGCGGCCCCTGCCGCGCTGCCCCATCTGAGGGCCTCCTCCAGTGAGCCTCCGTGGCTCAGGATATGCGCGATTCCCGCGACCATGGAGTCGCCGGAGCCTATCGTGCTCACCGGCTTCACCTGGGGAGGCGCTGCGAGCCAGTTGCCCTCATCGGACCCGGCGACCGCTCCATCGGCGCCCATCGAGATCACGACAAGCTGGACGCCGAGCCCGCGCAGGGATCCCAATGCGCGCGCGGCATCGTCAGCCGACTTGACCTCGACGCCGATGAGCCTCTGCACCTCGTCCCTGTTCGGCTTTATCATAAATGGAGCCGCCTGCATGCCCAGGCGCATCGGCTCCCCATCGCTGTCCAGAATGGCTCGCGCCCCGGCCTCGCGGACGATGGTTACCAGCTTCTGATATACATCTGCGGGCGCTCCGGGGGGCACGCTGCCCCCGAAGATAACGATGGACGACCTGTGAGCGGCCCTGCGGACCTTGACGAATAGCTCGTCGAACTCGTCTTCGGCGATCGGCGGGCCGGGCTCGTTCAGCATCGTTGGCGGCGCACCGGACGCCTCCTGAACCGAGATGTTCGTCCGCGTCTCCCTCTCGATGTGCACTAAGTCGGTGGGGATGCCTTCGGTATTGAGCACGTGCTCGATGAACCTTCCCGTTCGCCCGCCCAGGAATCCGAGGACGATCGTCTCGCTGCCCAGCTCGTTCAGAACCCGCGAGGCGTTGACGCCCTTTCCGCCCGCATCAACCTCGATCTTCGTGATGCGGTTGGCATCATTGGGATGGAGCCGGTCAATATACACGCTCTTGTCGAGCGCAGGGTTCAGGGTGACTGTGGCGATCATGGATATGTAATGTGTAATACGTGATGCGTGAGGGAGATGGCGCCCTCACGCATCAACGGTTACTTCTATGACGAGTTGTGTCGGCGCAATGTTTCTACTCGTGGTGCTTGATCGTGCTCTCCTGGAGGCCGCCTGCGCCTCCGGGCCGGCCGGCCTTCCCGCCGCACCCGAAGAGCTTCATGAAGCCGCGGACCGTATCCTTGACTTCCTTCTTGCCGGGGAGCAGTATCTTCCGCATATCCTTCTGGCCGGGATCCTTCTCCAGGGCGGCCTTGATGCCGCGCAGCAGCGCCATGCTCACCTCGGTCGCGACGTTGACCTTGGCGATGCCGTTCTTGATCGCGTCTTCCAGCGTGCCCTCGTAGCTCTCCAGCTTGATGCCCATGCGGTCGGCGTCCTCCCGCGACTTAATCACGCCGGAAGCACCGTGCAGGACGAGCGGCACGCCGGTCCGCTCCTTGACGGCGACCAGCCTTTCGATATTCAGAGGCTGGATGTCGCGCTTCATGCCGTGGACGCTCCCGACGGCGGCTGCGAGGGAATCGCAGTGCGTGCGGGCGACGAACTCCTCGGCCTGGTCGGGATCGGCCATCAGCGCGGTGACTTTCTCCTGGACCTCTTTCGGCAGCTTGGTTGAGTAATCGTATCCGGGCGGGAGCATGGGCTCGTAGTCCTCGATCTTGGGGATCTTGCCCAGCTCGGTCTCGACCGGGATGCCGCACGCGTGGGCGATCTCGGCGATCTTGGAGCTGACGGCGATGTTCTCTTCGAGCGGCTGGCTGGATCCATCGTACATCAAGCTGGTGAACCCGGCGCGGAGGCATCGGACGTTCTGATCGAAGTCCGTGCCGTGGTCCAGGTGGAGCACTACCGGCACACTCGCGAGCTCGGCGGAGACCTTCACCAGCATGCTGGCGAACTCGAGGCCGGCATAGGCGATTGCGCCCTGGCTCACCTGCAGGATGACCGGGGCGCGCTCCTCCTCGGCGGTTTCGATGACCGCCTGCACGCACTCCATGTTGTTCGCGTTGAATGCGCCGACGGCATAGCCCTCCTGCTGGGCTTTGATTAGAAGTTCTTTGCTGCTTACTAGCGGCATGATTTCACCTCATTGGCTTTGATTTGATTATTCCATCGAAATTCCTGGGTAGGGACGAGGTCACCCCGCCCCTACCGAACACAAATACGCTTCCTATCACGATTTCAACAGTTCCTCGACCTCTGCACGGGTCGGCAGGGCTGTGATCGCTCCCCGCTTCGTGGTAGTCATCCCTGCGACCGCGTTCGCGAAGCGGAATACCTGCGTCAGCTCTTCCTCGCTCAGGGCCTCGATGCCGGGGGCGAGATCGAGCAGACGGGAGAGCATCCCGGCGACGAAGCCGTCGCCGGCGCCCGTCGTATCCACCACCTGTACGGAGAAAGCGGGCGCGGTTCCCTCGGCGCGTGCCGTCCGGAAATAGCATCCCTGAGCGCCTAGCGTTACCGCCGCGAGCGCGATATTCGGGTAGGCGGCCATGAGCCGCCGGGAGCCTTCGCGCAGGTTCGACGTGCCCGTCAGGAAGGCCAGCTCCTCCTCGCTCACCTTGACGACGTGCGGATAGGCCATCGCGGCGAGCATCTGCTCCCTCGCCCGGTCCAGACCTGGCCAGAGCGGCTTGCGGAGGTTCGGATCGTATGAGATCAGGAGGCCGCCCTCAGCCGCACAGCGTATCGCCGCCTCGGTCGCGGACTTGCTCGGCTCGGATATCAAGGTTATCGAGCCGTAGTGAAAGGCGCGGGCCGATTTGATGAACTCCGCATCCAACTCCTCCGCCG
>Ga0315274_10010287_pt1 | contig 13469 bp, 8 predicted proteins | sample YL17G02_20_MG_FD_203700 | JGI IMG/M metagenome (GOLD analysis project Ga0315274, IMG submission 203700) | Sediment microbial communities from Yellowstone Lake, YNP, Wyoming, USA - YL17G02_20 | ecosystem: Environmental > Aquatic > Freshwater > Lake > Sediment | place: USA: Wyoming | collected...
ACGGTCAGTCACTGACACTGCTCATCAAATGATCAATCAGTCAGTGAAAAGTGATGTTGTGGGTGTGGGGATCGGGGTTGCGGGTTTTGTTGATCCAGCCCACACCCAAATGGTCTTTAATCCCAATGTCACCTGGTTGGAAGGCGCTAATCTAAAAGATCATTTTTCCAGTAATTTAAATCTCCCCGTATATCTTGAAATTGATTCCAATGCTGCTGCTCTAGCAGAAGCTGTTTATGGTAATGGAAAAGGCAGCCGGCGTCTCCTGGTGCTCACGGTGGGAACAGGATTGGGGGGAGGAATGACCGTTGATGGAAAGATATTACGCATCGCCAATGAATGCCTGGGGGATATCGGGCATGTCATGGTTGAACCAGGGGGTCCACAGTGTTTAGCTGGATGTCGGGGGTGTGCTGAGGCGATGGTTTCTGTTTCGGCTTTGGAAAAATATGCCCTTGAATTCATGTCCGAAGAAAAAGACTCAAATAGACCTAAATTATTCGAAAAAGGCGAAAAAATACATACACCTGAAATCATTAAAGCCGCCCAACAAGGAAATCGGGCAGCTGAAAAAGCGATTCAAAAGCTGGGTAGGTACCTTGGAATTGCGTTGGCTTCTATGGCTCCAGTGCTGGCGCCTGACCGAATATGTATTGCCGGAGGGATTTCGGAAGCTGGTCCGCTCCTTCTTGAAGCGACCCGGACGAGTTTTCTGAAGATAGCCGGACCTCCTTACGCTGAAGGGGTGACTATCCAGAAGGCATCGTTAGGTTGGCGGTCAGTATTGGTGGGTGCTGCAGAGGCTTTTAAGAGTATACAGAATTTGGACCTGGGGTTCCATGCATTATAATTCATCTCCCAAGCTGAATACATAACCCAGGTAAAAAATTTAATTTAAAAAGGAGAAAAGAATAGAAAAATAAAATCAGTGGTTTCGTTCTAGTCCTGACCAAAACCCATGAAAAAAAGAAAAATGGGCAAAAGATCTAAATATAGGAGATAATAATGAAGAAAATTAGAATAGCAAGTATCGTATTGGCTCTTGCCATGGCCGTCGTAGTGATCGCCGGCTGTGCTCCAGCAGCAAAACCGACTGCAGCACCTGCAAAGAAGTTAGTCTTTGGTATTTCCAACCCTTGGATCGGCAGCGAATGGCGCTCCCAGATGCTTGCCAACTTCGAGCAGGCGTGCAAAGAGCTCGGCATTGGTACCGTTGTGGAACATGCCGATACGGATGTCCCCGGTCAGATTGCCCAGATCAACCGACTGATTGCAAAGGGCGTGGATGCTATCCTGATCAATCCTGCCGACATTGCAGCTCTGAAACCCGTCATTGCGGAAGCCAACAAACAGGGTATCACTGTTGTCATCATCGACGCAGAGATTCCTGGTGATGACCATATCAATGTTGTCATCAACCAGAAAGAATGGGCTTCGATCAGCATGCGTTGGTTGGTTGCAAAATTGGGCGGCAAGGGCAACATTGTGACCATCGAAGGATATCTTGGTCACCCTGCCAACGAATACCGCATGAAAGGTGTAGCTGAAGTTCTCGCTGCGAATCCCGGCATTAAACTCGTCGGTCATGATACTGGCCAGTGGGATCCTGCGACTGCCCAGAAAGTGGCTACCAACTTCATCGCTGCCAACCCCGGTCTGAATGGAATCTGGACTCAGGACGGCATGGCTGAAGCCACTTTGCTGGCAGTACAAGCTTCCGGTCTTTCCTATGAGAAGTGGCCTCAGGTTGTATGCGAAGCACGCGCAAGCGGTCTGCGCACCTGGCAGAAAATGATCGATGAACATCCTAATTTCGACTGCGTTGCGGTCATCAATCCCCCAGGATGCGCCTATGATGCAGTGTATATTGCCTACAATTTGCTCCAGGGCAAGAAAATCGATCCCGCCAAACTTGGCGGTCAGTTTGGCAACACCATTTACAAACCTCTGACCACTATCACCAATAGCAACATGCCGGAATGGCTGAAGTCAGTTGAAGGCAAACCGGATGGTTATACCCTCGACAAATTCATGACCCCCGCAGAGATCGCTGCTTTGTTCAAATAAGAGGTTAATCTGTGGCACAAAATCTCACTTCCAATGACATAGTTAAACATTTTGCTGGTGTCACAGCGCTCTCCAGTGGCTGCCTGACCGCGAACAGTGGAGAAGTTGTAGCCCTGATAGGCGCGAACGGGAGTGGGAAAAGCACACTGTGTAAAATCATTACTGGAGTAGTTGCCCCGGATGAGGGGCAGCTACTCCTCAACGGAACTCCGATTTCGTTTTCAACCCCGGTTGAAGCTATAAAATCCGGTATTGCAGCCGTATATCAGGATCTGAGCCTGATTCCTTCTTTATCTATTGCGCAGAACATCTGGCTGACGCGCGAGCCGATGAGCGGAATATTCATCAAATACAGAACACAGCGCAAACGCACTCAAGAACTGCTGGACCTTTTTGCTGATACGATGCGCACCTCGTTAACTCCCGATACATTGGTAAATGAGCTCCCGCCTGATGAGCAGCAGATCGTTGAAATCCTAAAAGCTGTCAGCACCAACCCGCGCATCATGATCCTGGATGAGGCGACTTCCAGCCTCGATAGCCGCCAGGTGGACAGGTTGTTCACCCTGATCGGCGAATGGAAGAAGCAAGACAAAGCAATTATTTTTATATCTCATCGCATGGTCGAAGTTTTCAGGATCGCCGACCGCATCACCGTATTAAGGAACGGCAAAACGGTTGGTGATTTCGATGCGAAAAAGGTCAAGGAAAAAGACCTGATCAACCTGATGGTTGAGAATGCCAAAGAGCATCTTGAAAAAACAGGAACATCCATTTTCAAGAAGCTCAGAGAAACGGTGTTGAAAGTGACCAACTTGCGCACCCAACGGCTGCAAGGGATTGATTTTGAAGTGAAGAAGGGCGAATTGTTGGGCATCGCCGGTTTACAAGGTCAAGGTCAGTCGGATATTTTACATTCGATTTTCGGATCCATCCAATTTTCCGGAACGATTGAATTGGATGGCAGAGACCATCAATTCAAGCATACCTCCCAGTCGATGGCAAAGGACATCGCGCTGGTGCCGGGCGACCGGGCGAAAGAAGGCTTACTGATGCGCTTATCGATCCTCGAGAATCTTATGTTGCCGAGTTGGAGGAAATATGGCTTACCCTTGAATACGGGCAAAGCAAAGAAAGATGCTGCAAAAACCTCTCAATCATTAAAAATCATCATGGCCGACTTGAATATGCCGGTGAGCAGTTTGAGCGGCGGCAATGCCCAGAAAGTAGTGATTGGAAAGTGGCTGCAGCGCAATCCGCGCATACTTCTACTCAATGATCCTACCAAAGGTGTTGATGTTGGCACAAAAGCTGAGTTTTATGATCTCTTAAAGGATTTATGCAAAAATGGCACAACCATTTTATTTTACAGCAGCGACGATGAAGAACTGGTTGGATTGTGCGACCGCGTGCTGGTAATTCGCGATGGAATGATCCGCAAAGAAATTCCCAGATCCAAACTAACACTATCCAGTCTGATTACTGCCAGTGTTACTTCCAGCGAGGAGACCGCACATGCAACAGATTAGGAGATTCTTTACAAAGAAAACATTTGTTTTTTCAATCGTTCTTTTCATTCTAGTGATCCTGGTAAATTTTGCTATGCAGTATGCCAACCTGGGACTTGATAAATTTGAAAAAAGATTCATGTTCCTGCTGGATAACAATATCCGCGGTTTCATACCGCTCATATTGCTCGCCATTGCCCAAGCGATTGTTTTGATCAACGGCAGCATCGACCTTTCCATTGGAAACCTGATGGGGGTGGTGGCGGCGTTTTTGGTTACCCAGTACTCCAAGGATGACAGCATTGCAAGGTTCCTGCAAGTGTTTGTCATGGCGATTGGGATTGGTGTGTTGGCAGGTGCATTGAATGGTATCTTCGTTTCCCTGGTACGTATCCCGCCTTTTATCACAACTTATGCAACCAGTTTTGTATTTTCTGGCATTGCCATGTGGATTTTGCCGCGTCCTGGCGGAAATATGCCCGAAATCGCGACGACTTTTTACAGGACAATGCTGCCGTTGGGTTTGCCGATGGGTATGTGGATCATATTGATCATCATGCTGTTATGGCTGGTGTTTAGAAATACGCGCTTTGGTGCACACATGTATGCAATCGGGGGCAATGAAAAAGCGGCTTTCACAAGCGGCGTTTCGGTCATTCGCCACCGTATGAGTGTTCATATGATTGCGGGTTTCTTGGCAGCATTTGCTGCCCTTGCGTTGGTTTTGATTACTGGCTCCAGTGACCCGCGTATTGGCGCGACGATGACACTTGATTCAGTTGTAGCAGTTGTGCTGGGCGGCACTCCCATGAGCGGCGGGATTGGCGGAGTGGTTGGTCCGATCTTTGGTGTGTTGACCTTGGGCTTTGTGCGCAACATTGTTGGATTTGCGAATGTGGATACCTGGGTGCAGCCATTGGTGGATGCGCTGATCATTCTAGTTGCATTGGCATCACCAAGCTTAATCCGTTTAATTCTTAAACAGGCAAGAAAATGAACAAGTCAATTGGTTTTCAACTTCCAAAGAGGTTTTCTCCTCCAGTCATCGCTGTAATTCTAGCAATTTTATTGTTTGTTATCAGCACATTTTTCCTAAAGACTGATACTGGTTTGGCTGGGATGATCAATCGAGGAAAGATGATCATCAATATTACAGCTTTTCTGGGTCTCATTGCTGCTGGCCAGACCATCGTGATTCTTGCAGGCGGGGAAGGCATTGACCTCTCGGCAGGAACCACCGTTACTCTGGCTGCCATTCTTACTGCTGTAGTAGCTGATAAATCAGACGCAAGACTGCCATTGGCGTTGTTTGTTGCTTTATCCGCCGGCGCTTTGGTTGGCCTTATAAATGGAATTGGTGTAGCGATATTAAAGATTCACCCGGTGGTAATGACGCTGAGCGTATCGGGTGTTACCATGGGAACCATATTGGCGATTTACCGGGGGGCTGTGCAAGGTGGCGCTGGACCAGGTTTTAATAAATTCGTTGCTATGCCATTTACAATCGGAAATGTAAATTTTGGATTTACCGGAGCGGTAGTTGCCTGGATTTTCGTCAGTATTGTACTTTGGTTTATTTTAAACAAAACCCAATTTGGAAAGCACCTGTTTGCGATTGGGGTCAATCGTGATGCCGCACATCTTTCTGGTGTGCGCGTAACAAGGACAGCCATTTTGGCTTACGTTCTTTGCGGTGTTTTTACTGCATTTGGCGGATTCATCGTGCTCGGTTATATTCAAACAGTGTACTTTATCATCGGAGATGGATATCTTTTCCCGAGCATTGCGGCAGTAGTTTTAGGCGGAACGGTGCTGGCAGGCGGCGAGGGTTCGTATTGGGGAACGATGAGCGGAGCACTTGTTTTAACCGTTTTGGATTCGATTCTCACTTCTTCACAGGTTGAGGAGCGTGCCCGTCTGATAGTATTGGGAGTTCTCCTATTAGCAGTAATATCGCTTTATGGACGGCAGAAAGCATTACGGCAGTAACTTTATTAATTACAAAGCGGGCTGAGTATTTTTCAGCCTGCTTTGTCTATTTCTTATGGTGAAAATGTATTAATCTTTGAAAATCTGAGAGATCTCCCCGGTAGTCTTATCTTTCAGGATGATCTTGGTCTTGCCATCCGGCATCTTTTCTTCTTTAATAAGTTGATGCTGGCTATCATAGTCTGTGACCTTCGCGTGCGTTTCCTTTTTCTCCGCTCCACGCCATACAGCCAGTTCGACTGGTTCCCATTTTTTTGAAAGAGCAGATTTATAGCACGCATCCACAATCGCATTGACTATATACCCATCATAAAAAGTCTCCATGGGCGTCTTACCTGCATCCAGGGCGTTGAGCATATCCTCGAACATGTGGGAATAGCCTAGCGCATGGACTTCATCGCCAACTGGAAATAGCCATCCTGTATCTCCCTCAGCTTTTTCAGCAACATAGCCACCCTGTCCAACTGAGGTGAACATCTCAAATCCAGTCCGTAACCAATGGTTTAACCAGATGGTACCTTCAGTACCAGAAATTTCATCGCGAAGGTCCATACCCCCACGAAAAGTCCAGCTTACCTCAAATTGACCGATAGCTCCGTTTTCATAACGTACAAGTCCTACTGCACTATCTTCCGCATCAATTGGATGGACCTGAGTATCTGCCCAACAAATGACTTCCAACGGGCGGATTTCTTTGCCGATGAAATTACGTGCAATTTCAATGCAATGACAGCCCATGTCCACAATTGCCCCACCGCCGGACAATTTTTTATTCCAGAACCAGTCGCTGTGGGGGCCGGGATGGGTTTCCCGCGAACGCGCCCAAAGTATCTTACCCAAAGCACCTGCTTTGACCGATGCGAGCGCCTTTAACGTTTTTGGGGTATAAACCAGGTCTTCAAGATAGCCCGCAAAAACACCGGCCTTTTCCACGGCTTCGAGCATTTCGAGACCCTCCTGCGCGGTCCGCCCAAGTGGTTTAGTACACAGGACTGGTTTGCCCGCTTTTGCCGCCATCAGGACTGCATCTTTGTGCAGATAGTTGGGTAGTCCAACAACAACGAGATCCGTCTTGGGATCATTGATCGCTTCCTCGATTGAAGTTGTCCAGCGCGGGATGCCCCACTTTGTGGCGAACTTCTGAGCTTCTTCAGCATTGACAGCGCAAATGACTCCAACTTTGTCTCGGTTTCGCATACCTTGCAGAGTGCTGGTGTAGAATGTTCCGATTAAGCCCGCACCTAACATTGTGATATTTCGCATAACAATTCTCTCCTGTGTTGATTAATCTCAGGCCTTTGGTTCTAAATCCATTTTATAGGTATTAAAAAAGAAAACGATAGAAAATGTTATCTCACTTTCATTTTTTGTGTTTAGGCAATTATCTTTTTCTAATTGTTGTAAATTATATGAAACTCGTTTCCTCATGTCAATTTTTATTTTCATTGAGATGGTTAGGATGGGTATAATGTGAAAGAGAATTTTATTACAGTAGTTGAGATTATTTTATGACAGCACAAATGCATCCTCGCGAACGAGTACAGAAGACACTGGATTTTCAAGAACCAGACCGGGTTCCAACAGCCATTGGGGGGGGACCTTATGGTATTGTGGATGAGGTTTATTTAAAGCTTATAAAACACTTAGCGCTGGGTGAACCAGTTGCGCCTTTTCGGCAAGGCCATAATATTTCTTATATGGACGATCGTCTATTGGAAAAATTGGGGACAGACTTGCGTTATGTCTATCCAACGTTATCTCCATCCAGCCCCACTCAACTGACGAGTGACCCAGACACATTTCTTGATGCTTTTGGGCAGAAATGGAAAAGCGCAGTCCCATACTACTACGCTGACAAAGGCATACTCAATGAAGTTCATGCTATTGATCAGATGGATACAATTGTCAATTGGCCTGATCCCAAAGAACCCCGCTGGTTTTCTGGAGTACGAAAAAGGGCTCTAGAACTGCGCGAATCAACAGATTACTGGATCACTGCCCGCATGGTTACCTCGCATGGACCCTATCAGATGGCCTGCGATCTGCGCGGGACTGAGAATTTTATGATCGATATGGTGAAGAATCCGGATTTTGCAATTGCTTTACTGAATCGTATAGGGGACTCCCTGTGTGGATTCTTGGATCAATATCTTTTGGCTTCTGGAAAATATATTGATATGATCGAACTTCCAGGCGATGATTATGCTGGAAATAATAATCTGGTAATGTCCCCAACGATGTTCAGGAAATTTCTCCAACCAATTATTATGCGAATGGTGGAGAGGGTTAAAACTTTTAGCCCTGAAATAAAGATCATGCTCCATAGTGATGGCGCTATTACGAAACTTATACCAGATTTAATTGGTTCGGGGATAGATGTTATTCACCCTTTAGAACCTTTACCCGTGACTGATCAGTCACTGGTTAAAGTCTTATGCCAAAACAAGGTGGCAATTTTAGGTGGTATTGATATCTCACACGCCATGCTTGGGACTGAGAATGATGTAATAAATGAAGTTAAACGTTGTATTAATCAACTTGCACCGGGTGGTGGTTTCATTTTAGCCCCTTCGAATCATCTTCAATCCGATGTACCTCCGGAAAATATAGTACTATTATTTAAATACGCCCGCTTATTGGGTGGCTACCCGATCTTAATCTGATGAATTACTTGAGAATCCACTCCCCACAATACTCGTAAGATACTAAAAGGAACCAGGAAAAAATATCATTGGGTGCATTTTTGAGTCGCCTTTCCTATTTCAGGTGCAATACAATCGATACTTTGTGGTAACTATGGGTGGAGCGGACAGTTCGGTAATCGACGCTTAATCAGTAGGTTCTTAAATATCCTTAATCTTGATTTGTGGTATATTATTTTCAGAACTTTACTTCGCCAGGTTCTTATGAACCATGAATCAACAGGTATACCTGATATGGATAGCCTGGAGGTCTAAAGTACGCGAAATAAGATTCGAACTCATAACCTCGCAAAGCATCCCTGCCGGGGACGGAGGTCGTTGGTTCCCTTCCTTTTTAATCAGGGCAGGCGAATACCCCTGGGAGGGGTACTGTCGTCCAACCCCCGCTACTAAAACCACCTGAAAAGGTGTTTTTTATTTGGGCGCTTAAACCTAGGTTTAATTGAATTGTGTTTTTTTTAATCTGATGGGCATGATCGCTATGTATCTTATGTGGAGGTATGCTGACCATTACCGTTAGATATAATAGAATTAGAAAGCACTCTAATAAACAAGAATAAGTGATGCGGGAATTTAATTGCTGGAGGTGACTTATGGAGTTAATACCAACACTTAAAATTGGATGGCTCAATGCCTGGATTCTTATGCTTTACTTTCCCTTGCATCCTCTTATCATGATAGCGGTGGATAAAGCTGTCGGTACTGGCGATATATTTAAGAAAATGGGTGAAGTGCCATATGAGAAATCAGAGAAAAGGGCTTACGTGATCTATATGGTAGTCACACTTCTCCTCATTGCGCATTCTATCTTTCTTCCACTAAAGTTAGGCACAGCATGGTTCTATGCAGGTCTTGCAGTCTACCTGGTGGGGCTGGCGATTTTACTAACAGCTATCGTTAACGTCGCCACTACTCCTCTGGGTCAGTTGTTTACCAAAGGGTTGTATCACTATTCAAGACATCCCGCGTATATCTCTATGTCGATGATCAATGTGGGGGTGGGCGTAGCTTCAGCTTCGTGGATTTTCTTGTTGCTTTCGGTAGTAATCATGTTGCTGAATTCCCAGGTGGAAGCTGAAGAGCGGGGCTGCCTTGAGACTTATGGCGACAAATATCAGGATTACATGAATAGAACCCCCAGATGGATAGGAAAGCCGAAATCAAAGTAAGTGGATTTTGCCTTCTATGACCACAGGTTAAACCAATTTTTATACACCCTCTAAAATGGACTTCAGGCGGTTTAGGGATTCTTCCATGTCTTTTTCTACTGAGGAGGCAACTATGCCTTCTGCTAATTTAAAGAATCCTTTAGGTTCACCCTCAATGACAATTGTTAGCTTTGTGCCTTCTGGTACTTTTGCATAGGTCATGGTAACTTCATACGGCACTGGCCCCTTGATCACCTTGGCTGCCCATATCTCATTCTCCTTAAAGGTAGTAATTTCCATTGTGCTTTTCATCTCCTGACCGAGAAATTTAGATACATCCAAGTAGCGTGAACCGACATAGTGGACAGTTATGCCCTCATTTTAAATACTGTATGGATGCTATAGACGCCTGTATGAACCATAGACATTCTCGCGCTTGACTTTGGATCAAGATGTAAATGAATTAAAACCTAGCTTTCGTTACATTGTTATTACTGAAACCGCTTTTTAGTTATTTCTAATTTGCTGGGATACATAACTGCACGGGCGATATTGTGATATATTATCCAGAGAACTTTACATCACCAGGTTCTTTTTAACCATGAATCAACAGGTATGCCCGTAATGGGAAGCCTGGAGGTCTAAAGTCAGCGAAATAAGATTCGAACTCATAACCTCGCGGAGCACCCCCAAAGGGGGCGGAGGTCGTTGGTACCCTTCCTTTTCAGTCTGGGCAGGCGAATACCCCGGTGTGGGGGTACTGTCGTCCAACCCCCGCTACTGAATAAAATCCACCGAAAGGGCGGATTTTAATTAACCCTCGTGTTGGTCTTAATCTTTATCCGTCTTGAAAAATTTTTATACCTTTTACAATGTTTCTCGTTGTATATCGAAATTTATCGTAAATATCAAATACCAATACTGTGACCGTTTCTCTTCATTTAAATAGAGTTTGAGATTTAAAAGACCAACCGTTGTAAATTACTCAATCACCAAAGAAGGGAGATTGCCCTTTTTTATTCATGCAACAGGTTGAGTTCAACATTTATTTGACCCCAATTATTAAGTGTTGTAAAATTTAAACATATTTCCACCCCAAATTGAATTAACATCCGATCGGCAACAAAGCAATTGGATTGGGAAAGGTTGTCCATTTAGTATCTTTAATGAAGGCATGCAAATCGTGACCTTGATTCATACCCATCCCTCAAACAAATGGTCATCTTTCTTGTCGATTATCTTAATGATCGGGCTTTGCGTCCACGAGTGTGCAATCCCTTTATCGACCCCATCTCTCAAACAACCTTTTAAGGATAATCCGGTATGACCCTAACCTTGAAGTCCGCTCCTTTTTTCGCAAGTGCCATCCTCGCTCTGGTTGTGGCAGCCCTGGTCTGGAGACACCGCAAAAGCTCCATGGGCAAAGCCTTGATATTATTGATGCTGGCTGATATTATCTGGGCAACCTTTGCTGGCATCAATGCGGATAGCACCTCCTTATCTGCTAATCGGTTTTGGACGATCATATCGTATCCCGGGGTGCTTTGTGTGCCGGTATTTTTCTTCATGTTTGTGGTCACCTTTACCGGCCACGAAGATTGGTTGTCACGGCGGAATTTAGTTTTATTATGGGTGATCCCGGTTGTTACGATGCTGCTTGTGGTGACCAATGAATGGCATCACCTGCACTGGAGCTACCTGACCCCCGATCCGCTGTTGGGCGAAACACTCATTCATTACGGTTATGGTCCCTGGTATTATATGATGGTTGTCTACATGTATGGCCTGGTTTTGATCGCTTCCCTGCTGCTATTGGAAGTTGCCTTTAAATACCGCAATGATTTCAGGCTCCAGGCTTTGGCGATCCTGATCGGCATCCCCCTGCCTTGGGCGGGCAGCATTCTATATATTTCTGGCCTCAGCCCCTGGCCTGGGCTGGATCATACACCCGTCTTTTTCTCTGTAACAGGTTTAATCCTGTCATTGGCTGTTTTCCGCTTTCAGCTGCTCGAACTAATGCCTGTGGCGCGTGACTTGATTGTGGAAGGCCTCCAAGACGGTATCGTGGTCATGGATGCCCAGGGACGTATCGTGGATATAAACCCGGCCGCAAGCATCCTCTTGAATATTTCAGACCGAAGCCGGGTGGGACAAATGGGCGTTGACCTAATACCCCAGATCAAACTATTACAAGAATCCCCTGTAATGGAGTTTGAATTTGCGGTGGGATCCAGGCAGCCCCCATGGTTGGAATATCAACTAAGCCCATTGCCGGGGCGCAATGGACGTATGCTTGGTAACATTCTTACAGTACGCAATATAACCGAACGCAAACAAATGGAACTGGCTTTCAGCGATGAGACCCAACGCTTGCTCATGGAGACCGAACAGCGTAACTCCGAATTGCAAATCATCAACAGTATCCAGCAAGGGCTAGCTGCCATGTTGGATTTCCAAACGATAGTGGATCTGGTTGGCGATAAACTGCGCGAAGTCTTCCATACACCCGACCTTGGCATCACCTGGTACGATGAAAAAGCCAATCTGATCCATTACCTATATTTTTATGACCGTGGTAAGCGGGTTACATTTCCAACAAGGCCTCCAGTTCCTGGTGGAATTTTTGAGAATGAGGTTAAAACACATAAACCTATTGTTTGGAACACAGAAGCTGATTACATAAAAGCCAATGCAGAAACTCTGGCTGGCTCTGTACAAAGCAAATCACTGGTTTCTGTACCCATCATCAGCAATGATCGTGTGCTTGGCGACATTTCACTGGAAAACTACGAGCGTGAGAATGCTTTTGGCGAATATGAACTACGTCTGCTGACCACTATTGCCGCCTCATTGGGGGCTGCCCTGGAGAACGCGCACCTCTTCGCAGAAACTCAGCGCCTGCTCAACGAGACCGAACAGCGAAACTCCGAATTGCAGATTATTAATAGTATCCAGCAGGGACTCGCCGCAAAATTGGACTTCCAGGCGATTGTAGATTTGGTCGGCGACAAGTTGCGGGAAGTCTTCAAAACACCCGACCTTGGCATCCGTTGGTACGATGAAAAATCCAACCTGGCGCATTTTTTATACCTGTATGAACACGGTAAACGATTGATTATTCCAACACAGACGCCTCTTCCAGGCGGGCAATTTGAATCAATGCAAAAGACACATCAACCCATCGTTTTTAATACTATTGCGGACTACGCCAAATTCAACATTCCTACAATTCCTGGAACAGCTGAAAGCAAATCGTCTGTCTCAGTTCCCATTATCAGCAGTGATCGAGTTCTGGGCATGATTACACTTGAAAATTTTGAGCGCGAGAATGCTTACGGCGAATCCGAATTGCGTTTACTCACCACCATTGCTGCGTCTCTGGGGGCTGCCCTCGATAATGCCCATCTCTTTAACGAAACCCAGCTACTGCTCAAAGAGACCGAACAGCGCGCGGCTGAGCTTGCCACAGTTAATACCGTATCAAGAGAATTACCAAGCGAATTAGGCGTCGGTCATTTAATTAATCTTGTTGGAGAACAGGTACGCAACGTATTCAAGGCGGATATTGCCTATGTGGCATTATTGGATGAATCCAGCCATATGATTAATTTCCCATACACTTATGGTGAAGATTCAAGACCCATTGGTTACGGAGAAGGGCTAACAGGAAAGATTATCCAAACCGGGAAACCGCTGTTGATTAACCAAAAACTGGATCACCTGACAGAGGAACTTGAGGTAGCGATGATTGGCAACCGAACCCGATCTTATCTTGGTGTTCCGATTTTTGTCAGCGGCAAGCCAGTTGGCGTTATCAGTGTACAAAATACCGAACGAGAAGATGTATTTGACATTAATGATGAACACCTGCTTAATACTTTGGCTGCCAATATTGGTACAATTTTACATAAGGCGCGCCTGTTTGATGAGGCGCAACAAGCCCGGGCTTCTGCAGAACAAGCCAATCAAGCCAAGAGCGCCTTCCTTGCCAATATGAGCCACGAGTTGCGTACGCCGCTCAATGCCATCATCGGATTCACCCGCATTGTCCAACG
>Ga0315274_10010288_pt1 | contig 13468 bp, 5 predicted proteins | sample YL17G02_20_MG_FD_203700 | JGI IMG/M metagenome (GOLD analysis project Ga0315274, IMG submission 203700) | Sediment microbial communities from Yellowstone Lake, YNP, Wyoming, USA - YL17G02_20 | ecosystem: Environmental > Aquatic > Freshwater > Lake > Sediment | place: USA: Wyoming | collected...
GAACGTGGCGCTGCCGATGACGCTGCTGGGGCTGCCCGACCAGTCTGCGCGCAACTGCACCAGTTGGCCGGGTTCGGGATAGGGCAGCGGCCTGAGCAATACGGCGTTGACGACGCTGAAGATAGCGGTGTTCGCCCCGATGCCGAGGGCGAGCGTGAGCACGGCCACGGCGGTGAAGCCGGGATTTTTCAGCAACTGGCGGAAGGCGAAACGGAGGTCGTTGCGCATAGTGGATAATGATCAGTGGTTAGTGGTCAGTGGTTGGGAGTGAGGGGCGAGTGACGAGCAGACGGCTCAGGGACATTCTTCATTCGTGTCGGAGCGCCACCATGGGATCGACCCGGGCGGCCCGGCGGGCTGGGAGCCAACAAGCGGCCAGGGCAGCCAGCCCCACGACGAGCGCCGCAACGGCGTAGGTCAGCGGGTCCCACGCATGGACGCCGTAAAGGAAGTATTGGTCGGTCTGTCGAATCTCGGGCATGAAGGCCTCCAGGAGCGCGATGGGGACGGCACTCACGACCAACCCGAGCCCGAGCCCGGCCAAGGTCAGGATCGCTCCTTTGCGGACGATGACCTGCAGCACGTCACCCCATTGCGCCCCCAACGCCATCCGGATCCCGATCTCCCGGGTTCGCTGGTTCACTTCGTAGGCCATGACCCCGAAAACGCCGGTGGCCGCAAACAAGAGCCCCACTAAGCCGAACACATTCAGGATGCCTCCAATCATGCGCTGCGGCGCAGACAAGTCTGAGAGGTGCTCGGTCAGCGTGCGAACGTCGCAAGCGGTGGGCGGCACACCCGTGGATTCCAGTTCCTTTCGCACCAAAGACACCACGGCCTTCGGATCACCCGCCAGACGTACCAGCATGACCGGTCTAACGGCATAGGCCGCTTGGAGGGCGGGGGGCAGCGATTTGACCTCCATCGGTTGTGCCAGCGGCCAGAATGACAAGGGAAGGGGTTCCTCGCGGATCGAATGGAGTTTGACCGCCTGGACGACCCCAACGACCTCCCGCACTTCATCCCAGGCGAGCGTGACCCGTTTGCCAATCGCATCCTGGTTCGGCCAATACTGCTGGGCCATAAGCTCATTGACGATCATGACCTTCGGAGCCCCAGGACCATCCTGGGCAGTGAAGTCGCGCCCTCGCACCAAGGGTACCCCCAGCGTCTGGAAGTATCCTGGGCCAACCAGGGTGTACTCCCAAGAGACATATGCCTCACCCGATGGAATTTGGAAGTTGTCGATGCGTTTGGCCCCCGTCTTGTTCCGGCCCCCTTCGGACAACGGCACGCGCGACGCGAGGCTGACTGACTGAACACCAGGAAAGGCGGTCACCCGTTCCCGTAGGTCAGCCAAGAGCTGATGCACCTCCGCGTTTCGTTCGGGTCCGCGTCCGAGGTGCACCGACACGGCCAGGAGTCTAGATGCGTCAAAGCCCGGATCCGCGATCCGGAGTTTGCCCAGGCTGCGAATGCAGAGCGCGCCGATCGCGAGCACCACCAGGGTCACCGCCACTTGCACGACCACCAGCAGGTTGCGGAGACTCCATCGCCGCCTCAGCATCCGGACCCTCCCGGCGCCGTCGTTCAGTGCGGACACCAGACTGGGCCGGGAAGCCCGGAGGGCGGGAGCCAGGCCGCAAACCAGTGCCGTGGCCAGCGATGCCGCCAGCGCAAAAGCGAGCACGCGCCCGTCCACCCCTACAGGGATGTTCACCACGCTGGCGATCGTGACTGCGCCACGCAAGAGGTGGGTCAACCACTGGGCCAACAGGACACCGCACGCCCCGCTCAAGAGCGCCAGCAGCGTGCTCTCCACCAGCAATTGCCGGATCACCGCGCCCCGACTGGCGCCGACCGCCACCCGGATGGCTATTTCCTTCTGTCGGGTCGTGCCCCTCGCCAGGAGCAGATTCGTCACGTTGGCGCACGCAATGAGCAGGATCATCGCCGTGATGGCCTGCAGCAGGGCGAACGGCCACCACAGGTTTTTCTCGCCCCAAATGTTGGTTCCCCGGCTGCCGTCGGTGAGGAAGATCTCCGTCGGGGTGTTGATGGGTTCAACCGCGTGGATCTGCTCGGCCAATACCCGGAGCCCGGCTTCGGCCTGTTCCCGACCGATCCCGGGCTTGAGCCGCCCGAGCAGTTTGAGCCAATCGTACTCGCGTTTGTCGAGCGCAATGCCGTTCAGGTGCGCCCAGACGCTGAGCGGCACATACAACGCAGGGCCGGTGCCGGCGTACGTGCCAGTGAATTCGGCCGGGGCCACCCCGACAATCGTCAGGGAGTAGTCATTCAATCGGAGGGTCTGGCCGATGACAGCCGGATCGCCGTTGAACTGCCGTTGCCAAAGTCCATGACTGATGACCGCCACCGGATCAGCGCCGGGGCTCCGGTCCTCCTCCGGAAGGAAGCCGCGGCCAAGGGCGGGTTTCACTCCCAGCACGGAGAAGTAGTTGCCGGACACGGCGAGCCCCATGACCTGCCGGGTGGCGTCTCCGACGTTCAAGTCGGCCATGACCCCCCAGTAGGCGACCAGCCCCGAGAAGACCCGGGATTGATCGCGCAGACTCAGATAGAGTGGATGGATGAAACTGTCGTCCGTGGTACCCGTGTCACGGCGGTACTTCACGAGGACCAGCTCGTTCGGCTTTTCGACGCGCAGGGAGCGCAGGAAGACGCGGTCGATGAAGCTCACGATCGCGGTGTTCGCCCCGATCCCCAGCGCCAGCGTGAGCACCACGACGGCGGTGAAGCCGGGATTTTTCAGCAATTGCCGCAAGGCGAATTTGAGGTCGTTCATGGTCAGTGGTCAGTGGTCAGTGGTCAGTTGGCTTTTCACTCGGTTCGCAACGCTCGCATCGGGTTGACCCGTGCCGCTCGGCGCGCCGGCCACCAGCACGCCAGCAGCGCCACGATCAAGAGCAGCAGGCTCGCACGGGCAAAGGTGAAGGGATCGGCGGCCTTGACACCATAGAGTTGCGAGGCGATGACGCGTGTCAGGCCCAGGCCACCCGCAACGCCGATGGCGATGCCAAGCAACGACAAGCCAATGCCACTTCGCACGATGAGCTTGAACACGTCCGCTCGCCGTGCGCCCAGTGCCAGGCGAATCCCGATCTCATGCGTGCGTTGGGCGACCGCGTAGGCCATGACGCCGTAAATGCCGACGGCCGCCAGCGCCAGGGCGACGAAGGCAAAGCCGCCGAGCAGGTCCAGCGTCATGCGAGGCACGGCCACGGCGGCCCCGGGGAGCTGGTCCAGGGTTCGCACCTTGTACACCGGCTGGTCGCGATCGACGCGCCAGATCGCTTCTTTCACCGGCCGAACGAGGGTGCCAGGCGCCGGGTCGGTTCGTACGATCAACGTCATCCGCGACGCCGGCTGCTGTGGGAACGGCACGTAGATCAACGGATCAATGCCCTGGCTCAAACCGAAATGATGGATACCGCCCACGACCCCAACGATCGCGCGGCTCCGGCTCTGACCGTCGGCGATGAACAACCGTTGGCCCACGGGATCCTCGCCCGGCCAGTAGCGCCGCGCGAGCGCCCGATCGATGACCGCCACGAGCGGGGCGCGCTCGTCGTCCTGGTCGGTGAAGCAGCGCCCCTGTACCAAGGGGATCCCCAGGGTCGCGAAATAGCCCGCGCTCACGCGCCGGTATTCGGCGCGGTCCTCCTGGCCGGGCGCCGGAAGCGGCCGACCTTCGATCCGGAAGTCCCGCCAGGTTGACTGCTCGTCGAGCGGCAGGCACTCGACCAGCCCGGCCGACTGGACCCCGGGCACGCGCGCCACCTCCTCGAGCGTTTGCCGGAAGAACTGCGATTGCCCGGCCTTCTCCTGATATTTGGAATCGGTGGGGAGCTCGATCTCCATGGCCAGTTCGTGATCCGTGCGAAAACCCGGGTTCACGGCGCGCAAGTGCGGCAGCGTCTCCAGCATCAGCCCCACGCCGCTAAGCAGGACCAACGACAACGCGACTTGCACGACGACTAGGGCGCTCCGGGTGCGTCCCCGGCTTGCTCCCGCCCCAGCTCGTCCTCCGGCCTTCAGGCTGTCGGTCAGGTCGGCCCCGGTGGCCTGAAGCGCGGGGACCAAACCGAAGGCGATGCCGCACACGGCGCAAAGACCCAGCGTGAAGGTGAAGGCCGCCCCATCGATCCCATAGCTCCGCAACAGCACGTCCACGGCCGCGTCGGGGACCGGGACGCGACCGGGCAGGACTGCCCGCAACACGTCAAGCCCCCAGGCGCTGAGCCCCAATCCGGCGGCGCCCCCGAGTGCGGCGAGCAGCAGGCTCTCCGTGAGCAGTTGCCGGACGATGCGCCAACGGCCCGCCCCGACAGCCAGGCGGATCGCGATTTCCCGCCGTCGGCCAGTCGCGCGCGTCAGCAGCAGGTTGGCCACGTTCGCGCACGCGATCGCCAGGACGAACCCGACCGCGCCGAGGAGGACCCAGAGCGCCGGCTGCACGGACGCGAACATCGCCTGTTTCAAGGGCACCACTGTCACGCCCCAACCCCGCTTGTGCGCATCCAGGGCGCTGATGCGGCCCGCGACCACGTTCAGGTCGGATTCGGCCTGGGGAGCCGTCACGCCGGGCTTGAGTCGGCCCACTACGCCCAACTCCAGTGCCGTCCGGTCTTTTCGTCGCAACTCGTCGTCATCCCAGGGCACGAAAACCTCCGACGGCACCGGGAAGTAGAAGTTGGCCGGCAACACGCCCGCCACTTCGTAGGTCAGGCCGTCCAGCGTCACTTTTCGTCCGAGGATGTTCGGATCGGCGCCGAATCGGCGCTGCCAATAGCCGTGGGTCACGACCAGGGTGTTATGGCGCCCGCCGTGACCTTCTTCAGGCAGAAAGGTGCGGCCCAGCCACGGCTGAGTCCCCAGCAGCCCGAAAAAGTTCACCGTCACGCGCATGCCCGCGACCTGTTCCGGTTCACCCGGGCCCGTGACGGTCCCGCTGCCGTGGTCAAACGCGGCCATCACCTCAAAGGACCGGCTCTGTTCCATCCAATCGAGATAGTCCGGGCCGGACGGTCCGGCCCGCTTGACGCCACTGGTCGGATGAGTCTCCCAGATCACGACGAGGCGATCCGGAGCGTCATAGGGCAGCGGACGGAAGAGGATGTCGTTGACCAGGGCGAAGATGGTGCTGTTCGCCCCGATACCGAGGGCGAGCGAGAGCACAGCGACGGCGGTGAAGCCGGGGTTCTTGCGCAGTTGGCGGAAGGCGAAGCGAAGGTTGCTCATCGTGATGAGTCAATGGTCAGCGGTTGGTCGTCAGTGGTCCGTGGTCGGTGTTTCGTGGTTCGCACTATTCCCGTTCCACGCTCCGCGTGTGTGTCATTCGTTGCTCCATTGCGCGTTCGGCACTCCGCGTTCCGCACTTGTGTCGGCCCTTGTTTCGTTCCGCGTTTCGCGCTCCGCGTTCCGCGTTCAGATCACTCGCACCGGAGCGCCGTCATGGGATCCATCCTTGCAGCGCGCCGGGCCGGGAAGTAGCTGGCCAGGAGCACGATGACGACAACCGTAAGGACCGCCACAGGGGCGGCCACGAGAAACGCCGAGCGCATGATGGGCACGAGCGACCACATCATCTGGGCGATGGCGGCGGCGGCGGGCAGGCCGATGAGCACGCCGCCCGTGGCGAGCCACAGCCCTTGCTTCAGCACCATCCAGAGCGTGTCGCCGCGCTGTGCCCCCAGGGCCATGCGAATGCCGATTTCGCGGCTGCGCCGGGCGACCGACCAGGAGATCAGCCCATACAGGCCGGCCACGGCCATGGCGAAGGCGAGCAGGCCCAGGACGGCCAAGGGCACGAGCAGGGTCGCATCCCTCAGCACGCTCATCCGCAGCGCGTGCGTGAGGGTATCCATCCGCCGCACGGCGACGGCCGGATCGACGTCATTGACGGTGCGATCGATCGCGCGGAGCAGGTCGGTCGCCTTCCCCTTGGCTTCCACCAGCAGGACCATCTCCAATTGCCTTTGTTGCCGGTACGGCAGATAGACCTCGAGCGGCGCGCGCTCATCGCCGTGATCTTCCTGGTCCTCGCGGACGACCCCTACCACCTCCACGCCCGGATCCTCGGGATCCCGCAGCCGGATCAGGCTGCCCACGGGGTTTCGCCCGGCCCATGCCCGATGAGCAAACGCTTCGTTGACGATCGCCACCTGGCGGCTTCCCAGGTCGTCGGTGGCGTCGAAGGCGCGACCGCTCTGCAGCCGGAGGCCGAGGGTTTCGAAGAAGTTGGTCTCGACAATATTCAGGCTGACCCGGTGAGCCCCTTCCGACCGCCGCTTGGCGGGATTGCCCACAAAGGCGCGGGTCGTGCCTAGACTACCGAAGTCGGTGCCGGGCAGGTGCATCGCCAAGCTGGTTTGCCGAACGTCCGGGCGGTTCTGCAGCCGGTCCGCCAATTGTGCCAGGTAAACCCGCGGTTCAACCCGGTTCGTGGCGGTCAATCCCTTGAACTGGACCAACACGAGCTCCCGTGGCTCGGACGCCGTCGGTGTCACCAGCGCCCGGAGGACCGCCTGACCGAGCATGGCCGAGGTCACGACGAACACGATGGAGACGGCGAGCTGTCCGATCACCATCAGGTTCCGCAGCGAGAACCGCGGATGACGGCCCTGTTCCAGGGCGAATCCGCCTTTCAACAGCGGCGAGAGGTTGGTCTGCGAAGCCCGCCAACAGGGGGCGACGCCCGCGACCACGGCGGCCAGCAGGGTGAAGCCCAAACTCACGCCGACGACCCGCAGGTCCATCGTGCAATCCACGCCGAGCGCGCCGGTGTCGGTCGAGCGGAACAGAAAACGGGGGAGCAAGGGCGTGAGCCCGTGGGCGAGGAGCAAGCCCATCGCCATGCCCCCCACTGCGAGCACGAGGCTCTCGATCAGTTGCTGCCGCATCAGGCGCAGACGCGATCCCCCCATCGCCAGCCGCGTGGCCCACTCCTGCCGGCGTTCGACCTGCCGCGCCAGCAGCAGGATGGACACGTTGGCGCACGCGACCAGCAAGACCAGGCCGACCACCGGCATGACATATACCATGAGTCTGCCCCCGCCCTCCCAGTCGGACTCGGTCATCGTCAGGACGCGAATGGGCTCGGGGCGCCGGCCCGGCGGATAGAGCGGCTGCAAACGGCTGAAGACCACCTGGGCTTCCGCCTGGGCTTGAGGCCGCGTGAACCCATCCCGCAAACGGCCCACAAAGGTGAAGCCGAGATAGGATCGGTCCTTGGGGTCACGAAAGCCCTGTTCGGGGCCCGCGCTGGGATACCAGAAGCTCGTGTTGGAGAAGCGTTGCAGGCCACGGAATCCCGCAGGGGCGACGCCGAGGATCGTGTGCGCCTCGTTCCCGACCAGCAATGGCTGTCCGATGATGTTCGAATCCCCGGCCCAGCGCTGCTGCCACCAGGCGTGGCTGATCACCACCACGCGCTCGGAACCGGAACGGTCGTCGGCCTCGGCAAAACAGCGGCCCGCGACCGCCTTCAGCCGCAAGACGGTGAAATAGTCCCACGAGACGAGTTCGGCCACGACGGGTTCGGGGCCGGCCGGCCCGGTGATGAGCGTGCCGTGTCCGGTGCTCGCCGCCACTTCCATCGTCCGACATTGCTGCCGGAACTCACCGTAGTCGGCCCAAGGGAAACCGCCGGGGCCGATGGATGCCGCGTCGCCGGGCGACAAGCGTACCAGCCTGTCGGTGTCCACTCCTGCCAAGGGCCTCATGAACAGGCTGTCCAGCAGACTGAACGTGGCGGTGTTGAGGCCAATCGCGATGGCGATCGAGACGACGGCCACCGCGGCAAATCCCGGCGTCTTCAGGAGCGCCCGTAACGCATGGCGAAGTTCGGTCAACATGAGCAGCCCACAGTCAACATTCAATTCTCAGCGATCAGCGGGTCGCCATTCCGCTGCGCACCCCGCGTTCCACATTCGAATCACTCGTATCTCAGCGCCACGTTCGGATCCACCTTTGCCGCCCGCCGCGCCGGCAGGTAGCTGGCCAGGACCGCCGCCAAAGCCAGGACCAAGGCCACCCCCGCAAACGTGAGCGGATCCGTAGCCTCCACTTCGTACAGCAGGCTCCGCAGGAATCGGGTGAGGGCGAGGGCAAACCCCAAGCCAATCAGACCGCCCAGCAATACCATCCGCATCGCCTGCCAGACGATGAGTCCAACGACCCCCTGGGCCGGGGCGCCCAGGGCCATCCGAAGGCCGATCTCCCGCGTTCGCTGCGCCACCGAATAGGCGACCAGTCCGTAGAGCCCGGTGGCCGACAGGCCGAGCGCCAGCAGCGCGAACATGGCCAACAACAGCGCGTTGAACTCCAGGCGGGACGACGAGTTGGCCATGCGCTGCCGCATCGTCATCACGTCGTACAACGGAACGTCCGTGTTCAGCGCCGCCACGGCCTGGCGCACCGCAGTGACGACAGACGACGGATTCTTCTCGGTGCGCAAGGTCACATGGTAACCCGGGTAGCTGCACTGCAGGTACGACAGGTACACATCCGCGCCGATCTCCGCCGCCAGGTCGTCGTACTTCACGTCACCCACGACCCCGATGATTTCTACGGCCGGATAGTCCGGGCCCATCGCCGGGCTGAGGTCAAGTTCCTGGCCGACGGGATCGCCGTCGGGCCAGTGTCGGCGGGCCATCGTCTGGTTGATGACGGCCACCAGCTTCGACCCGCTCCGGTCTTGCTCCGTAAGCCACCGGCCACGGAGCAAGGGCACGCGCAACGTCCGGAGGTAGTCCGCGCTCGCGTGGTGAACGCCGATGGGCACCTCGGCGCGCCCTCCATCAGCGCCGGACCGCGGCAGGACCACCACGCTCCGGTCGAACGTTCCGGACAAGGGTGTGGCATTGGCGACGCAGGCCGATTGCACGCCCGGGAGAGTCGCCACCCGTCCCAACACCTGCTCGAAAAAGCGCGCCGAACCGTCCGCCGGTAACCCCGGTGGCTGGTCCAGACGAAATGTCAAAAGGTTCTCCGGATCGAACCCGATAGGGGTCGCTGTCAGGCGGGCGAAGCTGCGCAGCATGAGGCCGGCCCCGACGAGGAGCACCAACGCCAGCCCGGTTTGTCCCGCCACCAGCAGGCTCCGACCCGACAGCCACCGGAGGCCGTGTGACGGCCCCATCCCGCCGTTCGTGGTTCGGTGCAGCGCGGGATTGAGTGGCCGGCGGATCGCCCGCCACGCCGGGATGAGCCCGAAGAAGACCCCGCACGCGAGCGCGACCCCAAAATTGAGAGCGAGCACGGGCGCGTTGATATGAATGGCGGCGAAATCGGGCAAGCGGGCATGAGCGGCGAAGAAACTGAAGCTGTCCGCCGGCTGGAACGCTGCCAGGAGATGAGTGCCCCAGTGAGCCAGGAGCAGGGCGACGCAGCCTGCGACTGCGGCCAACAACAAGTTCTCGAGGAACAACTGGCGAACCAGATGCCAGCGGGTTGCCCCCAGCGCCAGACGGATGGCCATCTCGCCTTGGCGGGATGCGCCGCGGGCCAGCAGCAGGTTCGTGACATTCACGCAGGCGATCAGCAACAGGACCCCGACCGCCGCCAACAGAACCGACAGGGAACGCCGAATCGTGGGGTCGGTCAGCGCCGCCTGCAACGGCGCGAGTTGGATGCTCCAGGTGGCCGCGCCCGCCTCGGCCGGGGCGCGATACGCCTCTTCAATCTGCTTTTCCGTTGGTGCCAGGCCCGCTTGCGCCGCGGCCAGCGTGACGCCTGGCTTCAACCGCCCGAGGACCTGGTGCCACATCGTCCAGGGCCGCTGCAAACGGCTCGGGTCGCCGTTCAGCACCGGAACCAGGGTGATCGGCACCCAAAGCTCGGCCGAGCCCGACTGCCCTCTGAATCCGGGTGGGAGCACCGCGATGATCGTGAGTGACGTCGTGTTGACGCGAAGACTCTTGCCGATGACCCCAGGATCGCCACCGAACCGACGACGCCACAAGCCGTCACCAATCACCACCACCGGAGTCGGGGCCGACGATCGATCTTCCTCCGCCCCAAACACGCGCCCAAGCGACGGTTGCAGGCCCAGCAACGGGAAGTAAGTGGAAGAAACCTGTTCCGCCTGCACCCGCTCCGCCTCGCCGCCCCCGGTCAGCGTCACCTCCTGGTCCGCGCAAGCGGCCACCTGGCTGAACACCTGATTGTGATCGCGCAAGATCTCAAATCGCGGGTACGAACAGTAGGCAAAGGTTTGCGTGGGCTTGCCGGGCTCGGCAATCGACGTCTGCACCTGGACCAGGCGGCTGGCCTCGGGGTACGGCAGCGGCTTGATCAGCACGGCAAAGACGACGCTGAACAGCGCGCTGTTGGCTCCGATGCCCAAGGCCAGGGTGAGCACGGCGACAACGGTGAAGCCCGGGTTTTTCAGTAACTGGCGGAAGGCGAAGCGAAGGTCTTTCATGGCTCGTGGTCAGTTGTCAGTCGTCCATCGTCCGTGGTTCGGCGTTCGCGTTTTTCCTGTTCCGCGTTCCGCACTCCGCGTTCCGCGCTCCGATCATTCATATCTCAGCGCCACGTTCGGATCCACCTTCGCCGCCCGCCGCGCCGGCAGGTAGCTGGCCAGGAGCGCCGCCAGCGCAAGCACCAGGGCGACGCCTGCAAACGTGAGCGGATCGGTGGCCTCGACTTCGTACAGCAGGCTCCGCAGGAATCGGGTCAAGGCCAGGGCAATCCCCAGTCCAACCAACCCGCCCAGCAACACCATCCGCATCCCTTGCCAGACGACGAGTCCCACGACCCCCTGGACCGGCGCGCCCAGGGCCATCCGGATGCCGATCTCCCGCGTGCGCTGCGCCACCGAGCAGGCGACCAATCCATAGAGCCCGGTGGCCGATAGCCCGAGCGCGAACAGCGCAAACAAGACCAGCAGCAGCGCATTGAACTCCAGGCGGGAGGCCGAGTTGGCCAGTCGCTGCCGCATCGTCATCACGTCATACAACGGAACGTCCGCGTTCAGCGCCGACACGGCCTGGCGCACCGCGCCGACGACGGACAACGGGTCCTTCGCCGTGCGCAAGGTCAAGGTGTAGCCCGGATAGCTGCACTGGAGGTACGACAGGTAAACATCAGCTCCGATCTCCGCCGCCAGGTCGTCGTACTTCACATCGCCCACCACTCCGATGATCTCCACTGCGGCATAGTCCGCGCTCAGGGCCCGGCTGAGGTCGAGTTCCTGGCCGATCGGATCGCGGTTGGGCCAATGTCGGCGGGCCGCAGTCTGGTTGATCACCGCCACCTTCCTGGAACCGGCCCGGTCCTGTTCGGTAAGCCACCGGCCATTAAGCAAGGGCACCCGCAACGTGCGGAGGTAATCCGCATTCGCCTGATGAATGCCGACAGACACTTCCCTGGGTCCGCCTTCCTCGCCGGACCGCTTCAGTGCTGCCACGCTCCGGTCAAAAGAGCCTAACAACGGCGCGGCATCGGCGAGACAGGCCGATTCCACACCGGGGAGGGTCGCAACCCGCCCCAGCACCTGCTGAAAGAAGCGGGCGGAAGCCTCGGCGGGCATCCCTGACGGCTGGTCCAATCGGAAGGTCAGAAGGTTCGCCGGCTCGAACCCGATGGGCGTCGCCGTCAAGCGGCCGAAGCTGCGGAGCATGAGACCCGCCCCGATCAGGAGCACCAACGCCAGCGCGGTTTCCCCTGCCACGAGCAGGCTTCGACCCGACAGCCACCGGAGGCCATCCGACGTTCCCGCCCCACTGTTCGTGGATCGGTGCAGCGCAGGATTGAGTGGCCTGCGCACAGCTCGCCAAGCCGGGAAAAGCCCGAAGAAGACACCACAACCGAGCGCGACCAGAAAGTTGAAGGCCAGCACGGGAGCGTCAAGTTGGATGGCCGCGAAATCCGGCAACCGCGCGTGTGTTGAAAAAAGGCTGGAACTGTCGGCCGGTTGGAAGGCAGCCAGAAGATCCGTGCCCCACCGGGCCAGCAGCAAGGCGAGCGCGCCCGCGATCGTGGCGAGCACCAGGTTCTCCAGCAGGAGGTGACGGACCAAGTGACCGCGCGATGCCCCCAAAGCCAGGCGGATGGCCATCTCGCCCTCACGGGATACCGCCCGTGCGAGCAGCAAATGCGCGACATTGACACAGGCGATCAGCAACACGAAGCCGACCGCTCCCAACAGGACGCACAGCGAACGCCGGATGGCCGGGTCCGTCAGGGCAGTCTGTAACGGCACAAGCTGGATGCGCCAGGTGGCTTCGCCCGCGCCAGCCGGCTCGGGATACGCGCTCACGATCTGCCGCTCCAGTTCCGCCAGGCCCGGCTGCGCCTGCGTCAGGCTCAATCCCGGATTCAACCGCGCCAGGACCCGGTGCCACATTACCCAGGGCCGCTGCAGGCGCGTGGGATCTTGATGGAGCACGGGGACCAGGTTGATGGGGACCCACAGCTCGGCCGATCCCGACTGTCCTTTGAACCCCGGCGGCAGCACACCGACAATTGTCAGGGAGACCCGGTTCGCGCGGAGAGTCTTGCCAATTACGTTCGGATCGCCGCCGAAACGACGACGCCACAACCCGTCGCCGATGAGCACCACCGCAGATGATCCCGGCGCGCGGTCCTCCTCGGTCCCGAAGGCGCGGCCCAGCGATGGCCGCAGGCCGAGCAACGGGAAATAGCTGGAGGAAACCTCCTCCGCGTGGATGCGCTCGGCCTCGCCGTCACCGGTCACTGTCAGTTCGTCGCTCGCGCAAGCCGCCACCTGGGCGAACAGTCGGTTGTGATCCCGCAGGACTTCAAAGCGCGGGAACGACCAGTGCGCAAAGGTCTGGGCGGGGCTGCCAGGGACGGCAACGGAGGATTGCACCTGGACCAGGCGACCGGGTTCCCGATATGGCAAGGGCTTGAGCAACACGGCATAGACCACGCTGAACAGCGCGCTGTTCGCCCCGATCCCCAACGCCAGCGTCAGCAAGACGACGACCGTGAACACGGGGTTTCGGCGGAGCTGGCGGAAGGCGAAGCGAAGATCATTCATAGCGAGAGTGGCTAGTCGGTAGTGGCTAGTGGGCAGTGGGTAGTTTGGCGCGCAGCCAATCCAGCCTCTTCTGGAGGTCGTGGATGGGAGACATCATTCTGTTTTCGCCGCCCATAACGCGTTCTCTAATCACTACGCACTACCCACTCATCACTCATGCCTCAGCGCCACCATCGGATCGACTTTGGCGGCCCGGCGGGCGGGGACATAACTGGCGAACAGGGCGACTCCAGCCAGAAACACGGAGACGGCCACATAGGTCGCCAGATCCATTGTCCCCACCTGGAAAAGGAAGGACTTTAGTACCCGCGTCAGGGCGAGAGCCCCGCAGAGCCCGATCCCCAGTCCCACCGCCACCAACCAGAGAGCTTGGCGCACCACCAGTTGCAGGATGTCCCCCCGTTGGGCGCCCACCGCGATTCGGATCCCAAACTCCCG
>Ga0315274_10010289_pt1 | contig 13467 bp, 9 predicted proteins | sample YL17G02_20_MG_FD_203700 | JGI IMG/M metagenome (GOLD analysis project Ga0315274, IMG submission 203700) | Sediment microbial communities from Yellowstone Lake, YNP, Wyoming, USA - YL17G02_20 | ecosystem: Environmental > Aquatic > Freshwater > Lake > Sediment | place: USA: Wyoming | collected...
ACGCTCGCGCTCGACGCGGCGCCCGCGGCCGCCGGCGCGCCGCTCCCGCCCGACGCGCCCACCCTCATCGTGCTGCCCGGGCTCACCGGCGGCTCGCACGACGCGTACGTGCAGTGGCTGGCGGTGGAGGCGGCGCGCGCGGGGATGCGGGCGGTCGTCTTCAACTCGAGGGGGACGTCCGACGGCCCGGTCACGTCGCCCCAATTCTACTCCGCGTCCTACACAGGGGACATGCGGTGCGAGGGAGTGGGGTGGTGGGGCGGGGTGGGGTGGAGGGCGTCGTCCGGCGCCCACACCCCCGCCCCTCTCTCCTCAGTCTCGTCGTCGCCCACCTCGCCGCCCGCCACCCCGCCTCCCCCCTGCTCGCCGCCGGCTACTCCCTGGGCGCCAACATCCTGGTGCACTACCTGGCCGAGGAAGGGGAGGCGTGCCGCATTGCGGCGGCGGTGTCCATGTGCAACCCTTTCGACCTCGTCCTCTCCGACGCCAATTTCCAGACTGGCTTCAACCGCGTGTACGACTGGAACCTGGCGGCGTCCCTGAGAGGCATCTTCCAGCGGCACGCGGGGCTTTGGGAGGGGGCAGCCGCTCCGTTCGACCCCGCGCGCGCGGCGGCCGCCACGACCATCCGCGACTTTGACGACGCCATCACGCGCGTCTCGTTTGGATTCGCCTCGGTCGACGAGTACTACGCGCGCGCGTCGTCGGCGTCCGTCGTCGGCAAGGTGCGGATTCCCCTGCTCTGCCTCCAAGCCGAGGACGACCCCATCGCGCCCGCGGCCGCCATCCCGACCGCGGCCCTCGCCCTCAACCCGCACACGCTGCTCGCCACGACGGAGCGGGGCGGGCACCTGGGGTGGTGCGCGGGGCCGGCGGGCGCGGCGGGCGCGCCCTGGTGCGACGCGCCGGCGGTCGAGTTTTTGTACAGCGCGCTGCTGGAGCTGTACCGGGATGGGAGGCTGCCGGCGAGGAAGGAGGGAGGGGCGCAGGCGAGCGAGCGGGTCGAGGCGGCGCGCGTCGCGTGAGGAAATGGTGGCGTGCGCGCCTTCGCTGGCGCCGCTCTGTGCAGCATTAATTCTTTGGGGTTGAGTGTTGGATCGCGCAGCCGTTCCTGCGGCCGCCCGCGGCCGCCAGGGGTGGCTAGCGCGGTCTGCAACGAGACGCGCGCGAGCTGCTGCGCGGTCACTCCCTCCCCACCACCTCCACCATCATGACCGCCCTAGACACAGACACCGTGGCAGCGCTGGCGCTGGACGACGGCGCGCCCGCCGCCGAGCGCGATGCGGACGCCGACGGCGGCGACGGCGGCGACGCGGTGAGATTGGGCGCCGGGCGGCCGCGGCAGAGCACGGTGTTGGATGCGTGCGCTTCGCACGCGCGGCAAGGAGCGCAATCGGGGGCGCCCGCGCGTCGCGCCGCGCCCCGGCTGCCGACCACCCCACCACCACCTCTCCAGTCCGCGACCCCCCTCACCAAGGCCGCCAAGAAGCGGGCCGCCAAGAAGCGGGCGGCCGCCCGCGCGGTGGCCGAGCCGACGGCTGCGACGCCGGGCGGGCAGTCCGACCCGCCGACCGTGCCGATCACCACCCTCTTCCCTTCTTCCGCCTACCCCGAGGGCGAGTGGCAGTCGTACGCGGACGACGTGCGGTGGCGGGAGACGGACGCCGAGTGCCGGGAGCGGGACCGGCTCGACGCGGGCGACATCGAGGACGCGCGGCGCGCGGCCGAGGCGCACCGCCAGGTGCGAGCCTACGCGCGCCGCATCGCGCGCCCCGGCATCAAGATGATTGATTTATGTGAGAAACTTGAGGCCGCGAGCCGGGCGCTGGTCGGCGAGGCGGGGCTCGACGCGGGGATTGCTTTCCCCACCGGCTGCTCCCTCAACCACGTCGCCGCCCACTGGACGCCCAACGCGGGCGACGAGACCGTGCTGCAAAAGGACGACGTCATGAAGCTGGACTTTGGGACGCACGTCGGGGGGCGGATCATCGATTCCGCCTTCACGGTCGCGTTCAACCCGCGCTACGACCCCCTCCTCGCCGCCGTGCGCGACGCCACCAACGCCGGCATCGCGGCCGCCGGCGTGGACGCTCGTCTGTGCGACATCGGGGCCGCGGTGCAGGAAGTGATGGAGGCGGGCGAGGTGGAGCTCGGCGGGAAAACGTTCCCCGTCAAATCGATCCGCAACCTCAACGGCCACTCCATCGGCCGCTACCGCATCCACGGCGGCAAGTCCGTCCCCATCGTGCGCGGCGGGGAGGCGACGCGCATGGAGGAGGGCGAGTATTACGCGATTGAAACGTTTGGGTCGACGGGGCGCGCGCTCGTGCACGAAGATTTGGAGTGCTCGCACTACATGCGCGCTCCGGACGCGCCCCGCGTCCCGCTGCGGCTGGCGCGCGCGCGGCAGCTGCTGACGGCGATCGACAAGAATTTCGGGACGCTCGCCTTTTGCCGGCGCTACCTCGACCGCGCCGGGGAGACGAAGTACGGCGCCGCCCTGAAATCGCTGTGCGACGCGGGCATCGTCGACGCCTACCCGCCCCTCGTCGATGTCAAGGGGGCGTACACGGCGCAGTACGAGCACACGCTCTACCTGCACCCGACGCGCAAAGAGGTGTTGAGCCGGGGCGAGGATTATTGAGAAGTTGAGAGACGAGGGGTGGAGACTCGCTGGCGGGCTGCGGGCGTGCAACCGCGTGCGCGCTCTGCTCTCCCCCCGGGCGCCGAGCGACAGGGTGCGTGCGTTGCAGGGGGGCGGGACAATGGGGAGGTTTTGTTTTTTTAAGGAAACGCGTTGTTGGCCGCCCGCCACCCCTCTCCCCCCCTCAGTCCTTGGCGTCAGTGATCCCGTCCGCCCCGATGGCAAACGTGGCGTCCCGCTCCGGCAGCGAGGGCGACGCCACGATTTTGGCCATGCGCGTGTCGCCGCGCCCCTTCTTCAACCACAGGCGCGTCGTCGACGCGTGCGCCATGATGTTGCCCCCGATCGGCTTGACGGACGGCCCCGCAAACATGGCGCCGCCGTCCAGGTTGGCGGCGACGACCTGGTTGGTCACCACGACCGCGCACCCGAATTCATCCGCCAGGCGCTGCAGCGAGCGCAGGAACCGCCCCAGGTGGATTTGGCGCGCCGACAGTTCGCCGCGCCCGTTGAACTCGGTGCGGTAGAGGGCGGTGACCGAGTCGACGATGATGAGCGCAAACCGCGCCTCCGCCATCATCGACGCCGCGGCGAGCAGGAGCTGCCCCTGGTGGTCCGTGTTGTGCGCGCGCGCGTAGGCGACGTTGTCCAGGACGTCGCCGGGGTTGAGGCCAAAGCGTTCCGCGATGGCGACGAGGCGCTGCGGCCGAAACGTGCCCTCGGTGTCGATGTAGAGCGCCTTGCCCTCGCCGCCCCCCATGTCGGTGGGCAGTTGGCACGTGACGCACAGGGTGTGGCACAGTTGGGTCTTGCCGCACCGAAACTCGCCATAAATCTCGGTGATCGACCCCGTCTCGAGGCCGCCCTCGAGAATCGTGTCGAGCTCCTTCGACCCCGTCGTCACCGTGATCAGGTCGCCGCGCGCCTCGGCAACCACGGACGCGGTCGTGAAGCCCATGGGGCACAGTTTCCAGGCCTCGGTCTGCATTTTGACCACTTTGGCTTCAGACACGCCCTTGATGAGGCAGAGCTCCTTTTTGGTCGAGTGCGCCAGGCATTCCACCGTGTTGACGCCTCCCTCTTTGAGCTTCTTGATGTCGGCGGCCGCGATGCCGAGCTCCTGAAATGGGGAGGAGGGGAAAAATGTGAGAGGGGGTCGAGAGGGGGCGTCGGGGCGGCGCGCAGGGCGTCTCCCGCACGCCCGCGACGCGCAAACGTGCGCCCGGCGACCGGCCAGGGGGGCGGCCGGCGCGGCGGCGGGCCCGCGCCCGTCGTCGCGCGCCACGCGCTTCGCGCGCTGAGCGAACGCGGCGCGCCCGCCCGCGCCCCGCGCCTCGCCTCGGACGCCGCGCCTTCCCCCGCGCGCGGCGGCGCGAGAGATCCGCCACCACGCGGCGGCGTTGCAGGGCGCACGGGCGCCGGCGCGGCCGCGCGCGGGGGGTGCGGAATGGGGCGCGCCCGCGCGAGCCTCGCCCGCCTCGCTCTTGTCCTCTCACCTGCAGCAGCTCGATGGGGCGCGGCCCCACGTTCTCCTCCATGTCCACGCACTCGCCCGCGGCGGCGGCGGGCGCCGCGTTTTCTTGCAGGGCGGCCATGGCGGCGGAGGGGGGTCGGGGGCGGGCGGTGGCGGTGTTGGCGGTCAGAGAGGGCGCTGAGGCGCCGGACGAGGGGGGCCGGACGAGGGAGACGCGGGGGGTGTAAGAGTGGCAGGGCCGCGCGCGGCGCGTCGATTTGGGCGCCCACTCTCTCCCGGCGCCCGGCGGCGCCAGGCGCGCCCGCCCGCCCCCCGCCGCGATGCCGGGAGCAGCGTCGCGCCCGAGAGAGGGCGCCAGCCCCCCCAAAACCTCCCCCCCCAAGGTGCCCTCGTCGCTCGCCGACGCGGTCTCCGGCGGCTCCGCCGCCGCAGCGACCGCTTTTTGGTCCCAGTCCTTGCTCGTTGCCACCGCGGTCGCGTTTGGGGCGGCGCCAGCGCTGGCGGTGCCCGCGTTCGTCGCCTTTTGCGGCGTCGCGCTCCCCCTCAGAGCGCTCCACTTTGCCCGCCGCCGCTGGACCTTTTTCCTGCTCGACTTTTGCTATGCGGCCAACGGCCTGGCCCTGACCTCCATCCTGGCCGGCCCCGGCGCCCGCCGCCTGGACGCCGTCGCCGCCGCCGTCGCCGACGGCCCTCTCGCCGGCGCGCTGCTCGCCTGGCAGTGCGCGTACGGTCCGTCCGCCGAACACGCCGTCTCTGTGGGCGTGCACGCGCTGCCGGGGCTGGCGCTGTGGGCGCGGCGCTGGTTTGGGGAGCGGGGGGTGAGAGCGGAGAGCGCGCCGCTTGCGCACACGCTCGCCTGGCCGCTCGCCTTTTATTGCGCGTGGCAGGCCGTTTATTTTGTCGTCGTGCATCTCCTCTGCGGGCGCTGGATCGTCGCCAACCGGTACGGCACCTCCTACCGCGCGCTCGCGCGGCGCGCGGCGCGCGCGCGCTCGGTCTGGGACCGCCTCGTGCGCACCGGCCCCCCTGCCCGCCGCGTCGCGGTCTATGGCGGCCTGCAACTCGCGTTCACAGCGGCGTGGCTCGTCGCCGCGGCGGTCCTTCCCCTCCGCACGTCGCTGCGCGCGTCGGCCGCGTGGCAAGCCGCCAAGGTCGCGATTCCCCTCCACTACGGCACCCGCCACGTGCACGTGCGCGCGCCCCGGGCGCGGCTGGCGGCCCTGGTCGCGGCGGGCGCACTCGCCCCGGGGGCGGGGTGAGGACGAGGCGGGGGCTGGGGGGCGCGGCTTTTGATTTCTTGCGCACTCATTCGTGTGTATGGTATTTGTGCGACCTCACCCGGCGTGCGCGCGGCCGGCGGCACACGTCGCGGGGTTGTGACAGCAGCCCAACAGTGAGCGCGACACGCGACCGCGACTTGAAGACCGCGAATGAAGGCACCTCGCCACACCTCCCTCATCAACGCCACCATGCCCGCCCTGGTTCGGGGACCGGTCGCGCACACGTGTCGTCGGTGAGCGCTGCAGGAGGCGGGAGACGCGCACCCGGCGCGCGGGCGCGCGCCCCGCTTCCCATCGGCCCACGCCGACCCCCACCACCCACCCCAGGCCGGCGCAACGGGCTCCAGCGTCATCCACGCCCGCCCGGCGGCGCACGCCCGCCCGCGCGCCGGCGCGCGGGCTGGTCGCGCCGCGCGCGGCGCGGCACGACGACGACGGTGCGATTCGAGGGCGGGGAGGGGGCGCGAGACCCCCGCCGCGCTCCCAGCGCGTCGGTGGTTGTCCCATCGACCCTTTGAAGCGGGACGGAGGCGCCCGCGCCCCTTCTTGGGGGACGCCCTACGCGCGGCGCTTTCGGCGGGGAGAACCCCTCAAAACGACGCGCCCCCCCTCCCTCCAGCCGCCGCCCTCCCGTCCGACGTGCTCGAAGAAGAGGACGGCGCGGTCAATGTGCGGGACGACCTCGAGTCCCTCCTGGCAGCCCTCCCCGTTGACGTGCGCGACCTCCTCGCGCGGCACCCGCGCCGGGCGACCCTCCTCGAAGTCGTCCTCGACCTCGGCCGCCGCCCCGAGGCCCGTTTCCTGGGTGAAGGCGGGAAAGAGTATCTGCGGGAGGCAGAGGTGACGCAAGCCGACCTCGCCGCGGCCGAAGCTGCCGTCGGCGCGTTCGGCGGCGACAACCGCGCGGGCGTCCCCGGCACCCTGCACCGCATCTCCGCCATCCGCAACCGGCGCGGAGCCGTCATCGGCCTCACGTGCCGCGTCGGGCGCGCGGTGTCGGGCCACGTGTCGCTGATTGCTGATATCTTACCTGTCCCCAATTCCGTCCTCTTCCTGGGCCGCCCCGGCGTCGGCAAAACGACCGTGATTCGGGAGATGGCCAGGCTCCTCGCCGACGACCTGGGCAAGCGGGTCGTCATCGTCGACACTTCAAACGAGGTCGGCGGCGACGGCGACGTGCCGCACCCCGCCATCGGCGGCGCGCGCCGCATGCAGGTGCCCGACCCGTCGCAGCAGCACCGGGTCATGGTCGAGGCGGTGGAGAACCACATGCCGGAAGTCGTGATTGTGGACGAGATCGGGACCGAGGCCGAAGCACTCGCGTGCCGGTCGATCGCGGAGCGCGGCGTGCAACTCGTCGGCACCGCCCACGGGCAGGTGCTCGAGAATCTGATGAAGAACCCGACGCTGTCGGACCTCGTCGGGGGGATCGCGTCGGTCACGCTCGGCGACGACGAAGCGCGCGCGCGCGGCACCCAAAAGTCGGTCCTCGAGCGCGTCGCGCCGCCCACTTTTCCCCTCGTCATCGAGATGCGGGAGCGCGCGCTCTGGGTCGCGCACTGGACGGAGGACAGCGTCGACGCCCTGCTCCACGGGAAGACGCCGATCGTGCAGGTGCGGTCGCGCGCGGCGGGGTCCAAAGATGTCAACGTGGACGAAGTGCGGTACGATGCCGTTGAAGGCATGATCGAGGCGGCCGCCGCGGCGGCCGCGGCCGGCGGGTCGCCCGTGGGGCTCGCGAGCGCGGCCGCCACCGCCGCCGGCGCCTTCGACCCGACCTCCTCCGGCGACTCCTGGGCCGCTCGTCTCGCCGGCGCGACCGACGTCGACGCCCTGGCGGGGCTGGCCGAGTACCAGCCGGGGCCGCCGCGCGCCGGGGGGGCGCGCGCGCTGGCCAACGGCGCGGGCGCCTCCCGCCGCGGCAAGCGCCGCAACGGCAAGTGAGGATGGGGGTGTGGGGGTGGGCACGGGGACAGCCAAACGCACGCGTACGGGAGAGGCGGTGGGGAGGCACGCACAAAACGCTGCGCGCGGGGGCGCCGCGCCCCCGCCCGCCCGCTCTGTAAAACCAGCCAGGCGGCACTTGAGACACACACACCAAGGCGACTGCGCAAGCGTGCCGGCACGGGTTGCACGGCGGCGGCGGGCGCGGCGGCGCCCCGCCCGGGCCCCCTCTCGCCCCCCTCCACCCTCTTCACTTGAGCTTCTTCTTGGGGCGCAGCTGGTTGGTGTGCCCGCACTTTTTCTTGCGGCAGTTGGTCGCGCGCGGGTGCAGGCGCGCGTAGCACCTGGAGAGAAAGGGGTGGAGGGAAGGGGGTCGGAACCCGGCAACCGTCTCGCCCACACGAACTGTCCCAACACTAAATGGCCGGCGCCGGCGTGGGATTAAGGCCGCCGGGCCAGCAAAGCGAGCGTGGAGGGCGGTGTGGGGCGGCCATTCATCCGGTGGGCCACGGAGGAGGCCCGCGGCCAAACTTTATCGCGCCCGAGGGGATAGGAAGGCGCCACGCACGCCACCACACTCCCACTACTCACTTGCGGCAGATCATCTTGTCCTGGTTGTACTTGCGGGCGAGGATCTGCAGCGACGGCTCGATGATGCCCCCGCGCAGGCGGAGCACCAGGTGCAGCGTCGACTCCTTTTGGATGTTGTAGTCGGCCAGGGTGCGGCCGTCCTCCAGCTGCTTGCCGGCGAAGATTAGGCGCTGCTGGTCGGGCGGGATGCCTGCAGGAGACAAGGGAAGAGGGGGTCGGCGATGGGCGGGGCGGGTGGCGGCCGCCACGCGCCCTTCCCGCCACCGCCACCCCCTCGCGCGCGCACCTTCTTTGTCCTGGACCTTGTTCTTGACGTTCTCGATCGTGTCCGACTGGGGAGGAAGGAGGGGAGGGGGCGCGCGTCGGGCCGCGCGCGCGGTGGGCGCCGCGAGGCCGCCATCGGGCGCGGCCGCCGCCCCAGGCGGCGGCCGACGTCGTCCCGAACCGGTGCGCGCGGATGAGGGCGGCGCGCGCCCGCCGCGCGCGCCGTGCGGCGGCCGAGCTGCGCCCGGCGGCCGCGCGCGGATCGCGCGCCCCGCGCCCGCCTGCGCCCCACCACCGTCCCGGGGGCTCACCGACTCGACCTCTAGCGTGATCGTCTTGCCGGTCAGGGTCTTGACGAAGATCTGGGGAGGATTGCGGGGGGGGGCGTGAGCCGCACATCGCGGGCCGGCGCCGCCGCGGACCGCGCCCGCGTCGCGGGGCGCGCACCTGCATGGCGGGCGCTGTGGGGCCGGCGCGGGGTGGGTGACGGCGCGGTGGTCGCGCGGAGTGAGGGAGAGAGGTGGGTCGACGCCCGCCCCACTGCCGCCACTCCCGCCACCGCCCGCTCGCCCGGGCACACACTTGCATTCACAAGCGCGGCGGGCGGGCGGCCGCCCGCCCCCTTGGCCCGCGCGCGGCGGCGCCAAAGCGCGCGCCAGCCCCCCGCATAGAAGAGGCTCCACCGTCCTTACGCGGGCCCCCTCCGGCCCGACACCCTCCTCCTCACGCCGCCACGCCGCGCGCAGTGAGCGCGGCGAGCTCGGCCTGCGTCACCAGCACGTCGCCGCCGGGGTCGCCGCCGTCCTCCGCGTCGGGCCGCACCCACTGTTTGTCGCCCGACCCCGCATGCACATAGTACGGCCGCCCCGACTTGGCGTCCCGGTGCTCGGCCCACCCGGCGGCCAAGGGAGTCCACACGCACGAGCGCAGGCCGTCGGCGAGCATCCCCCGGTCGAGGTCGCGCCCGATGAAGACGATCTGCGACACGGGCGCGTCCTCGGACCATTCGACGGCCGACGGGCCAAAGCACACGGTGTCGTGCACGCCCTGGAAGACGAATTTCACTTTTTCCTGGCCCTTGACGCACAGCACGCCCTTGCACCGCATGATGTCGCGCCCCTTCTCCAGAAGCAGGTCCTGTAAGCGAGAGAGGAGGGGAGGGAGGGGGTGTGGGTGGGCGGGCGCGGCGAGAAATGGTGGCGGCGCGGCCCGCGGCCGAACCTCTCTCTTTCTCTCTCTCCCTCTCTCTTCCCTCCCTATCCCTCCTCCTACCTTCATGAACATGTTGAACCGGAACTGGTCCAGGGGGCCCGTCGCCGAGATGCCGACCGAGGAGACGCCGGCAAGGTCGTGGAGGCGGCGCCGCGCGCGCGGCGCGTCGGCGCCGGCGGCGGCCTCGCCGGCCTCGGTCTTGGCCGGCGGCTCGTCGCTGCCGCCCGCCGCGCGCACGCGCTTGCCGCGCGTGGACGGCTCGCCGCCCGACCCGGGCTGGCCGTCGCGCGCCGCGTCGGCGGGGTCGGCCGGCGGCGGCGTCGCGGCCGCGTCGTCCCCCTCCTCGTCCACGCCGCCGCCGCTCATGAACCCCGGGTCGACCTGCAGCGCGCGCTCGATGGAGAACGAGTTGACGTCCATGATCGCCTCCCACGTCGGCTTGGGCCGCACGGCGGCGGCGGGGGCGCCGTTGCCCTCGCCGCCTTCCACGCCCGCGTTGAGCTGGCACTCGATGATCTTGGCCGTCATGTTGACCGACCGCACGATGTCCCGCGCGGCTTCGAGCTCTTCGTCCGTGACCAAATCCACCTTGTTGAGCAGGATCGTGTCGGCGAAGGCGATTTGGTTGACCGCCTCATCGAGCGCGTCGGGCGACCGTTCGTCCGCGAGCCTCGAGATGTGCTGCGCGTCCACGAGGCACATGACCGAGTCGAGGCGGTAGCGGGACGAGATGTAGGGGTTGGCGAAAAAGGTGAAGACCTGGAGAGCGGGCGAGAGGACGGGACGCGTGAGGCGAACCACCGACCGCGCCGCGTGGCCCCCAACCTAGCCTCCAACCCGCCCCCCCCTCCCTCCCCCACGCACCACGGGCCCGGGGTCCGCGACGCCCGTCGTCTCGAGGAGCACGTTGTCAAACTGGAAGCCGTGCGCGGTCTCGCGGCGCTCGAGCTCCTTCAACGCGTCGACCAAATCGCTGCGCAGCGAGCAGCACACGCAGCCGCGCTCCAGGGACACGATGTCCTCCTTGGCGATGAGGTTGGCGGAGACTGGGGGGGGTGAGGGAGGGGTGGGCGCCGAAAAAGGGGGCCCGTCGCCCCCGAGCCGCGGGTGGCGGCCGCGCCGCGCGCCGCGGGCGCGCGCGCCCGCGGCCTCCCGCCCTCGGACCCCGCCCCTCGGCCCCGCGCGAGTAGCCGCCGCCGGCGCGGCGGGCGCGGCGGCGGCGAGCGGCGCGGCGAGGGACGCGGCCAGACCCTCCGACGCCGGCGCGGCGAGCCGGCGCGGAAGGGGCGGGTGGCGCCATTGGCGCCCGCGCGCGCCGCAAGGGCGCCCGCGGTCACGCCCCGGCAGCCGCGGGCGCTGGATGCCGGCGCTCCGAGCGCCGCCGCGGCCCACGCCGCACCCCCGCGGGAGACAACCGCGCGTCGCCACCCCCTCCCCTCTCCCTCACCCAGGTGCGAGTCGATGCCGATTTCGCCCAGCTCGTTCTCGATGACCGCGACGCGGCGACGCGCCTTTTGGGACAGAATCGTGTTGATGAGCGACGACTTGCCCGACCCCAGGAAGCCGGTGACGAGGGACACGCCCCGCTTGGCCGCTTCGGGGAGGGGCATGGCTGGTGAGGGTAAGGGCGGGGGCGGGCGCGCGGCCTCGGCCCCGGGAGAGTGGGTGGCGGCAGTGTCCCCACATTCGGCCCAGCGCCGCCCCCTCTCTCCTCCCTCCTCCTCCCAATGTCGGGCCGCGGTCGCGGTCGTGGCCGTTCCCCGGCCGCCGGCGGCCGCGGCGGCCCCCGCTCGGGCGGGCGCGGGCGCGGCGGGCGCGGCGCGGCGGCGCCGCCGGCCGCGAAGAAAAGGTTAGAGGGGAGTGGGGGCGGCGGCGGCGACCTGGCACGTGTGCGGCTCGCACTAGGGAGGCCGCGCGCCGGGCGGGCGCCGGCGCGCGCTCGACCGACCCCAAACCCTTTCGCAGGCCGCCGCCCCTCGACGCGGGCCTGCCCGCCGGTGTCGCGCCCGCTGACGCGCGCCGCCCGCCCAAGAAGCAGAAAAACGAAGACCTGATCAAGGTGGGGGGGTGGGAGGGGGTGGGAAGGGCGGCACGGCTTGACGGCGGCCTCGCGCGCGCGTTGCCAACGCTCCCCGTTCCTCTCCCTCTCCAGGCCGTCGTCGGCAAGTGGGAGACCATGCGTCGGCACGACACGCCGCCCGAGAAGAAAGAGGCGCTGGCGCGGGAGGTGCTGGAGCTGGTGCGTGTGCAGGGAGGAGGGGGTGGGAGGGCGTGGCGGGCGCGCTCGCGCGACGGCCCACCACCGCCGCCACCCGCCGCCTCTCCCATTAGGTCAAGGGCTCTGTCGCCAAGTACGCCATGTCGCACACGACGTCCCGCGTGCTGCAGGCGGCAGTCAAGGCGGCGGGCGCCGACGCCCGCGCAGCCGTGCTCGCTGAGGTCGCGCCCGACGCGCTGCCGCTCGCCAAGTCGTCGTACGGCCACTTTCTGTTGACCAAGCTCATCTCGCTCGCGCCCAAGGAGGAGGTGCCGGGTGAGTCAAAGGAGGGGGGGGGGGGGGGCTCTTTGGGTGCGCCGCGTCCCTCTCTCTCTGCCGGCGTCCCTGATGGCACACACCAAAGTACTGCGTTATCTTTCCAACGGCGGCACCGCTCCGCGGCGCCGCCGCCTGCGGAAGCCTACAAAGGTCCTGAGACGCCGCCGCCCTTCCTCGCCCGCCGCCCGCCGCGCCCCGGCAGTGAAGTGAAACCCCCCAGCCCACGCTCAGTGGCTGGGAGCGCCCCTTTTGGGGGGCGCCGGGTCATGGCTCTGCCCACAGCGAGCCACGGCGGCGGGAGCGAGGCCCGGCGCGCGCCCGTGCGCCGGGCCGCCGACCGCGCCGCCCGACAGACGCACGCGCGGCGGCGGCAAGAAAATGCTCACGCACACCGTGCGCCCCTTTCCCAGCCTTGGCCAAGCGGTTCAAGGGCCACCTGGCCCCGCTCCTCCGCCACCCGACCGGCGCCGCGGTCGTCGACGAGCTCTACGCGCGCGCCACCCCCCGCGCCCGCGACGGCATGGCGGCAGAGTTTTACAGCCGCGAGTACGCGCTCCTGGGCGGGCCCCCGCCCGCGTCGCTCGCCGCCGCGCTCGCGGCGGCCGACGCGCCTGCGCGGCGCGCGACCCTGGCGCGGCTCGCGGCGTCGCTCACGCCCATCGTGGACAAGGGCATGCTCGACCCGGTGCTCGTGCACCGGCTGCTGGCCGACTACTATGCAGTGGCGCCCAGGGCGGCGACTGCCGACCTCACAACAGCGCTCTCCTCCCCCGCCCTCCTCCGCGCCGTGCACACGCCGCACGGCGCCCGCCTGGCGGTCGCTGTCCTGGCTCGTGGCTCCGCCAAGGATCGCAAGCTGCTCGTGCGCGCGCTCAAGGGGCACGTCCCGACGGTCGCGCGCGACGAGTGGGCGTGCGCCGCGCTGGCGGCCTGCCTGGCCGTCGTGGACGACACGGCGTTGCTGGCGAAAGTGGTGGTGCCGGAGCTGGCGGCGGCGGCGGGCGACCTGGCGGCCGACGCGCACGGCAAAGGGGTGTTGCTGTCCCTGATCTCCCCCGCCGCCCCGGGCGCGCTCGCGCCGCACGTCGCGGCTCTGGTCAAGGACGCGGTCGACTACGCGTACGGTGAGGGAGACGGGGGGCCGACCTCGAAGAAAGAGCCGTCCGCGCGGCGGCGCGAGCTCGCCGCCGCGCTCGGCGGCCCCCTGCTGGCCGCCCTGGCCGACGCCGCGCCCGCGCTGGCCGCGTCGCCGTCCGTCGACCTGCTGCTCGAAGCTGCTCGGGGCGGCGGGGACGGTAAGTGTGCAGTGGGGGGGTTACAGGGAAATTGTTGGATAAACGGCAAACAGCAACTTGCTGCATTTTCCTTGAGCCAAGAGCATAATTGCGTCTCCTGGCGCCCGACACGCCGCCCACCCCTCTTCCCCACCCTCCCTTCTCAGGCGCCTTCGGCGAGGCGCACCCGGACGGGGTGGCGGCCCTGGTCGCCGCCCTGGCGGCGGAAGCGGCCAAGCCGGCGCCAG
>Ga0315274_10010290_pt1 | contig 13467 bp, 18 predicted proteins | sample YL17G02_20_MG_FD_203700 | JGI IMG/M metagenome (GOLD analysis project Ga0315274, IMG submission 203700) | Sediment microbial communities from Yellowstone Lake, YNP, Wyoming, USA - YL17G02_20 | ecosystem: Environmental > Aquatic > Freshwater > Lake > Sediment | place: USA: Wyoming | collected...
GGCGCAGGCTGTCACCCCACCCGTTGCGCATGAGAGGTTTCCAGGATCCGCAGAGAGCACAGGCTGACAGCCTGCGCCACCCGCATCAGCTGCGCGCGGGCAAGTAGCTGAGCGGGTTGACGGGCGTGTTGGCGTCCTTGCGAATCTCGAAGTGCAGGTGGGGGCCAGTCGCATTGCCGGTCGCGCCTGCGGTGGCGATCATCTGACCGGCTTCCACGAGATCGCCCTCTTTGACGAGGTTTCGGTCGTTGTGGGCATAGAGAGTGATCCAGCCGCTCGCGTGTTCGAGGAGGACCATGTTGCCCATCGAAGGTAGGTATTTGCTGTCGCTGTAGATGACGCGGCCGGGGTAGGCGGCGCGAATCGGCGTGCCGCGCTTGTTCGAGATGTCAATGCCCAGATGAAGCCGTCGGCCCGACGAGCTGACGTTATAAAGCGACGACAACGTGCCGGAAAGCGGCCACTGGAAGCGCGGCGCGTTGGAGACGGGCGTCTGGGAAGTGGCGGGGAAAAGATGTTTGCTGTAACCCTGAGCGATCTGAAGGCCCTTTTGGCGGTTGGCCGGAACGGGTTGCGGCAGCGGGGCGGGTGTTGCGGCCGGAGCGGTTCTTGCAGAGGCCACTGCGACCGATTTCGGCTGAGGCGCAGACCGCGACGGCAATGGGAAAACTCCCAGAAACGACGCCGGCTGCGCGGAGACGGCGGCCATGGGACGCGCCGTCGGCATCATCACCACGGTCGGGGCCTGGGGAGGCTGACCCAAGAGGACGGCCTTGGTGAATTGGGTGTCGGGGGTCGGACGGGTCGCTTCGGGCGAGGGGCGAATCGGCTCGGAACGGTGGGGCTTGGCGTAGTAGGATTGGGGAAACTCGGTGCGCGTCCGCGGGATGAAGACCCGCTCGCCGGCGCCAAGAGCGCCGCCAGGTACGATCCGGTTCACGTCGGCCAGGAAACTGAGATCGCAGCCGAAGTGCTGCGCAATCGAGGCCAGTGTGTCGCCTCGCTGGACGGGATACGAGTAGCCGGGGATGACGCTGCCGTTCCAGTATCTCAAATGGGTGAAAGGAACCCTTGTCGGCGTGGAGCAAGAACCGCAAACAAGCGAAACGGCCAGGGCCGCGACAAGCGCGTGGGGAGATGGCCGGAAGGGTCGCCGCCGAATGTTGGAGATTGTCATTCGCAAGTGTTCTCCCGCTCCTCGCAAAACCGAACGCCACCCCCGCGACATTGCCGTTTCTCCTACGTTGTGAGGCCGGCGTCGGTCAAGCCTCGATACGCGAATCGAACTGCTTTGTTGCCGCCGCGACGCCCCTTCCAGCGTTTGCGGCGTTCTGACCCAGCTGAGATGATTTCTCCATGACCCTGAGAGCGTGTCTGCGAAGTTCGTAGTAGCGCCGCAAGGCGCGTTGAAACACGGGGTCTGAAGCAAGAATGCCGGTCACGCGAAAACGCGCCTTGCGGCGCTACTACGAACTTCGCATCCCTTTCCGGGTGACGCCGAAAGCGTCATGAGCGACTCCGAGCAATCCGCTCGCAATTCTTCGGTTTGGGATTGACCGCTCGAACCGCCTGGCCGAAGATGAGTACCGTTCGATTGGGTCGAGTATCGCAACGGGCGAGGCGCGCATGGAAATCGGCATCATCGGACTGCCCCGAAGCGGCAAGACGACGGTCTTCCTGGCCCTCGGCAGCGACTCGGCCCGCGAAGCCGCCGCGCGCGTCCATCACAGCGATCCGGTCGTCGCCACGGTGGCGGTTCACGACCCTCGGCTCGAAGAAGTCGCCCGCGTCTGCAAAAGCCCGAAGACCGTCCACGCCATGATTCGCTATACCGACCTGCCGGGGCTGCCGCCCGAGCAGATCGAACGCCGCCACGGGCTGCCCGACTCGCACCTGCAATATCTGGCGCGCGTGGATGCCCTGCTGGCCGTGATTCGCGCCTTCGACGACGGCAGCGGCGTGCCGATTCAGATCGAACGTGACATCGAGTCGCTGGAGACCGAGTTGATTCTGACCGACTTGCAGCGCGTCGAAACCCGCCGCGAGAAAATCGAAAAGACGATTCAAAAGGTCAGCGGAAAGGAGCGCGAGAACGCCGAGGTCGAGCTGGCGGGACTGGTGAAGCTGCTCGATGCGCTGAACGCGGGCCGTCCCGCGCGTGGCGTCCAACTGGCCGACCGCGAGGAAGTCGCGTTTCGAAGTCTGGGCCTCGTTTCGATCAAGCCGATTGCGTGGGCGTTGAATGTGGACGAGAAGTCAACCGCCGCCACGCCCGACCTGACCGCACCGCTTCTGGCGAAAGGACTGGGACCTCACGCCGTGTGCGTTCAGATGAACGGCGAGATGGAGAAAGAAATCGCCGAGCTCGATGAGTCGTCGCGCGCGGAGTTTCTGTCGGGTTATGGTATTGGCGAACCGGCGGCCAAAAGGATCGTTGCGCTTTGCTTTCGCCTGTTGGGGCGCATTGTGTTTTTCACGGCGGCCGAGAAGGAGGCCCACGCCTGGACGCTGCGCGAGGGAGCGACGGCGCTCGAAGCCGCGGGGACGGTTCACAGCGACTTCGCGCGCGGCTTCATCCGGGCCGAAGTGGCGGCCTGGAACGACCTCGCAGCCGGCGGCGGTTACGCGGGCGCGCGCAAGAACGGGACGCTTCGCGCCGAGGGCAAGAGCTACATTGTCCGCGACGGCGACGTGATTCTGTTTTTGTTTCACAGCTAGGCAGAATCGAGCGCAGGCCCCTGATAGCGCGCGAGCGGCATAACGGGGGCGGCGGCAGCTGAGAGTGGGCGTCGGGCGGTCGCCAGGCGTATGGCTGTTTGCAGGCCCTTGACAAGCGTTACACTGCGAGGTAACAGTTATGTCGAAACGTCGGCGCGGTGGTTATGTGTTTCTCTCTTGGAAAAGCGACCACACTCCGCACCACGTTCATGTATTTCGAGACGGGAAGTTCGTCGTCAAGTGGGACTTGGAGAATGGAAAACCCATGAAAGGCAAGGCTTCTCAAAAGGTCCGGGATCTGATCGCCGAGCTTCGAACCGAGGGGTTGCTATGAAAATCCGCTCCGTATCCGCCAACAACCACCGCAAGGCCTTCGAGGTCAAGACCTCAACACGGGCATTCCACTTGCCCTACGCCGAAGTGGACCCCCGTCCGACTTCCGCGGATGCGATCAGAGATCTTTTCGTTGATCGCGAGCTCGGCGGCGAGGCGTTCACCTATGTCCTGAAATCAGGCCGCGAGGGCTGCGTCCACGTAGATCAGGTTCTCGAGTACAATCAGGACCCTCGATACCTCCGCGACGCGCTGCTCTATAAGCTGACGATTGAGGCCCAGAAGCGCGTGGCCGAAAGCCCCCTGGCCAAAAGGGAAATCATTCGGCGGCTCGGCACGTCCGCCAGCCAATTCTATCGCCTTCTCGATCAGTCGAACTATCGCAAGTCGGTGGATCAGCTCCTGTCATTGCTCCATCTGCTCGACTGCGATGTGGACTTAGTCGTTCGGGCAAGACGCGCGCGCTACGCGGCATGACCGCTGCATCCATGTGGCGTGGACCATCACAGTCGCACATACGATTGGCGGTTTCCGTAGGAAGTATTCGTCAAATGAAGGTGATCTCATTGCCGATTGCCCTTGGCGACTTCGCGCCTTCGCGTGCAAGAAAGCGCCAGAGAGGAATCAATCGCGCTTGACTCATTCACCGACCACGCTACCTTTTCCGCGAGAGGCAAATGAAGGGCAGGTTTGGGGTTGGCCCACCAAGCCCCAGGATCCGGCGGCTTACTGTCATGACGGCTAAACAGTTCTACGACTGGCAGACCTCTGGAGGCACCGACGATGTCATGAGACTCGTGGATTGCCTTGAGCGGGCGGACATTGCCTGGTGCGCCATTGGCGGAGTGGCGGTGAACCATTGGGCGCAAGAGCCGATGGTAACCCGGGACGTGGATTTTGTTGTCGCGGCCGACGCCATCGAGCGCGCCGTCTCGCTGCTGGAGAGCGCGGGATTTCAATCGGAGAGATTCGAAGGGTGTCATTGCGAGGAGCCGCTTCTTGGCGACGAAGCAATCTCGTTGTCGGCGCAGTCCATCAACTTCAAAGGACGCTCGGCTGTCAGCATTCAGCTCAGCACAGAGGAATTCTATCGGGACTTTCCCTCGCGGGCCGTGCCGGCGGATGTTCATGGCATCCTCCTGCGAGTGGCTTCGCTGGACGACACGCTCAGAGGCAAAATGAGAGCATGGTCGGAGCCTGCTCGAAGGCAGAGTAAACGGATCAAGGACCTTGCGGATATTGCCCGCCTGGTGGAAGCGCACCCCCATCTGTGGGACTCTCTGACGGACGAGTTGAAGCGGCAACTCCAGCCGCCGAAGTAGGACGGGCTGTCAGCCTGTCCAATGTTTCGCCGCCGAAGTGATCAGCCGGACCGGGCGACCTTGCAGCGGCGGGACTTCTGTGCGAATGGCGGAGAACCGTTTGAACCGCCCGCTCGCTCTGCAAAAGCGCGGCCCGAAACCAACGACTGTTCAGGCGAAGGCCTCATTCTCCGCCTTCGCGGAAGTTCGGGTAATGATTGACAGCGGGGCATAAGACGGCTACGCCTCGATGATTGCGCGGGAAGGGCGAGAACGGAATGGAAATAGATGACTTCATTTGGCTGCCCGACATAGTCGAAAAGATCGCGGTCAAACATCAGGTATTGCAGGATGAAGTGGAAGAGGTTTTCTTCGACAGGCCGCTGTTCCGTTTCGTCGAACTTGGGTGTCGCGCCGGGGAGGACGTGCATGCCGCTCTGGGCCAGACCGATGCAGGCCGTTACTTGATTGTCTTCTTCATCTACAAATCGAACCACGCGGCGCTTATCGTGAGCGCAAGGGATATGGACTCCAAGGAGCGAAAGCGATATGAGCAAGGTTAAAGAAGAGAGAGTCAGTGGGATTTCCAGGGCAAGTAGCATCGAGGAAATCGCTGACTTCTGGGACACACACAGCCTCGCCGACCGCTGGGACAAGACGCGAGATGCTTCTTTTTCGATTCGCGCCACGCGCCGGCGGCGCGTCACCATTGATCCGGAAGCCTATGGTCAGCTCGAGTCGCTGGCGCGCCGACGCGGCATTTCGCCCGAAACACTGGTGAATCTCTGGGTGGTCGAGCATCTCAAGAAAGGGCGGAAGGCCCGACAGGCGATTCAACGCAGACCGCGCACGCGCGCGGCGAGCTGACCGCGATGTTCGGCCGAGTCTCGCCGACCGTCTGAAGAACTTCGTTGCCTGGCGGGGCGACGGCGAAGAACCATGCGGTCATGGCTCAACAACAGCGCGCGGTGATTCCAGAGGTTCCCTGTCGCGCTATTCACTCCGGCAACCCGCGCGGTGTTTTGCATGGCAGCGTGCCCGATGGCAGTGCGGCCCGACCGATGGCGTGACGAGTAGCGGCAAGGGAGATTTGAATCAGGAGGAGGCCAGGACCATCCGGCGGGCCACGCGGACCGGGCGACCTTGCGGCGGCGAGGCTTTTGTGCGAATGCGGGAGAACGCTTTGAACCCCTGCTCGAAGGCAGAGTAAACGGATCAAGGACCTTGCGGATATTGCCCGCCTGGTCGAAGCGCATCCCCATCTGTGGGACTCTCTGACGGACGAGTTGACGCGGCAACTCCACCCGCCGAAGTAGTAGCCGCCCACGCGGGAATGAGGTAACTGTTCCCCCATGCCCAGACAAAGGAGCAGGAGCGCCACCGCATGGACGAATCACTGGTCCAGAAAGCCGTGACAGACGCGACCGCGAGTCTTTCGACAAAGGATGCGATCAGACATGCACGGGGGCAAAAGGCGAGAAGGCTAGGGAAGAAGGCTGGAATTCGTGCCAGTCCCTAATTCCGTCCCTAAATTTCCTCACGACGAGTGAGAGCCAAATGAGGGAGTGCTTTGTCATCATGCCGATCGGCAGTGGCGACGCCTACCAGGTGTATCGCAACCGCTATGAGCACATTATCGAACCCGCCGTGGAAGGTCTGCGTATCAACGACGAGCAAGTTTTCCGTAGCGTCCGCGCTGATTTCGTGACGAAGACCGGCTCCATCACGCGTGACCTGCTCGGCCGACTCTATCGTTCCGATGTTGTGATCGCTGATCTGACCGACCTCAATCCTAACGTGTTCTACGAACTTGGTGTTCGCCACGCACTGCGTGCCGGGACGATCTTGATAGCACTTAAGGGAACGAAGGTGCCCTTCGATGTCGGCGATCTGCGCGTCATCCCCTATGAGGATCGTATTGGTGGCGAGAGAGAGGTAATTCCACAACTGCAAGAAATGCTGCGGTCTCTCTTGAGCGAGCTTCGGCAACAGGACAGCCCAGTTCTCCTTGCGATACCTGAGCTGGCCGAGCTGGGTGCTGCGAAGGAGCACGAGGCTCAGATCGCTTCGCTGGAGCGGGAGAGGGATCTGCTCAAAGCTCAGATCGAAGTATCAGAGAAGACAAGTCTGACAAACCAAGCCACGCTCGAGGCGATGCAGAGAGCGATCGAAACACTCGGCCGACAGCTTTCCGAGTCGCAACGGCAAGTCGCGGAGACAGAGATCACGTCTGCTGTGCAGGCGCAAAACAAGGGTGCGGCAGGGCGGTCGGTCAGGGTTCCCAGGTTGGGGCACGTGGTTGTGGACCCGGACGCTGTCTTCGTTCTAATGTCCTTCTCGCCGGACATGGATCCCATTTACAGGATCATCCTGGATGCGGCGGGCGAGGTCGGTCTCCGAACCTATCGAGCTGATTCGATCTCAGAAGCGGGCTCAATCATCGATCAGATCTTCGAAAGCATTGCCAAGTCCGGTCTAATCGTCGCCGACCTAACGGGCCGGAACCAAAACGTTATGTACGAGCTAGGTTTGGCAAATGCCATGGGAAAGAAGACCCTTCTTCTGTCTCAACACGCACAGGAGCTTCCGTTCGACGTACGGCAGCAACGCGTGCTAATCTACGACAGGTCTCTAGCCAAGCGAAAAGAACTAAGGAACAGACTTGCAGAAGCATTTAAGGCGTATCGCAGGGTTTTCTGAGGAGAAGAACATGAACATTCGCCATCATACGAAGCTGGTGCACGAGGGGCAGTACGTGGCGACAGTCGAAGTGTCGTTAATCGAAACGGAGGAGGAGTGGTCGCCGTATCTCAGCCTGGATGACGCCTACAAACTGGACGACGTGCGCGAGGCTCTGCGCCGCGGCGACCTCCGCCGCGCCTCTCAGCTGAGCCGCATCTACACCCTCACCCCGGTTGCGATTTGAGTATGGCAAACTACTCCACGGCGGGACAAGTTGTTCCCGAAGCGGCCAGGAAAAAGCCCTTGACCCGGTTCACGTATATGTTAACATCCCCCCATGAAACGGATCGTGTTCTACACGACGGAATCTGGTAAATGTCCGGTGCAGGAGCACTTGAACCGACTGCCGGACAAGACGGTCCAGAAGATCGCCTGGACGCTTCGTGTCGTGCGCGATCTGGAGCGTGTGCCAGCCAACCACCTGAAGAAACTGGTGAACACCGAGGGCATTTGGGAGGTTCGAGCGGACTTCGGGGGAAACGCCTTTCGACTGTTGGGATTCTTTGACGGAGCCGAGTTGATCGTCTTGACCAACTCGTTTCAGAAGAAGTCTCAGCAGACTTCCCGGCAGGAGGTCCGTCTGGCGGAGCAACGAAGGTCGGACTACTTGAAACGGAGGCGCGACCATGGATGATCTGGAAAGATATATCGCGAAACGAAAGAAGCGCTCGCGCGATTTTGCTGACGGTTTTGAAACCGGCTACGAGCAGTTTAAGATCGGGGTCATGCTTCGCGCGGCCCGAGAACACGCCGGTCTGACTCAGGAGCAGGTCGCCCGGCGACTGCGCACGCGGAAGTCGGCCGTCTCGCGGATAGAGAACCATGCCGAGGATGTCCGGCTTTCAACCCTCGGCAAATTCGCCCGAGCCGTCGGCAAGCGTCTGACTCTGAAGATTGCATGAAAACCACGGGGGGCAGGACCATGACTCGATCCCGACAGTTATCGCTTCTTCTGTTCGGCTTCTGCATTGCGTTTATTCTCGCGGCGGCGGTGCCGAAAAACGACGACGACTCCTATTGGGTCGAGCCGATGAAGAAGGTGCACGCGAAATTCACGGGGACAAAAGGCACGTTCGCCCACTTCGGCGACTCGATCACCGTCTCGATGGCCTTCTGGACGCCGCTCCCCTATCAACGCAAGAATGCGCCGCCGCCGGTGGAGGCCGCGTTTGCGCTCGTCAAAGGCGCCATGCGGCCCGAATGCTGGCGCGAATGGAAGGGCCCGCCGTTCGGCAACGAAGGCGGCATGACGATTCGCTGGGCGCAAAAGAACATCGAGACGTGGCTGGCCAAACTGAACCCCGAAGTCGCGCTGATCATGTTCGGGACCAACGACCTCGGCTCGGTCCCTCTCGATGAGTATGAGGCGACGACGCGCGAGGTTGTGAAGAAGTGCCTCGACCACGGCACCGTGGTCATCCTCAGCACGATTCCACCGTGTCACGGCCAGGCGGACAGGGCCGCGAAGTTTGCCGACGCGGTTCGCAAAATTGCCCGCGACATGAACGTGCCGCTCAGCGACTATCACGCCGAAATCCTGAAACGCCGGCCCGACGACTGGGACGGCGCGATGGAGAAATTCGGCGAGCACAAAGGCTACGACGTCCCGACGCTTATTTCGCGCGACGGCGTCCATCCCAGCCATCCGGCGAAATACCGCGACGACTACTCCGACGAAGCCCTTCGCTGCGACGGCTATGGGCTTCGCAATTATCTCGTGCTGATGAAGTACGCTCTCGTCATCGAGCGTCTCGATCTGCGAAAGTGAATTGGACTTCCACCGTGGCTCACTCGAAGAACATTGACGTTCAGATTCCGCGCAACGCCGCAACGTTGGCTGAAGAATGCACTTGACCCAGCCGATTGGAATGGCTATACGTTGGATATACATAGGGAGGCGTCGTCATGATTGCCAAAGTCCAGAAGTGGGGAAATAGTCAAGGACTTCGACTAAGCAAGCACCTGCTGTGCGGCGCAGAGATCAGCGTCGGAGAAGTGGTGGAGGTATCGGTACGCGGCAGGACTATCGTTGTGGCGCCAGTTCATCGGGTGCGTGGCAAGCACAATCTGCGCGAACTTGTCAGGCTCATTCCCAAGAACCTCAAGAGGAAGATGAGGGAGGAAGACTGGGGCCGTCCGGTGGGCAAGGAGGTTTGGTAGATGGCGCAATACGTCCCGCGAAAGGGAGACTTCATCGCCGTCACGTTCGATCCCCAGTCCGGCCATGAGCAGCGCGGACGCCGTCCCGCTTTGGTGGTGAGCAACAACCTTTTTAACGAGCACACGGGTCTGTCCATCGTTTGTCCCATCACGAGCGTGCGACGCGGCTATCCTTTCCACGTACCGATTCCCGAGGGGCAGAGCGTCACAGGCTTCGTCATGGCTGAGCAGGTCAAATCCATTGATTTTCGCGCCAGGAAGGCCAAACGCATTGGCAAGGCATCCGAGCAGGTTTTGCGGGAAGTGCTCTCGCTTCTCGACGCGTGTATTTACTGAAAGCGCCGCCTTTGTCTTCGATCTCCTGTTCTCCACGGGAGATTTCCTTTGTCTCTCTCGCGAAGGGCGTGGTAGTCTCGCATTCGAAATGAGCGCAGGGATGGAGGATGACGGTTAAGCATGGGTCCAGAGGCTCAACGTTTCATCTCGGTTATCGGCGCGGCGGGGCATAACCTCAAGAACATCGCCGTCGAGATTCCGCGCGATTCGCTGACCGTCATCACGGACATCAGCGCACCGCTCACTCGCCGCAACACTGTTGTCAGTCCCGACGTCATATCGGTCACGGCCTCTCGGGGTTCAGATAGTCTCTGGCGCTTCCAATGAACTCCCGCGCCCATTCGCAGATTTGCGCGGCCTGCTCCGGCGTGATGTCAACTCCCGTCTCGTAGTCGCCCGTGCTTCGGAAATCCTGCGCGTCAATCAGCCATCGGTGAAACTTCGGATCGAGTCGGCCCGTCTTGGCGAACTCACGGCCATACGCCGCTTGAACCGCCCCGTGGGTGGAATATGATTGGCCCAGCGATGCCAGCAAAGCCTCGGCCACATAGAACATTGCATAATACGCCCGCGACGCAGCGAAATCGAAATACCCCTGTTGCCGCAAGAGATTGGCGGCGTCCAGACTCTGCGTGGCCTTCGCAAGCAGCAGCTCAATATCTCCGTTCACACGAGCACCCCCTCGCGCCGCACGTTCATCATGAAGGGCAATTGCCGATTCTCATACTCGGCATGGGTCACGAACGTTCGTGACAGTGCAACGTCATGCTGGAGACTGAGCCTTGCCGTGAGTTCCGACGTCAGCCGAATCATCTCGCCCAGATCAAACGGCTCGCGCAGTACGCAAAGGACATCAATGTCCGAGCCTTCATGCACGTCCCCGCGAGCTTGGGAACCGTACAGGATCACGCACGCCAGCTGCTCGCCCAGTTCGGCTTTTAGACCTTCACGATATTCGCATAGAACCTCTTGAAGCTTGACTCGATCCATTCTATCCCCCCACACGATCAAGATGACGCCAGTATAGTCGCTGTGGGATGGATTGCAATAGAATCCCGAAGGCCCCTGCGCAGCCTCTTGCTCAAGCAGCCGCTCTGACTACGGGCAGCGGTATCAAGATCCACCCCGCCGTCCCGCAAGATTTCCTTTGTCTCGCCGAAAGCGCGTGATAATCTCTCATTCGAAATGATCGCAGGGAGGAAGAAAGACGGTTGAGCATGGGTTCGGAGAATCAGCGGTTCATCAGCGTCATTGGCGCGGCGGAGCATAATCTCAAGAGCATCAACGTCGAGATTCCGCGCGATTCGCTGACGGTCATCACGGGGATCAGCGGGTCGGGCAAGTCGTCGCTGGCGTTCGACACCATCTACGCCGAAGGGCAGCGACGCTACGTCGAGAGTCTGTCGTCCTATGCGCGCCAGTTTCTCGACCAGATGCAAAAGCCGCACGTCGAGCAGATCACGGGGCTGAGTCCGGCCATTTCGATCGAGCAACGGTCGGTCAGCAAGAATCCGCGCTCGACGGTCGGCACGGTAACCGAAGTCTATGACTATCTGCGCGTCCTTTACGCCAATTTGGGCCAGCCCCACTGCCCCAACTGCGGCCGGCCCATCGCGCGTCAGACCGTTCAGCAGATTGTTGACCAGATCGAGTCGTGGCCGGAGGGGATGCGGATTCTGGTTCTCGCGCCGGTCATTCGCGGGCGCAAGGGCGAGCACAAGCAGATCTTCGACCAGGCGGTGCGCGATGGGTTCGTAAGGGCGCGCGTGAACGGCAAGATGATCGAACTCGACGAGCCGCCGACGCTGGCCAAGCGCCTCAAGCATACGATCGAGATCGTCATTGACCGCCTCGTCGTCAGCCCGGCCATCCGCAGCCGCCTCACCGATTCGGTCGAGATCGCGTTGCGCAAGGCCGAAGGGCTGGTGGTCATCGAGGAGGCGGACGGCGCCGGTAGGCGGGACACTCCTGTCCCGCACCCTACACGTCAGATGTTCAGCGAGCAATTCGCGTGTCCCGGCTGCCAAATCTCGCTCGACGAGCTGACGCCGCGAAGTTTTTCGTTCAACAGTCCTTATGGCGCGTGCCCGAAGTGCAACGGCCTGGGCACGCTGCCCGAAATTGACGAGCGGCTGATCGCGCCCGACCCGTCGCTCAGCGTCGAGGAAGGGGCCATCGCGCCGCTGGCGGGCGTGTTCGGCGGCGGCGAAAGGTCGGAGCGGCGCGAGACGGCCTGGACCGAATACATCGTGCGCGCGGTCGCCCGCCGGTTCGGAATTGACCTCGCGAAGCCGTTCGGCCGTCTGCCCAAGCGCCACCGCGAGATTCTTCTCCACGGCGCGGGCGACGAGTCGTTCCGCATCCGCGGCGAAACCAAAGCCGCCGGCCGCTGGGAACGAACGGTCAAGTGGGAGGGCGTCATTCCCAATCTCAACCGGCGGTTGCACGAGACCGATTCGGACATGATTCGCGAGTGGATTCTGGCCTATTTCGCCGATACGCCGTGCCCCGACTGCAAGGGCGGGCGGCTGAAGCGCGAAACGCTCGGCGTCACGATCCGCGACAAGAACATCAGCGACTATAGCGCGATGTCGGTGCAGCAGGCGCGCGAGTTCCTCGAAGGAATCGAGTGGACGCCGTACGAGCGGCAGGTCGGGGGGCAGGTCGTCAAAGAAATCCTCGACCGGCTGCGCTTCATGGAAAACGTCGGCCTGGGCTATCTGACGCTCGAACGGCGGTCGGCCACTCTGGCCGGCGGCGAGGCGCAGCGCATTCGGCTCGCCACGCAGATCGGCTCTCAACTCACCGGCGTCCTCTACGTTCTCGACGAGCCGAGCATCGGGTTGCACCAGCGCGACAACCGCCGCCTGCTCGACACGCTGCGGGCGCTGCGCGACCTCGGCAACACGGTCATCGTCGTCGAGCACGACGAGGCGACGATTCGCGCCGCCGACTTTGTGGTGGACCTCGGGCCGGGCGCGGGACGGCTGGGCGGCGAGGTTGTGGCGGTCGGCCCGCCCGAAGCGATTCAGGCCGCGCCCCATTCGATTACGGGCCGCTATCTGGCGGGGGTCGAGAAGATTGCCGTTCCCGACCGCCGCCGTCCGCGCAACGACAAGTCGCTCGTGGTGGTCGGCGCCGCCGAACACAACCTCAAGGCGATTGACGTGACGATCCCGCTGGGCCTCATGACGTGCATCACGGGCGTTTCGGGTTCGGGCAAGTCCACGCTGGTCAACGACATTCTCTACAATGCGCTGGCGCAACAGTTCTATCATAGCACGACGCGAGCCGGTCGCCACAGGCGCATTGACGGCGTCGCGCACCTCGACAAAGTGATCAACGTGGACCAGTCGCCGATTGGGCGGACGCCGCGATCGAATCCGGCGACCTATACGGGCTTGTTCTCGCCGATCCGCGACCTGTTCGCGCAGTTGCCCGAAGCGCGCGTGCGCGGATACGCGCCGGGGCGCTTCTCATTCAACGTCAAGGGCGGGCGCTGCGAGGCGTGCGAAGGCGACGGCGTCATCAAGATCGAGATGCACTTTCTGCCCGACGTTTACGTCGAGTGCGAAACGTGCAAGGGGCGGCGGTTCAATCGCGAAACGCTCGAGGTCGCTTATCGCGGGCGCAACATCGCCGACGTGCTCGAAATGCCCGCCGAAGAGGCGCTCGAGTTTTTTGCCAACATTCCGGCCATCCGCCAGAAACTCCAGACGCTCGTTGACGTGGGATTGGGCTACATTCATTTGGGGCAGCAGGCCACGACGCTCAGCGGCGGCGAAGCCCAGCGCATCAAACTCGCCAAGGAATTGAGCAAGCGCAACACGGGCCGTACATTGTACATACTTGACGAACCGACGACGGGTCTTCATTT
>Ga0315274_10010293_pt1 | contig 13466 bp, 9 predicted proteins | sample YL17G02_20_MG_FD_203700 | JGI IMG/M metagenome (GOLD analysis project Ga0315274, IMG submission 203700) | Sediment microbial communities from Yellowstone Lake, YNP, Wyoming, USA - YL17G02_20 | ecosystem: Environmental > Aquatic > Freshwater > Lake > Sediment | place: USA: Wyoming | collected...
GTACAACGGAGGTGTATGGAGAACCCCCTGGATGACGACGAAAAGATTCTCCCCGCTTCCCTCCGAGAGATATCCATCATTCGTCAAGGCGATCCCCTCCGCGTATCCGTTGGTTTTGGCCTCCAGCTTGATCAATTGGGAGTTCAGGTAGTTACCGTTCGCCTTGGCGAGAGCGGGCATGGTATCCGGCGCGTGTCGACGCCAGGTGGACACGCACACATCGACGCCCTGTTGAAGCGCCTCCGCGCCGAGATAGGCGCCCCATTTCCAGGCCATTACTGCGGCTTCAACCGGACAGGGCGTCGGATCAACGCCCAGCGCGCCGTATCCCCGGTAAACAATGGGCCGGATATAGGCTTCGTCATACTGATTGATCCGGAGAACCTCGCAGCAAGCCTCCGTCAATTTTTCAAGCGGATACGGGATGTCCATCCGGTAAATCTTGGCAGAATGGATGAGTCTCCGGAGATGTTCTTTCAATCGGAAAATGGCCGAGCCTTTTTCATTTTTATAGCAGCGGATGCCCTCGAAGACGCCCGACCCATAATGGATCACATGCGCCGCAAGATGAATCGTGGCTTCTTTCCATGGAATCATCTTGCCGTTTTTCCATATTTTGGAGGACTCATCAAATGGCATCGTCTTGCTCCTTTTGAATAAAGACATCTCTATCAGCGCAGATCCTTGACCCTGAGCTGGATTCGGATTTCATCGTTCCAATGATTCTCCTCGACCACGAAAACCATATCCAGTTTTCCGTCTCCGGGCGAAAGCCTGTACATCAGGTCTCCCAAGTCGAAACCGATGGCGTCATACACTTCGCCGCCCTGCCTCACCTTGAATTTCAGATGGTTTTTCCCGACCACCCGCGGACTGCCGACCACATTCAGATTTCGGGACAGAAACACGGGCCGCATGTTCTGGGGTCCGAACGGGGCAAACAAATTCATCAAACGGACAAATTTATCCGTAATTTCCGGAAGCATGATTTCGGCGTCGACCCATATTTTGTGGGTCAAATCCTCCTCCCGGATGTTCTGTGCGGCGATTTGTTCAAAGCGTTCTCTGAACCGTTCAATCTGATCCTGTTTGATCATGAGTCCGGCGGCATGCCGGTGCCCCCCGTAACTGAGCAGGAGATCCTCGCATCCCTTCAACGCGGAATAAATGTCGAAATTGGAAATGCTCCGGGCAGATCCCTTCCCGAGATCACCGTCCAGAGCGATCATGACGGTCGGCCTGCAGAACTGCTCCACAATGCGCGAGGCGACAATGCCGATGACGCCGGGATGCCAGCCGTCTTTGGCAAGCACAACGGTGCGCGCTTCGGAAAATTGTGCGTTTTTCTCGATCAGCGTCTTGGTTTCCTGAAATGTCACGTCATCCAGATTTTTGCGGTCCCGGTTCTCGGATTCGAGAATTTGGGCGATGTCCTTTGCCTGTGATTCGGATTCGGTGATGAGCAGCTTGACCGCCCTTTCCGCGTTACCGAGACGGCCCACCGCGTTGATTCTCGGGGCCAGAGTGAACACCACCTGGCCGGTTCCGATCGGTTTTCCCAGCAGACCGGACGTTTCCGCCAGCGCCCGTATTCCGATCCGGTCGAGACGGTTGAGTCGTTCCATTCCAAATTTTACGAGCACCCTGTTTTCGTGGATCAGCGGAACGATGTCTGCGGCGCTTCCCAGCGCCACCAAATCGATTAATTCCCGGCTGTCTTCCTCGTTAATTTCAAGCCTGCGGCAGAGTGCCTGCGCCAGCTTGAAGGCCACGCCGACTCCGGCGAGTTCCTTGAAGGGATAGGGACAATCCTTTCGTTTTGGATTCAGGATCGCAAGTGCCTCGGGCAGTTCTTTGCCCTGCTCGTGATGGTCGCTGACGATGACTTCCATGCCCAGCTGCCGGGCATGCTGGATTTCTTCCAAGCCCGTGATTCCGCAATCCACGGTAATCAACAGCGTAGCGCCTTCTTTGGCCGCCTGGATGACACCGGCCGAAGACAGGCCGTAGCCCTCCCTCAGCCGGTCGGGGATGTAAAAACCGACATTTCCCCCGTGCTTTGTGAGAAATAAATACAACAAGCTGACCGAGGTGATGCCATCCACATCATAGTCACCATAGATCAGGATGCGTTCTTTCCGTTCAAGCGCCCGGACGATGCGGTCCACGGCGACATCCATATCCTTCATCAGAAAAGGATCATTCAAGTCGCTCCAGTCCGGCTTAAAAAATCGCCTCGCCTCTTCCTTGGTATGGATTCCTCGGTGAAACAGGATCTTTGCGATCACCGGCGGGATGCCGAGGATTTCAGCAAGATCATGGACCTTTTCGGGATTCGAATTTTCCTCGATGACCCAATTGGGCAAGTCGGTTTTCTCCTTATAAAATAATACCCAGAAGCAGAGCTGTAAGCCGAATTCTGTATTCCACCAAAATTGGAATGGTGATCATTGATCTTGGCGGCCTACCCGTGAGTCGTGCGAAGCGGGTCACTTCGTGGGGTCAAGCCCCGTCCTCACCTATTTGGCCTTGCTTCAAGTGGGGTTTGCCGTGCGTTCCGCGTCACCGCGGAACCGGTGAGCTCTTGCCTCGCCGTTTCATCCTTACCCCGACAAGCAGGGCGGTTTGTTTTCTGTGGCACTGTCCGTCGTTCCGCTTTACGGAACGCCTCCGATTTCCGGAGCACTTTACCCTTTGAAGTTCGGACTTTCCTCCCCTTTTCGTTCACCTGAAAAAGGGCGATCACCCGCTCTGCCTCTGGGTGTCTTCTGCTAACAGTTGGTATCGGAATGGCTTCGAATGGCGTTGCGGGCCAATCGATCGGCATCCCGGTTCTTCTCCCGTGGAATGTGGTGCATCGTCAATCGGATCTTGTTCCGATCGATGAAATCCTCGACTTTTACATGCAATTCCACCAGGTGCGGCTTTTTCACGCGATAACTGCCGTTGATCTGGTTAACAAGCAGTTGACTGTCCGAGTACACGGTCAACGAATCCGCCCGGTGTTTCAGCGCCAGATCCAGGCAATGGAGAAGGCCCTGATATTCGGCGATGTTATTGGTGGAATGCCCCAAATACTTCCCCGCCTGTTCCAGCAGGATTCCATCCTCAGTGCGGAGAACGATTCCGCACCCTGATTCGCCCGGATTGCCAAAACAGGATCCGTCAATGAACGCGACCAGATTCGTCATGATTGTTCGGATAGTATATCGTCCCAAAACAGCATCCGGCCGCAGACATCGCAAAGATAGAGCCGGTTTCCTTCTCGGATTTCGAGAACGCGTTGTGGTGGAAAGGTCTTACGGCATCCGCCGCAGGCGTTGCGTACAATGGGTACCATCGCCAGCCCGTTTTTAGCGTTCCGAATCCGTTCATAACTGGCGAGCCATTTTGGTTCTATGCCTCTCAGCCCTTTGCTTCGCTTATCCCTCAAAGCGATTTCATCGCGCTCGGTGGCTTCCTGTTTTTTACTCAGATCCGCGCTCTTTTTTTCAAATTCCCCCTTCAGGCGGGTCATCTGGTTTCGGGCTTCCTCAACAAATTTTCCGCCGTTTTCGACCAGGTCCATCAACTCAAGAAGACGGCTTTCCTTTTTGCCTATTTCAATTTTAACCGACTCAATCTCGTGCGTAATGGCATCGTATTCACGGTTCGTCTTGACCTCGAAAAGTTGATTCTGGTATTTTTTCTGTTTTCCCTCCAAGGCTTTGATTTCCATTTCAATGATGCCCGCTTCTTTTTTATAATCCACGCTCTTTTTTTCCTGGATTTCGAGCGATTTCTCAGCATCCATTAATTCCTGATTGAGCCTTCGCACCTGATTGGGAAGATCCCCTTTAAGGCCCTCAAGCTGCTGTAATTGTGTGTCGATTCTCTGCAACTCCATAAGGCTATAGATCAGCTGTCTCAAAGAATCCTCCTGTACGATTGGAAATGAGGCGCCCTGTATATGAAAAATGCACTCGCTCGGAGTGCACTGATTTTGGTTCGATCAAGTCAATAAAGAAGAGACCATACTGATTTTCCCCGCCCATACTTCGAAAGACTTCATGTTTCGTCCCAAAACCTCCGGTGGGCCCAGGAGGACTTGAACCTCCGACCAACGGATTATGAGTCCGCCGCTCTGACCAACTGAGCTATGGGCCCGGATGAGTATACGCAAATTTTTTTCAAATTTCAACATTTTTTTTCCATGCAAGAATGACCTCAACCTTCAAATTCTCAAGCACTTTCTTGGTGTTAATCCAATCATGTTTGGCGCGATCGTCTCCCTTTGATTGTTCGATTTTGAGTCTTTTTTGAATCGCGTCTATCTTCTCCTGATACTTTTCTTCGATGATCCGCAGCACGCAATCCAATCCAAATTGCGAAAGCTCGGTATTCTGAACGACTTCATCAGACAGTATTTGACCGATAAATGCCGTCATCTGCGGATTGTCCCGAAATCGATCCATTAAATGGTTCGCATTCGGCATCAGGCCTCGCGAAAAATCGGCGTGACTCTGCTCGAAGAGTATTCGGGTATAAGAACCCGTAAAAAATTCCGGTTCCAGGGTGCGGAAGATCAATTCGGACCATGCATCGCCGCCGAGAAGCAGGAAGGCGATCAGGCCCATCTCGGCCTTTTCCCGTCGGCCCGAAGCCTTGCGGGGAGTCGGAGAGAGTGTTCCGGATTCAGATCCCGGGGTCTGCTTTAATTCGTGCATCAGAATGGCCTCGTTGATATCCAGTTTTTCGGCGATATCCTTGATCGTGATCTGCTTTTCAATGGGATCCCGGATTTTCGAAGCCGTATTGATGAGGCTCCTTGCAGCCTCGGCTTTCGTCTTTGGGTTGACGAGTCCGGAGCGCTCCCGTATCTGTTTTAACTGAAAATCCACAAATGAAAATGTATTGGCCAGGCATTTTCGCATTTCCTCAGGGCCGTATTTGAACAAAAATGCATCCGGATCCATACCCTTTGGAAGGGCGGCGATTTCGACATGCAATCCGGCGGCCAGCACGACGTCAATCCCCCGGAGCGCGGCCCGGAGTCCGGCTGAATCGCCATCGAATACCAGCACCACCTGCTGAGTGTGTTGCGAGATCAGTTTTGCCTGCCCCTCGGTGAGGGCCGTTCCCGAAGACGCCACCACATTTTCGAATCCACATTGGAAAAACCGCATCATGTCCGTATAACCCTCGACGAGAAGCACCCGATTTTCACGTCGAATTCCGGTCTTGGATTGAAACAGCCCATAGAGGATGTGGCTTTTCCTGTAAACCGGTGTTTCGGAGGTGTTGATGTATTTGGGGCTCCCGTCCGCGGCGACGAGAACCCGGCCGCCGAAACCCACAATCCGTCCGGAGACATTGAGTATGGGAAACATCAGTCGGCCTCGAAAACGATCGTAATGGCCTTTTCCGTCCTTCCGCGGAACGATTAATCCCGCCCGGGAAAGCACATCAGGCTTGATGTTGGCTTGTTCCGCCCTTTTGATGAACCCGTCCCACTGATTGGGAGAGTACCCGATCTGGAACGTCTCAAGCGTCCTGGATTGAAATCCCCGTTTTATGATGTACTGTTGCGCACTCTTTCCTTCCGCGGTTTTCCACAAGCAGGCTGAAAAAAATTCGGCTGCCAGCTGATTGGCCTTGTACAAAAGCTCGATTTCCTGATTCCGCGCGTCGTCATTTTCATATGTGGGAAGTTTGATTCCGACCCGCTCGGCGAGCGCTTTTACCGCTTCCGGAAATCCGATCTTTTCCATTTTCATGATGAAGGAAAAAACGTCCCCTCCCGCCCCGCACCCGAAACAATGATAAAATCCCCGAACGGGATCCACCGTGAAGGACGGTGTCTTCTCCTGATGAAAAGGGCAGAGTCCCGTATATGCTTTTCCTCGCTGTTTCAGGGATACGGTTTGCGATACCACATCCACGATCGATGCGGCATCGCGCACTTCCTGGACTTTTTCGTCCGGGATTCTCATTTGAATTCGACGATGGTCACGCCCATGTCGCCCTCGTTCCATGCGCCGAACCGGTGACTCTTAACAAGGGGATGCTTCTGCAGGTACTCCTGCACGTGCTTTCTGAGCACACCGGTTCCTTTTCCGTGTATGATTCGGGCGATGTTGAACCCTCCCGCCGCGGCATCGGACAAATACCGGTCGAGAATCTCAATGGCTTCATCTGCCGTTTTGCCTCGGAGGTCCAGCTCGTTTCCCGAAAACCGCTCGACTTCGAATCGCACAAAACCGGGACGGGACTCGCGAAGGGCCGGCTCAGGGACTGGATCCAACTCTTTTGAGGATATCCGGAGCTTGACGTCGTTCCATTCCACGAGAAGTTTTCCCTGTTTATCCGGTGCGGAGATCACCCTCCCGGTTCCCGATTGGCCCCGCCACATTACCCAATCGTCTTTTTTAAAATCTGCTGATTTTTTTGAGACCTGAATGGATTTTTTTTGAATCGATATTTTTTCTTGTTTGTTCCGGATTTCCTGATGGAATTTTCGAACCGCGCCGGGTTCCCCGCCCGTCTCTCGAATTTCCTTCAAGACCCTTTCCTTCATTGCATTGATGTCTCTCAGCAGGATTTCGGCCTCTTCGAGGATCAGCTTTTTCTGTGTTTCAGCACCCGTCTTCAGGGATTGCAGCCTGGATTCATACAATTGGATCAATTCGGTAAATCGGGATTCCTTGATCGCCGCCTCGCGCTGAAGCATTTCTGCATTTTGAAGCTTATCCTCAAGGTCGAAGATCAGCCGGTCGAGTCTTCCCCGGTCCTGGCCGGCGATTTCCCTTGCCTGTCGAAGTACGGATTCCTGAAATCCCAGTTTTTCGGCGATTTCAAACGCATAGGATGAGCCGGGTATTCCCGATTGAAACCGGTAAGTTGGCTTCAGGGTTTCCTGGTCGAATACCATGGATCCGTTTTCAACACCGGGTTCATCATGAGCGAATACTTTAAGGAGGCCGATGTGCGTGGTGGCGATGGTCAGGGATCTCCTCCGGGTCAGGCTTTTCAAGATCCCCATGGCCAGAGCGCCGCCTTCAGCCGGATCGGTGGCAGAACCGATTTCATCGAGCAGCACAAGACTCCGATCGTCCGCCCTGTCCAGAATCACCCGAAGATTCTGTATATGGGACGAAAAAGTCGATAAATCCTGTTCAATGGACTGACGGTCCCCAATATCGGCGAATACCGAAGACAACATGGGGATGCGCGATCCTTCCCCTCCCGGGATATGCATTCCATGAAGATGCATCATCGAGAGCAGGCCCGCGGTTTTAAGGGCCACCGTTTTCCCGCCAGCGTTGGGTCCGGTGATGATCAAAGTCCGTAAATCACCGCCCATGGTCAAGGAAAGCGGAACCACTTCCTCGGATTTATGCTTGAGCAGAAGAAGGGGGTGCATTGCCTGTTTCAGATCGAAGATCCCGTCATCCGAAATGAACGCGGCGTTTCCTTTCACCGCGATGGAATATCGCGCCCTTGCGGCTATTGAATCAAGGGTAGCCAGGCTTTCCAGATCGATTTCAATTTCATTGGAGTGACCGGCCACAAAAGCCGTTAATTCCTTGAGAATCCGTTCGATTTCCTGACTTTCCTGAATTTCCAGCCTTCTGAGCCCATTGCTGAGTTCAATTGCCTCGATCGGTTCAATGAAAACCGTCGCCCCACTCGCGCTCTGGTCAACCACCATGCCCTTGAGCCTCGTTTGGTGGTTCTCCTTCATGGGAATGACAAGCCTGCCCTGACGCAGAACCAGCGACTCCTCCTGCGCGTATCCCGCCTTGATCATCGCCCTTAGCAGGTGTTCAAGCCTTCTGCGGAGAATTTCCCGCTGATGCGTCATGTCCCGCCGTATGCGTGCCAGCAGCGATGAGGCCCCGTCCTTGACCTCACCCGTGGGATCAAGTTGCAAGCCGATCGTTTTCTCCACGGATTCCAGCGAAACGATCGGTTCGGCGATCCGACAAAGCCGGGCATATTTTTCGCGATGTGCCTCCAAGTACCGGCGTACTTTTCTGGAAAGAATGAGGACGTCCTGGATGGCTATCAAATCCGATCCGGATAAAAAAGCGCCCGGCACGCCTGCTTTTTTCAATCTTAACCGGATATTGGGAAACGGTTGCAGCGGAAAAGGATCGTCATAGCATAACAGATCACGCATTTCCGTGACACGCTGCAGTTCTGCTGAGAGTAACTCGGCATCCGTATAAAATGGCTGTTCTGAAAGTTTTTTCTGCCCAAGCTCAGAAACTGCCAGTTCAAGAGTCTTTTCTAAAACCAAGTCGAGTTCAAGCACAGAAATGGCGTTTTTATACTCCGGAATCTGCATAAAAATCATTTATCGAGAGAGGGAGGGTTGACCCGATCCCGAATCCGATCGGCGCAGTAGACGTATCCTTCACCCATCCGATCGAAAACCGATTTGGATCTGGGGAATGCTGTAATAAAAGCCTGATATGCAGCCGGCGCGACAGCGGCGACCGGTCTCACCAGGAGTGACTGCTCCTTTTCCCAATGCCGATTCGGGATGGAGAGATAATTGGAAACCAGAAAAGCGAAAATACCGGCGGTTAGAAGGCCGCGGATAAAACCCAATCCTCCACCCCAGATCCTGTTAAAAAAGGGCACCTTTTTACGTTCATACAAAAATCGAACGCCGAGCCTTAATAGAAAGGCGGTCATCATATAAATTACTAAAAATGCGATCATAGTCGCAAACGACAGGGGGATGTGAATTATCCCCGAAAGCCAGAGGGCGAAAGATCCAACCCAAAATACTGAAACCACAATCGAAGCGAGAATGATGACTGCTTCTATCAGTTCAGACCAGACGCCTCGGATCATGCCGCGGAGTCCATACAGGCATACAATCACCAAAATGATGATATCGAAACGATTCATCGCGAATTCCATTTTCAATAAAAAGGTCCTGGATTTTATTCCCCAGGACCTCTCAAAAATTGATTTTGTTGCCTGCTGCTATCTTCTGATTGATGTCCACTGTCGTATGAGAGAACTCCAGTTACAAAATCGGCGTCCTATTCATCGAGTCGCAAGCTTTTAACTCAACGAAAACAGGAAGTTATTGTTCGAATAGCTGATGCAATTTGCGCATCTTCCGTTTTGCTGCATTTAGCTTCCGTTTTTTCTTTTCGCTGGGTTTTTCATAGTGTTGATGCTTTTTGATATCGGACATCAAACCGGCTTTTTCACATTGTTTTGTGAAACGTCTGAATGCCTTCTCAAAAGACTCACCTTCACGAAGTCTGACTGCCGGCATAAACGACTCGATCCCTCCTTCCTTTCTCATCTTTTACTTTGTCTTAATATAGGAAATTTTCCTCCGCAAAGCAAGCGGTTTTTAAAATGTGGATAACTTGTGAAATATAGGGGAAAAAGGTCATAGATTACAATGCCAAATCTGATAATAAATTCTATCCCGTTTTAAAACAGGAACTTGAAGTTTTTAAGCACAAACACGGGGATTGGGCTAAGTTTTTTATTTTCAATATATTGAGCAAGGTATATTCTTTCGATTATATTATGAATAAGCTTTCAAACACTATTTTCGGGAAAAGTTGGTTTTCCGCGTGAATCTTGGCTGGTTTGACGAATCCACAGAATCGATTGTGGAAAACCTGTGGAAAATCACTGCCTGCGTGCCAGAACAAGAACTGACCGACGGCAGAAAATCCTGCCGCCATCCTGTTCGGAAGCTTCAAGAAAAATGATGTATTGTCCGATGGAGACAGCCCTATCCTCGTCATTCCGCCCATCCCAGACATACCGGCCTGCCTTCCCGGTTCGTCCACCCCTTTCAATGTGCCTAATAATCCTGCCGCGAATATCGTAGATCCTCAGATAAACATAGGCCCTCTCAAAAGGAAGGTTGAAGGATATACTTGCGGCTTCTTCCCATCCGTCTCCATCAGGCGAAAAAGGATTGGGTTGAACTTCCATCGATCCATCCGGAACCCGCGAAAAGGAATAAACACTGTTGGGTTCGCCCGGAGTTGCGCCTTCCTGTGAAAGGCATAAATGCCAGTTGTTCCTGTCACTCGTGCCTTTTTGGGGATCAATCCGCTCAAGGGAAATCCCCCTTCCTCCTCCCGTGATATCAAAATAATCCATATTGTCAATCCGATTTCCAGAAGGATCGTATAGATTGACGGAATCTGAATCATTGTTCAAGCTGGGTAATCGAGGGATTACTTGAATCTTAGCGAATAATTCGGGATGCCGCTCAAGCAAAGACAAATCGCCGGCGATGACAAGGTACCCGCCCGCCGGGATGGTGCAAGATGCCGGGCACAATTCAATGCGATGCATCGAGTCGCTATCGGAAATGCTCCATCCCGCCAAATCCACATCGTTTGGTTGAACATTGAACAACTCGATCCACTCCCCGTCGCCGGATGCCGGATTAACCATGATTTCATTGATGACCAGGGCGTTTTCTGGATACCCGATGCTGATCAGGGAATACCTGATGTTGTCTTCCTGTTTTTCGTCACTTTCAAAAAATACCCGCGCGGCGATATGATGGATTCCGGGCCGCAGGTCCCAAAAGATTGAGATGACAGTCGAATCACCCGGAGCGAGATCATGCCCGTGGAGGCTGTTTCCGATCGTCTCGCTCTCTGCGAGTATGGAATCCAAATTCGCGTCCACAAAGAAATGGACGGTAAATCCGGAAACGGTTATCATTCCATCATTGAACACAACCGCATTCAACGATCCACTGGTTGGTGATCTATTATAAAAAAAATTGACCATATTTAGGTTACACGAAACCCTCGCCATGCTGTTCCGGCGACCGGGCGTCCCGGAAAACACTTTGCTGTCGGCCCAATTATCAGAGGCTCCGGAGACGTTCAGATCGATCCGTTCATCCGAATATCCGGACCTATTTCCCGTCGAATAAGCGTATTGATCAACAACGTTCCCTGCCAAATCAATGATTGTGACGGTCTCGCTCTTGGTGTTTGAAAATCCTCCGCTTCCAAAGGTACTGCCCTCCACCGTAAGAACGAGGCTTTCGGGTGAAATAAGCGAATCGTAGGATGTGGATTGTCCGAAATAATCCGGATCGAGGATGACGGCAACCTGATTCGGACTTAGCCTGAGTCCATTGCCCGCGTCTTTCAGTGCATCGTCTCCGGTCCCGTCCCCCAACCGCCATCCCCGGAGATCGATTGTATCGCCGGTGCTTACATTGACCAACTCGACGAATTCATCGGAATTCTCCGATCCTGATGGATCAAACATGATTTCGGAAATGACTACTTGGGAAAAAACCAAACGGAATGGTAAAACGAACCATGCGGATAAAAAAAACGCTTTCCCTGGCATCATGATTGGATTCCCTCCCTTTCTCATAATGTGTAATACACTGTGAATTTTTTCTCAATGTTTTTTTAAAAATAAAAGCGGCCTTGACAATTGGGGAACCGATTGTTATTATGAAGTTGGACTCGGCTGAAGAGAAACACATGACACAAATCGAACTTCTGGCTCCGGCCAAAAATCTCGAATGCGGTATTGCCGCGATCAATTGCGGAGCGGACGCCGTCTATGTCGGTCCTGAACGTTTTGGCGCGCGCGACCAAGCCGGAAACGACATACGGGACATCGGGAGACTTGTCGATTATGCACACCAATACTGGGCGAAAGTCTATGCGACGGTGAACACCATTCTGCGGGATGATGAAATCCCCGCGGCTCTGAAATTGATACATCAGCTTCATGGAATCGGTATCGACGGCCTGATCATACAGGATGTCGGCCTTCTCGAATGCGAGCTTCCCCCTCTTCCCCTCATCGCCAGCACCCAGATGCACAATGAAACTCCGGAGAAAATAGAGTTTCTCGAAAAAATCGGTTTCAAACGGGTGATCCTTGCCCGCGAGCTTGATCTGGAGGAAATAAAGGCAATCCGGATTCGGTCCTCCGTGGAACTCGAGACCTTTGTCCATGGAGCGCTTTGCGTCTGTTACAGCGGTCAATGTGCCATGAGCTATTCCATCGGCGGACGCAGCGGAAACCGCGGGCAATGCGCTCAGCCATGCCGCCGCGTTTATTCGCTTGTCGACGGAAAAGGGCGGCTTATCGGAAAGCGGCATTGGCTTTCGCTGAAGGATTTGAATCTCTCCGACAGGCTTCGCGACCTCATCGACGCGGGGATCACATGCTTCAAAATCGAAGGCCGCCTGAAGGATCGGGCCTATGTAATGAATATCACCCGCTTTTACCGGGAAACCATTGACAGAATTCTGGAGGGAACGGTTCACCGGCGAGCCGCTTCAGGCATCTCGGTCAATTCATTTTCCCCCAATCCGGACAAAACATTCAACCGCGGGTATACGACCTATTTTCTGCAAGGGAGAAGTCAAAAGATCGGCCGGACGGAGACCCCAAAATATGTTGGAGAATTGCTCGGGAACGTCGATTCGGTGTCGCCCGACCGTTTTACCCTGAACACGGAAATCCAACTGGTTCCGGGTGATGGCGTTTGTTTTTTCGACCGGACCGGAACCCTCCTGGGAAGCGTCATCAACCGCGTGGAAGGAAAGACCCTTTACCCGGATCAAAGGATGGACCTTCGGAGTGGAACCCCCGTCTATCGGAATCACGACCTTCGGTTTATTCGGGAATTGCTGAATAGTCAGATCCAGCGGAAAGTCCGGATTGAATTGAAATTTTCCTCGACGGCGGATGGAATATGGCTCCTGGCCATGGATGAAGACGGGAACAAAGCTTCCCACGATATCGCATTTGAAAAACAATCAGCCGATAAAAAAGATCAGGCCATACAGTCCATCCAAAAGCAATTGACCCGGATGGGAGATACCCCTTTCATATGCATTCAACTTGACATGGATCTTATGGATGTTCCGTTTGTCCCCGTTTCCATTCTTAACGGATTGCGCCGCCAAACCCTTGAAAAGCTCGTTGAAGTCCGTTCGAAAAACCGGCCTGTGGAGAAACGCCGGATCATTCCCAACAGCATCCCCTATCCGGAAAAGAAAATTTCCTTTCTGGGCAACGTCTTAAACAGACAAGCCGCTTCCTTTTACCGCAGGCACGGTGTCACCAAAATCGAACCGGCAGCCGAAAGTGGGCTCGACATGCGGAATAAAAAGGTGATGACAACCAAATATTGCCTGCGGTTTGAACGGGGATTATGCTCAGGCAAACCCGGTCCGTTAAATTCCAGTCCGGATTGGATGCTGCTTGACGAAGAAGGTCGAAAGTTCCAGCTCCATTTCGATTGCGTGAAGTGCAGGATGGAGATATTCTATGAGTGACCACATGGTCAGGAGGTAAATGAGGGTCAATCCGAAGCGGGTCCGGATTTTAAAGGACTCTCCCGCAACCGGCGGCCCGATCGTGTACTGGATGAGCCGGGACCAGCGGGCTGAGGACAACTGGGCTCTACTTCACGCGCAGGACATGGCAATCGTACG
>Ga0315274_10010294_pt1 | contig 13466 bp, 11 predicted proteins | sample YL17G02_20_MG_FD_203700 | JGI IMG/M metagenome (GOLD analysis project Ga0315274, IMG submission 203700) | Sediment microbial communities from Yellowstone Lake, YNP, Wyoming, USA - YL17G02_20 | ecosystem: Environmental > Aquatic > Freshwater > Lake > Sediment | place: USA: Wyoming | collected...
TTGTCGCTGAGGGAGCCAAGCGAGGGTTTCTCGTCAGCCTTGACGTCAAGCCCGCCTGACGTCCTGGCTGCTCCGCCGACAGCGCTCCTTCCACGCTGCGGCGCGCAGGCCGCCGCTGCCCAGCACCCGGCGGAATGCGTTGGGCGATCGGCGGGAAACCGTCGGGTCGTGCGCTTGAGAATGGGTGTAGGCTGGGTGTGAGGGGCGAGCGCCGACACCTTGAACTTCAATGAGGCGCCTCGCCCATATCTGCGGCGACCCCTTCCATTCGGGTCGCCGCTCCTTTCTTGGGCTGAGCTCACATCCTCATGCCCATCCTCGCCGGTTTCCCCTGTATTGGGGATGACTCCCCTCTAGCTTCCAATCTACTATGCAGTTGGTAGGGCGCGGGTTCCACCGAAACGGGCATCGCAGGGGGAATCGACCATGAACGATCGACGCCTCCTTGGCTGGACATGCGGGCTCCTGGCGATGCTCGCGGTCAGCAGCATTGCCATAGGTGCGCGAGCGGGCGCCATGCTGACCACGGTCGCGGGGGCCGGCGTTGGGCGGATCCTCGAAGTGTCCGTCGAGGCTCCGCCCGTCTGGGTGGAAAAAGGTGAAGAAACCCCGCCGCACATATTCAACGCCGTGGTGCCTACGCTGCTCAATGCCATGGTCGGACAGATGGTGAGGTCTTCTGACGTAGCCGATCTGGCGCTGGAAGCGGGTTCGATCAAGGCCGAATGGTTGCGAGGCCCTGGGTTGCCCCGTGGAAGTCGGCTCCTTGCTCTCGGTCCGGCGGTTCAGGCTCAACCTACTCACCGGCGGACGGGCCGAGCTCACGCTGCCGGTGAACGGCTCTCGGGCCACGGGGGACCTGGAGATCGTGGCTCACCGTCATCCTGGGCCCGTTCGTCTAGCGCTTCCTTGGTCTTGTGGCCCAAGCGACGGTCAGTGGGACTTTGAACGGCTCGTGGGTACCCTCCCCGACCAGCGGGAAACGATCGACCTGTTGTTTCTGGCTCACAGAGGCTCAGACCACTCAGGGGCGCGGGGCAAGGCCGCGATCAGACTGACTCGTGCGGCCGCTGCTTCCCGTGGGATTGGGGTTCACGGATCGCAGCCGCCTCCCCCAGAAGCTCGCATGCGACTCGCTCCAGGCGATCGTAGTGCGTGCCTGGCCAGTAGACTTTCCAGCAGGAGACGCAGCGAACGAAGCTGGTCATCCGCGATCGCACGCCCGAAGGGACTGCATCCGCCACCGCGTCGATGCCGACCGGCTCGAGGCGCCCGTTGCAGCACAGGCAGCGCGTGAACGGCGCCGCAAGAGACAGCAGGTCGAATCGGCGCAACACCTCGGCCGCCTGCTGCCTCGGCTGCTGCGAACGAAGGCAGTAGGCATGGGTCACGATGCGGCGCTTGGGCAGCTGGCGGTCGCGCGTCAACAGGATGCGTCGCTCTCGGGCAGCCACCGATGCCAGCCGCTCGTCGTCAGCGTCGTTTGTGTATGCGGAATCGAATCCGAGCAGCCGCAGGATCCTCGCCAGCTTGCCCAGGTGGACATCCAGGATGAACGCCGGCACGCGCAGTGGTTCGGGCCGCACCCGGCTTGCCACGCCGACATCCAACGCCTCGAACATCGGATACACGCTGACCCGGTCGCCGTCCTGCAGCCGGTAGTCGAATCCCCGCGACTCGCCGCTCACCAGGATCATCTCGATCTCGGTGTGCGGGACACCCACTGCCTCGATAACATCTTTCACCGACGGCGACCCGAGAAACGTGCGCACGCAGTCCGCGAAGCGGCGCGCCGGCGGGAGGAAGTCGTTCAGTTCGGCGTAGAAGCGAAACGTGGCTCGCTTGCCCATCCTGAGCTTCGACCTCAGGCGGCGATCCCGATGGGCAAGATGTATAGCGCGTGTTCCTCCGGCGGGAAGCCGAGCGCCGCATCGACCTGCGAATCGTCGAAGGCCCCTACAGGAACGCCAGCCATCCCCAGCCCCTCCGCCTGCAACAGCGCGTTCTGCGCCGCGTGCCCCGCCTCCATCGCCAGATATCGCGCGCCGCGGTCGCGGCCGTACTTGACCTCGATTCGGTGCGGGACGCCGGTCAGGACGAGGACCACCGGCGCACGTTCCACGAAGCGCTGCTCCCATGCGGCTTGCGCCAATGCTGGGCGCACGTCTCCTCGCTGCAGCACGAGCAGCGCGTGCCCCTTGGGGCGATAACGGGCGAAGTAGTCCGGCGTGGCAGCGTAGAGCTCAAGCGGGTACAGCGCGCCGGCCGAGGGCGCCGTTCGCCGCTGGCCGCTTCCACTCAACCCCTGCGCCGCCCAGAGGAGCTGACCGAGTGCCTCCAACGGCAGTTGCCCGGCGGCGAAGGCGCGCACCGAATGCCGGCGAGCGAGGGTCTCCTCAATCGACATCGGGCCCGTGAGGCGCGGCGCAGGCAGCTGAAGGATCTCATCTCGAGCCATGGATTCCTCGCTTCTCAAGCCCAGCGCCTCGGGCGGTACTGCAGCACTTCCGCCAGGAGGGCGAAGATGATGCCACCCTTTCGCCCGGCACACACCCGAGAGCTCCATCCAGCATGTAACGGCGACCGGGATGCCCGGCCATCAGTACATTGTGCCCCCCGGCCGCCGCTACCTCGAGCGACCGCTTGACGTGCTCTTGGCCCTTGATCTCGCGGAAGTCGCTGGCGAGGACAGGAAAGAGGGACTCCGCACGCGGTGCTGCACGCGCCGGCGCGATCGGGACCGCACCCGACAGGTGGCTGACCAGAGTCGTGAGCGAGGCCACCGGGATGACTTCAGGGTCCGGCACGAGTGCGGCCTCTCCTGCATTCTCGACCGGGACGAACACCCGGGCAAAGCCCTCCTGCCACGCCAGCGCGGCCATCGGCAGCACCCCCGCACATGGCGCACCGATCCGTCAAGCGAGAGCTCGCCCAGCGACAGCGTCCGCTCGAGCCATTCGGGGGGAATCTGGCCCGAGGCCGCCAGCGTCCCAAGCGCGATCGGAAGGTCGTACGCCGGCCCCTCCTTCGAAGATGCGATCCACAACATTTGACAATATCTCAGTGCTCATCCGTCGGCGGGCTGCACAGGAGGTGGAAACCGCCTCTGGATATCCCAAAGGCGCAGTTCTGAGGCTGACCGACGCCCCATTGACACCCTGCCGCGAGCTGGCTAGAATACGGTTGGCAGGGCCAATACAAAGTGGAAATACCCTCCGTTTTGCCCCGTAGACATGTCCCCCCGCGCAAAACAATACCCCCATATGCTTATGTTGGGGGGCTCACAAGTGATCTGGAATTCCCTAATCCTCACCATCGCAACCTGATTGTGCACCAAGAGCGCCAAACAGGAGCTCTGAAATGAATCGACTGAATCACACCTCAACCCTCGCCGAGGTTTCCGGCCGCCGCCGTCAACGCTGGCCCGATCTAGATGTTTACGCCTCTCGACGAGGCGGGAGGCGATGGTCACGGATTTTGGCCAGCGCCCTGGTATTGAGTTCGTTTCTGCTCAGCCCGTTGGGTTTGACGCCCGCCTATGCACTCGATGCTCCCATTCTCATTGCACCGACTGACGGCTCGACCACCACTGTGGTTGATACCCCACCTTTGGGTATCCCTGAGTTTGGGTGGACGGCTGTGCCAGGCGCGACGAGTTATCGGCTACAGGTCAGTACGGATATTGCTTTCACATCAACAATTGTTAATATTACAACGCCCAACAAGACGTACACACCCACAAGTGCCAGCGGCTTTTCGGATGGGACTTGGTACTGGCGCGTCAGGGTAGAAGCGCCCTCACCGGTTGGCGAGTATAGCAGCACTTGGACGTTCACTAAGGCATGGGCCACTCCTCTCAATTCGCCGGCCCTGATCTCCCCGCTGAACTCGACCACGATTGACTTCTACGACGAGCCAGTCTTTTCCTGGGGCCCAGTGACGGGCGCGGCCAAGTATAAGCTCCAGATCTATATAAGCTCCGGAGGCTGGTCAACCCCCGTCTACAGTGCGACGACTTTGGCAACGACCCATCAGCCAAATGCTAAGCTGGCCAACGGCGACCGTTACTGGCGCGTAGTGCCCGTTGATCCTGGCAACCGCGACGGTACTCCAAGCGAGGAGTGGAGATTTACCACCGCCTACGATCCTGATCTGACATTGCTGGAACCAGATCCAGATGTTGTTACCTACCCCGTCTTCACTCCAACATTCCGCTGGACAGCCGTGCGCGGTGCTCAATTCTACAAGCTGCAGTACTCCACCGATCCCACCTTTTCAACCAACACAATCACAGTTGACACTCGTAACACGACCTACACACCGACCAGCACGCTGCCGAATGATCAGAACTACTATTGGCGGGTGCAGGTCCATTCCGGGGACTCGGATTCGGCCTGGACGACTGCAAGCCAGTACTTCAGAAAGCAATGGTGTATCCAGCCTGTGCTTCTCACCCCCACCAATAACTACCAGCATCAGCGTTTCCCGGTCTTCAGCTGGACGCCGGTTCCTGGCGCTAGCTACTACAGGATTGAAATCAGTCCGAACACAGGTTTCAGTGGTCTCTGTGATTCTGGCAATACAGCCAACACATTCGGTAGCGCCCAGCACAATTCTTGCACTGGTGGTCTGTATTACTGGCGGGTCACGCCCTACGACGGAAACGGGAGAGTCGGAGTTACTAGCAACGCGCCGTCCTATGTCAGCTACTCCACATCGGTAGCCCCTCACCAGGTTTACCCGCTCTACTACTACCCTCCCGACACTTACGCTGGTTTCCCCGGAGTTGAAACGCATCCCCACGAAGATCGAACAGTGCCCTTGCCGATCTTCATCTGGCACCGCGTTTATGCTACCACAGGCGAAGTATATGCCGAAGCCTATCGGCTGCAAGTGTCCACGGATCCAACCTTCAGCTCAGTGAATTGGACTGTGGACACCGAGAATCTGGTTGCCGCGCCAACCTCGGCTAATCCCCTCACGCCATCAACGAATACGGATTACTACTGGCGTGTCCGCCCCCTAACTGGAATCGGTGGAAGCGAGACCGGGCAGTGGAGCCAGATATGGAAAACCCGCATAGACCCCTCACGGGGATTGACGCCCACTGGCAGCGCCCCGGTATTGATCCGCCCGACGGCTGGATTTGAATTCGCCGAGACAACCCCCTTGTTGGAATGGTTCCCGTTGAGTGGCGCCACTTCCTATGAGGTAGAGATCAGTCTTGACGCGAGTTTCAGCACCACTGTGGATACCGCGAGCGTGTCCTATCCGGCCTATGCTCCCACTCAAAGCCTGGCGCAGCGCAGCCTTGGAGACGTGGGCTTTGGCACCTATTATTGGCGGGTTCGCGAACCGGGTGGTGGCTGGAGCGAGATCCGACGCTTCCAAATTGCTGCTCAAAGTCAGTGGCAATTGACGCGTACCCTCGGTGCCGCCGGCAATCAGCTGCAAATCGGTTCCGATCCGGCAAGTGATGTCGCCGATCCTTATGACCTGACCAGCCTCCAAGCTGCTCAATCCGGTTCGTATTGGTACTTCGGTTTCCATGTCCCCAGCTCCCCAAGCGGTAATGTCACCTACGCACTCTACCTGGATCTTGACCACAGCGACGGCTCTGGCGCGACCAGTGATGCCCGCGGCTATAGCGTGACTACCATTCCGGCCCACCAACCCGAATATGCCATTTACGTTCTCCAGGAAGCAGGCGTTTTCACTGCCGCCAAAGTCTATCTCTATCATTGGAACGGCATCGGCTGGGACACGGTGAGCGTTCTCGATAACATCGGGGGCAATCTCAATAAGAGCGGCGACTATGTTGAACTCGAGGTGCCCAATACCGCCATCGGCTATCAAGACACAACCGGCAGTTATGCTGTATCCTTGTTTAGCCTGCCAGCCGGCAGTGGTCAACCACAAGATTCTGTGCCCTCCGATCCGAACGTCCCGGGATCCGGGCCGATCAGCCGTTTCGCCAATGTGACGGAACGGATGAATCTTGCGATGCCACCCAATGACGCCGGCGTGGACCCCTCCACCTACTCATCTATTCAGCCGTTCTTTTGGGATTGGCCTGTGCTTGCCCCATGGTCCGGCGCGCATATGGAAGCCCATCTGGACCCAGCATTCACCTCCAAGGTTGCGGACTACTTGCTGGGCGGCGTCGCTTACTACTCCAACACATCCCATGCTTGGAGTAGTGATTTTCAGGGAGATAACACTTACTACTGGCGAATTCAGCCTCGTTATTCTTCCCTCCTGGGGGCTTGGAGCCAGGGGTGGCGCTTCGAGCGCCAGGGATTCGTCCCGGAAAACCTACAGACTTCGGTGACATTCGCCACACCGACCTTCTCCTGGGATATGGTTGAGGGGGCTGAATACTACGATCTGCAGGTAGACGACGATCCGGGTTTCGGTTCCACCGCGGTCAACATTAGCACCAGGCAGAATTCCTACACCCATACAAGCACACTAGCAAATGCAACGTACTACTGGCGCGTACGTGTGCATCGCTACGGTAATGTGATAAATGACTGGACTTCCAACCGGAGCTTCACCCTGGCGCTGCGTACGCCAGCGGGCCTAAACCACAGGCCGTCAGGCGTCGTCGGGCGGGCTCCCACACTATGTTGGACGCCTCTGATCGAGGACGACCCCGACGGTGATCCGGTTCTCGCCGCGTGGAAATACCGCGTTCAGGTGAGCAAAGAACCCACGTTCTCCTCCATTTTCGACAGCATAGACACGGAACAGAGCTGCTGGACGCCGATAAAAGGTTACGACGACGGCCAATACTACTGGCGCGTAGCGATGATCGATGGCGACGGAAGGCTCGGGGGCTACAGTGCCTATCAGACCTTCACCAAACAGTACCCGACGACCACCTTGGTCAGCCCGACCCCCGGTGCAATCATGGCCAGCACTCCGACCTTTGTTTGGACGCCTGTGCAAGGCGCGGCGAGGTACAGGCTTGAGGTCTCGCTGTACTCCACCTTCTCTCCGACGTACGACTCGATTACGACCGATAATACCCGCTATACGCCGACACGCTCATACGCTACTCAGAATACGTATTACTGGAGAGTAGCCATTGTGGACAGCGATGGAAAGCTCGGTCCATTCACTGGTTCCACGCTAATCATGGATCCCCATCCCTACCGGATATACCTGCCTTTGATTATGAAGTGAAAGCCTCAGAATCATCCGGCAGGAGAGACGCAGCGTCTCTCCTGCCGGAATTGTTTACGCGGGTGCAAGGCACTAGGCAGCTCACCTTCAATTGCTGCGTGGTCTGCTGATCAAGTCATCCTGAGCGCAAGCGAAACCGGCATGGGCGCTTCGGCGAGTCGCTGTCCGGTCTCGCACGACGAATCGGGCGCAAGCCTCCTCCTCCAGCCATCGCCGTCAACCCGAGCTGAGGTTCACGCGCGCTACGCGAACCGGGGCCCGCAGGCCCCGGTGGGTTCCGACTCGCTTCAGGCCGCCGATGTGGCCTTGGCCTGCTCGACCTCGGCTTGCGTTGCCGGCCGGGCCGCCATCAGGAACCCGGCATACATGAGCCCCGCAGCCACCAGCTCTCCCAGGTACAGGTAGGTGCCGACACCGAGTCGGGTGAGCGTGCCGGCAAGGGCGACCGACAGGGCTCCGCCAGCGATCAATACGTTCCCCGCCACGCGATTGGGCAGCACCTGCTTGCGCAGGAACTGCCACGACGACCATAGCGCGCCGCCAACGAGCGTAAGCAATCCGTAGATGTTGAAGAGCGGCGTCGTCAAGCGGATCAGACCTCCCTTCCCGATCGCCGGCATCAAGCTGCGGTACTGCTCCCCGATCGGTATGCCGGCCACATACGCCGCGCCGTTTGTCTTCAGGATCGCTTGGACCATCAGCACGGTCGCCGCAAGGCTGGCGAGGACCAGGCCAGCGGTCACGAGGCGCGCCCAGCGCTTGCGGACCAAGAGCAAGAGGCTGCCGTGCCCGATCCAGGCTGCGTTCAGCACCGCGCCGCACAGGTACCAGGCGAAGAACACCGGTGCGCTCCAGCTCCCGAAGGCGAAGAAGGCCTCGGCCAGGCTGCCGATCCCGAACATCGCCAGGCCGATCCCCCAGAAAAGGAAATGCGTCTTGCGCCGCACCACCCAGCGCCGCAGAACGGAGACGGTGAAGATCAACATGATGAACGACGAAACAAAGGGCAAGATCTGGTTGAGGCTCATGCTTCCTCCATACGCACCCACCGGCGAGGATCGCTCGCGGAATGGCACTACGCTCAAAAGCCCCGCGGCCGCGACCACGATCAGGCTGCCTATCCGAGCGGCGAATCCGATGGTCAACGCGGGCGGGAGGCGAAGGCCCCGTGTCTCCTCCGGTGCACGCCGGCTTGATCCGTGAGCCCGCTTTCTACACCGGGAACACCCTCGCACCGCGCGGTCGCCGGGACGATGCCAGCCTGCACCCTCAAGTCCGGTTCGCTTTGGGACGGCTACTCACACGCGCGCTAACGATAGCGCCATCGACAGTCGCGTGTCAATGGATGAGACCCAGGATGGACGAAGACTCATGCGTTGCTCACCCCGTCCTAACCGCCAGGACCCGGGGCGGCTGCGTGAAGGCCGCGGCACACGCCGTCCCCGGGGGGCGACTACCCGACGGCCCCGGACGGTCCGGGATCGCGGGTCGGTCTCCGGACCGCGCGGTCAACGGCGAAGCCTTCCGGGGCCGCCGGCTGCCGCGCGTTTGCCGGAGGTGCACCCGACGAAGGTAGGAGAGTATGCTGCGCCCGGGCGTGCACGCGCGCTGCCCACCGCCCGGCATAAGGGAGCCGCACCCGATCGGGTGCGGCGAAGGTGGTCTCTGCGAAGAGGCGGGAGGCGACCGTCCTAGCGTGTGAAGCGCGCCTTCAGGACCCGAAGGAGCTCGGGGATCCAGCGGCCCAGCGGTGCGAAGGTCGCCTGCGCCGCAACGTCAGGTCCCAGGCCGATCGAGAGCAGGTGATCCTTCTTGACCATGACCGTCAGGTGCTGGCGCTTGGAGCCGGCGACGCTGGCGTAGCGCATCGGACCGCCCTCGAGCTCCCCCAGAATCCGCTCGGCCATGATTTGCGAGGCGGCCGCCATGGCGGAGATCTGATCCGTCGAGATGGGGGGATCCGGCGGGACGCACGCCACGATCAGCCCGTCGCCATCCACCAGGGCCACCCAGTCCGGATCCGGCAATTCACCGGCCAGCAGGCCCAGGACTCGCTGCAACTCGGATTGTCGTGTGGCCATGCCTCTGCCTTCCACCACGGTAGTTCATCTAGACTAACCCCACAGCGCCAGGAAGGCAAGCGGACCTGCTGCGCCACTGGACGGCTTGCGTTTCGGGGGTGTGGGTTCAGACGCCGGCGGCCTGACGAGGTGAGCGCAGCCTCCACTCCCCGTAAGGGAGAGGCTCGGCGTGAGATGCTGCTCCGGTTCCGCTGCCCCTACCCTGTCCCGATAGGAGAGGCTGCGGCCTCTAGGGTTCCCTCGAAGGCGAGACGATCAAGGTGCGGGGGTGCTCAGGACCCCCTGCCGGCCGCCATCTTCACCTCCCCTGCCTGAGGCTCAGTTCCTGAGAAGAAACGGCGGGGCGCCTGGCGAGCCGTCCATGTTTGCCCCTCCCTCCCTTTGAGATACAATCCCGCGCGCATGGACGCTGAGCCGTTCTACCGCAAGCCGTGGTTCGGGACCCTAGCCGGTGTGCTGCTCTTGGCCCTGGCCTACCTGTGGGTGTACCGTTCCTCCGCCCTGCTCCTGCCAACCCTCAACCTGCTGATCGACGTCCTTCTCTTCGGCCTGGCCTTGCTCGGGAGCGCCGCGCTGGCATCGCAGTTCGTCCTTCCCGTGCGGACGCTCGACGAGCGCCGCAAGGCCACGGCGCGTTTGATGGCCTTTGTCTTCGGCCAACACGGCCCGGTCACCTTTGTAGAGAACGGGCGCTCCGCTCAAGTTCGGCGTGAAGACCGGTCCGGGCCCGGCGTCGTATTCGTCGACCCGGCCTCCGCGGCTGTCTTGCGCACATCCACTCGCTTCACCCGCGCCATTGGGCCCGGCTTGACCTTCACAACCCCTGGCGAGCATCTGGCGGAAGCCATCGACGTCCGCCGACATGTTCGGTCCCGGCCCGGTCAACGGCCCCGGCCCGGGGATCCGCCGGATGGCGCCTCGACCTTGGCCCTGACACGTGATGGCGTTCCGATCGCCGCCGATCTGAGCGTCACGTTCATGCTCGACCCGGGCCACACGCTGCCACCGCGTGAGGGCCGTTCACCCCAACTCCCACCCTATGAGGTCAACCTCCAGGCGGCCGAACGCGCCACCTACGGCCACGCCTACGGCGACGGCGAACGCGACGACCTGCCGTGGACCGAGCTGCCCCTGCGCCTGGTCATCGACGGTTGGCGCGAGGAGGTCAAGCGTCATCGGCTGGAGGAGCTGGTGGATATCCACTCGGGCGACCCCTCGCCGGTCGACCGGCTGCAGGAGAACCTGCAGCGGCGGCTGGCAGGCGCAGGCTCCGCAGCCAGGGACGGGACGGCCGCGCCGCCTTCCAAGGAACTTCAGATCCTCGCCGCGCGAGGCATCCGTATCCTCAGCGTGACCGTCGGCAACCTTGTCCTCCCGGACCGGGTCCAGGAGCAGCGCATGGAGCGCTGGCGCCAGGACTGGCGGGCGACCGCCGGCAGTTCCCCGGCGGAGGACAGGCCAGCCTCGGAGCTTGATGCCTGGCATGCGCTAACGTCTTCCGTGCGCGCCGAGCTGGACAATGGCGCCTCCCCCGATCAGGAACGTACGCTGCAGCTGATCGTCTCCGACGCGATCGATCTGGCGGGCCAGATTGACGATCCTTCCCAGCAGGCGCGCAGGGCCACCGACCTGCGTGCCATCGCTGCGGCCCTCGGGACTCCGCCTGCAGGTTCCCAGATCCCCGGCCCCGGACGGGGAGGCCCATGAACTCCCGTACCTTCGCCGGTGGGCGAACGGCGTCGTCCGGTGTCGTGCGCGCAGTCCTCGACCGGCTGCTCGACCGAGGCCTGAGCGGCGCGGCGACGCGCCTGCTCCTCGTCGTCATCCCCGTCGGCCTCGCCTGGTTCCTGCTCACCGTCCTGCTCGACCCGGCCGCAGCACCGACCCCCGCCTGGGTCGCTGCGCTCGGCTTCCCGTTCGACCTTCTGGCCAGCATCCTGACCTCGCTCTTTGCTCCGCGCGTCGTGCTCCACCTGCTCCCCGTCGCCGGCGGCGCCTGGCTCGGGATGCGCCTGGCTGCTCGCTATGTCGACCAGGTCTACGGCCTTGGCTCGGTCAGCATGGCCGGCCGCTATTTGCGGAGCGCCGTCTTCGGCATCGGCTATGACACGCTGGTCATCGCCAGCGGTGACGCCAAACACCTGGATTGGACAAGCACGCTGCTGCGCATCGGCGGCCCTGGCTGGCTGAGTGTGCACCTGGGCTTTGCCGCCGTGTTCGAGACCCTGGATGGGCATCCTCGGGTGTACGGGCCGACGACGCGGCGCTTCCTCCCGGGATTCGAGCGCTTGCGCGACGTCGTCGACCTGCGCGACCAGCTGCGGCGAGTCGATGAATCGCGGGCGGTCACGCGGGACGGGGTTGAGATCCTGGCCCGCGACGCCCAGATGGTGTTCCGTGTCTATGGCGGCAACCAGCCGCGCAACCTGGCTAACCCGTACCCGTACACGGACGAAGCCATCCGCCGGTTGGTGTACAGCCAGCCGGTGTCGGCGACCGGCCAGCGCAAGTGGAGCGACGCGCTGCCCGGCCTGGTGCAGCGTGAGCTCACGCGCTTCATTGGTGACCTGACGCTGGAGGGCTTCCTGGCCTTGCAGCCGGTGCGGCTGCGGCTGGCGCCCGGGGACCTCCACATCCCGCGCCAGGCGCTGACCGAGCGTTTCCGCACCGACACGCTCCGCCAGCGTCTTCAGGACACGGGCCTCGAGCTCGACTGGGTCGGCGTCGGCACGTGGGAGGTGCGAGGCGCCGGACGCATCCAGGCCGACGAATTGCTGTCCGCCTGGCAGGAGGCCCGCGCACCTTCCAGGGCGACGGCGCCCGATCGAACGACGGTCCCGGCACTGGCATCGATCGAGGAAGCCTGGCGCGCCCCGGCGGCCTCGTTGGACGAACGCCAGCGGCGGCTGGTGGCATTGGCCTTCGAAGGCTTGCGCGCCGATCCCGCGTTCGCGCCCGGGAGCGGGAGCGCGGAACGCGATCCGGTGCTCACGCACCTCGCCAGGCTGCTGGCAGCCGATCCACCCGAGGGCCCGCCGTGAAGCCGCTGGATCCTGACCGGCCCGTGGTCACCATCGGCTCCTGCGGGCTGGACATCGTTGGCCGCGCGGCCGAGCCCATCCACACCGGAACATCGAACCCGGCAGCGCTGCGCATGTCGCCCGGGGGCGTGGCACGCAATGTGGCCGAGAACCTCGCCCGTCTGGGAACCGAGGTCTACCTGATCTCGGCCGTTGGCGATGACGCCGAGGGACGCCTCGTCCTGGCCCAGGCCGAGGAAGCCGGGATCTATATCGAGCATGTTCTCACCGTGCCCGCCGCCCGGACCGGTGCCTACCTGGCCGTGCTCGACGAGCAAGGCAGCCTGCAGCTGGCGATGGACGACATGCGCATTGTCGATGCCGTCTCGCCTGACCACCTGCGTGCCTGCCGCGACCTGATGGCGAGCGCCTCGGTGATCTTCGTCGATGGCAACCTGGCCCCCCGATCGCTCTCGCTCATTGTCCGGCTGGCCAAGCAGGCCGGCGTACCCGTGGCCGCGGATCCAACGTCCGTGAGCCTGGCCCCGCGCTTTGCCGATCTGCTCGACGACCTGTGGCTGTTCATGCCGAACGAGGCCGAGGCCGGCGCTTTGCTGCCTCAGATCGGCGCCCGCGCCGACCGCGTCCGCGCCCTTGAAACCGCGCATCAACTGGTCGGGCGCGGCGTTGAGGCAGCGGTGATCACAATGGCCGGATTTGGCGTCGCCTACGCCTCGCCCGAGGTCAGCGGCCTGGTGCCGGCCGTCCAGACGGTGATCCTCGATCCGACCGGCGCGGGCGACGCGCTGACAGCCGCGGTCATCTTTGCCCTGCTCAACGAGATTCCGCTCGATGAAGCGGTGAAGCTGGGCGCCTCGGCCGCGGCCCTCACGCTGCGCACGCCCGGAAGTGTTGTGCCCGATCTTTCGCTTGAGCTGCTCTACGATCAACTGCGCTGAGCGCCGTACTCCAGAATCTCCATCCCGGCGAACGGCATGTGACGACGCCGGCTCGGATCGCTCGCCAATTGCCGATCGGCTGGCGCAGCTCGCGTGAGGCCAATGGGAGTCTGGTCACCGCCGACTGCCAACTGCTTGCTGCTAGTGTCGCGTCTCGGAAATAGCCAAACAAAGTCGTTGGATCTTGGCGAGGATCGAGTCGGCCGTGGCGGTCCAGA
>Ga0315274_10010296_pt1 | contig 13465 bp, 15 predicted proteins | sample YL17G02_20_MG_FD_203700 | JGI IMG/M metagenome (GOLD analysis project Ga0315274, IMG submission 203700) | Sediment microbial communities from Yellowstone Lake, YNP, Wyoming, USA - YL17G02_20 | ecosystem: Environmental > Aquatic > Freshwater > Lake > Sediment | place: USA: Wyoming | collected...
ATGAATATACTGTCAGGATAAATATAAATACTATATGACCGATATTTATAATTTCTTTGAAATACAGGTATAGTGCCGTCACAAACCACGCTGAATTAATAACAGTTAAAAAAGTGTATGTCTTGTCTTCTCCAAAAATAAACGGAAGGGTTTTATGCCCTGCCACAGCATCCCCGGAAACATCCAGAATGTCATTGAAAACAGTATTTATGAAAGATGAAACAACCGCTGTAATAATCAATACAATAATGACGGCTTTATTAGGTATTATAGCCTTCGTGGCTATGATAGGTACAACAAATAAAGAAGTGCCCCAAATGCTGGCTACAATGATATTTTTAACTAAGGGTATACTCTTGAAACGATAGAGTTTTAAGCCCCGGTTATACCAGGGAAACAACGGCACAGAGTAAAAAATACCGAACATAAGTATAATAAAATAATACGTACTGAGTTTTTGTCTGATAACCACCGTAACAAAAACCGCTATACATACTGCTATGATACTCCATAATATTTTTTCATGTTTCAGGACAAAAAAAGCACTTTCTCCTCTATTAACAAAATCCTCTTTCAGGTCATATATAAGATTAATTACATAGACCAGAAAAATCAGGGATACCGATACCGCTATTAATTCATAATTGATAGAAGTACCCAGATAATTAACAGCCCCGGCTACGGCAAGAAGACTTAATGCAACAAGATACGAAACGAAAAACAAAGGATGAGACAAACTAGCAATCAGTGTTTTCATTTTTCTTTCCTATGTAAATGTATGGTGTAGTGAAATATCTTCCGTATTTTTCCGAATCATCAATATGGATCGTTATATCATTCTGGGCACAATACTCGGCTTTTGTCTGGTTCCATATGGTTTCATCCATCCATGGCCGGCCTCTATCATCATAACGTATAGGTGTCTTTGATTTACCGAGACTGTTTATCCTCTCATGATAATCCGTTATTGAAAAGAAATGGGTGAACTCAATACCCAGAGCCCGTACCAGGTTTACAATCTCTTCCTGTTTCTGTCCTGTGATTATATGAACCTGATGGCCTTGCTCTACTAAATAACGACTCAGAGGAGCTATAAGAGCCCCGTATGTATCGCACACACCGTGAAAATCCAAACCTATTTTCAACATGATACTATTCCTTGTATAAAGACTGTTTTTTTATAAAACTATCAACATACGGAGCCACAAAGGGTACGATCAATTTTCCATTTTTTACCCGGTCTCGAATAAAAGTACTGCTCAGATTTGATACAATAGGGTTTTCTAAAACATGTCCTGTACTAATCATGATAAGATTTGTTACAGATGTCAAAGCAAAACCTTCTCTTTCTACTATTAAATATTTAGCCATGGCCTCAATTCTTTTACGGTCATGGAACGTAGACAATGACTTTACCCAATCAGACCCACATAACCAATACCAGATATCTTTCCCCGAAGGCCATAAAGATTGTAAAGTACTCACAACATCTACTGTATACACCAAACCAAGTTTAATGGCTATGTCCGATACTACTATAGAAGGATGAAGATCCTTAAAACTTTCTCGGCACATTAATAATCGTGAGTCCTGATCGGTCACTTTATCTTTATGTGAGCATAATGCTGCAGCCTTGTCTGAGCTGGGCACGACTATGACCTTGCTGTAACCAGACTCGGCAACTAACTGGGCCAACCACATGTGTGATATATGAGGAGGATCAAAAACACCCTCATAAACTACAACTACTGCCATAAAGACTCCTTTTCAGGCGTTCGATCTCACAGCTAACATTGTATACTGCTAAGCATCTTCCTTTTAACCACTCCACAACCAGATTATGGGTTTCATCATTATCAGAAAACCCTTCATCAGGTATTATAATGGTTCTAAAACCGTCTTCTTCTAATTCGACATGTTGCAGTTTATTGATAAGATCAAAATTACCTTCAGCTGCTAGTAAATCCCATAGTCTATTTGGTATGAACATGAGTGTATAAACCTCTCTTTAATAATATTATACACGAAATGACATGATAATTTAATTTTAAATAAAAATATTTTTATCGGAAGTAGCGTATTTAACCGCTAAAATACTTATATTATAACTACTATGGACGATTTAGGTCTTATAGGAAAATCAGAGTATATTCAAAATATTCGTAGAGACATCTTACGTTTAGCTTCAGGTATTTTCCCCATCATTATAGAAGGGCCTTCAGGTACAGGTAAAGAAATTATTGCCAAAGCCGTTCATAATAATAGTACCCGGGCCTCTAATACCATGGTAACTATTAATTGTGCTGCCATACCTAAAGACCTTGAAGAGAGTGAATTCTTCGGCCATGCCAAAGGATCCTATACCGGGGCGACTTCAGATAAAGAAGGATTAGTAGCTCAGGCTAATAATTCTACTCTTTTCCTGGATGAGATAGGAGAAATATCTTTATCCATGCAGGCTAAACTACTTCGGGTACTGGATACAGGTGAGTATCTTCCTATTGGAAAAATTAAGACAGAGAAATGTGACCTCAGAATTATCAGTGCCACTAATAAAAGTCTATATGACATGGTCCAGATTAATACATTCAGGACAGATCTATATTACAGACTTAAAGGGGCCTCGATAAAAACCCTACCTATTACCCAACATAAAGAAGATATACAGTATCTTGTTAGGTATTTTTTAGCCCTTCAAGATAATACAGTACCAAAAGACATCGACCCTGATGCTCTAGGTATGCTCATGTCCTGTCAGTGGACTGGAAACGTCAGGGAACTCCGCTACACCATGGAAGTCATAGGACATGCTGCCATAGGTCTACCTATCGTAAATGCTGCTATAGTGGGCTCTGTATTAGATATAGACAGGCATGTAAGTGTCTGCAGTGAAGACGTATCTTATAGCCAGGAAAAAGATCGTATCTTAAAAGATTTTGAAATGAGATATTTCTCCGGTCTACTGCTTCGTTTTAAAGGCAACGTCAGTAAAGCTGCAGAAATAGCCGGCATGTACCGGCCAAATTTTTCTAAAAAACTTAAAAATCTAGGAATAAATCCAAACTCATTTAGAAAATAGATAACAGGCAGCTACTCGACTGGCCTGTTTCTGCAAGGCCTGTTCCAGATATTGTATAGCATAAACACGAAATTTACGGATCACATTTTTTGCATCATTAGAATTAAACTTGTCCTTATCTTTTTCAAATTCCTCTATATAAGCTAGCAGTCGTGTTCTCTGACCCAGTAATTTAGATAAATTTTTCAGAAAATCCTGCACTGTATCAAACGACTGTGTTAAAGCCTTCTTTATCGCCTCGGGCTTGACCCTGCTATTTAAAGCCTCATGCACAAAACTATACGCATGAGCCATTATTTCCTGTGGGTCAGATAAATAAATCTGTTTTGATGACCGTTTAAGATACTGAAATAAATGCTGCACCAGTCCCTGAAGTTTTTCAGGATATTCATCTTCCGATACATCCTTCATTATTGATTTTAAATGGTCCAGGTCTTTCCGAGGCGGTACTTTACCCTGATCAAAAACATCCCATAACCTGGTAACATTTTTCAGTAACTTCTGGGCCCCTACCCGATCAACTATTTTTTCTATCTCAGCCATTGAATACCAGGAGTCCACCTGCCGTACTTCTTTTATTTGTTCTTTTAATACAGGGTTTTTTTCAAGTCTTTTATCTTGCTGATAGTCATGTATCAACTCATGACCTATAGTATTCTCTATATCCCCTAATATCCCCGGTACATCTATATTATCAAAAAGATACAGAGCAAACCATGGATGACTCTCAGAAAAACGAAGAATAATGACCTTCTCCGCCACATCATATGACCCTCCAGACATACCTGTAAAATGCCCGGATCGTGTACTAAACTGTAACTTAGAGGAAAATTCATTCAGAGATTTTATCAGCTTCTCATTAAGTACTTTAAAAGACTCTTTAGTATCCCCTGAACGTTGCTGTATAGCTTCAAAACGCTTAGCCAGGTCTTTGCCGCCCGCAGAATTTTTAAATTCCTTCTTAATTCTGCGAAATTCATCCATGTACTCTTTGAGCCGTTGCTTGTCAGGGATAACTATGGCTGATGTAATCATATTTTTACATGTAAAGTTCAAGATCTTCTCGTACAGGAACCCCTATAAAAGATGACGCCATCCTGTATACCATCATCCCATCTATAGAAGGAGGATTTATAAACGACTCCATATAAGAAGCTTCTTTCCCCTTAGGCAGATCAGGCCGGGCCCCTAATTCTTCCGGATATTTACCCGACATCACAGCATCATAATCCTTCTTGAGCTTTTCAGGTATAGACTCCTTACGGTTCTTCATATCCTTATACTGCTCAATAATAGCATCCTTGATCCTGTTAAGAGCCTTGGACGGAGGTGCCGCTCCAATTATCTCAGAAACCTTTTTATGAGTTTCCAAATAATCTGCAAACCCTACATTGTAATGGGTCTGAAATTCTCTGACCTTCCTCATCCAGGTCTCATCCAATATCTGCCATAAATACCTAACCACAAAAGAACGTATACGGGTCATTTCCCGGTCACTAAACCCCTTGTCCAACCAATGCTCAATCTCCTGCCACTTCCTGTGTATCTCCAACTCCTTCTTCTCACTGGATTCTATCTGATTAAGCATACGAACCCCTACATCAGCCCAGGCATGCTGCACCTCATTAACACGAGCTACATCATGATCCAAAGTATCATCAGTCTCCGCTGCATCCTCTAAAACACCCTTCAAATCAGCTATAACATCATTAAGCTTCTTCTGCAGTGCTACCGCTCTCATCTGATTATCCTTAGTCACCGGAGCCTTTAAAGCCTCTTCAAGTTCCCCTCGAGCATTAACCATATCTTTCGCCGCATCCTCTATAGCAACCTTCTGCTCTTCCTTAATAACCTTGTTGGACTCAATATTCTTATCCAAATCCATGGCCATCCCCTGAGCCCATTTCCGAGCCTTAGCAAGAAGACCTTCCAATTCCTTACGGCCAGTCAAAGTCTTATTGTACTCCTCCTCTATACCAGCCTGCATCCAATCCCCACCATACTCCTTCTTAAGCTTGTCCTCAAGCTCTGTCCGAAGACCCTTGTCTGTCTTAGCCATGAAAGCCCCCACTGCAGCAGGAAATTTCTCCGGCGACAAAGTCTCCTTACCACTCATATCAAACCATTTATTAATAAACTCCTCAATAGGGAAAGACTTAATAAAATAATCCCAGTATATCTTGGGATTCTTACGTATCGTCACCAAAGGACTCGTTAACGGATACTCACTACGCCAATCATCCGCCTGCAACACCCGAGCCATCAAAAATAAACCCATCTTCCGAAGATGTGCCACAGTCTCCATACGACCATTATCAGCCTTCTTCTCCCTCTTAATAAGAGCCCTACCAGTCAATATCCCCGAAATAAAATTGTCCATCGACTCATCATACTTCTTAATATCAGAGATAATCCCCGATAACCCGTCCTGTACCTTATCCAAATACTCCCCAAGCTCCTCTGACTTCATCATCTCCTCTATAACAGCCTTATCCATATTAGCCTTCATCTTGGGATGATCAGCTATAAACTTGTTCAAAGAATCAGCCTTCGCCTTAATAGCAGATAAACCCTTCGTAGGATCCAAATACCCCACCGCTGCATACACCTCATCGGAAGCCTGCCTCTTCCACTTCTGATAAAAACCCTCCCGACGTATTTTATTATACAACAACCGAATGTCATGTATAGAATCCTGAAGCGTCTTTATCTCTTTATTAAGAGGAACCCAAAAAGTTTCCCATAAAGAAAGGTTCTTCTTCCGTATCTCCCTGACCACATTTAAAACCTTGGTCAACTTGTCCCGATCCACATGAACCTCATCAGGAAGATGCTTCACTACCTCCTCTTTACCATCAGGAGTCTTCTTGGTCTCCTCTTTATCAAATTTAAAAGAATCTGTGTCCTCATCATACTCCGTTAACTTCTTAAATACCTCAGGATTATGCTTGGTCTGCAAATTCTGAAAATACGTCCGGTACTTCTCATAAAAATCCTTGGGTATACTCCCCAACATGTGACTCTCTTCCTTTATACCCTCAGACAACTGCTTAACCACATGTATAACTTTCGTACCAAAATTACGCACATGACCCACCACCTCATTAATGTCCTCTAATACCTTCGTCTCATCCGTCCTGTACTTATGACTCGGTATATCCTCCTGCGGCTCAGCCTTCTCATCCATAAACTTAAATAAATTCGTAATGTACTTGGAATCATACAACCACTTATATGCATGTGGCTGCTCTTTTCTCACAACCCGGTCCGGCTGACCCTTTAATACCTTCATAAGATTATCCGAATCCACAAACACATTGAGCTCTGCAGGCTTTATAACCTCTTCCGTAACAACTGGAGCCTTACCCAAATTCTTAAGCTTCCCCGATAACTGACGAGCCTCCGCCCGATATCTCTTTATATCCGCATCAATGTCCGTAACACTCTTAGTCAAAAAAGACCGAATCAACTGTATGACTGACGCAGCTTTCGCCGGATGTATCTTTATATTGTTCTCAAGATCATGAATCAAATCCTTTAGAGCCGACTCATTACGCACCACCACCGTACGATCCGACTCATACCGCTCCTCAGGCGTACCCGTCAACCACTTCGGTATCTCAGCTTCTTCCTTACCCTTGTCCTTCTGATAATCCTGAACCTCCTGCAATACCTTCTTGTGAGCCTTGTCCCCCTCCTCAAACTCCTTACGCCTCTGCTCAGGACTCACCTTCTCATGCTCCTTAACCTTCATGTACGGCTGATAAGGCATACCAGGTCCAGCTATCCCTGCCGCCGCTTTACCCAAAGTCTTCAACGCCTTCGGCAATGCCGGAAATACCACCCGCTCCACCCCTTCAGCTAAAAGATCCTTCAATAACTTCAACACCTCTTCCGAACCCTTATTAGTCAAATCCTTCACCAATCCCGCCCGCTCCTTCTTAAGAACCTCTAGCGACCGTATACCCTGATATGTTAATACCAACTCATTATACAACTTCTGACCAGGCCCCCCCTGACTAACATGAGCCCTCAAATCATCATACACACTCCGGGCCAACTCCTTTATCTTAACAGGCGACATCTCCTTATTCTTCTTCACATAATCTATAACTAAACCACGAAACTCCTTCTCCGTAGGAATAGCCCCAGACCCAATTGCCCCTATATCTAATCCCAATTCAGAATACTCACTCTGGGTAGCCGCTAAAACCTTCATATACGACATAATATTTAAACTCCTACTAAACATTTAAAGAAATTTCTTGTATAATATATACATGGACACAATTCAAGATATCCTCAACGATAAAAGCCGACAAGCCTATAAAAAAGTCAGAAATGTCAACCCCTCCGAACTATATAAACTCTCCCAACACCCCTCTGCCTCCGTCCGCTACTCCGTCTGCCTCCGTATCCCTGAACTCGACCTACCACTCATGATAGCTGACAAAGACCCAAGAATACAACTACTCATCTGCAAACGTGCCTTATAAATCAATCTCATACAACTGCTTCATCAGATCCTTGTCCCGGTCCTTAATAATAGCATCCGATAACTCCGGCGATACCTTAAGACTACGCTCCTTCTTAACCTGCTTGGGAAACTTCAACTTAAGAGGATCCTCCACCAATACCTTCTTCAAATCCTTCCGTATCATGTCCCGCAACCTAACATTCTTCGGAGGATCTATACTCTCAGGATATATATCCTTATACTCTAAAAATAAATCCAACTCCTTCTGCGCCTCCGACCCCTCCATATGCAACAACTCCCCCAAATACACAAACCGTACCCACGACATAAATGACCGATACCTAGGCCCCGTAAATACCGAAGCCATCATCCGAACTATATCCCACAACTTCTTAATAGACATGTCCGCCACCGCCAACATCCCGTCCTCTATAACCTTCTTATACCTTAGCTCTACATCCACATCCCCCATAACAAAATCCGTGAATATCAGCTTCAACTCATCAACCTTCCCAAAATCAAACGCCTGACGGATCTTAGCCTCTATAGCATCCGCAGCCGACTTAAACCCACCACGACTTATCGTATCCACCAAATTCTGCTTCAACGCCTCAAACCGACTATCATGCAATATCTGCTCCCTAACCCCAGCAATCAACTCATCCTTAAGACTAAAAAGACGAGCATCCGTTAACTCCGGCATCTTGTGCAACTTCCTAAATGCCTTCATATTCTCTATAAACCGCTTCTCCCACCCATCCTTCTGCTTCAACGGATTCGGCGTGTCCCGTATCGCATCCATCATCATCGGCAACGCCTCCCTATACGTCACCCCACTCAACTCCCCTCTCCCCACTGACTTAACCAAATCATCCCCTATAGATGAATAATCCTTGTCCGAAAATCCAACCCCAGGCTCCGGTAACAACGGACCACTATACGGCGACTTCTTCAACCGCATATCCTTCAAAGGACTATATTTAACATTGTACCACCGCTTGTACGTGTCCTCATGACGATACTTCTTCGTCTGCTCCGTCTCAAACTGAGGCACCACATCTTCCGGTGCCGATTCATCCGTCTCAGATATCCCTGGATGACTCATCGTATCCAACTGACTCAACATCTTCTCCTTTAACCGTATCTTCTCCTGTATCGAATCAATCTTAGACTCATCCGTCACTCCCTTTAATGACTCCTGTATCGATTCTATCTCCTTCTCTATCTTACGACGCTTCCTCTGCACCTCCTCCACCCCTCCTAATAACTTCGGATACTCCGCCTGTAAGAAATCCACCACCCCACTCGATATAAACTTCTCCAACTGACTCTCCATTATTATCGGATGCACATCAAAACCCTTCCCCGCCCCCTCCACCTGAACCTTAGGCTGACCCTTCATTACCGACGAAACCTCCATGTCATACTGCCCCGGTGATAAATCTAACTTCGATAACGTACCATCCAACCTATATACTGACGGAGACATCCCCTCCCCCTCCACTCTAATCTCATATACATGCGGCTCCCCACCTATCTCCTTAATAACCTTACCCTTAAATCGATGATTAACCTTCCTCAATAATAACCCGTTCGGATCCCCCCTCTTTAACCCATGCAACGTCCCAGTCGACTCATGCCGTACCTTCTTCCCACTATGATGCGTATATAACAACCGATCCAAATGAGCCATTATATACCCTATAGCATCATCCACATTCGATATAGCATCCCCTATACCTATCTTACGCTTCAACTCCCCAAATACCGACCGAGAAAACATAGACTCCGGAAACTGATTGCGACTCTTCTCCCCCAACCCCGGTGCATACTCATACACATGATCTACCATCTTATCCCCAAACGCCTTGTTCCACTCCGGAAACCGCTTCTCCTTCCGCTTCCTCTCCTCTAATAACTTCTCCTTACTCGGTATTTTAATATCCTCCGGATCCTCCCGAAAACCCTCCCCTGCCGTCCTATTCCCACCCCCCAATAACGCCAGTAACCGCTCCATCAACTTCCGCGACTTCTCCAAAGACGCCGATACCATCACCCGTAGCCCATATCCTGTTACTACCCTCTTACTATCAATCATATGTAATCCCCTTAAATTTACTCCCTATACCCAGAACCCAAATAAGACTCCTTACCCCCCTCTTCAATTAGTAGATTATCATAAAAACACCCCCTAAATACCCTATTTATACCAAAAACTGATCCCCTTATTCCCACCCATCTTACTAGGTCCAAAGTCTGACCTAGAGTCAAAAAAGTCTGAGAACGGTAAGGTCCAAAAAAACCTGCTACTAAGACTGAGTCCTCGAAAACAGTCCTTTCTTTTCCTTTAAGGGCCAAAAAAGTCTGAATCATTTTTTCAAGAAACAGTCCGTGGACCCTGAAGAGCCAATTTCTGGGTAGGGCTGGCCATGCCAAAAATAGCATTTTAACAAAAAATGTTTTATTAACACTATATGTATAAGGGGAAAAGAACAAATAAGAAAACAAAAAAGATTATAATAAAAAATGTTTTATTAACACTATATGTATAGGAAAAAGAACAGACAAGAAAATAAAACAGACAAGAAAATAAAATGTTTTATTAACACTATATGTATAGAAAAAAGGACAAAGAGAAAAACAAAATAGGTTATAATAAAAAAAGTTTTTATAACACTATATGTATAGAATGACTGATAGTTTTAATCTTTAACAAAGGGGTTGTTATGCCAGGGAAACACAAAGGGCGTAGGACAATAAATCCGGGTAATGTTATTCAGGGCCCGTCATTGTGACCGGGCCCTTTTTTTATTTGTGTAAGGGTTGAAAGTGAAAGGGGTAACGATATGTTCCTTGCTATATACCTGTTTCTGGTCATTCTGGTATTAGCAACAGGAATCATTGAAGGCTAATCAAGCCCGTCGGGCTATTCTATAATCTAAACCAAGGGGGTCTGTATGCGTAACAATAACCTTAACCATTCACGGCCGGTCGTTCACGCCACACTGAACCTGGGCTCTCAGATGCCACAGAAGTTTCTGGCCGAGGTCAAGGCCAGGGCTGAGGCAGCCCACGACCGGTTCGTGAAACTGGAGAGTCTCTGGCAGACGGCTCTGGCCTGTGTCCGGGACCGGGGCTCCCGTATTCCCCGGGAATGGACTCCGAATGCCTGGCCGGCAATTCGGACTCTGGCCGGAACGGTCGGAGAGTTCGACCAGGCTAAGTATATCGAGGCCTGCCAGACCCTGCAATGGGCGGCGAATTCGCCGGCTGATTTCCGGGAAGCCCGTGAACTTATGGGAGTGAAGTAGCCGGTCACCGGCTGATAGACAGGGCTCGGTCTTCGGACCGGGCCCTTTTTTTATTGAGTATGAACATGAAACCATATACTCATGAAAGAAGGTGATTACTATGAACTCCTAATCATTTCTATGATCACCGCTTACGATTGATAGGTATAACTTTAGTTCAACACAAGAGTGATCATAATGAGCTTATTTCAAACCTTAACCGGTGCTTCGTGTTCCATGTTGAGTATTCGTATTCCCAACGGCAAGGCCGATGAAGTTCTTAAGCGTATTCAAAAGACAGGCTTGAAAAGGACCTGGATCGATGGCTCATTCATTCGTACGACTGACTATACGAGTGAAACAGCCTTAACCGCGTTGATCGCATAATAGTCCAGGCGACCGGTATAGTTGACTGCCACCGGTTTAACAGCTTGGTGAAACATCACCCGGAGGAAATGCCGGGTCCACGTCACAATAAAGCTCATGGAGGATTCATGTTGATTGATTACGGTTAGATTCAGAACCCACGGGGGTTGGCGTCCCAGTGGGTACAAGCCTGACCTATCTTTAGGGGGAACAATCATACACTAATTGAGAGTACCCCGAAGAGTATAGGAAACGATCACCTCTTATGACCGATACATTCATAGGTCTGGATTGAACTATGGATCGTAGGATAAGAGGACGGGTAACTGGATTCGCTGCCAGTTACCCGGTAGGAACCCGTATTGGAATGAGACGGTTACGCTCATTCTCCATCCACCGGTATGGACCGACCGGAAGGAGGAGTAGTCTACTACTAGAACTGGATTCGCTGCCAGTTTTGGTAGGAACCTATTAGAACGAGGGCGCTCGTTCTCCATCCACCGGTATGGGCGACCGGTATAAGGGCTCGGTCATTAAGACCGGGCCCTTTTTTTATGACAATCAGGTCCACCCAGTATCTGCCCTGGAAATATACTGTGGAGCGGCTATCGGTGCTGAGTCCCTTCCGTAGGTTGGGAATAAACTTAAATTCACAGGCCTGATTGTTTTTTTCTTCTTCCCCTGGAGGTTCTATGCGTTTTGAAGTCCTTGATGAGAGTGATACCGAGTTCATGGTAGATGAGTCCTCGGACTCACAGAGTCGGTGGGAGCACCTGAACACAGCTGAGCCCAAACACTTGGCAGCCAGCACAGCACAGGCTAATCGGATAGCCCATCAGGCTAATCTGTTCAGCCATAAGTTCTCTCACTCTGAGGCCTTACGGAGACAACACATATCAGCGGGTGTTCGGGGATACGGTTACTACTAATCTCCGTCGCCTGGCCTGTGCCCGGGGCTTTACCCTCAGTCCCCGGGCACATTTTTTTTATCATCGGAGGTTCTATGAATGATCTGGTAGGAGTGTTCTATTACCGGGGACCGGCAGGGATTCAATCTAAATCGTGTACCCTGACTGAGGCTCGATCGATGATTGATTTGGACACCGTTATGGGTGGTGTCTGGATTGCTCCATATAACCGTGTATATCTGTAACCTAACATCAAAGGAGACCTGTTTATGTCTATCAATCGCAACAGAAGTGCAGCACAGAAATTTATTGCAGAGGCAAAACAGCTTGGGTCCGTTGCCGTGGCCAGAGTTGAAGCTCATAAGGTCTATAACTCATACGGGACCTGTACCCGTTGTTTCCCTCACGGACAGGAAACCATCAACAACAAGTGGAGGAATGCAAAAGGTCGGAAGTGGAACAAGAGACGGAAGGGTACCCCTCTTCGGGACCTTAATGAAAACGGAAGCTCCTTTATTTATGATATGTTGTGGTACTCGATGGGCTTTAGTATTGACGAAGGTCGGTTGGAGGATGAGCGTTGGCTTGAACTTAACCCGGAATACAGCCCTGTCGACGACTGGGATATATTCGACTGGGATGATGGTGGGGAGAAGAGCAGACTGCCTGCCGGCTGGAAAGTCATGGACGTCTGTAATGATGAGGTGAGAGAACAAATTCAGGCTATGGAAGCAGAAGTAGCCAGAAAGATAAGTAAGGATATTCATCCGGCTGACTTAGGGTATTACCCGGAACAGGAACAGATGCAGCCTGATGCGGTCTATCATGACCATTATAAGAATGACGGTAACTTTCAGGATGATGAGTGTAATTATGACGACTGTGATCCCTTTGACTGGTATGATCCTGATTATGAACCGGAACTTACCTCAGAACCTCTTGAAATGATCCGTCTTCGTGGCGGAGCTTACGTCACACTTTAATCAAAAGAAAGGGCTAGCTATGATTGCCACAACAAAATTAGTCTGTGCTACACAGACCGAACGTGGCCTGGAAGTTGAAGTTGATAACTTCTTCAACGGCCACTCCAAGATGACCTTGAACACTACTCTTCCTGAATTTCTCAAAGGATTTGCTCTGTGGAAAGAGGACCATCTTCCGATAGAAAAAGCTTTTCCGAAGCTGTCCAAACAAGAACGTGAGTTTCTGCTCAGTGGAATGATATCAGAGCAGCAGAATGAACTGTTTGAACCAAGGTCCCTTACCAATATGTTCTTCGGCAATGGAGATATCGTCCCTGGTATCGGTGGTTAGAGAGCGGGGTTATGTAGCAGACGGACAATAC
>Ga0315274_10010297_pt1 | contig 13465 bp, 11 predicted proteins | sample YL17G02_20_MG_FD_203700 | JGI IMG/M metagenome (GOLD analysis project Ga0315274, IMG submission 203700) | Sediment microbial communities from Yellowstone Lake, YNP, Wyoming, USA - YL17G02_20 | ecosystem: Environmental > Aquatic > Freshwater > Lake > Sediment | place: USA: Wyoming | collected...
CGCCCTGATGACGGAGGAGCGGACGTAGGGGTCCCACGCGAGCACGCGCGAGAACCCCAGCCCCACGACCTTCCTGTGCAGGCACCGCGCGATCGCCCCGTACCCCACGAGGCCCAGGGTCGTGCCTGCCACCCGGTAGCAGCGCTGGTCATTGTGCAGGTTCCACCGCCCGGCGCGCACCATCCTGTCCCGGTAGGCGACCTTCCGGGCGCACCCGAGAAGGAGGGCCAGTGCGTGGTCCGAGACGTCCTCGAAGCAGTAGTCGGGCACGAAGGCGACCCAGATCTTCCCGCGCGTCGCTGCCCCGACGTCGACGTTGTCGTAGCCGACGCCGTAGCGGGAGATCACCTTGCATTTCGGCAGGCTCCCGATCACCTCGGCGGTCATGGGGAAGAGGTTGACGAGGATCCCGTCGGCCCGCGAGAACGCCTTCCGCGCCTCGAGGGGCGAGGAGATGTCCGCGGTCTCGAGCGACGCCCCGACCTCGGACAGGACTTCTTCCTCCTCCCGGTAGCTCGCGTAGCGGTTGTCCGCGACGACGACGGTGAACCTGCCCATGCGCGCGCCGCTCAGGAGTCCTCGAAGACGATCCCGCCCTCGCCGAAGACCTTCACCGGGTAGCGTGTGACGTCGAAGGGATCTCCGTTCCAGCAGGTGAAAGAGGCCCACTTCCCCTTGTCCAGCGTCCCGAGGAACGAGTCGATGCCGAGGATCTGGGCGTTCCTCCGGGTGATGATCTCGATCGCGTCCTGCCTGTTGAGGCAGCAGCGCACGAACCACCGCAGCTCGAGGAGGAGGTTCCGCTGTGGGATGACGGGGTGGTCGGTCATGAGGCCGAAGTCCACGCCCGATTCAATGAGGTGACGGACGTTCCGCCAGTTCTCGTGCTTCAGCTCGACCTTGTACGCGAAGGCGTCCAGCGGCCCGTAGACCACGGGGATGCCCCGTTTCTTGAGCACCGAGTAGATGCGCCCGTCGTGCACGTCGCAGGCGTGGTCCACGGTGATGCGGAGTCCGAACTCGTCACGGAGGCGCAGAAGAGAGGCGATGTCGTCGATCTTGTGCACGTGCACGCGCAGGCCCTGCCTCCCCAGGAGGAGGTCCCGGATGATCTCCTCCTCGGCGGAGAGGACAACTTTCCCCGCACCCTTTTTCGCGGATTTCCCGGCACCGCGGCCTCCCCCCTTTGCGATCTTCTTCTGCACCTCCGAGAGGCGCTTGCGAAGGAGGGAGAGCGCGCCCATGCGCGTCCAGGGGCGGGTGCCTTTCCACTCTCGGGTGGACATCGGGTTGTACCCGAAGGCCGCCTTGATGCCGCTGCGGGCGATCAGCGCATCCGTCGTCGTGTGCGCGTAGTTGCGGATGATCGCCGAGCGGCCTCCCACGATGTTCCCGCTCCCCGGCACGACGCAGGAGTACAGCACCCCCATTTCGAGGGAATCGCGGAAGGCCGAATCGTCCATCTGGACCGAGTCGAGGGCGTCGGAGAGGAACAGCAGGGAGTCCATCTGGTCGTTGGCCTCCCCCTCGGTGCCCGGTTCGCCCGAGCGCTCCATGCCGATGTGGCAGTGGGCGTCGATGAACGCCGGAGTCACGACGGCGAACTTGCCGAGGAACTCCCCTTTCTTCTCCTTCGAGACGCCCTTCACGAAGGCGTCCTCGAACAGCAGGTGGACGTTCCGCATGACCTCGCTGCCCGTGTACAGGGTTTCGGCAAAAACGGATTTCACGCTGCGCTCTCCTCTTCCGCGTCGCCGGCTTCCCCGGCTCCGGACCGCGCAAGTATAGCGAATCGGCGAAGTTTGACCAAGGCGGAAGGATCGTGTACAAGGGAACCGAGCGGCCGAAGGGAGGACCTCATGGCTGGCACGGTGACGGTGGATGTCGCGGGTCCCGCGAAGGGGCGGGGGGGAAGGGAGTTCATCGGCTTCCCCTACCGGCTCTTCCGCGGCTGCAGCCAGTGGGTTCCCCAGTTCCGCTCGGACATGCGCGCCATCCTGGACAGGCGGAACACATTCTTCGAGAAATCGATGGGCGAGTTCTTCGTCGCGCGCAGGGGCGGCGAGACGGTCGGCACGATCGCCGCCCTGGACAACGTTCCCTTCAACGCGTACCACGGGTTCCGCATCGGGCACTTCTACTTCTTCGACTGCATCGACGACACGGAGGTCTCGCACGCGCTGTTCGCGGCGGCCTTCGCCTGGATGCGGGAGCAGGGGCTGGAAACCGTCCAGGGACCCGCCGGCTTCGGCATGATGGGCTCGGGGATCCTCGTCGATGGTTTCGCGCATCGCGCCGCGATGACCATGATGAACTGGAACTTCCCCTACTACCAGAGGCTCGTGGAGGCCGAGGGATTCGCGAAGCACGGCGACCTCTTCTCCGCGTTCGTCGACCCCGCTGCCTTTCGCCTGCCCGACAGGGTCAGGCGCGCCGCGGAGATCGCGCTGAAGCGGGGCAGCTTCGAGGTGCCCGAGTTTCGCACCAGGAAGGACCTGCGCCGCTACGCGCAGGCGATCGGGAGGGTCTACAACGAGTCCTTCGAAGCGCACGGGGACACCTTCGCCCCCCTGAGCGAGAAGGAGATCGAGGAGGTGGCGGACGGCCTCGTGGCGGTCGCGGACCCAACCCTGATCAAGCTGCTGCTGTCCCGGGGCGAGATCGCGGGGTTCCTCTTCGGCTTCCCCGACCTCTCAGCGGCCCTCCGGAGGGCGCGGGGCAGGAAGAATCCCCTCGCGATAATCGACATCCTCCTGGAGTACCGGCGGACACGGGGGCTCATCGTCAACGGGGCCGGGATCCTGCCGAAGTACCAGAGGCTCGGGGGGAACGCGCTCCTGTACTCCGTGCTGGAGAGGATCGGGACGCAGCGGCGGTTCCTGTCCGTGGAAGCAGTGCAGATCGCCGACAGCACCGAGCTCATGCTCGCGGACCTGAAGACCCTCGGCGCAAGGATCACCAAGACGCACCGGGTCTACCAGCGGGCGCTCGCGGGGACGCCCTGATGTTCCTGTTCGGTGCCTTCCTCACCCTGAAGCGCCGGCGCCCGGCAAGGCTCGTGCTCTCCCCCTCTCTCTCCTACAGGGTCACCTTCGCCCTGCTGCTCGCCGCGGCCGCGCTCATCCTCCTCTCGGGGGTTCTCTTCAACGGGGAAGCGACGGTCTTCCTCGGCATCAACACGGTCCCCCTCCTCTTCGTCCTGGCGACCGGCCTCGCGCTTCTCTACAACGATTGCTGGGTATTCGACTTGGAGAAAGGCGTCGTGGAGAGCCGCTTCGGCTTGCTGTTCCTTTTCCGGCGGCGTACGCTGCCGATCGCGGATCTCGCGTCCATCCAGATCTCCTCGTTCACGAAGGGACGGGTCATCGACGAACCAGGGGCGGAGACGGCGCCTGCGCGGGTGGAGGCCCGGCGGCGATTCTTCATGCCGAGGATGCTGACGCTGACGGCGGTGGACGTCCACGGAAACGCGCGCGTCCTGGACACGAGCCGAGCCGGCAGGCTCTCGCGGCTCGAGCGCACGGGCAGACGTATCGCGGATTTCTGCGGGATTCCGTTCAGGGGCGGGTCGGAGTGATCGACAGGGACCTGTCGTCGGGCTCCTACGGAGAAAAGTACAGGAAGCAGGCGACGTGGTGGCCGGGTTTCACCTCGGTCAGCCTCGGGATGTTCCCCCTGCACACCTCCATCCGCTGGGCGCAGCGGTCGTAGAAGTAGCAGCCCGTGCGCGCCCTGTCGGGCGATGGCACGTCTCCCTCGAGTATGATGCGCTTGCGCGTCTTTTCGACAGCGGGGTCCGGGATCGGCACCGCGGAGAGAAGGGCTTTCGTGTAGGGGTGCAGGGGCTCGTCGTACAAGATCGCCGACTCCGCGATTTCCACGATCACGCCCAGGTACATCACCGCGACCCGGGTCGAGATGTGCCGTATGACCGCGAGGTCGTGCGCGATGAACAAGTAGGTGAGCTGAAGCTCGTCCTGCAGGTCGTGCAGGAGGTTGAGGATCTGCGCCTGGATGGACACGTCGAGCGCGCTCACCGGCTCGTCGGCGAGGATCAGCTTCGGGTTGAGCGCGAGGGCTCGCGCGATCCCGATCCGCTGTTTCTGGCCGCCGGAGAACTCGTGAGGGAACCGGTTGACGAAGTACCTGGACAAGCCGACCCTTTGCAGCAAGGTCTCCACGCGCTTGCGGATGTCCGCGCGCTTCATCGCCAGGAAGCCCCGGCGGGTGTAGATCTCCATGGGCTCCGCGATGATGTCGCCCACGGTCATTCTCGGGTTGAGCGAGGCGTACGGATCCTGGAAGATCATCTGCATGTGCATCCGGGCCTCGAGCATGTCCCGCTTCCGCATCAGGCAAAGGTCGCGTCCCTGGAAAAAGATCTCTCCCTCCGTGGGGCGGTAGAGCTGGGCGATGGCGCGCGCCGTGGTCGACTTGCCGCAGCCGGACTCGCCGACCAGCCCGAGGGTTTCGCCTTTCCTGATCTTGAGGTCGATCCCGTCGACGGCACGGATGTGACCGACCAACCTCTTGAAGACAAACCCCTCCTCGATGGGGAAATACATTTTCAACCTTCGGACGTCCAGGAGAATCTCGTTCTTTTCAGCCACTGGCGTCTCCCTCGACCTGCGCCGCGTCAGCTCCGCTGAAAAGCCAGCAGGAAACCCTGTGTCCGTTCCCGAAGTCCTTCTCGCCGGGGTACTTCCGTCTGCAGATGTCCATGGCGTGGGGGCACCGGGGGTGGAACGGGCAGCACTCCGGGATATCGATCAGGCTCGGCGGGGTGCCCGGGATGGAGAACAGCCTCTCCTTCGTGGACCTGTCCAGCCGGGGCACCGAGCGGATGAGTCCCTGGGTGTAGGGGTGCTTCGGGTCGGCGAAAAGATCGTCGGTCGCCGCGCGCTCGACGACGCGTCCCGCGTACATGACCACGATCCTGTCGCACATGCCGGATACCACCCCCAGGTCGTGGGTGATCAGGATCACCGCCGTGTTCAGCCTCACCGTCAGCTCCTTGACGAGCTCGAGGATCTGCGCCTGGATGGTCACGTCGAGGGCGGTGGTCGGTTCGTCAGCGATGAGGATCTCGGGGTTGCACGACAGCGCCATTGCGATCATCACCCTCTGGCGCATGCCCCCGGAGAACTGGTGCGGGTACGCGTCGACGCGCTTCTCTGGATTCGGGATGCCGACCATGCGAAGCATCTCGACCGCCTTTAGGCGCGCATCCCTCTTCGAGAGGCCCTGGTGGAGGCGGATGGTTTCGAGGAGCTGCGTGGAAACCCGCAGGAAGGGATTGAGGGATGTCATGGGGTCCTGGAAGATCATGGAGACCCTCCCCCCCCGAAGGTCCCTCAGCTCCTGGACGGACATCGAGAGCACGCTCCTGCCGTCAAGCAGTATCTCCCCGCTCACGATCTTCCCCGGGGGCGAGGGGATGAGCTTCATCACCGAGAGGTTGGTCACCGACTTGCCCGAGCCCGACTCGCCGACGATGCCGAGGGTCTCCCCCTTGTGCAGGTCGAAGGAGATCCCGTCCACGGCTTTCACGATGCCCTCGTCCGTGCTGAAGTATGTTCGAAGCTCCTGGACGCTGAGGATGACGTCGCCGTTCATCGCATGGCCCTACAGCTTGTTCTTGCTCTGGGGATCGAGAGCGTCGCGGAGCCCGTCCCCGAGGAAGTTCATGGAGAAGAGGAAAATGGTCATCGTGAGCGCCGGAAAAAACAGCATCCACGGGTAGTTGTCCATGCCGTCCACGCCGTCGCGCACGAGCGAGCCCCAGGAGGACATCGGCGCCTGCACGCCGAGGCCGAGGAAGGACAGGAAGCTCTCCAGCAGAATGAAGCTCGGAACCTGCAGGGTCGCGAACACAACGATGACCCCAAGCGTGCTGGGAATGAGGTGCCGGAAGATGATCCTGCCTGTGCTGGCGCCCACGACCCTCGCCGCCTGCACGAACTCCGAGTTCTTGAGCGATATGATCTGCCCCCGCACGACCCGCGCCTCGGTGAGCCAGCTCACGATCGCCAGCGATACGAAGAGGTTGATGATGTTGCGGCCGAAGATCGCCATGAAGATGATGACGAGGAGCATGTACGGCAGCCCGTAGAGCACGTCGACGAAGCGCATGGCGAGGTAATCGAAGGTGCCGCCGATGTACCCGGCGAGCGACCCCACGATGACGCCGAGCAGAACCGCGGTGAGGGTACCGACGAGTCCTATGGAAATGGAGACCCGGCTTCCGTAGATGATCCGCGCGAGAACGTCCCTTCCGAGCGAGTCGGTGCCGAGGATGTATCGCCTCTCGTTCACCTTGATGGTCTTCCCGTCGAGCACCGTGGTCTCGTTGGCGAGCTTTGTCCTGTAGTCCGCGAGTTCCTGCCGTTCCTGGTCGGTGAGCTCGACCCGGCCGGACGCTTTCGCCGCTTCCAGGAGCTCGTTCTGCCTTCGCTCGTACAGAATCTGCCCCGCGGTCTTCGTCAGTGACGGCGGCATGTACTGGTGGTCGAGCACCTGGTGCTTGTACGAGTAGATGGGGAGGACCGGCGCGAGCAAGGCAAGGATGGAGTACGCAATGACGACCCCCAGCCCCACGAGCGCCATGCGGTTCCGCTTGAGGCGCCGCCAGGCATCGAGCCACAAGCTGACGCCCCTGATGGGCACGCCGAACTGGTCGATTGCGCCGTTCGCGCGGGGTTCAACAGCGGATGCTGCCACGGCTCCTCCCTACCGGTACGAGATGCGCGGATCCATGAATCCGTACACGATGTCCACGATGAAATTCATGAGGAGCAGGATCACGGAGTAGACGATCACGGTTCCCATGATCATCGTGTAGTCCCTGTTTTGCGCCGACTGGATGAACACGTTCCCCAGCCCCGGCACCCGGAAGATCGTCTCGACCACGATCGACCCGGTGACGATGTTGGCGAACGCGGGACCGAGGAAGCTCACCACGGGGAGCATCGCGCCTTTCAGGATGTGCTTGAACATGATCACCGAGGGCCGCAGGCCCTTGGCCTGGGCGGTGCGCACGTAGTCGCTCCGGAGGACCTCGAGGATGCTCGCGCGGGAGAGGCGTGCGATGTACGCGAAATAGGGGAAGGTGAGGGTGACCACGGGCATCACCGCCGTCTTCCAGCTCGCGTCGGCCATGAACCACCCCGAGGTCGGGAACCACTTCAGCTTGAGCGCAAAGACGAACATGAGAATCGGCCCGATCACGAAGAGCGGGATGGAAATGCCGATGACGGCGAACCCCATCGTGGTGTAGTCCACCCACGTGTTTTGCCGGGTCGCCGACACGATGCCCGTCCCGATGCCGAGAACGAGCGCGAGGAGGAGCGCCATCAACCCGAGGACCATTGAGTCCGGCAGGCTCCCGAAGACCAGGTAGTTGACGTCGCGGTCGTGGTAGCGGTAGGAGGGGCCGAGGTCGCCCCTGAGGACATCGAGCATGTACCTGCCATACTGTTTCCACATCGGCTCGTCCATGTGGTACTTCTTCAATATGTTCTGGAGCACCAGCTTCGGGATGCTCTTCTCCCGCGAGAAAGGACCTCCGGGGGCGACCCTGATGATGAAGAAGCTCAGGGTCATGATGATGAACAGCGTGGGGATGAGCCCGAGGAAACGCCGGATGATGTATTTCGTCATGTCCGCTTTAGCTGAAAAGCAGGAGCCGGCAATGCCGGCTCCTGCGTAGCTGTTTTACAGTCAGCCTATTTCTTGTAGATGAACTTCAACGCGTGCTGGTCAAGGGAGTTGGTGGCCCAGCCGCCCCACTTCTTCAGGTCGATGAAGTTCTGCGTCACGTACCAGTAGATGGGCATGACCACGTGATCCTGGTCGATGAGGAGCTTTTCCGCGTCCTGGAACACCTTCATGCGCTCGGCGCCAGGCTGCATGGCGTTCGCCTTGCGCACCAGCTCGTCGTACTTCGGGTTGTTCCACCGCGGGTCGTTGAAGTCCTCGTTGTTGGACAGGAACATGAACAGGAACGTGTTGGGGTCGGCGTAGTCCGCGATCCAGCCGGCCCGGGCCAGATCGAAGCCGCCCATCTTGCCGTCCTTGCGGGTCTGCAGGTAGGTGGCGAACTCCTGGTTGAAAAGCTCGACCTTCACGCCGAGATTCTGCTCCCACCTCTGCTGGAAGTACTCGGCAATCGACTTGTGCCGGGCCGAGGTGTTGTACAGGATGGTCACCTTGGGGAAGTTCTTTCCTCCCGGGTACCCGGCGTCCGCGAGAAGCTTCTTGGCCTGCTCGACATCCTCCCCGATGCCCTTTGTCGGCGTGAAGCCTTCGGTCGGGGGGGTGAAACCGGTCGCGGGCATCTCTCCGCTCATGGTGACCTTCTCGACCAGCTCATTGCGGTCGACAGCCATGGAGAACGCCTTGCGCACGCGCACATCGTTGAACGGCGGTTTCTGGATGTTGAACTCGTAATAGTAACTGCCGAACTCGGCGACCCGGATGTAGTCGGACCTCTTCTTGGCCTCGATGACCTTGTCGGGCGGAGGCGAGTTCGCGTTCCAGTCCGCCTCGCCGTTGATGTACATGGCGTATGTCGTGGCGAGGTTGTCGGAGGGATAATAGATGACCTGATCGACCTTCACGTTCTTTGCGTCCCAGTATTTCGGGTTCTTCACTACCACGAGTCGATCATTGGGCTTCCACTCCTTCAGGACGTACGCGCCGTTGCTCACGAAGTGCTCGGGGAGAACCCACTCCTTGCCCCACTTCTCGATCACGTGGATGGGGACGATCGCGAAGCCGTAATGGATCAGCATCGAGAGGACATAGGGGGCCGGCGCGATGGTCTTGAACTGGAACGTAAAGTCATCGACGGCCTTGATGGCTACGTCCTCCGGCTTGCCCGTGCCCTCGTTGTACTCCTTGGCGCCCTTGATGATGTCCTTGATGATCGAGGCGTACTCAGCGGCGGTGTCGGGGTTCAGGCAGCGCAGCCAGGACTTGACGACGGTCGTGGCCGTGATGGGAACGCCGTCGCTCCACACGTTGCCCTTGCGCAGCTTGAACGTCCAGGTCATGTTGTCCGCGCTCACCGACCAGCTCTCCGCCGCGCCCCCGACAGCCTTTCCCGAGGGATCGGGGATCGTGAGTCCCTCGAACAGCGCCAGGTAGACCCTGTGCTCCGGGACACCCGATATAAGGTGCGGATCCACGGACGCGGGCTCTGAACCGTTGGTGATCCGGAACGTGACCTGCGCGAATGCGGGAAGCGCAAGTGCAAGCACGATCAGAATTACAAGCAGCTTCTTCATAGCTCCTCCTTCTTAAAGATTGAGAATTATACCACGGCTTCCTTCGAACAGTAAAGCGTCTTTTTTCCTCCCCCGGGGCCCGCGCAAATGGCCCGTCCCCAATGGTCCGTCCGGCATTGACACTCCTCTTCCCCTTCTGCCACACTATTTCCTGGCCATGAGCGATACGATCGAGCTTAACCACAGCAAGTACGCGGGCATCATCGCGAAGATGGTCGAGAACTCCACGGGCGCGCCCGTGGTCACTGACCAGAACGTCTACCAGGAGGGCAATCCCGCCAACAAGCCTCTCGTGAGCTCAATCGTGAAGGATCTCCTGCTCCCGGGCAGCAGGATCATCGGAAAGGAGCACCTCCTGCAGCTCCACAGGCTCGCCCAGAGGAGGAAGGCCTGCCTTATCCTCATGGAACACTACAGCAACTTCGACATCCCCTGCATCTACGAGCTCCTGGAACGGGAGGGGGAGGAATACCGAGAGGCGGCGAACGCAGTGGTCTCGGTGGCGGGAGTGAAGCTCAACGAGACCAGCCCTCTGGTCCTCGCGTTCACGGAGGTGTACACCCGGGTCGTGCTTTTCCCCGCCAGGTCCGTGGAGGCGATCAAGGATCCAAAGGAGCGCGGCGAGGCGGAGAAAAGGCGCGGGCGCATAAACCTCGCGGCCATGAAGACGCTGAACACCCTGCGCAGGGAGGGCAAGCTCATCCTCGTCTTCCCCTCGGGCACCCGGTACAGGCCCTGGGACCCGTCGACGGGCCGCGGCCTCAGGGAAATCGATACTTACCTCAAGTTCTACTCTTTCATGGTCACGGTGGCGATCAACGGCAACACCCTCCTGCCCAACCCGAACGGGAGCATGGACGAGGACTTCCCCCAAAAGGACGTCATGATCTACACGGTCAGCCCGGTCAGGAAATGCTCCGATTTCCGCAGGGAAACTCTGAAGGGCCGGGAGCACGCGGAGGACACCAAGCAGCACGTGGCCGACGGCGTCATGGCAGCCCTTGCCCGGCTGCACGAGCGCACAGAGAAGGCGCGGCAGCGCGCGATCGCCGAAGTGCGGGAGACCCGGGACACCGGTCCCCTCCCCGCCCCCTAAGGTGTCCGCCTCCCCGCACGCCGTGTCCCGCCCCGCTCCCTTCTCGACAATCCCCCCGGCGCTATGCCGGACGATGTCGCACCTGTTCGCGGACATCGACGACACGCTCACCTCGGACGGCCTGCTTGCCGAGACCTCCTATTCCATGCTCTGGGCGCTTTCCCGCGAGGGGATCCGGGTCGTGCCGGTCACGGGGAGACCGGCGGGGTGGTGCGACCATATCGCGCGAATGTGGCCCGTGGCGGGCATCGTCGGCGAGAACGGCGCCTTTTTCTATGCCTATGACCGCGCGGCCCGCAGGATGAGACGCGCGTACTCGGTCCCGCCCGCGGAGCTGGCGCGGGACAGGGAGAGGCTGGAGCAGGTCGCCGCGCGGGTGCTTCGCGAGGTGCCCGGCACGGCCGCTGCGGCGGATCAGGCCTTCAGGATCGCGGATTACGCGATCGATTTCCGGGAAGACGTGCCCCCGCTGCCCGACGGGCGGATCGACGACATCTGCGTCATCCTCGCGGCAGAGGGGGTCCGGTTCAAGGTTTCCAGCATCCACGTCAACTTCTGGCTCGGTGATTTCGACAAGCTCACGTGCGTGAGGCGCTTCCTCCAGGAGGAAACAGGCCTCCCGCTGCCCGGCGCCGCGGAACGCGCGCTCTTCATCGGGGATTCCCCGAACGACGAGCCGCTCTTCGCCGGCCTGCCCCATACCGCGGCCGTGGGCAACCTCCGCAATTTCCTCGGCCGCATCGTCTACCTGCCCGAGTTCATCACCGAACGGGACTCGGCCGACGGCTTCTGCGAGGCCGCGCGGACGGTGCTGGAGAAGCGGGGAGCGCGTCAGTAAGGCAGCTCTTCCAGCCCGCACTCCAGGAGCTGCGTCACGGGGTGGAAGCCCAGCGACTGGAAGAAATCCGCGAAGCGCAGCGCTTTTCCCGCGAGCTCGATCGTCAGGCGCTTCACCCCCCTCGCGCGCATGTCCGCGAGGAATCTCTTCAGCAGCGCCTCGCCAAGCCCGACGCCCCTCAACTCGCGGGTCACCGCGAGCTGGACGATGTGGACGGATTCGCCCTCGACGACACCCCACGCGAAGCCGGCAAGCTCGCCGGCGGGCGTCTCGGCCACGAGGACCGGCGAGGGATCCTCGCCGGGGCCGGGGATTCCCCGGCGCTTCTCCGCGTACCTCTGCTCGAGGCGCGCGGGGCTCTCCTGCGGAAACAGCTCGTCAAAAGCCTCCCGGTCGAGCTTCAGGAGCTCACCCCGGCGTCCCCTGTCGCCCCAGGCGAAGGTGAAGTCGCTCGCGACGAGCTCCTCCGTCTCCTCCGGCTCCAGCGGAAGCTTTTCCAGGCCCCGCGCCTCGCGGCTGGCGTTGTACCAGCTTATGATGATCGCCCGCAGCCGCCTCTCCTTGTAGTGGAACCAGAGCTTCTCGATCTCCTTGTTCTTCTTCAGCGTGTCCTTGAAGCTGCGGAACACCCCCGTGCCGGAGGCGAGGGCCCGGGAGAGCAGCTCCCGGTAGACGGGGTTGTGGAGGGTCGTCACGAAGCTCTCCATCAGGTGGAAGCCCTCGGCCGATCCCCAGCGAGGGAGCATCGCGTGCGTCTCCTCGGAGAGCGATCCCCCGAGCACCGAGAGCGGCGTCATCTCCCCGGTCTCCAGGTTGATCGCGTGGCGCTCCTTCTGGTCCTCCATGGCAAAGCCGATCTGGTCGATCAGCTCGGGCGTGAGGGGGAAGTTCATCCCCGGGATTGTAGAGCAAGCCGCCCGGCCGCGCAACCGTGGGCAGGGCCGCGATTGACACCCCGAGGCCTGGCTGCGCATACTGAAGGGAGGCGAGAAGTCGGCCTTTCGGCCATCGAGCGCCGCCCGCAGCGGCAGCCACCGGCCGGGCTCGCTCCAATGAGAGGGAGGTTCCCATGAGCATCATCGAGTACGTGGAAGCGAGAGAAATCCTCGACTCCCGGGGCAACCCGACCGTCGAGGTTGACGTTGTGCTGGAAGACGGGTCGATGGGCAGGGCCGCGGTGCCATCGGGCGCCTCCACGGGCGAGCACGAGGCATTGGAGCTGAGGGACGGGGACAAAGCCCGGTACCTCGGCAAGGGCGTGCAGAAGGCGGTGCAGAACGTGAACAACGTCATCGCCGCGGAGATCGTCGGGCTCGACGCGCTGGAGCAGGTCGACATCGACCACACGATGATGGAGCTGGACGGGACCGAGACCAAGTCCAGGCTCGGGGCCAACGCAATCCTCGGCGTCTCCATGGCCACCGCCCGGGCGGCCGCGGACTTCCTCGGGGTCCCCCTGTTCAAGTACCTCGGCAGCTACCACGCCTCGCTCATGCCGGTCCCAATGGCGAACATCATCAACGGAGGCGCCCACGCGGACAGCTCGGTGGACTTCCAGGAGTTCATGATCATGCCCGTGGGCGCGGAGTCCATCCGCGAGGCGGTCCGCATGATGGCGGAGATCTTCCACACGCTGAAGTCCGTGCTGAAAGGGAAGGGCTACAACACGGGCGTCGGCGACGAGGGGGGGTACGCCCCGAGCCTCAAGAGCAACGACGAAGCCGTCGAGGTCATCCTCCAGGCCATCGAGAAGGCGGGCTACAAGCCCGGCGACAACGTCATGCTCGCGCTGGACCCCGCGGCTTCGGAGTTCTACGACGCGGAGAAGAAGAGGTACGTGTTCAAGAAATCCGACAAGCGGGAGCTCTCCTCGAAGGAGATGGTGGACTTCTGGGCCGCCTGGGCGGCCAAGTATCCGATCATCTCCATGGAGGACGCGATGGCCGAGGACGACTGGGACGGATGGAAGATGCTCACCGACAGGCTCGGCAAGAAGATCCAGCTCGTCGGCGACGACCTGTTCGTCACCAACACCAAGCGCCTGCAGATGGGGATCGAGAAGGGCGTGGCCAACTCGATCCTGATCAAGGTGAACCAGATCGGGACGCTCACCGAGACCTACGAAGCCGTGGAGATGGCGAAGAAGGCCAGCTACACCGCTGTCGTCTCGCACCGCAGCGGGGAGACCGAGGACTCCTTCATCGCGGACCTCGTCGTCGCCCTCGAAACCGGCCAGATCAAGAC
>Ga0315274_10010300_pt1 | contig 13464 bp, 11 predicted proteins | sample YL17G02_20_MG_FD_203700 | JGI IMG/M metagenome (GOLD analysis project Ga0315274, IMG submission 203700) | Sediment microbial communities from Yellowstone Lake, YNP, Wyoming, USA - YL17G02_20 | ecosystem: Environmental > Aquatic > Freshwater > Lake > Sediment | place: USA: Wyoming | collected...
GTCCCCCCTTGGCAAGGGGGGAGGCAGGGGGGTCCCGGCGGGAGTCCCGGCGCGCCGGGAGAGTCGATGGGGCAAGACCTCAAGTTCATCGTGCTGAACGAGAACGAGGAGTTCGCGCTGCAACTTCGCGCCATGCTCCTGAAGTTCGAGGGGGTGAAGATCCTCGCGGAGGTGGACGAGCCGGCGCTGCTCGCCCAGGCCGTCGGTCAATTCCCCGTCGATATCCTGCTGGTCAACCTCGACCCGAACCCGGAGGCCGTCCTGCCGATCATCGGCGACGTGGCGGGCGCCAACCGGAATCTCACCATTTTCGCGGCTTCGGAGTGCACCGACGGACCGCTGATTCTGAAGGTCATGCGCCTGGGCGTGAAGGAGTTTCTCCCCAAGCCGATCGACGGAGAGGCTCTCGGCGAGGCGATCAACCGGATGGCCAGTCACCGCGTTGCGTCGGTGACGCAGGGTAGGCTCATCACCGTCGTCGGGACGGCCGGGGGAGTCGGGGCCACGATGCTCGCGGCCAATCTCGGCGTGGAGTTGGCCGCTCTCGCGTCCGGCCACGTGACCGTCGTCGACCTCGACTATCGCTTCGGGCAGGTCGCCACCTTCTTGGATGTCGAGCCGATCTACACCCTAGCGGACCTGTGCGGTTCGCCGGAACATCTGGAGACGGCGGTGGTCGGACGAGCGCTGTCCAGGCACGCCACGGGCCTACAGGTGTTAAGTCGTCCAACGAATCTCGCGGAGGCGGACAACATCACCGCGGCCGCGTGCATGGGCGTGTTCTCCACGCTCCTGCCCATGAGCGAGTACATCGTCGCCGACGGACCGTTGCGCTCCGATATCGGGGCGAAGTCGATCCTGGCGCTATCGGACGTGAACCTCCTGGTCGTGCAACTGTTGGTGCCGTGCGTGCGGAACGCGCTACGTATACTCGAGAACATGCGGGCCAACGGCTACAACTTGGATCGGACCAAGTTAGTCTGCAACCGCGTCGGACGCGAGGCGGGACATTTATCCATCGCCAACGTCACGGAGACGTTGGGGCTGGAGCTGTTCGCGTCCATCCCGGACGATTGGCCGGCGGTCAGCGGGGCGATCAACCTTGGTGAGCCGCTGCTGACGCACGGTCCGAAAACGAGGGTCCGTCGCGCCATCCAGGAAATCGCCGAGCGGCTGCATGGGGGCGGCTCCCCGACCGATGATAAGGATGCGCGCAACAAGAAGGGCTTCGTCAGTCGCATGTTCGCCCAGAGCTAAGGCGTGTGCCGGTCGTCTTGTGGGCCTTTCGTGTGCGGGGTGTAGGGACGGGGGATTGGGGATTGGGGTATGGGGTTGAGGGTGCAATGGCCAAACCCCAGACCCCATCGCAGATTGCGAACGGGGGAGTGTGCGGATGTTTGGCAAGCGGTCATCCAGTAACGTAGCGACGCCGCCCGCGCCGCCGCCCAGCGTGCCCAAGCCGATCTCTCCCGGCGCGCCGGGCAAGCCCAAGGTCTCCAAGGATAAGGTTGAGCAATTCAACACCCTGAAGATGCACTTGCATCGCAAGCTCATCGACCAGCTCGATCTCACCCGCATGGTCGGCGACGACGAGACGCTCCGCCAACAGGTCAAGGAGGTTGTTTCGCAACTCGCCGACCAGGAGCCCACGCTGCTGAACTTCAACGAGCGGCAGCGGCTCATCAGCGAGGTGCTGGATGAGACCTTCGGTCTCGGGCCGTTGGAAGTCATCCTCGCCGACCCTACGATCAGCGACATCCTGGTGAACGGGCCCAAGCAGGTCTACGTCGAGCGGCACGGCAAGCTCGAGTTGACCGAGGTCGAGTTCCGCGACAACGCCCATCTGATGCACGTGATCGACAAGATCGTCAGCGCCGTCGGTCGGCGATGCGACGAAACCTGTCCGTTGGTGGACGCGCGTCTCGCGGACGGAAGCCGGGTCAACGCCGTGATCCCGCCGCTGGCCATCGACGGGGCGAGCATGTCCATCCGCCGCTTCGGGGCCGATCCCCTGACGTGGGACGACTACATCAACTTCAAGTCGGTGACGCCGGAGATGCGCGATTTTCTGTCGGCCTGCGTGAAGTCCCATCTCAACATCCTCGTGGTCGGCGGAACGGGATCGGGCAAGACGACCCTGCTCAACAACTTGTCCACGTTCATCCCGGATACCGACCGGATCGTCACCATCGAGGACGCGGCGGAGCTGCAGTTGCGACAGCCCCACGTCGTCCGCCTGGAGACCCGCCCGGCCAACATCGAGGGCAAGGGACGCATTACCATCCGCGACCTGCTCATCAACGCTCTGCGGATGCGACCGGACCGCATCGTGGTCGGCGAGTGCCGGGGGCCCGAAACCCTCGACATGCTCCAGGCCATGAACACCGGGCACGACGGCTCCCTGACCACCGTCCACGCCAATTCCGCCCGCGACGCCGTGGCCCGCGTCGAGACCATGGTCATGATGGCCGGGTTCGAACTGCCCAGCAAGGCCATCCGTCAACAGTTCGCCTCCGCTATCCACGTCCTGGTGCAGGCCCAACGGATGACCGGCGGGTCGCGAAAGCTCGTCGCCATCACGGAAGTGACGGGCATGGAAGGCGATATCATTACGATGCAGGACATTTTTGCCTTCGAGCAGATCGGGGTGACCGCCACCGGCCGAGCGCAGGGACACTTTATCGCCACGGGGATTCGTCCTTCGTTCTTGGAACGGCTGAAGACTTCCGGCTGCGACGTGGATCCCGGCCTTTTTCAGCGGCAAGTGCTCATGACCGACGAGGGGGACGCGACGTGACCAAGGCGGGAGCGACGCGACGCCGCCATCGGGGGATTCTTTCATGCTCGAACTGACCACGCCCATGCTGCTAGGCGAGTCCGAAATCTGGGTGTACGTTTTGCCCACACTCGGCTCGATGCTGCTGTTCTACGGCATCTACCAGGTGCTCGCGGAAAGTAAGTCCTCCGAATCGAGGAAGATGCAGGAGCGGCTTCGGGGCGACCGCGTCAAGCGGGAGAAGGCCACGGCGACCATCGTCCGACGCGGCGGCCTGGGACAGGCCGGATCGTTCGCGGACATGCTCGTGGGGAAGTTCAAGTTCGTCCCCAAGCTGCAGACGCTGCTCGATCAGGCGGACGTGAACTGGTCGGCATCGCAGACGTTGCTCAATTTGTGCGGGGCGGCCCTTCTGACGGTGCTGGTGCTGTGGGCGGTGCAGGTCAAGCTCGTCGCCGCCCTCGGGTGCGGCGGGGCCGTCATGGTCCTGCCCCTGGTGGCGTTCAACTTCCGCCGCAAACGGCGAATGACCAAGCTGATGAACCAGTTGCCCGATGTGTTCGAGATGATGAGCCAGGCCTTGCGGGCCGGACACTCCCTCGCCGGGGCGATCCAACTGGTCTATGAGCAGATGCCCCCCCCGATCGCCACCGAGTTCGCCCAGGTCTACCACGAGCAGAACCTGGGGATCAAGGTCGAGGAGGCGCTGCAGTCGATGGCCGACCGCGTCGACTCGCTCGACGTACGATTCTTCGTCACCGCGGTGATGATCCAACGGCAGACGGGCGGCGACTTGGCCGAGGTCCTGGACAACATCAGCGGCGTCATCCGCGAGCGGATCGAGCTGGCCGGGCTGGTCCGCGGGCTCACCGCGGAGGGCCGACTGTCGGGATGGGTCCTGTTCTCCCTGCCCGCACTTGTTTTCGTGGCGTCCATGTTCCTAAATCCGAACTACGCCCGGGTGCTGCTGGAGGATCCGCGGGGGCAGATCATGCTGATGCTCGCCGCGGGGATGCAGCTCATGGGCATCGCCATGATTCGATGGATCGTGAACATCAAGGTGTGAGAAATGACTGGTTACGAATTACGAGTTACGAATTACGAAAAAGACACCATACGTTCATTGCTCTTTTGTAATTTGTAATTCGTAATTCGTAATTTGTAATTCGTTGAGGTCTTCGCTATGAATGCAATGATGTACCTACTCGGCGCGATGGCGGTGGTCAGCATCATGCTGATCATTTACGCCTTCTGGCCGAAGCCGACGGAAGACGATGAGGCCATCAAGCGGCGTATGACCGGGCGACGGGCCCAGAGCGCGGTCCAGGAAATGCGTCGTCAGGCCAAGGAGTCCGTCGCCAAGCGGGTCCTCGACACGCTCACCCCGATGGCCATCCGCCCGTCGATGAAGAACGACGCGGCGCAGATGTCCAAGCTGCGGATGAAGCTGGCGATGGCGGGTCTGCGCTCCGAGACCGCCCCCACCACCTTCCTGGCGAGTAAGACGATGATGGCTGTGCTGGTGGGGATAGCCGCCGCGGCGTACGTGTGGGCGAAGGGGACGCACCTGGAGAACGCCATCGGCATTACCATGATCGCCGCCGGACTGGGCTTCCTGGCGCCGAACATGTGGCTCAGCTCGGCGATCGCCAAGCGTGGGGAGAAGATTCGCAACGGGCTGCCCGACACGCTGGATATGATCGTGATCTCCGTGGAATCCGGCCTGGGTCTGGACGCGGCCTTTCAACGGGTCGGCGACGAGATGAAGAAGGTCCACCCCACGCTGGCCGAAGAACTGCAACTCGTTACGCTCGAAAGCCAAATGGGCATTCCTCGCGCGGAGGCGTTGGGTAACCTCAGCACCAGGACCGGTCTGGACGAGGTCCGCTCGCTGGTGGCGATGATCAACCAGACCGAGCGGTTCGGCACCAGCATTGCCAAGGCGCTGCGCAATCAGTCGGACGCGTTGCGGATTAAACGCCGCCAAGCGGCCGAGGAACGCGCTCAGAAGACAACGGTCAAGCTGATGGCCCCGCTCATTCTGTTCATCTTCCCGGCCATTCTGGTGGTGCTGGCGGGTCCGGCGGCCCTCAAGATGATCGAGGCGCTCAGCAAGACTCCGGGGCTTCTATAAGCGGCGTTTTTTGGCAGGCACCGCAGTTGAAGGCGTCCCACCCAAGGCCGTATCCCTTCGGTCGGTGCGGCGTTATCGGACAACCCTCCGATAAAGCTGTGGGGCGGCTTCCAAAAGACCCCTTCTAACTGTGCCGATAACTCAGGCGGCGCGCGGCTGCGCTGACTCGAAGACTGCTGGACCGTCGGTTTTGAGGGAATCGCCCATGAAGGTTCGACTGCGTACGACCGCTGGTGTGCTCGCTGTGGTTTCGGCTGCGACCCTCGTCGCGCTGGGGACGTTCGTGGGTTGCCACGGACGCTATGGAACTTCCGACGTCGGTGCGACGAGCAACGACTTCCTGGCCACCGGGCGGACGCTGAGCTTCTTCTCCGCCATTCAGGTCGACCCGCGCAGCGAGGACTCGGCCGGTCCGCAATTCGTGGTCGCCGCGGACTTGGACAGCGACGGTTTGCTCGACCTGGTGTCGGCGTGGAACCAGTCGCAGCCGGTGCAGATTCACTTGCAGCGGCGTAGCGCCACGGGCGCCATCAGCTTCGAGACGGTTACGCTGGCAGGGAACATTCCCGTCGTCGCAGTGGCGGGGCTCGCCGTCGCCGATTTCGACCAGGACGGGGCGCCCGATATCGCCGTGCTCATCAAGGAATCCCTGATTTCGGGGGCGGGGTGCTTGGACAGCGAGCAGCCGGAATCCCCGGAAGATGTGCTGAACGGCGTCATCTTGATCTATTTTGGACCCGCCGACGCGACGCAGGTCGACCAGGCGCTGGCCTGGCGGGATCAGGAGGTCAACTCGTCTTTTCTTGCGGGCGCCGGTGATAGTCACAGCCCGCCGGAGGAAGGGGGTTACACGAGCATGGCCGTCGGCGACATGGATGGAGACGACGATCTGGATCTCGTCGTCGCGTGGAACCCGGCATGCGGTTCACCACCCGCGGTCCTGTTGTTTACCAACAACGGCCCGGGCGCCGTACGAGACGGCACCTGGCCCGTCGCGACGATTCCCGATCCGTTCCAGTGTCCACCGTTGGTGGATTCAGAACAATGCAGCGCCATCAAGAGCGTGGCTCTTGGCGACATTGACCGCGACGCAGACCTCGATGTTGTGGTGACCTTCCCAGCGGCGAGGTCGATGAACGTGCGCTGGTATCGAAACCCCGCCCTCGACGTACCCGATGGCTGTCACCTCGATGACGGATCATGGCTGGTAGGCACCGTCGGCCAAGTCGAACCGCGCTCCGGATTCACCCCCTCAGGCGGGGCCGACATCATCAAGATAAGCGACATCGACGCGGACGGCATTCTAGACGTGGTCGTCCGCTCGACCGGCGGAAAGATTATTCAATGGCTCAAGGGGCCTGAATGCCCGACGACGCCTACGACACCCGCGCTCAGCGATCCGTTTAGGAATATCCCCTGGCGGGTTTACACGCTGGCCGAGTTCACGGAGCGTACGCCCGAAGGACTGGCGCTGGGCGATCTGAACGACGACGGGCAACTCGAAGTGATCGTGTCCGCCGCCGGAGGACTGCTGTTCTTCGATTCGCAGACCGCGCCGAGCGTCTACGACCAATGGATCGAAAACCTGATCGTCGACGATGAACCCCCGGGCCAACCCGGCGATGCACCGCCCACGACCGACCCGAACGTCACGCCGACCGAAGTGGCCGGAACGACGTTCATCAACTCGATCCTGGTGGTCGATCTGGACGGCGACGGGGCGAACGATCTAGTGGCGACCTTCGACCGGTCCGGTCTAAGCGGCCTGAGCAACGACGCCCTGGTCTGGTTCCGCAATACGCGTTGAATTGCCGATTGCCGATTGCACTCCGAACCCCAAGCGCCAGCGCGGGGCCATTGGGCCGGTCGCTGGCGCTCCCGGTTCGGATCGGCAATTGGATCCCGGCGCGCCGGGACGCTTGGCCGTGCCACACGCCGGACCGTCGTCCTCGCCGCGGGCACAGCCCACCATAAACTTCCCCGCCGACCCCGTCGAATGGGCGACATCCGCATCACCGTGGCGTCGGACCTGCGGCGTGGTACGCTAGGCGTATGGACGACCGTCTCGCGCCGGGTTACCGCGCTACGACGATCAGCGTTGGGCTCAACGGCGCACTGGCCGTCGTGAAGCTCGTCTGCGGGATCGCGGGAAATTCGTACGCCCTCATCGCCGACGCCATCGAATCCCTGGGCGACATCGTCAGCTCCGCGATCGTGTGGAGCGGGTTGGTGATCGCCTCCCGCCCCGCGGACGCCAATCACCCCTACGGTCACGGTAAGGCCGAGGCGCTGGCGGCCCTGGTTGTCGCCCTCATGCTCGCGGCCGCCGCCGCCACGATCGTGACCCAAGCGCTCCATGAAATCCGCACGCCACATCACGCTCCCGCGGCGTACACGCTGTTCGTTCTGTTCGGTGTGGTTGTGGTGAAAGAGGTCATGTACCGCTACGAAGCGCGCGCCGCTCGGAAGAGCGGCAGCACGGCGGTCATGGTGGATGCCTGGCACCATCGCAGCGACGCGATCACTTCCGCCGCCGCGGCGATCGGCATCACCATCGCCTTGGTCGGCGGGCCGGGTTACGAACCGGCCGACGATTGGGCGGCGATGGCGGCGTGCGTGGTCATCGGGGTCAACGCCGTTCACTTCGTACGGACCGCGGTCGGCGAACTCATGGATGCCCGTCCCGAAGCGGCCTTCGTCGAGTCGATCCAAGCCGCCGCTCTGAAGGTGGAGGGCGCCCGCTATGTGGAAAAGGTGCTGGTGCGAAAGATGGGGCCGCAACTGTACGTCGATCTGCACTTGGAGGTGGATCCCGAACTGCCCGTGCGCGAGGCCCACCGCATCGGTCATCTAGTGAAGGACGGCATCATGGCCGGCTGTCGCCAGGTCGCCGACGTACTCGTGCACATCGAGCCGGGCATCGATCGGTCCGCCTCCGTCCGATGAACGATCGTGTGCCACGGCTGTGTCAGCCGTGGTCGCCACTGCCGACACGGCAGTGGCACACTGCGTGATCACGATCGGTTCAGCGAAAGCGTCGTCGTCTCGCGGCGGCGCAGTTGTCCGCAGGCCCCGTCGATGTCCAGTCCGCGGCTTTTGCGGACGTGGGCGTTGACCGCGCGCGACCGGAGGGTTTCCAGGAACCGCACCACCGAATCGTCGTCCGGACGGGCGTAGGGCAATCCCTCGACCGGATTGTACGCGATGAGGTTCACGTTGCTGCGCATCCGCTTGGCCGTCGCGGCGAGTGCGACGGCGTGTTCCGTGGAATCGTTGATCCCCGCGAGCAGGATGTACTCGAGGGTGATCTCCCGCCCGGTTTGATCGAAGTAATAATTGGCGGCCTCGACGAGTGAGTCGATGGTGACGCGTTCCGCCCAGGGGATGAGACGTTTGCGAAGGTCATCCGTCGGGGCGTGCAGCGACAGAGCGAGGGTGATTTGCATCTTTTCATCGGCGAGGCGTCGCATCGGCGTGGGCAGACCGACGGTGCTGACGGTGATCTTTCGGGCGCCGATGCCCATGCCCCACTCGGCGTTGATGGTGCGGATGGCATGGACCGTGGCGGCGTAGTTGGCCAGCGGCTCGCCCAGACCCATGAACACGACGTTAGAGAGCCGCGCCGACGGCTCGCACAGTTCGCGAATGCGCATGGCTTGTTCGACGATCTGCCCGGCGGACAGTTGGCGTTGCAGGCCGTTCAGACCGCTGGCGCAAAAGACGCACCCGACCGGGCATCCGACTTGGGTGGAGATGCAGGCCGTGCGGCGGTCGTCGTCGGGGATCAGCACGCATTCCGACGTCGCACCGTCCGGCCAACGCAGCAGCCGCTTGACCGTTCCGTCGTGGGACTCTTGCTCGGCGGCGATCGTTGACTCGTAGAGCGGAAGCTCGGCTTCGAGCCGTACGCGTAGGGGCTTGGGAAGGTTGGACATGTCCCCGAACGAGCCGGCGTCGTCTTGATAGACCCAGCGCAGGATTTGCGCCGCGCGGAACGAGGGCTCGTTCCACGAGGCGAGCCGTTCGCGCAAGGAGTCGAAAGTGAGGTCGAACAGAGATTCGGTCATTCCGAGCACACGCCTGCGGCGATCCTCAGGTCGCAGCCTTCGGCGTCCGGCGGCGACCCACGCTCGCGAATTCGGGCCTCTGCGATTGACACCGCTTCCTCGACCGCAACCCGAGCGGGCGCCGTCCCCCGTCGACGGGTGATCAGGACGACTGCGGCGACGATCACTGCCGCGGCTACCATCGTTCGCGGCGTCAGCGGTTCGCCCGCAAGCACATAGCCTAGCACGACCGCCACCACCGGGTTTACGAACGCGTACGTCGAGACCCGCGCCGGCGTGCTCACCCGCAACAGCCAGACGTAGGCGCTGAACGCCACCAGCGACCCGAAGAAGATCAAATATCCCAGCGAAAGCATGGAACGCAGCGACACGTTCTCCAAGGCGAGCCTCGCCCCCTCGCCGCTGATCGCGCCCGACAGAAGCAACAGCACGCCGCCGCACAGCATCTCCATGGCCGTTGCGCTGAGCGGCGACTCCGGGAGCGGCGCGTGGCGCGAGTAGATCGATCCAATCGCCCAGGACAAAGATGCCGCGATCAGTACGAAGGCTGCCATGCGATTGACCGGCCCGCCATGGACGAGGTTTTCCGAACCGATCAGGATAACCACGCCCACCAGACCCAGTGCGACCCCGACAATTTCCAAAATCCCGGGACGTACGCCGTCGCGCCGCAGCCAGTTCATCAACACCATCCAGATGGGGACGCTCGTGACCAGCAGGGCCGCAAGGCCCGACGGCACCGTCTGCTCGGCCCAACACACGCCCCCGTTGCCGCCCAGCAGCAGCAGCGCCCCGATGATCGCGGCCGATCGCCAATGCAGCAGCTTCGGACGTACTCCGCCGCTCAAACGCAGAGCGACGTACAGAATCCCGCCGGCCAAGGTGTGACGCGCGCCTGCCATCAGCAGCGGCGGCAGCGTCTCCAACGCATACCGGATGGCCAGATACGTCGAACCCCAGATGACGTAGACCGACGCGAACGCGGCGATCACGCCCAGCCGGGACGGCCCTTGTTTCGCACGGTTGCTCATCATGGAACGCCCTCCGCTCCCGCTGCTTCCCGGAGATCGATCTCGGTCGTTTCCTTGACCGTATCCAGCACGATCGTCGTTCGGGTCGATCGGACCGCTTCGATGGCGCTCACCCGATCCCGCAACAATGACCCCAGTGCGGCAGTGTCCCGCGTCCGCACTTTCACCAAGAAGCAGTCCTCGCCGGCGATGTGGTGCACCTCCTGCACTTCAGGGAGGGCCGCGATTTTCGCCGCCGTCTCCGCCTGCCACGCCCCGCAATCGGTCCGCACCAGGACATACGCAAGCAGCCCCTGCCCGAGCGCTCGCGGGTCGAGATGCGCCGCATAACCCTTAATGACGCCCCGGTCCTCCAGCTTGCGAATCCGCTCCAAAACTGCTGAAGGCGCCATTTCCACTTGCCTCGCGATCTCCGCGTTGGAAACCCGCGCGTTCTCCTGTAACATCATCAAAATCGTCCGGTCCGTTCCGTCGATCATTCTGATAAACTCCGTCTATTGAGAACATATATCATATAAACAGCCTTTTGTCAAGGCGATCGTTCTGCAAACAACCGTAAAGATAGACTTACAGTGTTGCACGCTTTTGTGTTTTTCGTGCGGAAGTTCCTCGGTGTGCATCGCTTCGCCAAGGCTATCCGTTTGGTCTGCATGCTTGCCGCGCATTAGAGTCCGCACGGGCGTGCGACGCTGAAGGGCCGGCCGGCGAGCGGTGCGAATGAGTGTGGATGCTGTTCCGAGAACGATCGAGTGGATCGGCGGGTTGGATGGCCACGTTCTGATGATCGATCAGACGCGGCTGCCCGCCGAGTTGGTCATGCTCGAATGCCGCGATGTGCGGACCCTGCGGGACGCGATCCGGCGGCTCTGCGTGCGCGGCGCCCCCGCCATCGGCATCGCCGCGGCCATGGGCGCCGTGCTCGGTGTCCGCGACTACCACGGCGATGATCGCGCCGAATTCGTGAAGAAGCTGAACGAAGTTTGCGACTTCCTGGCCTCGTCTCGTCCGACGGCGGTCAATCTCCGGTGGGCGCTGGACCGAGTCCACCGCCGTGCGGAGTCCACGCCGGGCCACGATCCTTCGGCGATCCAGCGCGCCTTGCTCGAAGAGGCCAAGCGGATTCGAGATGAAGACGAGGGCATGTGCCGCGCCATCGGGCGACTCGGCGAACCGCTGATTAGGCCCGGCGCCGGCATCCTGACCCACTGCAACGCGGGCGGCCTGGCGACGGCGTGCTTCGGCACCGCACTGGCGCCGCTCTACACGGCTCACCAGCTCGGACGCTCCTTCCGCGTGTATGCCGGTGAGACCCGCCCGCTCCTCCAAGGATCGAGGCTCACCGCGTGGGAGCTTCAGCGGGCCGGAATCGACGTCACGCTCTTGTGCGACAGTATGGTCGGGTCCTTGATGAAGTCGGGTCGGGTCGATCTGGTCATCACCGGGGCGGATCGGATCGCCGCCAACGGCGATGTGGCCAACAAAATCGGCACCTACGGGATTGCCGTCCTCGCCGAGGCCCACAGCATCCCGTTCTACGTCGCCGCTCCGAGCAGCACGTTCGACCTATCAATCGCAGACGGCTCGCAGATTCCCATCGAGGAACGCGACCCGGATGAAATCCGCTGCGGCTTCGGTTCCTTGACCGCCCCACCTGACGTGAACTGCTACTGCCCGGCCTTCGACGTCACCCCGGCCGAACTCGTCCGCGGGATCATCACCGAACGGGGGATCATCCAACCGGTTACGGCGGGTCGGGTCGCCGCGGTCTGGGTGCGCGGCCCAGAATCCGGCGCGTCTGCCATGAGATTAACCGCGACCGGCGATCGGAGAGGGGGGATTCAAACCCTCGGTACCCCCTCGAATCCGCTCGTCCGTAGGTCACGAGACACTTGACGCCGCCCGGCAACGCGGTAGGCTGGTGCGTTATGGTGAAGAATGGTGAAAATGCGGGGCATGGGCGGACCGCGAAACCGGTCCGATTGACGATCAGCCTGCCGCCAGAAGATTACTTGCAACTCCAGCGCCAGGCGGGGGAACTACGCGTTTCGTTGGCTTGGGTCGTGCGGAACGCGGTGTCATCGTACCTTACGCAGACGGGAGACCCGCCTCGGCCGCACGGAACCAAAGGATCGAAGAAGCCATGACGCGGTTCCCAGGAACACTCTTTGACTTTGAGAGGTCCACTCGCAACGGGCGATGGAAAGCGCCGGAAGGGATCACCACGTCGGACCTGATCTTCAGCGCATATCTTGGGACGAACGCAGGCATCTTCGAAAGAATCGTGCAGTTGCACGTCCCGAGGGGCGCCCGTGTGGCGGATGTTACGTTTGGTCAAGGTGTGTTCTGGCGCAACATCCCCCCAAAGAACTACAAGCTGGTTCCGTCGGACATTCAATCGGGCGTGGATTGCCGGGCCCTTCCGTATCCTGACGCGTCGTTCGACTGCGTGGTTCTCGATCCCCCGTACATGGAAGGACTGTTCCGTCGGTCGAAGCGCCACCTTGCCGGCGGCGGGTCGCACGCGGCCTTCCGTGACTACTATTCAGACGGTCAAGAAACCAACGGCGGGCCGAAGTATCACGCGGCCGTACTAGACCTTTATTTTCGCGCTGGGCGTGAAGCACTCCGCGTCCTCAAGTCAGAGGGTGTTCTCGTCGTGAAGTGCCAGGACGAAGTCAGCGCGAACACCCAGCGCCTTACGCACGTCGAGATCATCCAGGAGTACGAGCGAATCGGATTCTACACCAAGGACCTGTTCGTGGTCGTCAGACCCAACCGACCGGGTGTAACACGAACCAAAGGACAGGTCCACGCGCGAAAAAACCACTCGTACTTTCTGGTCTTCGTGAAGACTCGAAAAAAACGCTCACAAAGCGCGCTTCCGCAAAACCGAATCAAGAACGCCGAATAGGTCCTCGTCGTAGGGCGGAGACAAAGGCCACGTGATCTCCATCGAACTCTTGAGGAGGTAACGCCGCTGCCACGGTTTGTACTTTGCCCACGTCGATCGCGGCAGGTCACCGTTATCCGCGAACGCAAACCGCCAGGACCGTTCGAACGCAAAAAGTGACACCGCGAGCACGTCGAACTCCCCGACTAAGAGGCAGTTGGTCGTCAGAGATTTCCCGTTGGGGAACTGCACCGGACGGGAGTCGCTTGCGTTGCATTGGAAAGTCCCTCTGAATCTACTCGCGTCATGGCGAACCTTCGGAACGTCGAGCGACTTGACTTCGAGGGTGAACGACGTTCCGTGGTAGCGGAACGCGAAATCACCCTTGCTCTTGCGGTCATGGGCTCTTGGGCGAACGACCTCCGAAAGACGGGGGTCTCGTAGCCCAACTTCCGCACCGGTGATGCGAAACCGGTCTTTTTTGACCCTTGGCAGGCCGGCAAACGCCCTTTTCGCAGCTAAAAACGCGGGTTCACATCGTTCAAGGGTCAATATAGTGACTAATT
>Ga0315274_10010304_pt1 | contig 13462 bp, 14 predicted proteins | sample YL17G02_20_MG_FD_203700 | JGI IMG/M metagenome (GOLD analysis project Ga0315274, IMG submission 203700) | Sediment microbial communities from Yellowstone Lake, YNP, Wyoming, USA - YL17G02_20 | ecosystem: Environmental > Aquatic > Freshwater > Lake > Sediment | place: USA: Wyoming | collected...
GTAGGTATCGGTCAAAAGCGGCATGGCGTAGCCCTCACGCCGGGTCGTCCGACTCCCCGGAGACTCGCGGCGTGAGCATCCTACCCTCTTTGGTTCCGGCTACGCTGGGTTAGGAATGTCCCCATGAACTGAGCAAACCCGAAGATAGACTGGCGCATGGCGTCAAGCCCCAAACGGACCGGCTGGCTTCTCCGGCGGGCGTCGAACTCACTGTTGAGACTGCCGCACCGCATCATAATCGACCGCCCGCTTCTCGACAAACGCCTTGATCCCTTCGTGAACTTCCGGGTGGTGCGACCCTGGTAGCACAGATCCTTGGGACCTGCCTTCACCACCTTCGTGCAGCGGCAGGTCGATGACCTGCCCGCCTACCCGCCACGTGCGCGAACCGCGAATGGTAAAGGCAGGTGCGAGCACCTGCCCTACCGGGCTTGCGGTTCCACCTTAGCGATCACGCACGTCGAAACAGTAACGCGGCGTCATGTCCGGTGAAGCCGGTGGACAGCTTCAGCACGGTGCGGACCGGGCGATCGCTTCGCGAGGTCACCAGCGGGAGGGGGAAAAATGCGGACTGGCGGCTGGAATTGAGCGTCGCCGGGATCGACTGATGCTTGACGGCTAAGAGCGCCGCGATCGTCTCGATCACGCCGCTGGCCGCAAGCATGTGCCCCACGTAGGGCTTGAAAACCGTCGCCGCCGCGCGATCGGCGCGCGATCCCAACGCCTCTTTCAGGCACGCGGCCTCGTAACCATCCGACAGGGCCGTGCTCGCCCCATGCGGGACGACGAGATCGATTTCGTCGGCGGCAGCGCCGGTCGTCGCCAGCACGTCGTCGATCACACCCCGCAGCCGCCCCGCGCGGACATCGGGGATGGTCTGTTTCCACCCCTGTTGAGCGAAAGCGCCGCCGGCATAGGCCGCATACGGCTTCGCCCCGCGCTTCGCCGCATGGGTCGCCGACTCCAACACCATCGCCCCCGCGCCTTCGCCGACATAGAAGCCGGATGAGGTCGAGTCGAAGGGACGCATCCCCTCGGCGTCACGGGCGTACAGATCGAGTCGGCGGAACCATTCCAAACGAACTCCGGTATCGAACGCCTCGCCCCCCACGACGATCATCACGTCGGCCTGTCCCGAGCGGATGCGCTCCGCGGCGATCTCAATGGCATAAGCGCCGGACGTGCAGGCGTTGTGGACGCTGGTGGAGAAACCGTGCAGTCCGAAGGCCTTGCCTACCACGTGCACGTATACGAACGCCTGCATGTTGTAGAAAAACGGCGAGAGCAGCTCGTACACCGCCGGCGGGCCGTTGGTGGGCGGCGGGCCCGTCAGCAACCCAAAGAGCCGACTAACCGTCGGCTCCACCCCGGGCGCCTCAAAGGCCTGGATCACGCCGATCGTGTTTTGATCGCGATCATAGGTCAAGCCCGCGTCGGCCAGCGCCGACTCGATCGCCAGCAACGCGTAACCCAGGTCGCGATAGCCCTCGCAACCCTGCTCCGCCAGAACGGCCATGTGCTTGTCGAGGCCGGGAACGGCGTTGACCGGCGGCATCGAGACGACGGGCAGCTCCGCGGTCCGCCCCACGTCCACGGGAAGGCAGCGCGTTCGGGCGTTCGATCGACCGGCGATCAGCGATGCCCAGAAGGCGTCACACCCGACGCCGATTCCGGTGACCGGTCCGACGCCGGTGACGACGACCTCGCGAGGCTTAACATTCATTCAACGGTTCTCAAGCGGCGGCCAGGACGATGCTGCTGTTGTACCCGCCGAACCCGGCCGAGTTGTTCAGCACGTATCGCACCCGCGCTGGCCGCGGAGCGCCTTGGACCGCGTCCAAGGCGCAAGGTTGGAGCACCTTATCGAGATGCCGCGTCGGAATCAACGTCCGGTGTTCGAGCCAAAGGACGTAGCGTCCCGCAGATTCCGTCCGAACTGGGAGCGGGCAGAGAGCACCCACCACGGCGACAGGGCGTTCAAAGGATTTGGCGCGTAGTCTTACGGCCCATCCGCGAGCCTGCGACGAATCTCTCGCAGCTCATCAACAATCGGGTCGTCCTGTCGGTGAGCGTCATCGCCCCACGCCTCAATGACGCGAGCCGCAGCGGCTTTCGTCACCCCGGCGAACACCCCGCGCCGTTCATCGAAATCTCGTCCAACCGCGATAAGTTGGTCGCACAGCCGGTCTACGTCGTGGCCCGTCTGCTCACAGATGATGCCACGAATCCGCCGCACCTCTTCAACCAGCGGATTACCGGCCCCATTCGTTCCCGTGTCTCTCGCCATGCTCAAAGCGTTCAAGCCCCTTCGCCCAGGTTCCACAAATACTCAGGCGTCACAAGGTCGGGAACCGCAAACCCCACGCGGCGACATACGTTCCGAAGGTGGGTCAGCTTGTTCGGATTCGCCATGTGCTTCACGTTCCACGTCAGCAGATACTCGCAACGGTGAACGATGGCCGCCGCCACGTGCACCGCGTCCCCTTCTTCAGCCGGACCGGGCATCACTTTCTCGCGGACCAGGATTTTCGCCAACCCTCGAACCTCCTCCGTGACATCCAGCCGCACGCAATCGACAATCAGGGCCAACGCATCATCGCGGTTCGCGAATGTCTCATGGGACAATTCCCGAATCACTTCCGGCGAGACGAAAAGCTCGTGCAAGTGTCGCTGCTGCACCCACCACCGCCGGCTCTCCGATTGCGAGGCGACGCTCTTGGCGTCCATGCGGTTCCAGACGCACGCGCTGAAAAAGCTCGTCTCAAGGTAGACTCGTGCCACACGTCTAATTATAGCACCTACGCGGCGACCTGTAACGCCCTTTCGCCAAACGGCCTGACGATCCACCGCCGAAGCCGAAGCGCCGAGACCGGTGCAAGCTCGAAGCCCGCCCGTTTACGGCGGCGGGGTACGGCACGACGGATGTTAAGAAGCTGACGGCGCACCGGCGCGTACGGCTCAAATGGCAAGCGACCGAAGGACTCGACCAAGTTCTCGATCGAGCGGTGTAAGGCGATCTCGCCCACGAAATGGGCTTTAAGCCTCGCGTACTCGTCCGGTTAAATGCGGCATGAGGCGTGATACCTTCGGTCGACGCCTCGCCGATACCCGATGGAGCAGCCGGAAAACTGAATCGGATGCCGGCGACAGTTACGGATGCCGCTCTCCCGCTGGAGGCGCCCCCTTCCCGCCTACCACATTCTGCGGTAAGCACCCTGAAAAGCCCCTTGACTGGTCATAACAATATTGCTATAGTTGGAGCGTAAGGAGCTTGCCCAAGACCGAGCTGATCTTTTACCGCGATGAGCGCGGCCAGGCCCCGGTCGTCGAGTGGCTCCGTGAGCTACGCCGCAAGGACAAGAAGGCTTACGCCAAATGCAACGCCCGGATTCAGGTCCTTGCCCAGCTTGGCCGCGAGCTTCGACGCCCGATGGCCGATTACCTTCGGGACGGCATTCACGAGCTACGCATCCGACACGGGCACGTGAACTACCGGATATTGTACTTCTTCCACGGCCAGGCCGTCGCGATTCTCGCTCACGGCCTCACCAAGGACGACGAGGTGCCGAATGCCGACATCGAGCGGGCGATTCAACGGAAAGAGGCGTTCGCCACGAACGCGGCGAAGCACTCATACTCGGAGGACGACCAAGATGCCTAAGACAACCGATACTCTGAAGATTCTCGACCGCATCACCGGGGACGACGCCGAACTTCGTGAGTTGATTCAACAGGAGACGGTCAACGTCCACGTCGCCCGCCTCATCTATCACGCTCGCACCCAAGCCGGACTTACCCAAGAGCAACTCGCCGAACGCATCGGCACCAAACAGCCCGTCATCGCGCGCCTCGAGGATGCCGACTACGAAGGACACTCCCTCACTATGCTGCAACGCATCGCCGAGGGCCTGAATCTGGCTCTCGATATCCGATTCGTACCCAAGGAGCAAGCCATCGCTTAAGCCGCCTTGGGCTCCCCAAAGCGGATGCCTGGTTCTCAAGCGGCGGCCAGGACGATGCTGCTGTTGTACCCGCCGAATCCGGCCGAGTTGTTCAGCACGTATCGCACCCGCGTTGGCCGCGGAGCGCCCCGGACCGCGTCCAAAGCGCAAGGTTGGAGCACCTTATCGAGATGCCAGGTGGGAATCAATGTTTGCCGTTCGAGGCTGAGCACGCAGCAGGCCGCCTCCGTCGCCGCCGCTGCTCCCATCGTGTGACCGGTCAAGGCTTTGATCGAGCTGAACGCGACGCCCTGCGGGAAGCACTTTTGCATGACGGCCACTTCGATGGCGTCGTTTTGCGGCGTCCCCGTTCCGTGGGCGCAGACGTAGTCGATGTCCCTGGGCGTCAAGCCCGCGTCGCGGAGTGCCTCCATTGTGGCACGGCTGAGTCCGTCGCCGTCGGGATGCGGTCGAGTCGGGTGATAGCTTTCACACGCTACAGCCGCCCCGACCACCCGCGCCCGGATCGGCGCCCCGCGGGCCTTGGCCGACGATTCACGTTCCAACACGAACAGGACTCCGCCCTCGCCGACGAGCAGACCGTCGCGCCGCTCGTCGAAGGGCCTGCAAACCTCAGCGGCCATCACCCGCAACCGCATGAAGCCGATGAACGCCAGCCGACTGAACCCGTCCGCCCCACCGGCGATGGCCACGTCGCATCGCCCGTCGAGGAGTTGTCGCCGGGCAGCGGTGATGGCCATGTTTCCCGCCGCACAGGCCCCGTACAAGTCCACCGCGGGTGCCTCAACACCGAGGTCCGCGGCCACCGACCGCGCGATACATCCCGGCCGCCCAGCCACGATCCGCCTCGTGTGTTCGGCGGAAAGCCACTCGTCAGCCGGGGCGCCCAACCGCTCCTCGATGAACTCCGTCTCCCCCATCGTCGTGCCGACGATGATGGAAACACGCTGATCCGCTTCCCGTGAAAGTGAAAGACGGGCGGATCCCACCGCATCCCGCGCCGCCGCTACCGCCAACTGCGACGCTCGCCCTCTTGAACGATCCACGCTGATGGGATCACGAACCTGACAGGCGATCTTCCGCGACAGTTCGCTCGTATCCAGGCAGTCAACGGGTGCCGCGCCGGACCGACCATTGCAGAGGGATTCCCAGAAGGGCTCCTCCCCGCAGCCGATCGGTGACACGATCCCGATCCCCGTGATGACAACCTCGTCCGGCATCCTGCGACCCCTCCCTAAGTCGCCGCGGCAGCGCGCCGCAGAACTGCATTAGCGGATACCTCGGTCCGCGAGTTCGCTCAAATCCAACGCATCGACGTGCGCGTAGTCCAGAATCTTGCGGTCTTCCGTGAGCAGAGGGCAGCCGAGGATTCGAGATGTGGCGACCAACATTCGGTCCGCTGGGTCACGATGGAACTCGCCTGGCAGCCGCACGGACTCGACGGCAATCGCAGGCGTTAGGTTCACAACGCTGACGGCCGCGTCGTGAAGCGCCGCCTGCAACCACTCGTCCAGCGAAATATCGAGCACGAGCCGCCCTCTGGCATGAAGAACGGCAACCTCCCAACAGGACACGGCGCTCACCGCCACGTCCGCGGGCCGCGCCGCATCGAGCAAGGGCGTGCACGTACCCATCCGTGGATCATTCTGGACCCACCACGCCCAGACATGCGTGTCGAGCACGATCACCGCAAGGCTTCCCACTCGTCCGGCGGGACCGCCGGTTCGAAGGGCTCAGCATACTTGTAAGGCCGGCCCCGCATGGGGAATCGACGGACACCGTTGTTCGGCACGGAGCCGATCTGCACGACCAGCCAGTCGCCGGCTCGGAAAGGCAGGCCGGTCAACGTCACCTCCCCATCGCGCTCTAGGCGGGTTTCAACAGAAATAGAGATCGGCGGTTCCATTTGCTCGATTATAGCAAACCGCGCTGGGCGAGGGTAGAGCCTCCAGGAACTGAGTTCCGCCGCCTACGCCAATTCTCCCTGCGATCAGCCCCACCTATGCCGCGGCCATCCGCTCGCGCATCATTTCAAAAATGTCGCCCAGGCAGCTTACACGGCGAATGACGTCCTCCGGTAACTCCTGGCGGATGATGGATTCGATGGTCGCGATCATGTGCACCGCGTCGAGCGAATCCAACCCCACGTCCACGAGCGGCTTGGTCAGGTCGATTTGATCGACCGGAACGTGCAGCGTGTCGGACAACCAATCCAGGATTTCGATTCTCGCCGAGTCGTAATTCTTCACGATTCTTTGCTCCCCCGAACGGTCCCCCGCTCCAATCTTGAAGCCGCCTGTTGCGGCGTCTTGACCCCTGCGAGTGGATACTCGATATGATCGGCCATCCACTGCGTCACCCGCACCCGCCAGTCCCGATAACCGTTGTCCCCTCGCTCCGCGCGGACCAGCAACTCGATCCGGTCACACTCACGGATCGCGGCGAAAACCGCATCCTTCACCTTGGAACCCAACCCGGCCGTGTCACGCTCGAACTGCTCGACGTTGTTGATCGACCGCGCCTTCAGCCCGAAACACATCCCCAGATGCACGTGCGGCTGCCATTCGGCGGGCATCTTCGCCGCCCAGGCCCGGGCGAACTCCAACCGGTCCGGGTTGACGAACACCACCGCCAGCCCCGCGCCCGCAGCCGCATCGACCGCATGGACGCCGAAACGGCTGACGTGTTCGATGAACAGATCGGGGCGGTCCATGAACCGGAACCACAACGCCCGCCCGACGCCCTGGTACGCGGCGTTTCGAGCATACCCTTCCAACGAGTCGAGCCTCCGCACCGCATTCACATCGTTCGGATAGTCAAAGAACGCTAGCTTGAACCCGTAGCCGTCGTAGCACAAAAAGCCGTGCAACGGATCAAGCCCACGTGTCACCTCCGTCAACCTATGCGCGTCGTGGTTCCGCATTCCCGACCAAAAACCAAGACCGACGTAATACAGATAGCGGAACTCCGGCCGTGGGCGGACGACGTCGGTCTCGAACGCCGTCGGCGAATAGAAGAACAACCGCCGAAGGGTGTAACCCATCGCCGCTCCCTCCTCCGCGAACGGGCGGTTCAAGGTCGGCAACGATTCGCAATAGCCCTGCCACGCCGTCGCCGACGGGCGGGCGATCATCGCATTGAACCCGCCGGCGAAGCTTTCGAGGATCGAATTGATCCGCTGAACGTCCAGCGGCGCGGAGACGCACAGGCCCAGTCGGTCCACCCTCATCTGCTTCGGTCGGATGGCCCACATCGCGAAGCCGTAGCGCCACCATCCCGTGACCGCCAAGGCGGTCACGATGAGCGCGCAGAGACCCACGATGTACGTCCAGCTTGTCATGACGCTTGACCTTCTTCGTCCGGTCGTTCGACCACGAGGGGCATCAGGCAGCCCAGTCAGGGAGATGTCGCGGCTGCCGTCCCCTACGCCGAGGATTAGACGAGTAACTGCCAGCGGAAACCGCACCGCGGCTCAAACCGCGGATCGAACTCCCCCACCGGCTCGCCCAGCCCTTCCCACGAGCTTCCCCTAGTATAAGCCACGGCGGCGGCCCCGGAAAGGGGGTTGTGGCCACATTTTTGTCGCCCAATAGGCGTTTGGACCGCGCTGGACGGGCCCCGCACCAATTACCGGTCGTCGTGTTGCGAGGCTCGTCCCCGTAGCATAGCATCACGGGCGCTTGGCGTGGTCCCAGTTTCCTATTTTGACACAGGCGTAGATCGCGTTGGCTTGGCTCTACCGCTACTCGATCCGTCACCCCAGAAGGACCATCGCCATCGCGGTCCTCGTGACCCTGTCGGTCGCCCCGGGCATTCTCCGCCTCAAGCTCCGCACCGATGGCCACGCCCTGGTTCCCCCGGATGCCCCCGAAATCCAACACGACCAGAAGATCCGCGAGGACTTCGGCCTCGACGACCCGACCATCGTCTTCATCCGAACCGATCACCCGGACGGCATCTTTAACTCCCACACGCTGCAACTGGTTCAGGACCTCACCGACGCATTCGAGAAACTGGAGCACGTTCATCCGGCCGGCCTGTTCAGTCTGGCCACGGAGGTCAGCGACAAGGTCTTTCCCGGAACGCTCCGCTTTCGGCGTTTCCTCGATCCGATTCCGCAAGCCCAGAATGAACTTCTCGCGCTCCGCGAGAGCCTCCGAGATGTCCGACTCTACAACGGGACGCTCATTTCCAACGACGACAAGGCCACCGCCGTTATGGTCGGCGTTCCCTCCGACGTGAACCGGATGGAGTTCGTGCAATCCATGAGCGAGGCGATCGCCGCGCAGGGGCCGGTCCCGGAACGCATCGACATCATCGGCGCGCCGGTGGCCGAGGGGTTGATGGGGACGCACATCCTCGAAGACCTCGGCGTCCCCACCTCGCTGCTCGGACATGGCCCCACGCTGGCCGACCCCTCGATCGCTCCACGAATGCCGCGCAGCCTGTATGAGCTGCAACGGCTCGTCGGTCGTTACGTGGGTCTCGTGCCGCTCGCGTTCGCCATCATGGCCGTCGTCTTTTTCGTGAGCTTCCGCAGCGTTGCGGCGGTCGCACTGCCGCTCACCGAGGTCGCCGCCGCCCTGGTGGTCATCTTCGCGGTGATGGGCTGGCTTGGTATCCCCGTGTATCTGACGACGGCCGTGATCCCGGTGATCCTCACCGCCACCGGCATCACCGACGAAATACACGTCTTCAGCCGCTATCGCCACGAACTCCGGCGGCGACCGGACGAGTCTCATGTGGACGTGCTTCGATCCACGATGGATGAGATGACCCCGCCCGTCCTGATGACCACCATCGCCACGGCGATCGGCTTCCTTTCGTTCGCCCTTTCGACGATCGGTCCGGTGCAGGCGTTCGGTTTCTTTACCGCGGGTGGGATCGTCTTCTGCATGTTCTGGTCCCTGTCCGTGATCCCGGCCTTGCTCACGCTGATCGACCCCAAGCGCTTCGTGAAGCGCCAACGACCGTCGGAGACAAGCTGGCCGGGGTTGGACGTGCTGTTTCGGCGGCTGGGCGGCTGGGCGGTTCGGTACCGGTGGGTGGTCCTTGTCGGCGCGGCGGCACTGGCCGCCGTCGCTCCGCTCGAAATCCGCAAGGTCGTCGTCCAGGACAGTTGGATTGACGGCTTCGCCCCGAGGAGTGAGTTCCGCCGCGCGACGGATGCCTTCAACGAACAGTTTCTCGGCACCCACATCCTGCAGGTTTGCGTGGACGCCGGACATGAAGCGTTGACGGGTGAGCTGCGCGCGGATGCTTTCGACGGGCGCTGGATGAAGTTTCCCGCGGACGTCGTCGCCGATCCTCAGACCCTTGTCGGTCGACGCATCCGCTTCCAGCGCCTCCACGACCCGGGCTTTGTCGGCCCGCCGAGCCGCGCCGACGAGCTGCGGCAGACGTGGTGGTCATGGATCCAATCGGCGACGCGCCAGGGCGACCGAATCGTGGTCGGCTGTGACCCGCGGCGCGGCTCGGCGCTTTTTGCGTTGCGCCTGGCGCCAGGCGACACGGCCCGCTACGACATCACGACGTCGCCGTTGCTCAAGCGCGAGGTCATCCGGCGAATCGCGGACTTGGAGTCCTTCATCGAAAGCCATCACGACGAGGCCGTCGGCGGCGTCCGCGGAACGTCGGACTACATGGCCACGATCAACTACCTGAGAAGCGGGCGCAAAGAGGCCGAGCGCAAAATCCCCGTCAACGTCGAAGCCATCGAATGGAACTGGGGTGAGTACGAACGCCTTCGCGGATACGATCGACGGCGGCAACTTGTCGATGCGGATTACGGCCGGTCGATCGTCACCGTGTTGATGAAAAACGCGAACTTCGTGGGCACGGCCCGGCTGATGCGCGACATCCGCGAATACGAGCGCACCAACCTCGCCCCGCACGGCATCTCGCTCTCCTTCGCCGGGGACGTGGCCGTCAGTCAGACGCTCATCGACGCCATCGTCGGAACGCAGGTCGTTTCGGTGCTCGGCTCGCTGGTCGGAGATTTCCTGGTGACCGCTATCCTTGGTCGATCGCTCATCTTTGGATTGCTCTGCATCTTGCCAAGTTCGCTGGCCGTGTTGCTTAACTTCGCGGTGATGGGATGGGTGGGGATGCCGCTGGGCGTGGCCACCTCGATGTTCTCGGCCATGACGCTGGGGATCGGCGTGGACTACGCCATTCACTTGCTGGAGCGCTACCGGTTGTCGCGGAAGGGCGGATTGGACGTTCGCGGCGCGATGACCGAGGCCGTCGCCACCACCGGTTCGGCGATCTGCGTTGACACGCTGGCCGTCTGCCTAGGGTTCGGAATCCTGGCCCTCTCTCAAGTGCCCGCCAACGCCCGCCTCGGCGGTCTGCTGGTCCTGAGCCTCGTCAACTGCTTCGTCGCCACGATGCTGATCCTACCGGCCATTCTCAGCGTCCGAAGTCGTCGCAGCCAGGCTACGAGGATTGTGCCTATGGGCGGCTGACGAACCGCGACCGACTCCCCGATCCATGTCGAAGGTGCGCGGCCTACGCTACGCCGCCAGCCTCTTCGCCCAGGGCTCAATCGCCTGCTCCAGGGCGTGGATCGAATCGGGAACGCTGCCATTCCCGAACCGTTTCCACCAACTCACGACGGTCAGTCCTACGATCTTCTCGTTGTCCTCCCGTCGTTCGAGGAGAAGTCCGTCGGCGGATTCCTCAGCGAGGGTCGGCGTGTCGCGCTCGGCGATCAGGCGCAGGTAGAGCACGTCGCTGGTCAGGTCGTAGTGACACCACAGAACTCCGTCGACGACCCCTTCGATCGTATCTACTTTGACCATTCCCTTTTTCCTCCCGAGAATCGCGAGCACAAATGCGCCGTCTTAACGACGCCTCGAACGACATCACCCACAACCATCATTCTAGCGGTTGGAAAGGGTCAGCGGCGAACACGGACTCCGTTTTCGCCACGAAACCCGTTTGGGGCGCCTTTGCCTCCACCGCTTATACTACCGTCGCGTGCGGTTCGGCGGAGTTCGCATACGGTTTACTAGCATGGTGCGTCCAGTTATCTATCTCGACAACGCCGCGACGAGTTGGCCTAAGCCCAAGCGGGTCATCGACGAGATGGCTCGGTTCATGGCCGAGGATGGCGGGAGTCCGGGTCGGGCCGGGCATCGACTGGCCGTCGCCGCGGAGCGAATTGTGCGCGACGCCCGCGTCAAGCTCGCCCGGCTCATCCATGCCGAGGATGCCGATCGGATTATTCATTGCCTCAACGGCACCGATGCCCTGAACATCGCCCTCAAGGGAGCGCTCAGTGAAGGCGACCACGTGGTCTGCACGCAACTCGATCACAATAGCGTCTCGCGCCCCCTGGAAGCGATGGCCGCTCGGAAGTTCATCACGCTAACACGCGTGCCCATCGCCGGCGACGGCTGCGTCGATCCCGACGCGTTCCGCAACGCGATCACACCCGCAACTCGGCTCATCACGACCGTTCACGCCAGCAACGTCACCGGCATCATCCAACCCGTCGCGGAGATCAGCCGCGTGGCCTGCGAACACGATCTCCTCTTCCTTGTCGACGCCGCCCAGACCGCCGGAGTCGTGGACATCGACGTTGAAGCGATGCACATCGACTTGCTGGCGTTCCCATGCCATAAGTCGTTGCTCGGCCCCTCGGGGACGGGGGCGCTGTATGTAGGCGAGCGGGCGGTCCTGCGTCCTTGGCGCGAGGGCGGGACCGGGGCCGATTCCATCTATCCTACGCAGCCCGAGGAGTTCCCCACGCGGCTCGAAGCGGGCAGCCCCAATACCGTCGGATTGGCCGGCCTCAACGCCGCGCTGGACGGGTTGAACCCAAGCCAAACGCTTACGCATGAACGAACGCTGCTTGACCGGATCATTCGCAAACTTGGAAGCCACGACAAGATACGGATCATCATCGGCGATGCGCCGCTCTCGCGTCGTATCGGAGTGCTGTCACTGGTTGTGGAGGGCGTTGCGCCGGTAGACGCGGGCGCGATCCTTGACGAGTCGTTCGGGATTGCGGTACGCCCCGGTCTGCACTGTGCGCCTTACGCTCACCGCGCCCTTGGCACCTTCCCCGATGGGACGATCCGCGTCTCGCTCGGTTGGAGTACGACGGAGGCCGAGGTCGATCAGTTGATCGCCGCGCTACGCGAGATCGCCGAGTGAATTCGGAGGCTGTGGCTCAGGCTTCGATCTTCTCGACCTTGACCTGCAGATACTTCTGGCGGTGGCCTTTGTGGAGCGAGTAGCCCTTGCGGCGGCTGAACTTGCGGATATCCAGCTTGGGGGCCTTGTGCTCGCCCATGATGGAGGCGATGACCTTGGCCCCCTCGACGACCGGCCGGCCGATCTTCACGCCGTCGGGGTGGTCGCCGACCAGCAGGATGCGGTCGAACTCGATGGTCGTCGCATCGTCGGCCAGGTCCTTCCGCTCCACGTCGAGGACCGTGCCCTCTTCGACCCGATACTGATGTGCACCGTCACTGATGATCGCGTACATTCGCACCGACTCCGCCCCTTGGGGCCGCTACTCAACTCGCCCAGCCCATCTCGCATCGCCACGCCCGATCTGGGAATGCGCGACGCGGAAAACCAAGCCACATAGTTTCTGCGGCCTGGTCGGTCCTGTCAATCGCCGTGCTGCCCGTGTGTCCATGTAAGGCGGGCTCGGCCCGCCGGAACTCAATCCCCGTTACATCGAACAACCGAAGGCGGGTGAAACCTGATGGCCCTAAGCTCGACTTTTGCCCTTTTTGAGGGTCGTCCGTGACGATTTCCGTTAAACAAACAAGAGCCACCTTGCAGAGATCATGGGGAGTGAGAAGACAACCCATGAGCTTCGGGCAAGGAGGCCCTTATGTGCACTATACCACGAGCGGCGGAGCCGCTCATCCAAGAATTCGCCGGTGCCTTTACGCGACCGACCTTTCCGCGTTTTGTGATCCTGTTGCTGGGCGCGATTCTGACTACCGGACGACGAACGATCAACAACCTGCTGCGAACCGTTCAGGTGCTGGCCCCCGGTCATCCCTCGAGCTATCACCGCGTCTTGTCCCGGCGACGTTGGTCGAGCTGGAGATTGGCCCGTGCGCTGGCGGGGTACATCCTGCGTCACTGGGTTCCCGCGGGGCCGGTGTAGGTCTGCGGCGACGACACCGTCGACGAGCACCGGGGAAAGAAGGTCTACGGCAAGGCCTGTCATCGCGACGCGGTCCGTTCGACCCATTCCTTCACCGCCTACCGCTGGGGACACAAGGCGCGACTTCCCGCAAGCGAGGCGGCGTAACTTCCTTGGAGAGGACGAGTTGCGCGCGGTTTGGCGATTCAAGGGCGTGGCTACGGGGCCACTTCGAGCAGTTTCAGTAGCTCCTGCTGTGTGAGCGCCCATCAGGACCATAAGGCTCGTTAGCCGCGGAGCGGGTAATTGTGCGGTTCGTCGCTATGGGTTCAGGGGATGGTTCGAGTGCGCCGGCGGGCGGCGCGGCGGTATTGTTTGCGGTCGG
>Ga0315274_10010305_pt1 | contig 13462 bp, 33 predicted proteins | sample YL17G02_20_MG_FD_203700 | JGI IMG/M metagenome (GOLD analysis project Ga0315274, IMG submission 203700) | Sediment microbial communities from Yellowstone Lake, YNP, Wyoming, USA - YL17G02_20 | ecosystem: Environmental > Aquatic > Freshwater > Lake > Sediment | place: USA: Wyoming | collected...
TTAGGACTTTCGTATAAAAACTTTGATGCAATAATCCAAATCCTTGTTTGGGTTTGCTCATCCATTGCCAAGATTTACAACCCTCTTAATTTCTTAATTCTTTCAGTTGCCTTTCTGCGTTGAGATACTCTCTGAAATGCAGATTTCTCTTTATCTTTATCTTTCAAATGTTTAATCCTTTCAATTCTCGTCATCTCAATTCCCCCAAGAGTTTGTGTGTCTACATAGCGACTAAGTTTTCCTTTAGAAATTTGTTTTCCCGTAGTAACAGAATAATATCTTCTTTGTGCTTGTATTCTATGCCCGTTTTTATCTGTGTGTGCTTTCACAACAATATAATACGTCTTGTCATTAACAGGAACACCAACTCTTTGATTAGTTCCATATTTAGTTTTTCTGTGAATTTTAATCCATCTTTTCTGTCTTGCAAGTGCTTGATTATATGCTTCTTGGTTTTGCAAATCTTTTATTAAGTTTGCATAAGCATCATCATTCGTATTATCCATTAAGAAATCTAAATCTCTTTTCTTACCAAACTTCTTTTTAATGTGTTCTCTAAATTCATAATCAGTAACAGGAACTTTCTCGCCCTCTTCAAAAGTCATAGGAACATATTTGACAAATCTCTCGTGTTCCTCTTCAAGAACTTTATCCGTATCGCCACGCTTACCAGATTTTTTATTTTTATAATTAGTATATTTACTGTCGTGTTGTTTCTTTTGGTTCGCTATGAGTAAAAGTTGCCTCGAAGTCATAATTCATTCACATCTTCTATTTAAGTTAGTATATATTTAAATGTTACTTTTCCTCTATTTTAATAATTTCTTTAATTAATAACATTTTACTTGATAATCTTTTGAAAGTGATTTGTAAATCATCATTTGAACTAATATTCAAACTCTTTTTATAACAATGCAAAAACGCCAATATTAATCCTTGTTTTCCAAAACTAAAAACATATTGTCTATTTTTCATTACATCTAATTTATCATTATCAAATAAAGCAGTTACAGTTAAATTAATATATCTATCTTCATTATCTTCTTGATGATTGATTTGAGAAACACAAGATTTCACAGATATAGTCATCCAATCTTGTATTCCAAGAAAACAATCAAAGTGAATTTTCTTTGTTTTGATGTCGTTTGGGTTCATTTTTAATTACCTCTTTAATTTGAAATCCAACAACATCCCCAACATTCAAACTTAATTCTTTTGCGACAAATTTAGGAATTGTTAAGTATAGTTGCTTACCATTTTTATATCCCGATACCCTAAAATGAAAAGTGTCAATCTTCATAATAAATAGAATATTAATAGTTATTTATATAGGTTTCTACTATGATAATCATAGTATATTCAAAACACATTCACACGATAGTAATGAGATAATCACAAGATATTCAAACAATAATCAAAAGATATTCGTAAGACATTCAATACATATTCGTAAGATATTCAGATGATAGTAGACACATAGTAGACAAATGTGTTTAATTTAATTTAATTTTATTTAGTTTAGTTTAATTTTATTTAATTCTTTTTAGTTCAATTTACTTTCTTTTCGTTTTATTTTGTTTTGTTATTTTACTTTCATATATGATACAATAGAATAAAAGACATTACCAGAAATCAGCAATGTCGTAAAGACGATAGAATTTTCTCTAAAATACTAAAACTATTGAAACCATTGGAATATATAAATCTTTCTTATCAATTACTCCGAGAAGAAGAGGATAGTAAAGACTTCTCGGAGTGATATAAGGTGTCTTACGAGATGATGTGAGTATAAAGCCCTTTGGCAACGTGGTCAAAGGGAAAAGACCAACGCAAGGGTTGGAAATCACAACGTATTGCTACTTTGCGATTTGGTGTGGCGAGATTTGTTATGAAAAGGTAGTTTGAATGGCTAAATGATTTTAAGTGTGTCTCAAGCGTTTATTTTAACTCAAGACACACATAAAACATTTACTTCTTGTTGTTTTTAGACTTTTTCTTTTTTGCCATATACATTCATACCTCAATTCCTTAATGATTGTTAATAATTAGTTTACAAAAAAGTAAATTAATAGACACTTACAATAAATGTTCAAATTCCTTTTCGTGTGTATGTTCTTCCTTTTTTATGTGATTAAACGTAGATTTTACTCGTTTAGAACGACTTTCTTTACTTCTTTGAGTGTAATCACGTTGTGCTTTCTTTTCTTCGCTTATAGATTTGTGAATGTCTTTCGTTTCTATTGGTGTTAAACTTGATTTACCATAGTTAGGTTGAACTTTTCTTGCTTCGCCATACGCAATAGCCAACGCTTGTTTTTTATCTGTCACAAGGTTACCATTTGAGTTGTGCAATTCTCCACGTTTATATTCAGACATTATAATATTGAATTTCTGCTCTCCCGTAATCTTTCTATGCTTAAAGTTTAATTTAGAAGACTTTGATTTAGACATTTGAGACATAACATACTTACGCTGTTTTGATGATGAGAAAGCCATTGTTTATTTCTCACTAAAAGGATTATAATTTTTCATAGATTTTTTCATTATTTGTAAATTTTCTGGTGTTTTATTTTCTTGATAATTCTCTCTTGCTTTTAAAAAATCATTTCTTGCTTTATCGGAATTATCTATATTTTTTGTATCTTCTTGTTTTACTGCATTGCTTTTAATATCTGCAACATAAACATCTCCCATATCATAACTTCCGTGAGTGTAAGGAGATTTAACTGCACAAAAATATCTTGCATAAGGTTTGTTGTCATCAACTTGCCATTTCTTTAGAACTCTCCATTCCCAAGTTCCGTCTGGAGATTTCCAAGTTTCATAAGGATTATCAACGGGTCGCATTTTGGATTGCGTATTTTTATTTTTCTGTGTCATATCTCGGTTTTTATTAATATTAGAACGAAATTTGTCGCTTGAAGAAGACGGATTAAGGATAGACATTACTTTTTTCCTTTGCCGAGTTGATTTAAACGCCATTTAGTTCACCCTATACATATAATATCCGTCTTTTTCTGTTTCGTTTCCATCATAAGAAGATAAGAAATGAGCAACACCATCAGTTTGTATTGCATCTTTTGTTGCACTATCAACATCCATTGATACGAATGATTGTTTTACATATTCATCGTGAGTATAAATTCCTTGTTGATTTACAAAATAATCTTCGGGGTCACGTTTTAATTCTGCATAAATTTCATCATACCTTTCTCCTCTTAAACTTTCTCGTTTCTTTTCAATACTTTCACTACCCTTAACTTGTTCTTCAATATCATCATCATCTAAATTATCAACATAATTATCACTTTCTTCTTGACTAATTATTCTTTTATCAGTATCAGAAATATAAGTGTGATTTGATAACCAATCTTTTGAGAATAATTCAGGGTCATTTTCTAAATCTTGTCTTACTCTATCTTCTGCTTCGTGTTCTGCATCTTCATAACTATCAAACACTAACCACTCTTCGCCATCAATTTCATACATATTATCTCCACGACCCTTTTCAACTTCTGATTTCTTTTTATTGAGTGCCTTTGCGAGTGCTTCTTCTTTACTTTCTGCTTTTTTAACTTCTCTATTTTTTTTAATATTAGAACGAAATTTATCTGATGGAGAAGACGGGTTAAGAATTGACATTACCTTTTTTCTTTGTTTTGTAGATTTAAATGTCATTGTGTTTCATCCCTTAATTATAATTTCCAAGTTTATATTCATCCTCAAAATTTCTCGCCATTTCTTTTGCAGTTGCAACCTTGTCTGCCTTTGAGAATGTTTGTGTATGAGGAGAATTATTTTCTTTATCATATTTTCTTGATGAGTTTTGAACAACATTCAAGAAAGCAACATCTCCACCTTTTGGAGAATAACTACCTTTTTTCATTTTTTTAACTAACATCGCTTCTGTTGGTTCAGTATGATTTTTGTAAGTGTCGTAATCATTATCAGTATAAATTCTTAATTCATCAACTTCTCCTTGATTAGGTTCTCCTTTGTAAGAAAGTTTTTTATCCCATTTTCTTTCCATATATGCTTTATTTATTCTTGCTTTGTGTTCTGCATCCGTTCCGAGTATTCCCTCATCATAATATTTTTTCTCTTTTCTTTCTTTCTCTTCTTGTTCTCGGTCATACATCCTTTGTGCTTCATCACCACGAGAGGGTTCATTTTGTAAATCTAATTTATTATCTTCTTTTCGGTATCTTTCTTTTCTTTCTTCTTCCGTTTCCCTTTTCTTATTCATCCTTTTATGAAAGCCACTTGATTGTGATGGGTTTAATTGTGACATTACTGCTTTCCTTTGTTTATCACTTTTGAATTTCACTCATTTCACCTAATAAAAACTTCTTCTCCGTCTGGAGAGATATAATATTCACCCTCACCATACGGCGTATTATTGTCATAATCTTTTTGCATTTCATTTAATAGTTTTTCATTTTGCCAAACATCAGATTTTGTTGTTCTAACTTTTTTCATACGAGATTGAAATTTAGAACTCTTGCTCTTATTAGCATTAAGAGAACTCATTACTGCTTGTTGTTGTTTTCGTGATTTGAATTTCATTTATATCCCCCTTTTCACATAGTTATTAAATCCTTTGATTGCTTCTGATTTATCGGAATATGATTTTTTATAAATTTCTTTCTTTTCACTTTCAAAGGGTGTGCTTTCCGTATGTCTTAATGTGTATTTTTCTTCATTAGGTGTTTTATCTAATACTACATACTTCCATTTTTGTATTGTAACTTTATTTCTTTTTTCTCCAAAATCTTTTTTTGAATTTGTCAATACGGGTTGTTCTAATTCATAAGTTTCTATCGGTTCATAAGAAGAATAATCAAGACTATAATCAGAATTTCCATAATTATCAATTTTATCAGATTTTCCTTGTGTATAGGGAGAATGATAACTCATTTCGGAAAATAAACTCACCGTTTTATCATCATAATTAGGATATTTTTCTCTTAAAAGATTTTCCATTTCATAATCAGGAGAGTTTGTTCTTTTCTTAATTATTTCATCACCAACTCTTATTTCATACCAACCCTTACCCAAATATGTTTTTTTGGCAGTAATTATCTTTTTATTTTTTTTATCTGCATAAAATCTTACATCATCCGAATAGGGAATTTTAGCATCTTTTTGTAATTTAGAATGTTCTCTATTTTTTTTAATGTTAGATTGGAATTTAGAAGTAGAACTCTTATTCTCATTAAGCGTAGCCATAACGTGCTTTCTTTGTTTTGTTGATTTCCATTTCATAGTAACTATTGTAACTATTGGAATATATAAATGTTGTGAAATTAGAAAATATTAGGGTTGTTTACTCTCAGAAATGTTTTCATTTTGTAGTGAATACTTTTTCTTAATTCTTTCCAATAACCACAACACAATAACAACAAAAAACAGAGTAATTACAGAAAGACCCCCTATAAGTATTAACGCTGGTGGCATACCCGTCATAAGATTGTGCCAAAAGTCTTGGATTGACGGGCTTGGTTCTGCCCATTCAAGACTACAATTATTGAATTTTCTCCACGCATCGCTACAAGTGTTGTTGATTGTTTCATTAATTGTAGAAATTATTGCGTGTTTTGGCATTGAGTTTCATCTTTTTGTTTACATTCTTGATTGCAATATATTTTACAAACAAGTATTAATTCATTTCCATTTTCAATATAAGTTCTGCTTTTAATTCTATCTGGATTGTTTCTATACACGGGCTTGTTGCAAAAACCACATTTCTTTGACATAGTTTCACTTATTTTAAGAATAAAAATGTTGATAACACAAAACATCTGCACTTTTCAAAGAATGTTTTTTTATCTTTGCTTTTGCAATCTCTCTCACGTTGCTATGTGGTGATTTTAGTTGCGTAGACATTTGCTTCATATTCGTCTCAACTTGACATAATGTGCAATAATTTACCATTTTCTCATCTCCCTATAAGTTTTTTTCTCTTTTCCAACCATAATTTTCTTGTGTTATCATCAGTTATTCTTTCCATTTTTTCCATCGCTTCTTGACAATTTTCACATTTAAAAGGTGGATTAAAAAAAGGATTTATATTTTGTAAGAAAGATAATTTATCGTTAATAACCTCTCCACATAAATAACAATGTTCTGGTATGAATTGTGGCATTTATATCATCCCCATTATTCTTTTTAAATTTTCTTTATTTACTATTTTTGTAAACTTCGTAAGTTCTAAAATCAATTCTCGTATTTCTTCTTTTGTTGGTTCTGGTAAATTGTGATGTTTACTATCGCATCCGATATTAACCCAAGTTGGATTAGCAGTTCTAATAAGTTCAACAAGTTCTTTCAAATCAAATTTCAAAATTGGTTCTAACGTAACCATTGTTTCTCTTTTTATGTGGTCTATTGCATCCGATGAAAACAACCCTATAATTCTTGCTCTTTCTTGAACATCTGGAGTGTTTCCCATACAATCAAATCTCCTATTTGTCTCAATAGTAGTTCCTATTACACAATTTGGTGGCAAATACTCTCTCATTTGCCATATATATAATGGGTTTTTACTTTGAAATAGATATTTGTTTTTAGGAAAAGTATTACAATAATTCAGAGCATCCATAACCCAAACAATAGGAACATTTGATGCAAACATATCAGTAGAACTACCAACAAAGATAAAATTGTTTTCACCTAAATTAGTTTTCAATTCTTTCTCGTCAAATCGTAAATCATTTAATTTAAATATTTTCATATAACAATAAGAACAATCGTGTGAACATTTACCTTTCAAAACATTAAAAGTTGCATTAACAAACCCATACATATTTGAACCCCCTTTTACTTTATTTAACATTTTTCTTCCTCTTCCAATTTGGATTGTTTTTTTCTATTTCAATACAACCACTATGACCATATTGAGAAATACAATTACAACAAAATCCACAAATACAACCACATTTATAGTCTTGATAACAAATTTTACATTTCATTTTACAATCTCCAACATATCTTTTAACTTCTTTAAATCTTTAACGAACACTTTATAGTTGTCGTATTTAGTTTTGTTGTATTCCATAATAAGAAAATCAATACATAAAATAGTTCTTTTGATTTTCTCTTCGTAACTTTGTGACATTACAACCATTATTTTAACTCCTTTAATTTTATATCAATATCAATAATTTTATCTAATCTTTTCAATTTATCTCTTTTACTACATAATTTTTTTAATTTAATGCCTTTCTTTTTACCCCATTTCACTTTTTCTCTATCAATAATATCGTGACATTTTCTGCAACATTCAACAATATCTTTTCTGGTGATTGGCATAACATAACTCTTATGATGCCAAGTTGTTTTCATTTGTTTATTACAAATCTCACACAATCCGACTTTTTTAAAACAAATGTTGGTGTATTGTCGGACTTCTTGTTTTTGTTCGTAAGTTATCATCTATCTCACTTTGAAAATATCAATTTTCTTACTCGGTGTGTGTCTAAAACAAAAATATGTGCCATATATCGCTTTCATATTGCATTTTTTTTGAGTTCTCTCAATAAATTGAATACATTTTTGAGGTTCTTTCTTTGTGACGTAGCAAGTTGATGTCATTTTCAATTCACTTCAAATTCTACAATGATGGGTTTAAAGTTTTTTAAAACAATCTCACTATTAATGTGTTCCAAATCTGATGCAATAAAGTCCAATACATCCTCTTCCGTTATTATTAGTGTGTATTTCATTCCCATTCCTCTAAATTCATATATATCACGAAAAACACAAGTAGTAAACCAAAAGGTAGTAGCATATTAAATAATTGCGTTTGAAATTGAAAATATAAAACAACTGATAGTGCATACCATACCAAAGCCCAACACAAAGTTGTAACGCTTGTCATTTATTCACTCTTCCACAAGTTATCTTTCTTTGCCCTATTTATTGTAACAAAATAAAACAATAATCCAGAAACTATTGGTAGTATGAATGAAACAAGTGTATGAAAATAACTTATACACGCAGACATTGTAATTACAAAACACAACAATAAAAATAAAAGTGTCGGTCTTTTCACAACATACATAAAATTAAAAACTAATTTCTTTGTAAAATAATCTTCTTGTTTTTGTTCTTTTATATTTTCATCTTCGATTTGTGATGGTATAAACACATCATAATAATCGCGATATTCTTTTTTTGTTATTTCCCTCATTTTATCATCTCCTTTTATAAAAATCATTTATAGAAGTTTCTAACTCTTTAGAACAACTATCACAATAGTCTTTGTCTCTTACTCTTGTCCATTTTTTAGGAATATAAATACATAACCCTCTTGTATTTATTGAATATATATTAAATAAACCCATTCCTTTTTTATTACATCTGTCACATTTAAAGTTTAAATCTAACATTATATCATCTCCTATAAATTATGTATTGCTTTTTCAATCTTTGTTAGGGTATCAAAGTGACAATCAAAACAAGGTTCTGCTTTGTTCCAACCTTTACACTTTTTTCTATGTTCAATAATTCTATTTTTCAAAATATCAAATGACTTTTCTATTTCTGCAAAATCTTCAAACTGATGTTTATGTATCATAGTTTCCACCTAATTATCATTTACGAGTAAATATTCCACATTTATCACTTTAAATGAAACACGACCATTCCCAAACCCTTGTGCCATTTTCAAATCTATTTTCTCAATCAAAGGTCTTATTACAATTCCCTCTGCCCAACTGTTTGAATTTATTGTGCTTTTTCTTATTGCAAGTTTAACCAATTCATCAATATCATCTGTCAAAATAAAATTAGTATCTAATATCGGAACAGGATTAAGACCTAAAAAGTTCATCGTTGTAAGAAATCTCTCAAATTCAAAATATTCAAACTTGTCAATATCAAAGACATTGAAAAATCTTACTTGAACATCTCGCATCTTCAACGGATTTCCTTGCAGACCCATTCCAAATATTTCTCCTTGTATTGCGATGTTGCAATTCATAGCCAATAATTTTTCTTTGATATTATATTTTCTTGCAATTTCACAATAAGTATTTGTATCATCAACTTGATATTCAATGTTACGACCACAAACTCCAAACTCTCCATTCTTCACAAAAAAAGTTACAGATGTTCCGTCTAATTTTTCTGAAAAAAAGCATTTAGTTCCTTCGTATTTAGTGAGCATCTCTTGTAACAACTGAACCCTAACCTCATCAGTTTTTATGAGGAATGATGGAAACGACCCTTTCATTTTTCCATATAATTCTGGTGGAACATATTGTTGCCATTGAATTATTCCTAAATCAGAAGTAACATCATCACCTATTTTGTAAACTTCAATTTGATTTGTTAATATTGTCATAGGAAAAACCAAACCAGAAGAAAAAACTCCTCTTAATTTTATTGTTCGGATTTTAAAACCCTCTTCTCCTGTGTGCATTTTTTTATAACAAGATTTTCTTAAAAATTCAAACTCTGGTTTTATTGGGAGAAAACTATCCGTCTCAATATAAACTATCGTTTGATTTTCTTTAAATTCTCCTTTTCTGACTACACAGTTCCATCCGAGAACCTCTGCAATTTCAAGATTATCTGCATTTTCAATCGGTTTTATTTTATTTATTATTTGCACAGATGCTAATTTTCTACTCATTTCAATCACCTTTTTTCAACATTTTCAATTATCAGCACAACCAATATCTACTTTTACTTGATGTTTGTTGCACACTTTACAAATTCTTTCAACACTATCGTAAGAAAGCGATGCTTCTTTAATTATATATCTCCATTTGTGAAATAAAAAACATTTTTTCATTTACATCACCTAAAACATCAATACGATGAAACATAAAATTATATTTATACTTCCCGTAATTATGTGCGTAGTTCCGTAATATCTCGGAGTGTCTTTCTGAATACAACCAACATAAATATTAGTGATTGCATTTATCATCATTCGTTCTAATAAATTTTAAATTTTCAATTTCTTTGTCTTTCTCCTCTTTTTCTTTGTGTTGTTTTCCAATTATACCACAAAGCCAATCTTTAGTTTCATACATTTCATTGTCGTGGAGTTGTTTACATAATTTTATTGTTTCTACAATACAATATTTAAAATTGTTTGCTTCTGAATAATTATCAAATTCTTCATCACTCACATTCATTACTGAAAACATTCTTTTTTTAATACTTTCAAAACCTTCTAGTTCAGAACGTAGTTCTGTAGTTTCCTTATTGTTATTGAAATTCTTAATATCTTTTGCTGTTGCAGTAATTCCTTTTTCATTTATCATATCAAACCACCCTCTCTCAAAATTTTAATCTCTGAATATACCCAATTATAAATTATATCTGTAAATAAATCTTCATTAGTATTATATTCATCTAAAATAGTTTGACAAGTTAAGGCGTGTTGTTTTGCTTCAATATTAATTAAAACTCTATGATTATCATATCCAATAAATTTATTATAATTATTAACTAATTCTGTTGCTATGCTTTCCATTTTATCATCTCCAATATTTATTATTTGATGAAAAACAAATATATTTATGAATACAACTCTTACATCTTAAAATTCCTTTATTATCAGTCATTTTTGTTTTACTTCCTTTTTATTATTCTTGATTTATCTTGTAGTTCTGAAATTTGACAAACTAAATCTTCATTCTCGGCTTGAAGTTCTTTGCATTTAATATAAAATTTCTTATTTATTTCTTTTTGTCTTTCAATTTCTTTGTCTTTCTCTTTTATCTCGGTGTCGTGGAGTTGTTTTGAAATAAATAAATCTGTTACTTTTAATTGTCTTAAATTTCCTTCCTTTTTACTATGCCATTCAGTATCAGTAACAACAGCACAATAATCATTATCAAAAGAAATAAAAAGTAATCTTCTGCCATCATCTATTGAATTACCTAAAAATTGTTTATATGTTCCTTGTTGTCCTATTTTTAAATCTTTTATTTCAAAAGTTTCCTTATTGTTAATTGTGTCGGTTATACATTTACATTTAGGGCATTGTGATATTTCATCGCTTTCAATTGTTTCTTTTTTATTTTCATTATACATATTAACATATTCATTATAATTTTTATCTTTATGTTTTTCTCTAAATTCTTTTAGTCCTTTCTTAATATCTTTTGCAGTTCCAGTCATTCCTTTTTCTTTTATCATAGCAAACCACCATCTTTTAATATTTTTATTTCATTTTCCAAATCACTCATTAAAGTTTCCTTATCGTTTTCGGGTGTCATTATTGTTTCACTTCCTTTTTATCTTGATGTCTATTTAAGCCACATCCCAATTAACTTTGGGACTTTTTAATTTTTCTATCTCGGCTTGAAGTTCTTTATAATCTTGTTTTCTTTGAGTTATTTCAATATTTCTTAAAGATATTACTTTGTCTTTCTCTTTTAATTGATTTTCATAATCTTTTAATTGACAAATTAATTCTTCTTTTTTTGTATATCTATACTCTTTATTTTTTTCTATTTGTATAGATTGGTCGTGGAGTTGTTTTAATTTATTCAATAATTCTTGAATACTTAAATTATTTAAATAATAATAATGATTAAAGTATTTATTATATTCACTTTCAAAAGTATCTCCTTTCTTACAATTATGATTAGATGAACTAAATATTTTATTACAAAAGTTACATTGAAAACTTTTCTCTATAAAATCATCCGTATTACAATTTTGACATTCTATAAATGCGTCATATACACAACCACAATGACCACATTGATACCTAATTTTCATTTTTAAAACTGCAAAACTTTCGTGTTCGATTTTTTCATCGTCCATTGTTAGTCCTCTTTATAATAAAATCTGCTAAATCTTTCCAATACTTTATCTCGGTGTCGTGGAGTTGTTTTAATTCTCCTTTAAACTTTTTACTGAACATATTTAATTTTGATAATCTTATTGAAAATCCTTCTGTTTCTTTACACTTACAAGTATAACAATTTTGTAACATATACTTCCATTTTTTATTTATAAAACTTTCAAAAGTTTCATTTTCCATTACAAATCAACCTTTCGCCATTTTATCCTGTTATATGTTTTTGGTATTTTATTTAACCATTGAGATATTATTTCATCTGCGTGTTTCTTTTCCCATTTCAAGTTTTCAATTTCATTGTCTTTCTCTACAATTATTTTAGTTAATCTATTTTGATTTTCGTAATAATCATTTGATATATTTTCTTTTTCGGTGTCGTGGAGTTGTTGTAATTCGTGTCTATCATTATAAGTCATTTTACCATTAGCAAATACTTTATTTAACCTTAGTAAAAAAGTATCCTTATCGTTGTTTGTGTCTGTCATTTTAATAACACCCATTTAAGTATAAACAATATTTATCTTTTATGTTGTTTAATTCTATTTCTAGTTTATCTATTTTATGAGCGTCTTCTTTATGAAATTTTAATAAATGATTTTTTGAAATTACACACATTTCATAACCTTTTCCTTTTAATTTCATATTACAAACTTTACAATTTATTTCTATATTAGTCATATCAAACCACCATTTATATTAAATCTTTCTCGTGACAAGGACAAGCACTCCCACAATAAGGGCATCTTCCGTCATATTCATATCTATAATCCGTTCCAACATATTTCACATCAACAACCTTACCACATTCTTTATTTCTACATTTGGCGTGACACATTTTATTTCACCCTCTCTATTTTAACAATTCGTTTGTTAATAATGTTTTCAATCTCTTTTTCTTCGTCATCTGTGTCTTTCGGTATGCGTTTTCTAATAAATTTACATAATTTTTTAACTTGTTTAGGTGTTTGATTAAACATAACCAAACATAAAACGTGTAACTTCGCATCTTGCTCTTTTGTTAAATCTTTTTTACTCAACAAAATTGTGAGTTCATCTATAATTTCTTCTCTTTTTTCTGGATTTATTTCGATATATTCTTTTCCAACTTTCATTTCTTTCTCAACGGGCATAACTCCTTTGACAACAAATAAATCTTGTTCTTGCTTCCTCATTTGTCTTTTTTCCTCTTTGACTTGTTTCTTTAACCAATAAATAATTTCAAAGTCCATAGTTACAAATTTTTGAAATTTTGTGCAATTAACATCTTGTGCATCAACTAAAATGTTTGAAAATACTTTTAGTTGTTCTGGTTCTAAATCATTACATCCGTGTCTTGATGTTTCTTCGTCTGCAAGATAACAAACAAAATCAAATGCGTTCTTTTCATCTTCACTTTCAAAAATCATTTTATGCTACCTTTAATAGTTTCTTTTTCTTTTTTCTCAAGGAAGTCTGCCAACACTTTCAAATCTTTACAATCCATTGAAGTTCCACAATCGGTTTTTACATTTACATTTCCTTTCTCATCTTTAGATAAATTTATTGTGTAATATCCTCTTCCAAGCACAGTATTTGGCATAAATACTTTGTATGGATATGTAATTGTCGGGTCATAGTCGTATACTTTCAATTTTG
>Ga0315274_10010306_pt1 | contig 13461 bp, 11 predicted proteins | sample YL17G02_20_MG_FD_203700 | JGI IMG/M metagenome (GOLD analysis project Ga0315274, IMG submission 203700) | Sediment microbial communities from Yellowstone Lake, YNP, Wyoming, USA - YL17G02_20 | ecosystem: Environmental > Aquatic > Freshwater > Lake > Sediment | place: USA: Wyoming | collected...
GCGTGCGCGGCTATGGCGCTTCTCGCAGTGTTGAAACTGGGAGACGAGTTTCGCCGATTGCTGTTGGATCCAGGCCACAACGGCGCCGTGGACACGAGAATACTGTCTCAACTAGTACATGAGTGGTTTGAAGGTAGGCCCTTGTACCAAGAGCTAGACACGGCGATCCAACCGCCCGCCACCTACGTGCTGCTCTGGCCTTTTCTTGGCTGGCTAGGCTTCACGCCCGCGCGCTGGCTCTGGGCCGTCACCTCCGTCGCGGCGCTCGGCTGGTTAGTCCGCTTGATTGTCCAAGAAAGCGGCGCAGTCACGCGTCTGGAGTGTGTCTTCGTAGCCCTGTTAGCGCTCTCGATGAACGCGACGGGAGTGGTGATCGGGAACGGTCAGCCTATTCTACATATACTTCCCATGCTCTTGTGCGCGCTGCTCCTGCTCCATCGGAACCCTCGGCGGTGGCACGTCCGCCTGCTGGCGGTGGGCATGCTGCTCTTCGCCCTTGTGAAACCGACCATAACGGCACCCTTTTTGTGGATCGCGCTCTTCGCTGGCTGCGGTCTGCTGACCACCGCCCTGATCATCCTCGGATACGCAGTGCTAACCCTCTTTGCGGTGTTCTTCCAAGAGTCCACGGTCACGGTGTTGGCACAAGGGTGGATGGAGCGTGCGACGGCGGTCGCGGGAACGGGAGGATATGCAAACCTGCACAGGTGGCTTGCCTCTCTTGACTTGCAGGAATGGACCCTTGGGGCGTCGTTGCTGGTGTTCGCGGCTCTGGGCTTCTGGACTTATGAACACCGCAAAGGGGACTTCTGGATTCTCCTTGGGGTCACGGCTCTCGTGGCCCGTATGTGGACCTATCACCGCGTATATGATGACGTCTTGGTCTTGCTGCCGATGGTGGCCCTCTTTCGCATCGCCAAGAGGGAAGCCGCATCTCAAGGCGCCAGTGTGGCTGCCGGTTTGCTCCTGGCGGCGACGATACTGGCCATGCTCGCACCAGCTCGGTGGGAGCACTTCGCGTGGCCATGGTCTTTTGCATTCACGGGTGGGCACACGCTGGTGTGGATCGTTGTTTTGGGCTTCCTTCTGGATCGGGCGCGGCGTGACCACAAGGCCGAGGTCTGAGTGACAGATTCGCAGCCCGTGCATCACGCCCAAGAATTGTTCGAAGGGACGGTCGGTGTCTTCCTGGCCGAAGCTCTCGTCCTGCCCACAGGCCTTCTCGTGGCAGCCTTTCTTACGCGGCGTCTCGGTCCGGAGGGCTACGGCCTGTTCGTCCTCTCCATCACGCTTGTGATGTGGATGGAATTCACAATTGCGTCGATCTTCTCCAGACCCACAATCAGGTTTCTCGGCGAGTCGGAGGATTGGCAGCCCATCGCGACGACAGTCGTAAGGGCATATCTGCTGGCCAGTTGCGTGGGCCTGCTTGTGCTGTGGGTCGCGGCTGCTCCCATCGCGCGATTGCTTGACGAGCCCAGACTGGCAGGTCTCTTAAGGCTGCTCGCGCTCGATGTTCCTGTTTACGGTTTGGCGCACTTGCACCGGGACGTCTTGGTGGGGATCGGTCGTTTCAAACAGCGCGCTCTGGCCAGCGCTGGCAGGTGGATCTCGAGGCTGTTCCTGGTCGTCCTGCTGATTCAGCTGGGACTTTCCGTGCCCGGTGCGCTTCTGGGCACCATCGGCGCCTCGTTGGTGGAACTAATCATTGCCCGTGTCTATGTTCGTCCGTCCCTGTTCGCCGCCAGCGCATTTGCCACCCGACGGCTGTGGGGCTATGCCGCGCCGCTTTTTCTGTCTGCGCTGGCCATGCAGCTCTTTAGCAAGATAGACCTGTGGGCAGTCAAGGCTTTGGGCGGAACCGCGAGCCAGGCAGGCATCTACGGGGCGGCACAGAACCTATCACTGGTACCTGGCGTATTCTCCCTCTCCTTTGCACCGCTTCTGCTCTCGGCCCTGAGCCAAGCGATAGGCTCCGGCAATATCGATGTGGCCCTCAAACTGGGCAGGAGTGCGTTGCGAGTGGTCATACTCATGTTACCCCTTGCGGGAATGACTGCCGGAGCTGCTCCCGAGATCGTCGTCCTGGTTTTCGGCCGAGCATTTCTTCCTGCCGCGCCACCCCTCGGTCTGTTGATCTTCGGCGCCGTGGCCGCGGTAATGATCTACGTCGCAGCTGCCATCCTCACTGCCGCTGGCAGGCCGGGCTGGGTCCTTGCGGTGACCTGGCCGCTGCCCCTTCTGGCCGTCGGCGGGCACCTATTCCTTATCCCTCGTCTGGGCCTCGTTGGGGCCTCTGTCGTGACGACTGTCCTCGCCGCGTTGGGCGCTCTTGGGGCTGTTGGGGCTGTGCACCGCATTTGGCGGGTCGCTCCACCTGCCGGCACCGTGGCTCGAAGCACCTCGATCTGTGTGCTTGCCTATGGCTTGTCTGCTTGCTGGACGACCTCTGGCCTGCTCCTGCTACTGAAGCTACCAGTGGTCCTCGCCCTAATCGTGGCTGCCTTTGTGCTGTTGGGCGAATTCAGCAGCAGCGAAATCGCTGCGGCCCGTGCGCTGCTGCTAAGGCGACCGCTGGCCGAGGGAGAGCCGCGCGCGCCGTAGTAGAGCAGGGGCAACCGTGATTCATCAGGACTTGGAAGTCATAGACGCCTGACCTCTACCACGAGATAGTGTATGCGCGCCGTCAGCTATGGCTTGACTGGAAAGCTCAGAGGTACGGCCAATCGCACCCGGGGCGAGGTGACCCAGATGTCCAAGCGCGCTATGCTTCGACTGGGCATCGTGCCGCCCCCTTTTCGCGTTTCCATCGACATCACTGATCGATGTAATTTCCGGTGCCCTACGTGCTCGAAGTGGCGGCATCCACCGTCGCCTGAGGAACTGACCCTCGATCAATGGCAGCTCGTCCTAGACCGGCTCCGTGGGGTGCCCCTCTTGCGGGAAATCACCATCGCGGGAGGGGAGCCACTCACGCGTGCAGATGTGCTCCAAATCATCGGGCTTGCCGAGGAACGGGGGTTTCGCACCCATCTGATCTCCAACGGCTGGTTGGTCGATGAAGGTCTCTTGAAGGAAGCTGGGGACATCGGACTGGACACTTTGATGATTTCGCTTAACAGTCTCGCGGAGTCGGTCCACGACGACAGTCGCGGCAAGGCGGGCAGTCACGATCGGATCATGGGCCTGGTGGAGGCCTGGCGTGCGGGGGACCGCAGGACCAAGCTGTGCCTCTCGACCGTTGTCCTGGAACCCAATTGTGGAGAGCTGGCGAGCTTGGCTCGGTTCGCAGCGGACAAGGGCCTCACCGGGATTATGTTCCAGGTCCTGCTTCCCACGGAAGTTCACTACTGCTTTGCCGCGGAGCCCAGCATGCCGCCACCCGCGGCCGCCTGGTATGAGAACGACCCGCTTTGGGTCAGAAGCCTGGATACCCTGCGCCGCCAAGTCACTGAACTGCTTGTCTTGCAGGGGAAGGGCTACCCGATCTTCAACCCCCCTTCGCAACTCAGAAGGTTCGTGACCTACTACGAGGATCCACGACGGGCAGCCACCACACCATGCCTGGGCACTCTCTCCAGGTTGCACATCGATCCAGTCGGCCAAATGAGGCTGTGCTACGGATATCCTCCCATCGGTAGCATTCTGCACGAAGACCCGCGTCAAGCGTGGAGGGGTGAGCAGGCTAGGCAGATACGTCGAGCCAGCAGAGAGTGCGCCCGCCCGTGTCGTATGCTAAACTGCAACCTGTGAGTTTGCTGCAATGAGGTCGGCTGGTTCGGGAGTTCCTGGTGATCGGAGAACCGTCCTTCTCGATAGTAGTTCCCACATACAACCGCGAAGAGAAGCTGGCCCCCTGCCTGAAGTCGCTGGCCCATCTCCGCTATCCCCGCCACAGCTTCGAGGTGATCGTGGTCAACGATGGCGGTGCGGCGCCCGACACAATGGCCGGCTCCCTTGGGAGAGACCTCGATGTGAAGCTGATCCACCAGACACACGCAGGCTCCGCTGCTGCCCGCAACACCGGCGCCGCCCGCGCCAGGGGCCAGTTCCTGGCCTTCACCGACGACGACTGTGTGCCTGATCCCAATTGGCTGACCGCCCTGGCTAGGCGCTTCTCGGCTACGCCTGATCACCTCATCGGTGGGCGGACGCTGAACGCTTTGCCTCACAACCTCTTCTCAACCGCGAGTCAGTTGCTGGCCACCTATCTATACAGTTACTACAACGCCGACCCCGCGAACGCGCGCTTCTTCACCTCCAACAACATGGCTCTGTCTGCGGACCGCTTCCGCAGGATTGGCGGATTCGACGCCACCTATACTCGCACCGCCGCAGAAGACCGCGATCTGTGCGATCGCTGGCGGTACCATGGGTACCAGATGACCTACGCGCCGGAGGCAGTGGTGTGTCACGCCCATGACCTGACCTTCCGCACGTTTTGGCGGCAGCACTTCAACTACGGCCGCGGAGCCCACCAATTCCATCAGGCGCGTTCCCTGCGCGATCAGAAACCGATCAAGATCGAGCCGCCGTCTTTCTACACGAACATGCTGCGGTACGCCTTTGTACACCCAGAAAGTCACCGACCGGTCCTCCTGGCCGCCTTGCTGCTGCTATCGCAAGCAGCGAATGCCGCCGGGTTCTTCTGCGAGAAGCTAAACCGACCCAGATATCAGCACGGGGAAACGTAGCGCTGCTACCATGCCAGTTGATGCTCCCCGTCCTTCAGCGTGTAGCGCGAAGCAGCCAAGCAATGTACCCTTTCCACACCCGCGGCCTCACCAGAACCGGCCGAGCGCACAGTGGTCGAGATTGGATTCTCTCAGTTCGCTTCGTCGTCGCACAGCGTAGACTGCGAGCTTGTCTGACTTCGAGGGAAAGGTGACGTGAACCTGTCCGTCGTCATCCCGGTCCACAATGGCGGTGAGAATCTGCGCCTCTGTCTGGAGGCATTGGCACAGTCTACTCGTCTGGCAGACGAGATCATCGTCGTGGACGACGCGTCAACTGACGGCTCTGCCAACTTGGCGCACAGGTTCGGCGCGAGTGTCATCCGCCTGCCTGGCCCGCCACGGGGTGCGGCTATGCCACGCAACCGTGGTGCTGCCATCGCCTCAGGAACCGTCCTCGTATTCCTTGATGCCGACGTATCCGTGCATCCTGATACACTTGCCGTACTGGAGGAAACCTTGAGCCAGCACGACGATGTGGCAGGCCTGTTTGGATCGTACGATGACCATCCGCTGGCTCAAGGCCTCGCGACACAGTACAAGAACTTACTGCACCACTACGTCCATCAGCACGGCCGCCGCGAGGCATCCACCTTTTGGACCGGCTGCGGCGCTATCCGACGCGAGATATTTGAAACCATCGGCGGATTCGATGAAAGCTTCAGGGTGATCGAGGACATAGAGCTGGGTACCCGCCTGCGGCGCGCTGGCTACCGGATCTGGCTCTGTCCCGACGTGCAGGTCACCCACCTCAAGCGCTGGACCCTAGGGAGCCTGCTCCGGTCCGACATCTTCGATCGCGCCATCCCCTGGAGTCGCCTCGTTCTTCAGAACGCCCATCTGCCAGCGGTACTGAATCTCGATTTCCGCAGTCGGTGGAGCGCCTTGGCCGTGTGGGCGGCTCTCCTCTTGGTAGCGCTCGCCTGGTGGTGGCCCTGGGCTGCCGTGGGTACGCTCCTCTGTCTGGTCGTGGTGGGAGCGCTGAACGCCGATCTCTACCGCTTCTTCTGGCGCCAAGGGGGAGTGTTGTTCGGTCTCGCTGCCGCTGGCTTGCACGTCTTTTACCTGCTCTACAGCAGCCTGGTCTTCCTTCTCGTGGCTGGGCAGACGACGCTGTCTCGCCTCCTGGTCCGCGCTAGGAAGAGCGGATGAAGGGCCCAGCCTCAGTCCGTCAAGCCCGAGCCGCAGAGACGCCGCTAGCACCCCAATCGGGGCTACAGGCCACACAAACGCAGTGGGCGTTCCTGTTCGGCAAAGCCCAGCGAGTCACAAAGAGGGGCACGGTCACTGGAGTTCGAGCTAGCTGTCCTCGGCGCATTCCTCCAACCCACTTATCAGGCTGTCTGCGCCCTCAGGGTGGGCAACAGCCACCAGCACCGAGCGCTGGCGAGCCAAGGAGTCAAAAGGGGTCAAGGTGTGCCGCTGACGCACTGCCTGGACCTCCCAAAGGCCCTCTTCGTCGGCCAATCGAACAAAGCCTTTGATCCGCAGCACATCGCTGGGCAAGCTGCGCAGCCAGCCCTCAAGGCATTTGCGGCTCAGGGGTTTGTCGACGACGAAGGCCAGACTGCGGTAGTTGTCGGTGGTGTGCGGCGTTGCCGAGGGATACTCAGCCGCGCTCTCGCCGGTCAGCAACTCGGCCGGGTCAACGTCGCAGTAGGCCGTGCGGTACAACGGGACATCGGGCTTCAGTTGGGTTACCTGCTTGACCGCCGTCTCAACTTCCTCTGGGCTGACCGTGTCACAGCGGTTGATCAGGATGAGATCAGCCATCAGAAGCTGGCGCTGGGCTGTGTACTGGTCCTCCTGGAGGGCCTGGCCCAGGCTGGCATCATAGACAAGCATCACCTTTCGGACGACCATCTTGCCCTTCTTGGCCACGGGAGCTATGGCCTCCAGCACCCCGGCCGGGTCGGCGACCCCGGTGGTCTCCAGATAGACGTGAGCGCCAGTCGTGTTCTGGGCCAGCTCCTCAAGGGTGTTCGTAAGGGCCAACCTCATGTCGCAGCAGATGCAGCCCCCGGACAGTCGTCTGATCACGATTTGACCGTTGTCAATGAGACGGCTATCGATGTCCAACTGGCCGAATTCGTTCATGATCACGATCGGCTTGGCCCCTTGAGCGATCTCCCAGTCCAATAGCCGTTTCAGGAGAGTTGTCTTGCCGCTCCCTAGAAACCCTCCGATGAGTACGATTTCAAGCGGATGGTTCTGTTGCACTACTGTCTGCTCCCTTCCTGTGTGATAGATAGGTCAAACGCCAGACAATTCAAGCACGTGGGACTGAATTCAGAAGACAGTCTGCTCAGTTGTCCTCTCGACTCGGAAGTCGGCGGTGATAGACCGTGCAAAGGTAGAACTCTCCCCTGCCGGAAGAGCCCGATGGCTAGGAGTCATCGGTGAGTCCGGCAACTACTGACTCTCGTACTCTGTACGGCGGGCGGGATTCGAACCCGCAGCCGGGGTAACGCGGAATGGATCCTAGGTCATCTACAATGACTGAGTCTGAACCCAGCAATGTGTACTGCCCTTCTTTTGGGAGATGCTCATGTCTAGCAGGTCTGCACCCGTGGCTCGCCTAGATCTCACCAAATCGGCAGTGCCTTCGAAAGCAGTCTGCTCGCGCACCAACTCCGCAGTCTAGTCAACCTCGCCCATGTCCGGCGTCACCAAGTTCAGGTCGCCCCCGCGTGACACGCGTCCGGCTCCCTCTGCTACCGCACACGGATTCCGCGCGCCACCCAACCTATCCCCAGTTCCTCCAGTTTCTCCTTGGTTGGAATGCCGGTCGCGACATCCCAGCCGGCGATGGCGGCCAAAGGTTGGCTCGTAGCCATCATACCGTGCTTTCCCAAGACCTGTGAACGTCGAGAAGGGAACTGCTCGTGTTTCGTGTACACCCCCAGCGCGCTCGGGTGATCGGTTCGCTGCCGCTTCCCACTTAGCCCCACTGACCAGTGTCAGACCTCGAACCCCAGGCCACGCGGGGAACGCTAGATGATCAAATCTCCACCGTTTATGTCGATCGTAGCCCCGGTAATGAAAGAGGCTTCCTCGGATGCGAGGAATGCCACCAGATTGGCCTCGTCTTCCTCCGTCCCCAACCGGCCAAGAGGAATGTTCCGCGCCTCTTCCGCAATGCGCTCTTCGCTTGCGTCTTCGCGCAACATGGGGGTATCAATCGTGCCTGGAGCGACGGCATTGACGTTGACATTGAAGGGTGCGGCCTCGAGAGCTGCATGCCGTGATAGTCCCAAGACTCCTGCCTTGGACGCCGTATAGTGGGCACCACAAAAGGTGCTGACGCTCCGCCCTGCCGAAGACGAGACGTTCACGATCTTCCCACCCTTCTGCTTCTTCATGTGGGGCAGCACCGCCCTCATGAAGAGGAAAACCCCCTTGAGATTCACGTCCATCACCTTGGACCATTCATCATCGCCAATCGTCTCCAGTGGACGTGTCGTGCTAGAGATTCCAGCGTTGTTCACCAGTATGTCTATGCGGCCGAATCTAGATATGGTCTCCTCCACTGCTCGGGAGACGTCTTCGGCGCTAGAGACATCCCCTGGGACGTCAATCGCCTCAGCACCGAACAGGCGTACCTCCTCCGCGACGGCCTTAGCGGAGGGGCCATTGATGTCATTCACCGCCACCTTTGCTCCTTCTCGCGCGAGTAGGAGTGCAACGGCACGGCCCATGCCTCGCCCTGCCCCCGTCACAATCGCCACCTTGCCGTCAAACCTGCTCCCGCGGCAATCAGTTGGTTCGCTCATGTGCCACCCCCTCCCCAATGCTACTGCTCATCGCGCTGCGCATCGAGCAAGACTCGTGTTCAAAACCCGGGCCTATTCACCTTCTACCAAGGCTTGTCGAGGCTTCAAGGTCATATCGCCCATACCGGCCTTCGAAGGCTCGCATCCTTCCTCTGCCACGAAAGCGGTCCGCTCACAGTACTCCGACTTTCTTTGCGACCATCTCAATCGCTTCTAGCGCGGAGTCCAGGTCGTCCGCCGAATGTGCCGCACTGATCTGGACTCGAAGTCTTGCCTCCCCCCTGGGCACCACCGGATATCCTACAGCGGCCAGAAAGACGCCTTCCTCCATCAGAGCGTCACACATGGCCAGGGCGTCTGCGGTCTCTCCGACAATGATAGGAGTTATGGGAGACTCGCCTCCCAGCAGCTTCAGCCCCAAAGACTCTATGCCTGAGCGAAAGTGCCGCGTGTTGTCCCACAAGACCTCGAGCAATCCCGGGGTTTCCTCCAAGATGGATAGAGCAGCTATGGCCGCTGCTACCGTAGCTGGGGGGAGAGAGTTGGTGAATATGAATGCTCTCGACCTGTGGTAGAGATAGTCTATCAGTTCCTGACTCCCACAAACATAGCCACCACCGGCTCCGCCCAGCGCTTTGCCAAAGGTTCCCGTCTGGATATCGATCCGTCCCTCCACCCCGTGATGCTCTATCGTGCCAGCTCCTCTCTGGCCGAGCACGCCCAGAGCATGGGACTCGTCTACTACAGTGATCGCCGAGTACTTCTGCGCCAGATCCACAATCTCGCCGAGAGGAGCGGTATCGCCCTCCATACTGAATACCCCATCGGTCACGATCATCCTGAGACGCGCGTCTCCCGACTGGCACAGATGCTCTTCCAACTTGGACATGTCTTTGTGAGGATAGACCATGGTAGGTGCCTTGGTTATGCGGCAGCCATCAACTATGCTAGCATGATTACGCTGGTCACTGCAGATCACGTCTCCTTCGCGCATGAGCCCATCTATCACTCCCATGTTTGCGGTGGAGCAGGATGGATAGAGAAGTGCGGCCTCAGTCCCCGTAAAACCGGCTATCCGTCTACGCAGCTCATGGTGTAGATCGGTCAGACCGCAGACTTCGGATACGGATGCGGTACCACATCCGTATTTGTCCACAGCCTCCTTGACAGCCTCCTTCACTTTGGGATGAGCGGCCAGGCCCAGATAATTGCTCGAACCGAGCATTACCTGTCTTCGTCCGTCCAAGACCACACGCCCGGCCTGCTCGCTCTGCAGTATCCTCTGAGCCCTGAATGTGCCCTGTTGCTTCAGGGATGCAACCTCTGCACCTACAAAATCCATCAACTCAGAATTCATCGCGCCAACCTCCTTCAGCACACATCAACTCACTGGCCTGGGGACTTCATTGAGCGGCCCTGGCGCCGCAGTGTGCGTACTCGTTTCGAAGACAATCTCTCGATCATCTGGCTCCTCTGGGCTCTGAGTCCAGGCTTGCTTCGATGGGCGACTAGCGTGTCAAGCAACTACCACACCGTAGCGTCTCTAGCAATACAGCAATGTGATTCAACCGATCTGCGCCTGGAGCGACACCGAAGATGATCATGTTTAGTAGGTCTGCGCCCGTCGCTAGCCTGAATCCTACCAAATCGACATACCTTCTAAAGCAATCGCTTGTGGATCGAGGCCCCAACACTTCCGGCCGCAGCCGCGACACAGTGCCGTACTGGGGCATTCTCTTGCGCTGTAAGGTAGCACACTCGGTGGGATAACTCAAACTGCGGCGCACCCGCTGGCACGGACTCTGCTAGACTGCCTCGGCCGCGCCACTCTCCCCGTGTCTGCCTGGCACATTGAGCCGCGGACTCAGTCACCTCGATGATGATCACCCCACTGACTTAGGACCACAGCAGCACCACGATGGCTGCTGCCAGCGGCCCATACACCAGGTCCTGGGAAGCGAACTCGCCCGCATGGAAGTCGAACCCGTGACTTGCCGCCTCCCACAGGAAGCTGGCTGGCAGTGCGCCTGGCAAAAGTTCGAACCATGCGACCCGAGCATGCGGCCATACACGACACAGGAACAGGAACACCATCAGGGTCAGTGTGTAAGGTACGATCGAGGCGATGCCGCTCCGCAGCAAGTTCGCCCGCCGTGGACCTCGACAGGATGCCTGTCGGATCCCTGTCGTCTCCCATTCGCCATACATGGCTACAACGACGTCCGCAGAGGCAGACCAGTGTCAACCATGGCGCACAACTTGATGCATCACTGGAGATGACGTATGATTGTCTTTGGGCGAAACTTGCTGGTTACTCGGACGGTCCCATAGGTGCACCCTCCTCGCGCGGTCTGCCAGCCGACCGCGCAGAGAGCCTGGTCGGTTCTACCTGACTGACTGAGTTCTGGGCTGAACAGCCGCTCCCAGAGCACAGGACTCGCGCGAAACAGACGCCGCAGAGCAACTCACGATGGTGGGCTGGCGCGGACAAGAGACATAAGGCAGCAGAACAAGGAAGGAGAGTGGGCATGTTTGATCACATACTGGTTCCTCTAGACGGCTCATCTCTCGCAGAGTGTGTATTGCCTCACTCGTTCTCTCTAGCCCGGGCCTTCGGGTCCAAAGTCACGCTGTTGCGCGTGTTGGAGCGCACTCACGTCGACGACCGGCCCGGGTTCATCGACCCCCTTGACTGGCACATCAGCAGGACCGAAGCCGAAGCCTACCTGGCTGGGTGGGCTCATCGGCTGGAGGAGGGCGGCGTTGAGACCGGACATGAACTCCTGGACGGTGCGGTGGCCGACCAGGTAGTCGACTTTGTGCGCGATCATGGGATAGATCTGATGGTCCTCAGCAGCCACGGCCAGGGGGGGCTGAGCGGCTGGAACGTCAGTGGGACGGTGCAGAAAATCATCCTTCGTGCATACGTATCCGTGATGATCGTACGAGCCTACCAGCCGCTCGAGGCTGGCCTGACAGATATCGCTTGCCGACGCGTGCTGCTTGCGCTCGACGGCTCGATGCGGGCGGAATGTGCACTAGCTCCGGCCGTACAGCTCGCCCGCTTCTTCTCCTGTCAGCTGTTGGTAGCATCTGTCGTGAGCAAGCCTGAGGTGACACGTCATCGGCCGCTGACGTCGGAAGAGACCGATCTGGTCGACAAGATCACCAGCCTCAACCAGCAAGAAACGGCGGGCTATCTGCACCGCCTGTCTTCACGACTGTCTGCAGAGGGAATCGACGTAGACACACATCTTTTGACGGGTGTACCCGTCGCGGAGATTCTCCAGGAGTTGGTGCAGCAGGAACAAGCGGATCTGGTAGTACTATGTGCCCATGGCTCCTCAGGCGTGAGCAAATGGCCTTACGGCAGCCTGGCCACGAATTTCGTCGCCTATGGCACCACGCCCTTGTTGATCATCCAGGACCTTCGTGCAGGCAACTTGCTTCCCACCGCCGCCGAGCTGGCCGCACAAGCGCACAGACCGCGCTGAGCAAGGCATGAGGGTCACAAGAGCTATGGATTCAGCCCAAGAAAACGCAGACCGCGACAGGGGAACCGGCACCACCAGGCAAGGTGCGGTTCGGGGCGTGGCGGTCAAGCTGGCCAAGAGCCGCAGGGTCTCCGACCATCCCAGTCGCCGCGCCGTCCTTCTCGACCAGTCCAGCGGCCTGGAGACGGCTCTCAAAGATGCGTACCAGCGTCTTCAGTCCGAGGGCCAAACGGCCAGCTCCTACGGGGCCGAATGGCTGCTGGACAATTTCTACATGGTGCAACAGGCGCTGCGCGATATCCGCAGCGACATGCCGAGACGTTACTACCGCCAGCTTCCCACACTGGATTCAACCCCCCTGGCGGGACTTCCCCGAATCTATGACCTGGCCCGGTCAATAGTCGCCCACTGCGACTGCCGACTCAATCCTGCTCAGATGATGCGCTTCCTTCAAGCCTATCAGAGCGTGCAACCGCTGACGATTGGCGAGTTGTGGGCGCTGCCGACCATGTTGCGTTTCGGAATCCTGGAGACCCTGGCCCAGGCCGCCCGCAACGTCACGGGAGCAGCGGTCGAGGGTGGCGAGGAACTGCTGGCCACTACCCCGTCGGCTTTGCCATCAGATCTTGGGGATGGGACAACCATTGCCAACTCCATCTTCGGACTGCGCGTGTTGGCCACCCTGGACTGGCAGGCTTTCTTCGAGAGTGTCAGCCTGGTGGAACAGGTGCTGCGCCGAGACCCGGCGAGAATCTACTCGCGAATGGAGTTCGAAACGCGCGACCGTTATCGTCGGACGGTCGAGCAGCTGGCTAAGACCACAGGCGGGAGTGAGGAGGGGATTGCGCGGGAGACTGTCCGATTGGCCAGGCAGGCGCAGGGAGGCAGCGGGAACTCATCACGTGCGCATCACGTCGGTTATTACCTGATAGACGCCGGGCGCCCGCTGCTCGAAAACAACCTGGGCTACCGCGCTCCCTGGCGGAGCCGTCCGCGCCGTTGGCTGCTCCGGCATCCCACCCCGGCATACCTGGGCTGCACCGCGTTGCTGGCTGTGTTGATGGTCTTTGCCGTCGTCGGCTATGCGCGCGCAGCCGGCGGGTCCGCGCTACAGATGATTGCTGCTGGCACATTGATGCTAGTCCCAACCCTAACGGTGGCCGTCAACCTTACCAACTGGCTTGTCACGCACTGGCTGCCACCCCGCTTTGTGCCAAAACTGGATTTCCGGAAAGGCGTCCCCGCTGACTGCCGAACCATGGTGGTTATCCCCACGCTTCTCTCCAACACCAGTGATGTGGAGAGCCTATTGCAGCAACTGGAACTTCATTTCTTGGGCAATCAGGACGATCATGTGCGTTTCACGCTGCTTACCGATTTCGTAGACGCCCCTCAGAAGCGGATGCCGGGCGACGATGTGCTCCTTGACCAAGCGACGGCCGGCATACGCGACCTCAACGG
>Ga0315274_10010308_pt1 | contig 13461 bp, 21 predicted proteins | sample YL17G02_20_MG_FD_203700 | JGI IMG/M metagenome (GOLD analysis project Ga0315274, IMG submission 203700) | Sediment microbial communities from Yellowstone Lake, YNP, Wyoming, USA - YL17G02_20 | ecosystem: Environmental > Aquatic > Freshwater > Lake > Sediment | place: USA: Wyoming | collected...
GTGTTAGGTGTGGATGCTAGAGAGCTATTTCCTGCAATGTCGAGCGGCGCAACTAGAGCCGATGCGCTGTTACAACACCTAAAACAGCGCGGTAAAGGCCCAGGTCAGATACTAGAGTCGACCGAGCAACTATTCAACTACAAGTTCTTGCCATCTCATTTGAGATTCGAGTTCGACTTTCAGGACGATGCGCAAGATCGGCAAGTAGCAGAAATTCATCAGATACGTTCTAATACGCGCCGACAAGACCTGGATAGCGGAGTAGTCGACACGCGTATCGCACGAGAAATGGCAGTAAGCGACGGTGATCTATCGCGCGATCAGTTTGAGCGGTTAGAGTTGGAAGATGCTAGATTACCGGATGGTTCAGATGTGGTTGCTCTGTTCTACTCGAAAGACCCGGATGTAAAGGCGATGCTTGACTTGAATGTCTCTAATCCGACTGAAATTGAGCATAACGACCCTCTAGCGATGATAGACACGATTAACGCCAAGATTACCGAAAATACGACTATATTGATTAACTCTAACAATCCTGATCGTCGTTGGACAGCTTATCAAGCAGTTGCGGCTCTAAAGGCTCTTAGAGAAGAGTATCAACCCGAAAACGACATGGCGATTGAAGAATTGCCCAACAAACCTAACAACTTTACTACTCAACAGAAAAACCCTGCTGGTCGTTCGGTAGATCGTCGCGTAAGACGGCAAGAACCTACTACTCCCAATGCTGCTCCAATGACTAGCGGAACGAAGCTGACCAGTCAGTCTACTACTGACCAGGGAGAAGAATAAAATGACAAACTATATAGCTAAACCCTATCATTGCTCAAGTAGAGGATGTTGGATATTACCGAAATACTTGTTAGATGGTGACGGAGGTTTGTTCGAAAGTTTCGAGACTATTAGTGACTGGACAGCGGTTACTGGCAGTATGGCTGCCAATATCACTGCTGGAGAGTTCAGAATAGGAAGTCAATCTATTAAAGTTACATCGGCAGTTGGCAGTCATGGTGTTATCGAGAAAGTCTTTGGGTCTCCTCTTAATTTTGGCGGGGTTGCTCCACATATGCGGTTATATTTTTATTTATATGCCGCTGACATAGCTAATTTTAGTGTAATGGCTGTTGAGTTTTATAACAATGCTGGGTATAGTAAACAAGAAGGAGTTTTATTAAATCCAGTATATAAGTCGCTAAAGTCTGGATGGAATGTGCTAGATATATTGCCAAATTCATGGGTTAGTGGTGGGGGTGCGACTTGGAACGATAATTTTGATCGTATGTGGATACGAATAACATCTGTAGGAGGGACACAAGTAAATGCCTCTTATGATAATTTACTAATCGGGGTAGAAGGTCAACCTCCAACATGTATGATAATGTTCGACGATGCTGACGCCAGCGTTTACAATATCGCCTATCCGTATATGAAAAATAAAAACATTCGTGGAACATTCTACGCGCGAACAGGGTTAGTGAATACGGGTTCATATGTAACATCTGCTCAATTGCTAGAAATGGATGCGGCGGGATGGGCAATTGGCAATCATTCCCAAAGTCACACTAATCTTACTACTTTGAGTCAAGCTGACGCAACTACCGAGATACTGGCTGGTAAAAACGATCTTGACGGATGGGGATTGACCGGAAATTCTAATCACTTTGCCTACCCTGGTTGTTTTTATAATGACACTGTGATCGCTGCCGCTGTTGCTGCTGGTGTACTAACGGCTCGATCTTGCACAAGATGGTCGTGGTGTATGGACTCGTATTTCGATGATCGTTATATATTTCAAATTAATGTTGCTGTTCTTATTGGTGATTCGCTGGCAGCACTAAAAGCATACGCTGACGAGGCTGTTACTTACGGACGCAATGTCGGAATTTTGATTCACACTATACCTGGCGACATAACTGCTGCTAATTTCTACGCGCTAATCGATTACATTCTTAGTCTGGATATACCATGTATTACGATCAACGACGTTTATGGATTATTGACAACTTCTAGGATTATTTATAAGTAGGCGAACTATGTACATGATAAAGACCTTTCCGTCTGCTGTTCTATCCTCAAACAAGATGAAAGGAACAATCTTGTCTACAATGCAGAAACTCGAAAAAGACGTTCTGAAAGATTTTGAGTCGACATCTGCTACCTGGCGACATAAAGTAGACTACGAACATTCAGTAGGATATTCGGGTGGCAACGCAGTTATCTATGTCAAGACTGGCGATGAGGCTTGGAACTATCTTGATGAAGGTACTAGCGTTCGTTTTGCAACGATGGAATATGGCTTTGTTAGTAAGACCAATCCGCACGTGATTGGCTCAAAAACAGGTTGGGGTCACAGAGCGTATGTCAGTAGAAAAACTCCAAGACCGGGTATCAAAGCGCGTAAGTGGAGCGACGACATCTTCGACAAATACTTCGATATATTGCAGTTGGCGCTAGATCAAGCCATTCAGAGAGGGATGCAACCTTGATTACAAAGCGTGTGCGCTATAAATATGTGAATATTCTTGCTATTTACAGCAAGTGTGAGTACAATTGGTTGTAACGTTCTAAGGAGGTTGAAATGCCTTATAAAATGTTCAAGGATTCCAAGGGGAAGTTCTGCGTCAAAAACAGCGACACGGGGGAGAGTAAAGGATGTTCAGACTCGCGCGCATCGGCTTTAGGTCATCTTCGTGCACTTTACGCTGTTGAGGGTGGAGAAAAGATGGGCAAGAAAGCACTGGGGGAATTACTTACAAAAGCTATTGATGACTATAATGCCGAATATTCTGACGATCAGATTGGCATGGCAGACCTCATAGAACAAGTCGAATATGATCTGCCGGAAGAAGTATCTGTTGTTGAAGAAGTAAAACCTACTCGTTTCTCTAGTAAAGCCAAAGAGTTCGTCAAGAACGTGAGCGACTGGTTCAATAGTTGGCGCGAAGAGATCGAAAAGATCGAAAAGGACGAGGTCAAGAAAGAAGAGTGTGATGATTGCGACAAAGGCGATCTGATGGTCTGGAAAGAGATCGACACAGACCAGTATCGCTGGTTCGGGCGTTTCTCGAATAACTTCCGAGACGAAGATAAGCCGCCTGAGATAATCAGCGAAGCATCACATAAATACTTTCTTGATCGTGTAGAAAAAGGACTTGCCCCGATGCCGACTTTGCGCGTCTGGCACGTCCCTGAATGGACAATCGGTCAAGCCGACTGGCTTGCTTACGATGATGCCGGTAATGATGCCGGTTTCACCCTAGCTTCAGGCACGTTCACCAAAGGACTCGATGACGTTGCCGAATGGCTATTGGGGCAGAAAAAGGTGCTGATGTCACACGGAATGCCGCCCTGGTCTATCAAGTACGACAGCACTGACCCTTCTATTATCGTTCAACATGAGTCCAAAGAAGTTAGTGTGCTGCCTGACTTTGCAGCCGCTAACAAACTGACCGGATTTGCCGTTTTGGCAATGGAGGAAGATATGGCTATTCCTAAAGACAAGAAAGACATCCTAATCAACCAGTGGAAAGCCGATCCTGCTATGTTAGATCGCCTCGAAGCAATGAACGTGAAAGTTGCGTCTCTGGCTAAAGAAGCGGGTCTTGAGAGTAAAGAGCAAGCCACTAAGGAAGAGACTGTCGAGAACGAGGTAAAGGTTGCTACCGAAACGGCTAATACCGAGGAAGTTGTAACCCAAACTACAGACACTACAGTCGCTCCTGCTACTACAACCCCGACGGATTTTCCAACTCGTCAGGAAATCGTAGAAGCAGTTGCGGCTATTCTTACCCCAATGGCTGAACGTCTTGATGCGCTGGAAACTTCTATAGATGGCTTTACTAAGGCTGTCAAGGAACTCCAGAAAGATCAGGACGAACAGGTAAAGCAGACAATCGACAATACGCCTGCTGCTTCACTCAGCGCGTTGATTATGCAACGCGTGGTGGGCAATCCTGATGCTGAACTAGACGGGCGTAAGTCGCTCGCCAAGTCCAAACCTCAAGAGACTCCAGTTAACAATCGCACGATTGGTGTTCCTTTTCTTGACAATATGTTGAGCGGCAGCAACCATTAGTCGCTCTACAACCCTGGAGGTTAACATGACTGATGATATTTTGAAACAATTAGCCGATACGATGGCTAAACAAACCCAACTTCTTGAAGCTATGTCGGAGGACAAACTTCACACCAAGACCCCCGCTCAGTGGGGTACTAACACGCCTCTTCATGGGGCGGGTGGTATCTTCGCTGGCCCTGGTCTTGAGCGTGACGTGATTACGGCTCATATTCGACCGCGTGGCATCGCACCCCGATTGCCTTTGCTGCCGAGTGTTAGTCAAGACCCACGTTTTGCTTCTCTGACTGGTTTTTCCGCAACGTCTGGCTCTGAGCCAGATCATGCTTGCGATGACGCTCCTTCTGGCTATGTGAAGGGTTGTAACCTGACTGCTCGCTTTGGTATGGCGCGGCGCGATACTCAAACGATTGATATGGACAACGTCATGTTGACTGTCAATCGTGGTGATTTCACCGACCTGATCTTACGCGGACAGGTGCTTGGTCTGACCGGTCTTGAGCCGAGCGGACTGAACACGGGTCAAATCCTCGACATCGTTACGATGAGCGAGATGGTCAATACCGGCGTTCAGATGGAACGACTGCTTGCCCGACAAATCTGGCAGGGTTCGTTCCTCGTCCCGACTCAGTTCCCTGGTCTTGACGTGCAGATCGCTACTGGTCAGGAAGACGCTGATACCGGTGTCGCTTGTCCTGCTCTTGACAGCGATGTTAAGAACTACAACTACGCCGTGCTTAACTCCAACATCGTCACCTATCTCTCCTCAATGGAGTGGTATCTGAAATACAATGCAGATGCGATGGGCCTTGATCCGGTAGAATGGATCATCGTCATGCGTCCTGAATTGTGGTTCGAGTTGAGCGCCATCTGGCCTTGCGCGTATAACACCACGCGCTGTGCCGCTGGCGTAATGGTCGGGAATGTTGCTGCTGTTACCCTGATGGGCGATCAGATGACCAAAGAGCGGGACGACATGCGCAATGGCATGTACATCTGGATCAACGGCACGAAGTACCCCGTGATTGTCGATACCGGAATTTACGAGAAGAACAACATCAATACAGGCGCTCTTCTACCTGGGCAGTATGCTTCTTCGATCTACATGGTTCCGATGACGATCACCGGCGGTTTCCCTGTTTGCTACTGGGAGTATGTCGATTACCGGCGTGCGGCTACGGATATTTCGTTGCTGCGTGGTATGGAACAGTTCTTCTGGACTGACAACGGATCATACACGTGGGCGCTCGAACAGATCAAGTGGTGCTACAAGCTGGCCCTCAAGACCGAGCGGCGCATTATCTTGCGCACCCCTCAACTGGCTGGTCGTATTGACAATGTCAAATACGAACCTCTCCAGCACCTGCGCGACAGCGATCCCTCCGGCGCTTACTTCAAGGACGGTGGTGTATCTCTGCGTGGTGGGATGGTTCAGACGCCTCATGCAGTTTGGTCTGGACGCTAAGTTTAGTTTCATTCTCCTTGAAACAGATAGACCCCCTAAATGGGGGTCTATCAATTTAACACGTGAATAATCGCACTTGCGTAAATATACACTTAGTGATATAAATGATGCAAGCCCGCTTCTTATAAGGGAAAACGGGCTTGCATCAGAGAAAAAATGTATATAAATAATACCACCTTACGCACGTTTTTGCAATACTAAAAGCCCTACGACTTTAATGTCGTGGGGTCGCCTTTTTCCTACGACTACATACTAATTTAGCGGTAAACTCCGGGTACGCTCCGTAGACGCAAGGGCAGAACGTGCGCAAAGACAAGCAATAAACTCCAGCAAATAAATAAGTTTACCCTTCCGATTCTCTCCAATAAACCCATCGGGTGAAGCGTGAGACTGGCGATGGTTCTGTATAGAATAGAGCAGAGAGAGTGGGGTGAAGCAAAACGGTCGCGGCTCCACACCGAAGCCTAATGCAAATCCCCCTATCATGGTTAGAAGTGTCATCTTCTAGCTTCTGATAGGGGGATCGCGTCAATCGCTCACCACCCGAAGTGGGATTAAAAGGTTCGTTTATATTTCGGATGTTTCTGGTTTTTACAGACTTGATACACGCGTTTCTCAAATATTTCTGGAATAATGGTGTTATCTCTACACGCTTTTATTCCGTTCACTACTATTGTTACTGCTTGATCTTGCGTGAGATTTTGGTTGAGAGCAGATTTTTTCTCAACACTTCTTGGAGCAGTTTCTAGCATTTTCAATGCTTCTTCTTTGGTCATGTCAATCTCCTTTTATTCTACATAATAGACCTGGACGAACCAAACTGTTGAGCATATTTCGTTGTCTGGGTCGTCGAATGTTCCCATCACAATATCGGACGCATTGATCTCGTTTTCGCCGATCCAATCTGCTGCCTCTCTCATCACATCGGGCAAGTTCCAGTTCTCGAAACGCCTGCTATAGTAAATTGTTGTCATCTTTGCACCTTCTTTAGTTCTAGCGTAGCTTTCTCGATAATATCGGTAATGTTTCTCAAGTGACCGTTGCCCTGATTGATCCACTTTGCGTCAAACTCATTCACGCCTTTATGCAAGTCCTCATTCATAGCTTTGACTTCAGGATACAACTGCGCGAGTATTGCTTGAACCTTCGCAAACCTGACAGGTACGTCAATCTGACTGATTTCTTGACTGGCTCTTTCCATATCGTCTGTTGCAGTGAAGAACGCATTTTGCCATGCTTTTGTCTTTATGACATACGGATTATCTGCTGCTTGTTGACTACCATCCGCTACTTGCATCATATCTGATTGCATATCAGATAAATTGTCGAGTATGCTGGTCAAATACACTGTATCAGCAGGGTCTTTAGTAGGTAGTGGTGTGATGGTTGGCTCGACTGTAGGGGTGATAGTGGGTGTTATAGTCAAAGTAGGCACGAACGTTGCAGTTACATCAGTCATTGTTGGGATTGCAACTAGAGTAGCAGGTATGTTGTAGATGGGCGATAGCATTGTTGGATTAGGTATCAATGACCCTGACATTCCCACCGCTGCCGTGAGTACCGCACAATCATTGATGATTATCAGACATAACACCCCAAATCCTATCAGTAGTTTTCTAAGTCTCATGTATTGTCTCCTTTTTGCTTTTTACTTGCGTTACTTTAAGTACAAATGATTAGGGTTACAGCAAGTTTTATTGTTGCATTTGTGACGCACGGATTGACTATCAGGGATGTCTCCATAAGTTAGTTTCCATGCTAAACGCGCTGCACGTTCTGGACGATAGGCGTTGAAAAACAGAGCGCGCCCTTTGTTTACGTGTCCTATCCACGGCCAGCACTCATCAGGGGCTTTCTTTATGACCTTTGCCCAAAATCTTTCATCGACGGAGGCATACATGGTAATCAATCCCATTTGTTTATGTGACGCACATCTACAGGGGGAATGAAATCATCTTGTGGCTTTGGATCGTTCTTTGGCGTATGTACTACGATAATTCTCGAAACGACCCATCCCACGCAAATCCCGATAACAAGTATAGCAATGTATGTTCCCATAATTTAGTTCTCCTTTTATGTTTGTACCATATTCGACGCGATGCTTTTTACGTCTATCATCGGTGTTCGATAGACTTCTTGTACTTCCCAATTCTTGTCATGCTTATAAAAGATGTATTGGGCCGATTCGTAGGAATAGTAGTCAGCCTCGACTGACTGTACTTTACCGTTCGTCATAGTGATGTCAAACCGTTTTACTGGCATATCTTCTCCTTTCACCACACAACCAATAGAGCGATTACACCTATCACGGTAACTGCGATGTCCATGAAGTTATGGGTGTCCCAGTTACCCCATACCCATCCGTAGATTAGGACGACCGATAGTAACGCTTTTAGCACCCACAACCATCGTTTGTACTTTCCATTTTTTATCATAGTCACTCCTCCTTTCTAAGTATCACAATCGTTCTGGCCTTGTTCTTATCGTACCTTAGATAACCCCAATCCATCAGCTTGTTCAAGTGATAGAAAACGTTAGACTTGCACAAACCGGTTATCTCGGCTAGCTCTGTCATCGTCGGGCCATAACCGTGCTGAACGATGTACTGTTGAGCGGCGTCGAACACTGGCAGGCTAGTCTCTATCCTGGGTGGTCGTCCGATTTGTTTCATCATCTTTGTCTTTTACATCCTTATATGTCTTACGATTTTTTACAGCCATAAGAGTGTTGACAGATACACCATAAACGTTACTCAGATACCTGTAACTATATAACTCTGCTAATCTCCGAATTTCTCTGACTTGATCTGGACTTAGTTTGCGTTGTGGTGGCATTATTCACTCCTAGTATTTTTTCGTCCTGCTTCCGCAAGGTCGCAAACTATAGCCACAAAAAGCACTATGATAGAAAGTATCGCTATCGATAGTGAATAAGTAACTCTTAGGTACTCTGCGAGAATGTATGTTGCCATTACTATTGCATACCATATTACGGTTCTCATATTATCTCCTTTCTTTATTTGAACGTTCAAATAAAGAGTGGTGTGCTGTCACGCCAAAGAGTTCAGGACTTCTTGCCGTGGTGTCGAATGCGACCACGTCCCTACTTTCACTCATTATAGGATGGCTGCTTCAAAGCCTACCTTCCCTTCTTTATCTGAACATACGTATTATAACATACGTTCTACTAACTGTCAAGAGAGCAAAACGTGGTATAATCATGCCGTAAAAGGACAGGTAAATATGCGCGTGATCTGTGTTACCAGCGACCGCTATCTTTGGACACTCAAACCATTCTCGTATTTATTCAACTGCTTCTGGTCTGAGTTGCAAGAAGTTACTGTTATAGGCTATTCTTTTCCCAACTTCTCTTTACCTCCTAATTTTATCTTTCGCTCTGTCGCTCCAGTCGATTACCCGCCCGAAAAATGGTCTAATGCTCTGATACAGGTTCTCAACACTATCCCTGACGATCAGTTCGTCTTTCTGCTTGACGACTATTGGCTTTGTCGTACCGTAGATCATCGTGGCATCATGGCGCTTGGCGATTATATGCACGAACATTCGCAGGTTTTTCGTATGGACTTGACTTGCGACGTTCTACACGCAAATGGCGATGCACGTGCGGCTACGTTCTACGAGTATTACGGTCATTATGATATTTTTGAAAAGACACCCGATAAAGAGTACCGCATGAGTTTGCAGGCCTCTATCTTCAATAAGGATAAACTTCTGACTGTTCTCGCTAACGATAGAACACCTTGGCAAACAGAACTTTATTCTGAAATCCCTAAAGACTGGCTAATTCTCGGTACTCATCAATGGCCTGTAAGATACGCTAATGCTGTTCATAAGGGCAAAGTAGACAAAGACGAACTAAAGCTAATTCCAGAACCACACCTATCTGCAATCGATTTGTTTGTTCCAAAAGAATGGGAAGTCAAAGTACCTGTTGCGTAGTTGGCAAAATTTGACAAATGCGTGAAAGTTCACACATGACAAAAACGCTGACAAAATTATTTATCGAGACTGACGCGGACAAAGGGCCGAAATATCACGGCTATGACTCTATGTACGAACATTGGCTGGCAGATAGAACGGTAGCTGGTCGAGAGATCAAGTCGTTGCTGGAGATCGGACTGATGCGCGGTCAATCTACAAAAGTGTGGGTAGACTATTTTCCCAATGCACAGATTTATATGATGGACGACTTTAGTCAAGGCGATCATTTAGACGAAGTGATTACTAGCGATTATATACTTGTACAAGGCAACTCTACTGACGTTCATGCGTGGCTCAATGTTCCTATGGACTTGGATGTAATCATCGACGATGGCTCTCATTTACCGCACGATCAGATCAATACCTTTCTATGGGGATTTCATCATCTTGCTCCTGGTGGACTGTACTTTATAGAGGACACCTATATCAACTTCGATCCTGCTTTCTCTCCGCAAGACATTATCTATACTTGGTTGCAAAGCATGATCGTTGCTCAAACTGCCACGAAATTAGAACCTGCACCGTGGGGTGATTTCTACAAAGTCAGGGACAAGTTACCCTGGCCGATAAGCGACATCTATGCTTATCATCTTTACAGAAGCGTAATCTTATTCGAGAAGGCACTATGAAACTAGGAAAAATGGTACAAAAACTTCGCTTATCAAGCGACTCGCTCATCTTGCTGAAAGAAGGAACTGAGATAGCCCAACCAGAGGCGATCAATAACCTCGTTAGCAATATTGAGAAAACCAATCTAAGTAACGTCATCTTAATGGTCGTAACAGACTTCGATGACATTCGTGTTATGGACGAAAGGCAAATGAACGAGCATGGCTGGTTCAGAGCACCCGCTTTGCGAAAACTTATTCATGTTCCTATACCCGAAACCAATGGCGGCGATAAGGATGTTGAGATTGATGTATGAATTACACGATATGGGGAAACTTTGATGAGTCAAAGGCTGGACATGATGAGTATTATTACAAGATACGTCTTACCAATCTTGACTTTCGAGGTCATCTGTCTATCAGTTCTTTATCCTACTGGGGATTTGGTGCGTCTGTTTATACCTGTTCTCACGCTCTTGTTAACGGCGCTTATGATGCTGTTGCTATCTCTAAGAGCGTCAAGGTTGGAGATTATGCCTGGATATGCTCACAGGTTATCCTTTACAATTGCGTCATCGAACATCATGCTATTGTCTCAATCGGGTCGGTAGTGAGAAATATGACAGTACCGGCCTATCATGTTGCTGAAGGCAACCCCGCCAAACTCATCGCTCGTTGGGACTTAGAAGCGAAGCGATGGATCGCACTAAACGGAGAATTAGATGCCAACTCACTACACATCGAAATTGACTGAATGGTTAGGCTATCTTAACGCAGAAGAAGCCGATCTCTTGCAAGATATTGCCAGAAAGTTGCCCACTAACGCTATGACGGCCAATATTGGCGCAGGTGCTGGTACAAGCGCATTGGCCGTAGCAGAAGCACGACCTGACATCACGATCTGGACTGTCGACATATCCCCAAGCGGCCCTCTTGGTGGTCTTGAAGGGGAGCGCAACGCTTTCGACGGTGCAGGTATCAAACATCCTAATCAAATTCTTGGCGATAGTAAGACAGTCGGCAAAGAATGGAAGGGTGACAAGTTCGATATGATCTTTATCGATGCCGATCATAGCGAAGAGGGCATTCGTGGCGATATTGCTGCATGGATGCCTCACTTGAAACCTGGCGGATATGCTGTATTTCACGATTATGGTATGTATATGTGGGGAGCAGTAAAGCCCGTGATTGACGAACTGATTGTTCCTACATACAAGCAAGTAGGACTGGCGCGCTGGTTGATTGCCTTTCAGTCACCTATTCCGAAAGAGACAAAAGAGGTTATTAAGAATGCACCAGATAAAGTTGGTGGGGTCGCCAAACAGAGAGCCAAGCCTGGGCTATAACCAGGAGAATAGCGGCAAACACCCGACTTACTTCGATTGGGACTTCGACAACTATCGAGGCGATGAGGGTCGAGCAGTCTATCTTGAGCAGTGTATTAAGGAACACGCTCACGATGATCTTGTTCGTACTAAGATAGGCATATTGTGGGAGTGCTACGAACTGCGTCCCTGGCATTACGAAGACGCTATTGCAGTAAAAGACAGCTATAAGGCTATCTTTACTTACGATAGGCGGTTCGCCGATCTTGGCCCACCGTTCTACTACTTTCCAATGGGCGGGTCGTATATCAGCGATTCTGGTATGTTCTCTAAGAACAAGATGGTTAGCATGATCGTCGGCAAGAAGAGTCTTACGTCTGGTCATAATCTTAGACATCAGATCGCTACTTCTATCCATCAAGGTATTGATTACTTTGCTCTACCTACAGAACCGCCTGTCACAAATAAAGTACAGGCATTGCGTCCGTATTTTTACTCGATAATCGTTGAGAGTTCTAAGATAGATTACTGGATTTCAGAGAAGCTAATCGACTGTCTTAGTCAAGGAACGATACCTGTCTATTGGGGTGGCGGACTAAAGAACTCCTTTTCCTCGCACGGCATAATCAGGTTCGAGGATGTAGACGATCTAAAGTTCATTCTGCCAAATCTCACTACCGACCAGTACATACAACGTACTGATGCTATCTACGAGAATATTCGCCTTTCGCATAAATTTAGATGCGTAGAAGATTGGTTGTATCAGAACTATCCGCAGTTCTTTGGAGAGACGATATGACGCGTGGCGTGTTGTACGTGGCGATGAACGAAGGTATTCAAGTTCATCTTGAGAAGTCGGTGCGTAGTTTGCATCAGCATTGTCCTGACTTGCCTATCACTATCGTCACTAATCTACCTAAAAATCATTTCGACTGCGCAGATTTAGTCGAGCATTTTCAACCTGTACTGTCGGTGCTGGACGATCCTGGTTTCGAGAATGTACCTGCGTACCCTGATGTTGGCTATTATGCCAAAGTCAAATACTTCTACTTTTCGCCATATGACGAGACACTCTTTCTTGACCACGACACTTACATTCTTGGCGATATTAGCGAGATATTTCACGTACTTGAATATGGAGACTTTCGCTTTCTAGCTGCGCACGATGTGGGTAGACAGGCATTTGGCCCATCGTTTGATATTCCGATGTGCTTCCCCACATTCAATACAGGTGTTGTCGCTTATCAAAAAAGTGATTGGGTAGAGAAATTGATGAATGACTGGTGGAATAATCTTAAACAACTGCACGATCCTTGGGGCGATCAACCATGCTTTATGAAAGCAGTCTACGATAATCCTGATATTCGCTTTGGCGTGATGCCCAAAGCCTACAACTATCGCTTCTGGTTTCCCCAACACGCTTATGAGACAGTCAAAATACTACACGGTAGAGCAGAAGGCGAGAACTTGGAGGAGATTGGCGCATCAATCAATAAATATGCTGGCTCTTCGCATTTTACTGTCAAAGGCAAGACTGTAGGATACATGGACATTCCTTCACAGGAGATGATTTGGCTGTAGGTCGTTCTTATGAAAATACCATTCAACAACGACGCCGAAGCAATCTGGTACAAATGGAGTGGAGACAAAGAGAGTTTCGAGGAGTATCTTGCGTCGCCTCACGGTATAAGCGATATGCTGGAAAAGCGACAGAAGTCGCCAGTGAATGTGTATATCGAGAAAGAGAAAGTCTATGTTGCGATATGGTCGGGTGATGAAGGAGTAGAGATTAGAGATGCGCGTAAAAATGGTTCCTAGTCCAGCTAATATGAGCGGCGAAGAAAGCGGAATAAAGCGAGTAGTCGAGGCTTATGCGCGCTATGGTAAAGATCACGACATTCAGTTCGTCGCTAAAGACGAAGAGGATTATGACCTGTTTGTCGTTCATGCTGGCATGGGTTTTCCAGAAAAGCGCGTTCCTATCGTC